>Ga0137415_10000626_pt1 | contig 34625 bp, 30 predicted proteins | sample CZODoug3_1_1_16f_FD_183082 | JGI IMG/M metagenome (GOLD analysis project Ga0137415, IMG submission 183082) | Vadose zone soil fungal communities from Angelo Coast Range Reserve, California, USA - CZODoug3_1_1_16fungal (Hybrid Assembly) | ecosystem: Environmental > Terrestrial > Soil > Vadose...
CTTATCTCAGCCGACTGGCAACCACCGCTCCCTCACCTCACGCGTAGCGTCCGCCGCCGGGCGGCTTCGTTCTAACGCGCTACCCGGAAACAATCGTCCCTGACCATGTCAGGCCGCACCTATCCCACAGCATCTAAACCACTTAAAATAATCATTGACATAAAGTACCAATATGCTATGATTCTGGCGTCAAGTCGGTAGAGGTTTAGCCGGTTCTGAGTGCCATGCCCGCCCGCCACGCGGTCCTTCTAACTTCTTCAAAATCATCAGGCCCAGGCCCGTTACTTTCTTGCAAACAGATCCTGCCCGTAACCATCTTTAGAATCAACACTTCCAAAACTGTATCAAAACAAGGGACTTTATCTCCCTTTAGAATCAACACTTGTGAAAAACCTAGGGGGAGGGGGGGGTGTTACGGTTAACTAAAACACCCGGTTAGCCAATATGCAGCGTCACCGACTCCGCCAACGCCTTGATACCATTCCAGGCGATTTGTACCCCTATGCAAACGAGCAGAAACGACGAGAGCTGCATGATCACCAACATAGCCGTGGGCCCCAGGATTCGCGCTAACCGGTCCGCAAATCCATAGCACAGGAAAATGCTCAGCGCGATCAACCCGGAGCCAATGAGCGCAGCCAAAATCGTCAAGGGATGCAGCGCGTGGCTGTGCGCCGCGTTCGCGCCTAGCGTGATCGCCACGGAGATGGATCCCGGGCCCACCGTCAGCGGCATCGTCAAGGGATAGAAGGCGTGCCGGAATGTGTCTTGCGGCTGCACCGTTCTGTGTACGTCGTGCTTTTCGTCGTCTCGCTGCTTCAACAGCGTCCAGCCCGTCGCGACGACGATCAGTCCCCCGCCGACCTGCACCACTGGCAGCGAAATTCCAAAAAACGCGAGGATGTAGGTCCCAATAAAATACGACCCAACCAACAAGAAAAAACTGTTTATGGCAATGCGCCATGCCAATGCTTTTCGCGCTTCCGGCGCGTACTCGCTGGTCAGCGCCAGAAAAAAGGGGCTGCCCCCAAGCGGGTCCACGATAGGAAAAAGCGCACTGAGAACCAGGAGTATATTCTTCGCCGCTTCCAGCATAGGTCGGCTGATTGTCCTCCATGGAATGCAGCGTTAGAGCATATAACATGACCCGGACAAATCAGACGCGCACGCTAGGGAACTTTGCGTTGGGGCCTTTTCCGGGGGCGACCGACCACGCTTTCGATGCATTGGCGGATTCCGCCGATAAGTCAAAGTTTGAGCTTCGGCTTCTAGCAAGTCGGAAGCATGGACGTGGCAGATGGACCTGGCGGATGTGGCAGCGCACCGATAAGGCAGTTGTCAACAAATCGCCCAAAAGAGTCGAAGCCTCGACGTCCATTGGCGTTTGGCACTCCCGCCAATTTACGCTCCTGCTTCTTCGTATTGGCCAAGCGATTGATAATACACGACATACATCGTGTACGAGGGGATCGACCCGATGGAATCACTTATGCTATATCGAAGTCATGCGGAACTTCATCGAAGTCGATGAGGAATATGGATTGAGTGCGGAACAGACCGGCAGCTGCGACGTGAGCAACTCTGGTTTCGAGCGTCCAAGTCGCATGTAGGCGCACGCTATCTAAACCGAGGCCGGGAGCAACTTTGTCTTGGAGTTTTGACGATGAAAGATTATTTCCTGCTGGCTGCTTTGCTTCTCCTTCAGGCTTCATCTGTCGTTGCGGCGGGCGATTCCGCGCCGCTTCCAACCGCAGAGGAAATTGTGATCCGGTTGGGCTCTCATGATCTCCAGCGGCAGGTGTCCGTGGATGGATACGCCGGAATGCGGCGGTACGTTCTCGAGAACCGTCATTTCAATAAACGCGCTGAAATGATCGTGCAGGTGCAAGGTGATCGGGACGGCACGAAGCATTTTGAAGTAGTGTCCGAAGACGGATGGAAAGCAGCGCACAAACACGTTTTGCGGAAAATGCTCGAATCGGAAAGTGAAACGTCGCGTCCCGAGAATCGAGCAAAGACCCGACTCAATACCGAGAATTATGAATTTGAAGTCATCGGGACCGAAACGGTGGCCGATCGCGCGGCCTACGTTCTCGAAGTTACTCCCAAACGCAAAGAGAAGTACCTGTTCCGAGGGCGTATCTGGGTAGACGCGGAGGACTACGCGCTGGTCCGCGCGGAAGGCAACCCTGCCAAGAACCCGTCGTTCTGGACGAAAAGCACGCATTTCGTGCAGAGGTACCAGAAGAGCGGCCCGCTCTGGTTTCCACTCTCCACACAAAGCGAGACGGAAGCCCGAATCTTTGGCACCACGAACGTGAGCATCGAGTATTTCAACTACGCGCCCATAACTTCGCATCCTCCCGACAACTTCGTGATGTCCGCGAAGGAAATGCCCGAGCCATAGAGCGCGTGAGTCGGTGTCTGGTTCTCGCCGCGGGTAACGGGAGCTGAATGGGATCCGTGCCCTGTTGGCTTCTTAGTTCTGGAGACGCTCGTTTCTCTTCAGCATGTGGCGAATACGCTCCCGGGTCTTGTGGTGCCCAAGCAAAAACAAAAATGATTCCCGTTCCAGGTCGAGCAGATGCTGCTCGGTGGTCGTGCCGGCCGCCTGTTCCCCTCCGCACAGCACTCGAGCAATGTGCCGGGCGATCAAAGCGTCGTGCTCTGTAAATGTCCCGTTTGAACGCAGTATCTCGATCGCATTCTGGAAGTAGTCCATTCCCGCCCACCCCAATATGCGAATCGCGGTCTTGGGGATTTGGTTCTTGTGCTGGACACCGATAAGCCCCAGTGCTATTTGCTTTGCACTCGTCAGACGAGCGCTTTCGTCGGCGCAAATACTGTCCGCCGGTGACAGAAACTTGCGGAGCGCATCCTCTCCAGAAACCGATACGGTGCCACTCATCATCAGGTCGAATGCATTCTTCAGGAATGGCATTGGATCTGCTGCTCCCGCACCGGAACAGTCCGCTAGTGCACGAAGGGTGAGTTCTTTCGTTCCGCCTCCCGCCGGAATTAGTCCAATGCGTGCCTCGACCAGGCCCATGCGAGCCCCGGCCGAGACCCGCACATGAGCGGAATGCAGGCAGATCTCGCACCCGCCTCCGAGCGCGTAGCCAGCAGGGGCGGCGACCACAGGTAGCGACCCGCACTTAAGGCAAAGGTTAGCGTTCTGCAGGCGTTGCGTGAACCTTTCCGCATCTCTCCAGTTACCTTCTGTCGAATCTGCGAGTAGCTGCTCGAGGTTTGCACCTGCGCTGAAGTGCTCGGCGAGATTTCCGATGACCAGAGCTCCGAAGTATCCGGCTCCTTCTTGAACCGCGATTTCCAGCATTTCGGCAATCTCGTCGTTAATGGCATTCGCTTTGGTATGAAACTCCACAAGTCCAATCCCGTCGCCGATATCGATCAGACTGGCCGAAGCGTTCTTTCGAATCACCCTCGAGGACTCTTTAAGCAAACGCCGATCGAAGGTGCGAGCCGCTTCTGGCACCGAGCTGCTCGTTGCCGACATCTGGGATGCCGGCTTCTTGACCCTTCGGCGCAGGCTTTCAGCCTCCCTCTTTCCAGCTAGTTCAGGGTGCGGCTCGTCGAGTGGGTCGCGAGTCTTTAGCTCAAGAGGTGCAGGCAAAAGAGAATCAAAGCCGGCTGCCACGCCGTTGCAGGTGCATCTTGCAAGCCAATCCGTTCATCTTTAACTAGTCGGGTATCTTGTTGCGACTGAGGTATTTGAGCATCGAGTTCAGGGTGAATTCTCTGAAAGGAACGAAATCCCGTCATCGTTTTGACGTTCTCGTCAATTCCCTGTCGCAAAATCCCGGCTCAATTTCGCCCGCGGCCTGAGGACAACTGGCAAGACTGACCTCTAGGACCGCAGCGTGACCCGACTGCCCTCGTGGGGAAAGCAAGTTCGCCATTCCTTTAGAATATGGATCACACGTTTCCGATACCCGGCTCCCTATCCCGAACTAGAGCGTCCAAGCATTGTTTTTCGGCATCGCAATGATAGAGGAGCAGGGCAGTCCGAATCTTTCAGTCGTATCTAGGCAAGCGATAGGAGCGAGGAAGTGAAGCCAATCAGAGTAGTCGTTATCGGTGGAGGATTCGCCGCCGTACAGTTCGCAAAGACTCTTCGCAGCAAGCTACGCGCGTCCGAGTGCGACATTCTTCTCTTCAATCGCGAAAACCACATGGTCTTTCATCCTCTGCTCGCGGACGTAGCCGGAGCTTCCATCAACGCGGACGCAGCCGCCGCCCCACTGCGCCAAATGCTGCCTGGCGTCGAGTGCCGCACCGAACGCGTGCAAAGGATAGACCTGGCCTCTTCAGAAATCGAATTAGACGATGGCAATGGCGCGCTGACACGCTTGCACTACGACCACGTCGTGATTGCCTGCGGCGCCGAAAGCAATCTCGGAATCATCCCCGGGATGACCGAGCACGCCTTCGCCTTCAAGGTCATGCGCGACGCCATCCTTCTTCGCCAGCACATCGTCCGTCAAATGGAATCTGCCGAAGCCACCACGGATCCCGATCTCCGCCGTTGGCATCTCCGCTTCATCATCGTGGGAGCGGGCTTCAGCGGCGTAGAAGTTGCCGGCGAAATCAATGAACTGGTCCGCAGCAGCACCCGCTTTTACCGGAATTTCCGCAAGGAAGATGTTGTTGTGAGTCTGGTCCATTCCCAGGACCAGATCCTGCCCGAAGTAGCGCCCAGGCTCCGCGAATTCGCCAGGAAAAGGATGGAGAAAGCGGGCATCACCATGCTGCTGAATACGCGCGCGGTTGCCGCAACGCATGAAGGAGTCGAGCTCAACGACGGACGCATGCTGACAGGAGCCACGGTCGTCTGCACGATCGGCACCGCCACCTCTCCCATTGTTCAAGCTCTCGACGTCCCCAAAGAGCGCGGACGTATTCGCACCACGCCCGAAATGCGAATCGAAGGACAGACCAACGCATGGGCCATCGGCGATTGCGCGTACATCATCAACGCGTTCGATAACAAACCAGCAGCACCCACAGGTCAGTTCGCGGAGCGCCAAGGCCGACAAGCCGCCCTCAACGTCGTCCGCATTCTGCAAGCCAAGCCCACGCAACCCTTCCGGTTCAAAGCCCTCGGCCAACTCTGTTCCATCGGCGGCTACGAAGCCGTAGCGGAAATGCTCGGCGTGCACGTCTCCGGTTTTCTCGCCTGGCTGATGTGGCGTGGTGTTTACCTCTTCAAGCTTCCGACGTGGTCGCGCAGAATTAAGGTTGCGCTTGACTGGTCGTGGGACGTGCTCTTCCCCCGCGATCTCAGCTTCCTCAATACCGATACCGCGCAACAAGTCACGCACGCGTATTATCGCCCCGGCGATTTCATTCACCGCCAAGGCGAAGTAGCGCGCACATTCAGCATCATCGAGGAAGGCCAGGTGGAAGTCCTGCAGAAGGACCCACAAACTTCAGAGACAAAAGTTGTCGCCCTCTTGAGTAAAGGTGATTTCTTCGGCGAAGGCGCCCTGTTGGGAAGCCGGCCGCATGAAACGAGCATCCGCGCTCGCTCTGTCGTGCGTCTCCAGCAAATCGGCAGTGCCCTCTTCTCCCAGCTTGCCAGTTCCTTCCCACCGATGCGCGACCTAATCGCAAAAGCCGTCACTCGCCGCTCCGGCGACTTTTGGCGCCGTTTGCCGTTAAGCAAGGCCATGCTCGAGGGCGAGTCGCTGGCGTCTCTCCTCGATCCGCTTCCCCCCCAGCTCCTCAGCAAGGAAACTACGTTTGCAGACGCAATAAAAGCACTCAATGCAAATGCCGCCGGCCAGCTGCTAATTCTCGACGAAAAGCAGTGCTTGTGGGGAACGCTGGACCGCCAGGACCTATATCAAATTATCGCGCACATCGCCGTCACTTCGGCGGAAACGCGCGGCGATATCACCCGTCTCAAGCTAAGCGACCTTCTGCCCGCTAATCCATTGTATGCAGCTCTTGAGGATTCCGCCCTCGTGGCATCAGCCACCATGCTCGATCGCGGCATCACCTGGTTGCCCGTCGTCAAAAGCAAAGACGATCTTCGGCCGGTAGGCTATCTGCGCGGAGAACGGATCAGCAAACGCATGATGGAGAAAATGGCGCTGCTGCAAGCGGATCGTGCGCAAGTTGCAAGTTGAAAATCGCGAGTCTCGCGGTCTGCAATTTCGCATTGAGGTAGACGGCGGCGTACATCACGACACGGTAGCCAGCATCGTGCGCGCCGGCACTCAGATCCTTGTCGCAGGCAGCGCCATATTCGAAAACGCGCCATATTCGAAAACGGGAATCTCGGGGAATCTCGGGGACAAATCTTCGGATCTTCGGGGACAGACGGGACGTTTTCTGGTATTTTGTCGGCCTTTGAAACGCTACCCTTATCGGCTCGCAATACTTAACCGAATGATTCACTGGAAAACGTTCCGTCTGTCCCCCCTGTCGTCCCCCCTGTCCGCACTGAATATAGCTCACACGTTTCCGCTATACCCAGAATTCCCAGTTCCCTATCCTGAACTAGAGCGTCCAGTGGTTGTTTTTCGGCATCGCAATAATAGAGGAGCCCGGGAAGTCCGAATCTTTCAGGCGTATCCAGGCAAGCAATAGGAGCAAGGAAGTGAAGCCAATCAGAGTAGTCGTTATCGGTAGAGGATTTGCCGCCGTACAGTTCGCAAAGACGCTTCGTAGCAAACTACGCGCGTCCGAGTGCGAAATTCTTCTCTTCAATCGCAAAAGCCGTCACTCGCCGCTCCGGCGATTTTTGGCGCCGTTTGCCGTTAAGCAAGGCCATGCTAGAGGGCGAGTCGCTAGCGTCTCTCCTCGATCCGCTTCCCCCCAGCTCCTCAGCAAGGAAACTGCGTTTGCAGACGCAATAAAAGTACTCAATGCGAATGCCGCCGGCCAGCTCCTGATCCTCGACGAAAGGCAGTGCTTGTGGGGAACTCTGGACCGCCAGGACCCATATCAATCACAACTGAATTACACGCAGGCGAACGATGAGATCATTCACGCCATGGGCCGGACACTCGAATAGATGAGGCCTAACGGGAATGTGCGATTACTACAAATATAAATACCGTGAAATATATATTAAAACAGAGAGGCCGAACTTCTCACAGACTATTTCCATTTCCCTTGCTCAGTGAGAGCTACGCCCGATCAACTCGATCTGCGGTAGGCCGACACACGCTCCCATTAAGGCCAGTAATGACTCGCAAGCGGATCCGATTTCCGAACGTCACGGGAACTGAATCATGAGGAACAGTAAGGACGTGGGCCGACTCGCCGGTCTGACAGGCACAGCACTCGCAGGGGTGATCTTCTTCTTCATCATTATGGGTGTGTTCGGCCAGCGATTCGCCATTGCCGGGCTGCTGGTATTTGTACTCGGTGCTGTTGTTATCTGTCGCGCATTTCCGGCCGACGGCGCGGAACTATGAGACTCGATCCTTCCATTCTCGCCAGAATTCAGTTTGCCTTTACGGTAAGCTTTCACATCATTTTTCCGACGATGTCAATTGGTCTGGCTGCTTTTCTAGCAGTGGTCGAAGCGCTTTGGCTGAAAACTAAAGATCCCTTATACCTCCAAATCTACAGGTTTTGGCTCAGCATTTTTGCCATGGGCTTCGGGATCGGAGTCGTCACCGGAATCGTGCTGTCGTTCGAGTTTGGTCTCGGGTTCGCTCGCTTCGCGGAGATGGCCGGGCCAGCCATTGGGCCCATGATCGCACTCGAGGTGTTGACGGCATTTTTCCTGGAGGCAGGTTTCCTAGGCATTATGCTCTTTGGTCTCCACCGCGTCGGTCCTAAGCTGCACTTTTTTGCTAGCTGCATGGTAGCGGCCGGTACGGTCATATCGGCCTCATGGATTCTTTCGGCAAATAGCTGGATGCAGACGCCAGCCGGCGTGGCAATTCATGATGGCCATTTGACCGTTGTGAGCTGGCGTCACGTGGTGGTGAACCCGTCCTGGCCGTATCGACTGCCCCACATGGTGACCGCAGCCTACTTGACGGCGTCATTTATGGTTGCAGGAGTAGGTGCTTGGTACCTCCTGCGCGGCAAGCATCAACACTTTGCCCGCAGGACCGTCGCTTTGGGAACCGCATTTGTCAGTGTGTTAATAGCCGGGCAGGTTTTCATCGGAGACATTGTTTACGGGACCATGCTCAAGTACCAACCGTCGAAGATGCAGGCTGCTGAAGGCTTCTGGGAAAAGAACTCGCAGTCGCCGGCGCCGTACTACTGGATCATAATACCCGACCAAAACAATCAACGAAATCGCTTCGCTTTGGGAATACCTTACCTTGGAAGCATCTGGCTGACCCACAGTCTCGACGGGCGTGTCGAAGGCCTTAAAAATACGCCGCGCGATAGCCAACCGATTATGGGTATGGTCTTTTATGCCTTTCGAATCATGTATGGATTGGCGATCGTCATGTTCGCAGTCGGAGTTGCTTCGCTGTGGTTGAGACTCCGCGGGAGACTCTTCAGTTCTCGTTGGTTTCTTTGGATGCTGGTTTTTATGACGCCGTCCGGGATTATCGCGACATTGGCCGGCTGGTACGTCGCGGAGACTGGACGGCAGCCATGGGTCATCTACGGCATCCTGAGAACCGTCGACGCCATGTCTCCTGTTCCCGCTCAAGCGCTCCTGTCAAGCCTGATCGCATTCGTTTGCGTTTACGCCGTCTTCATCATCGTCTTCCTCACTTTCACATTTCGCATTATCCGGCGTGGGCCTGCTGAAGCTCCGCCACATGCCGAAGCTTCGGGTTCTCTCAAGAACGCGTTCCGTCCGCATGTGCTGGACAGCCCGGCACGAGTGGTGAAAAGGGGTTGACTGAAATGGATCTTCCATTGCTCTCGGCTTCTTTCCTAACATTCGCGCTTACCCTTTACGTGATCCTGGACGGATTTGATCTGGGGGTAGGAATATTGCTGCTACTCCAACCGGCAATGCCGTCGCGCGATCATATGGTGGATTCGATTACTCCTACATGGGATGGGAATGAGACCTGGATCATCATGGCAGGCGTAACAGTGCTTGCAGCGTTTCCAGTTGCGTATGCGATTTTGTTACCGGCGTTGTACCTTCCAGTTATTTTCATGTTGCTCGCGCTGGGCTTTCGTGGTGTCTCGTTTGAGTTCCGCGTGCAGACGAAGCGGCATCGTCGTAAATGCGACATTGCGTTTGCGGCTGGCTCGATAGTCGCTGCGTTCATGCAGGGGCTCATCCTGGGAGGCCTTATGCAAGGAGTCAGAGTCCAGAATCTGCATTTCGCAGGAAGCGTTCTAGATATTTTTCGGCCTCTTCCCGTAATCAGCGGCATCACTCTCGTAGTTGGCTACGTCGTGCTTGGAGGAGGATGGCTCAAACTGAAATCAAATTTGTCGGTGCAACAATTTGCGAGTCGCTGCCTCCGTGTTTCTACGCCCCTCTTCGCTGTTCTGTTTGGCATAGTTTGCATTTATGCGGTCAACATCCAGCCAAGCATTCGCTCGGAGTGGATGTCCCATCGGATCGCTCTTCCTTGTCTTGTTGGTTTGTTTGCTGTTTTGGCAGGAACGCTAACGGCGCTCGCAAAGAAAAGTAGGCCCACAATGCCGTTCTTCCTCGGTCTACTGCTCTTCGTCGTGGGTATCTCGGGGATGGCTTTGATTGTCTTCCCCAACATCGTACCGTTCAGTCTGTCACTGTGGGATGCCGCATCATCGTCGACGAGCCAAAAATTCGTGCTGATCGGCGCCGCTTTGGTGACGCCGGTGGTGCTCGTGTACTCCGGTTTTGCTTATTGGATTTTCCGCGGCAGGACGCCTGAGAACGGATGGGGCGAATGACGATTCGGCAGCGCCAAATTCTGTGGTTCCTCGCAATCTACGGCTTGTCTGTGGGTACTTTTGCTGTTCTGGCGCTGCTCATGCGCATGTTATTGCGGTGGACAACTTGAGGGTTTGCAGTGCCCAAAACGTTTCATGGGACCTTCTGTAAAACATGAGCCTCTGCGATTCCTACCAACCGCACTATACCCCAAACGTGGTCTGGTGGTTCAAGGCATCCGTAACAGACGTGCGGTTGCTGTGCGTGTCATACCCGTACGTCGTGACATTGTTCTGCGCGTCCTTGATCGTGGCGATTAAGCCCGCAGGTGTGACTGGACAGAAGCATCCTGGGTAAGGTGTTGCGAGCCAGATGATCGCGGCGGATCTATTCCGGGCATTCAGGCTGTGGCAGTGACTCTTGCGTCGACGGTTTTCATGAAATCCAGAATCATGTGAACGACCGCCTCGTCACCGATCGCGGTATTGATCATGGTGTGGTAAATGGCGCGGTCAGGCCATTCGACGCGGAAATACTTCTGGATGAAATCGGCGCGCTCGCGGTCAACGGTATCCGCGAGCTGCTCGGCTTCCTTTTCACTCTTGCCGCGAGCCAAGAGGCGCCGCACTTTATTTTCTCTCGGAGCGTAAAGAAACACACGCAGTGTGTCGGGGCGGTTCCTCAGAAAATGCTGCGACCCTCTTCCAACGATGACAGAGTTTCCGGCATTAGCGGCGTGCTGGACGACTCGTTCTGTAATCTTCAAAATAGTTTCGCTGTCGACCACGTTGAGCTTGTGCGCGTTGAGGCTGCCTTCATAACTTCCGCGCAAAAAGGATTTAAAGAGCCGGTAGTAGAGCGGATCCGTCCGTTCCTCTCGAACCTCGACGACGGCCTTGGGGCAATTCGCAAGCCGGGCGATCTCCTCGGTCAGCAACTGATCCCAAAGCTTCCAGCCCAGTTGCGTCGCAAGCGACCGAGCGATTTCGCCTCCGCCGCTTCCATATTCCCGTTCGATTGTGACGATTTTAATCATGTAGATCCCTACGCCCGCAATTCGCTGCACGCCTTCCTAATGCATATCATTCCACTTCCCCTACTCGATCGCCACTCTCCCGCCGCCACCGGGATCATTCTTCTTCAAAACAATAGTGAGGCAGAACATGATCGCTGCTCCAACGCAAAGGACCATGAAGGTGTCGATGTATGCCAAACTCCCCGCCTGGTTCTGCAGGTTTCGGTAAATCTGGGCATAAGCCCGGTTGTGCGCCTCAACTGTGCCCAAGCCCGCGTGAGCAAAGCGCTCGGTAAGGCCATTAACCGTATTTTGGAAATTTGGATTGTCGGGCCTGGCGTGCTCGACCAGCCTTGCCTGATGGAATTGCGAACGACGTGCAATCAGCGTAGTGACGATCGACGTTCCCACGCTGCTTCCCATATTGCGCATGAAATTTACGATTCCCGCCACCGCGTTGTTCTTCTCCGGCGCAATTCCGATATAAGCCACAAGCGAGATCGGCACAAACAGGAACCCCAAGCCTATAACCTGGGAGATGCGTAGCCACGCCGCCGCCCTGAAGCTAATCTGCAAGTCGATCCGTTTGGTGGAATAAAACATGGCGATGGACAAAGCAAGCCAGCCGAACGCGATCAGGTAGCGAGCCTGAATCTTAGTGGTTAGTTGGCCCATGATGGGCATCTCAAACAGCAGAACAAGACCTCCAGCGGAAAGCGCAAGCCCTGCCAGTTGGGACGTGTATCCCAAGAGCGTCTGCAGGAACTGCGGCATCAGGACCAGGCTGCTGAACAACAAGATTCCCAGGGTGAACATCATCAAATTCGAAGTGGCGAAGTTAAAACTCTTGAACATGCGGACGTCAATGATCGGAGCCTTTTGAAACCACTCCCAGATAACCAGCGAGATCAGGCATACAGTCGCGGTAACGACTAAGGTCGTAATAAAGCGCGAACCAAACCAATCATCTTCCTGGCCCTTGTCGAGCAGCACCTGCAGCGCCCCGATACCCAGGGCCAGAAGAGCGATGCCAATGTAGTCCAACTTAACCCCAGCCGCTTTGATCCGGCTCAAATAGGGCGGATCTTCGACAAAGCGCCGCACCAGAAACCATGTGGCCACGCCGACCGGGAGATTGATGAAAAAAATCCATCGCCAGGAGTAGTTAAAGGTGATCCATCCGCCCAGGGTTGGTCCGATCGTGGGTGCCATGATGGCCGTGATGCCGTAGAGCGCAAACGCCAAGCCTCGCTGTTGCGGCGGAAAGGTGTCTGCGAGAATGGCTTGAGCCATCGGCTGCAGACCGCCACCACCCGTGCCTTGCAGCACGCGAAAGAGAAGAAGAAGCCCGAGACTCGGCGCCAAACCACAAAGCAAAGAACTAACAGTAAAAATCCCCAAACAGCCCATGAAAAAACGCTTCCGCCCCAACGCGCCTGCGATCCATCCGCTGATTGGCAGGATGATGGCATTCGAGACCAGATAAGACGTCAACACCCACGTACTCTGGTCATTGCTCGCCCCCAGATTCCCGGCCATGTACGGCAGGGCCACGTTGGCGATGCTGGTGTCGAGGACCTCCATGAAAGCTGCCAGCGCCACGACAACAGCAATCAGCCAAGGATTGTATTTGGGACGCCAAACGTCCTGGTCGATCGTGAGAGCAGCGGAACTCATTGAAGGTATACGTCCGGCACGACGTTCATGCCGGGCCGAAGTTGACGATCGCGATTCTCGCCCGGCTCGAGAACTATCTTTACCGGAACTCGTTGCACAATTTTGACGTAGTTGCCGGTGGCATTTTCCGGCGGAAGCAAACTGAAGAGAGGGCCCGTCGCCCCCGCGATGCTGTCTACTTGGCCCTTTAAGGTCCGGCCGTTCGAATCCACGTGGATCTTGGCTTTCTGTCCGACGCGCATGTACTTGAGCTGCGTCTCTTTGAAATTGGCGGTGACCCACACTTCATCGAGAGGCACCACGGTCAGGAGTTGCTGCCCGGGTTGAACGTTTAACCCGACGACAACCGTTTTATTCACTTCCCCTGTGACCGGCGCAATGATTTTGGTGTACTGGAGGTTCAGCAGGGCTTGCTCAAGGAGCGCGCGCCTCTGCTCCATATCCGCGATCGCGGCGCGCACGCGAGCCCGGGTGGACGACACCTGCTGCGGCCCGGTTCCCGCGGATTCGTGGTTCGCTACCGCTTGCTCGAGGCGGCTGCGGGCCTGTTGCACGAATTGTTGCGCGGCGGACTCATTGGCGCGGGCTGCCGCTACCGCCGCGGTGCTGGATCTGGCCGCGGCCAATGCCTGATCGTAAACCTGTTCGGCTACTTCTCGCTTTTCCACCAGCAGCTTATAGCGGTGGAGATCGTCTTGGGCCCTCACATCGTTGGCCTCCGCCTGTTCCAGTTGAGCGTGGGCGGCAATGAGCTGCTTTTCCGCCGCAGCCACTCCAGCGGTGGCGTTTTCGATGTCCGACGCCGTGGCCGTCAACTGGCTGGAGGTGCTCACTGAAGTAATCGGCACCGTGATATTCAGCGATTGAGCTGTCGCTTCGGCACTGGCCAGATTGGCTCGCGCCTGCGCGACCGCAACCTCATAGTCTTTCGGGTCGATCTCCACCAGGACCGTGCCCTGCTGCACCCACTGGTTGTCGTCCACATTGACCTTCACCACATAGCCGGAAATACGCGCGCTAACCGGATACAGGTGAACGTCCGCCTGGGCGTCGTCGGTTGATTCATAGCTGCTGAAGTAGCGCCACAAGAGCACGCCGACGACGAGCACCACCAAAACGCCGATCAGAATCAGGATGTTTCTGCGGCGCTTCGAACTCCGGCGCGGCGGACGCGCATACGTTGTCTCCGTCAAGGGCGACGCCTCAATCGGGGATTCTTTGCCTGCATCAGACCCCGAACGGGGTGGGTTCTCGTCCGCCATGTCATTTTCCTTTGAAATATTCCTTGACGCCCTCTTCCGCGACACCTAGAGCGCGAGCCAGGGAAATCTTTGCAAAATTGTAGCTGTAGAGACTCGAGATGTACTGTTCATGGGCGCTGGCTACCGCCTGTTGCGATTGCACCACCTCCACGGTATCGGTAACTCCCGCGCTGAAACGATCGCGCGACTGGGTCAGGGCCTGCTCCGACAAATCAATGTTGCTGCGCGCTACGTCGACTAGATCCGCCGACGACTGCAGGTTCAGCAGCGCGGTGCGAACGTCGGAGTCGACCTGTGCGCGCAGATTGTCCAGGCGCTCGCGGCTCTGCTCCAGTCTTGCATCGGCTACCAAAACGTCACCGTGAACGCTGCCGCCCTGAAAGACTGGAATCGACAGCGTTCCGCGCACGTCGAATACTTGCTTTCCCGTCGAAAGATGTTTCCCTCCCACGCCATAGTCCGCGCTAAAGGAAAGCGACGGGAAATAGCCCGCCACCGCAGCCTTTCGGGAGAATTCCGCTGCGCGGACGTCGGTCATAGCCGCTTGGTAATCCGAACGCGAAGCGTAAGCGCGTTTCAGGGCCTCATCAATGGTGATGCCCTCGAACGGAGCGTAGAGCGACTTGTCCGTGAATTCGAATTCTTGCCCGGGAGCCAAGCCGATCACACGCGCTACCGTCAGCTTTTGGATGGCGAAATTGTTCTTCGCTTGAATCAACTGCTGCTGCCGGGTCTGGAGTTCGACCTTGGCGCGCAGACCGTCGATGGCCGGAGAAGTGCCCGCAGTCACCTGGTCCGTTGCTTGATCGTAGAGCGCTTGTGCCGTCTTGACTTGCGCTTCCGCTGTTTCGATGCGGGCCTCGTCGGCGATGCCCTGTAAATAGGTATAGCCCACGGCGAGCACAACGAGATCGCGCGCATCCTTGTAGCTATATTGTGCGGACTTCAAGCTCTGGCTGGCCGCGCGCGCAGCGTTGATCGACTTCCAGTCAAACAGGAACTGGTCCACATTTACGCGCGCATCAAAATAGGAAAAAAGAATGGACGGCGAGATGTTAAGTCCCGGAATGGTGAGCGAAATGCCCAACTCGTTGAGATTTATCTGCGACACGTCCGCATAAGGCGCCGCGGTTACGTGCGGCAGGAGCGCGCTCAGTTGCTCCCAACGCTGCCCGCGCGCCGAGCGAATGTCGGCACTGGACAGGAGCGCTCCGAGATTTTGCTTTAATCCGCGGTCGATAGCGTCCCGCAGCGAAAGCGGCATAATTCCCGGAACGAGCTTTCCCGGTACGCTGCCCGAGAATGGGCTCACTCCCAGTGTTCCGGGTATGGCTTCGCCCGGCGTGCTCGAACTGGGTATTGTTGTCTCGGTTTGCGCAAGAGCTGTTGCCGCTCCACAAAACAAGACTCCAGCCAGCACGCACGCGCGGCTGGGTCCGTAAGTGAGCCTCAAGGGAGCCTCCTGGCCTCGATTTTTTGCGGCAACATTGCCGAGGGGACAACATACTAGTCCGGGTCGCTCTTGGCAGCAATCTGTATCTCCCCCCAGCGCGGCTCAGTCAAGATCTCTGTCAGACTCGACGGGGGGAAATTTATCTTTTTCCCGATGGCGTGACTTCCCTCTCCCGACAGACGAGCGAGTTGCCTGCTTCAGCAAATACATCCACTACAAATCCACTACTTTCTATGGCCCATTAGAAAAAGTCTTTGACACAGGGCAAAAGGCTCCGTATAAAAGTCGGGCGTCCCCGCTCGAACTCCACTCCTAGGAGAAACCAAACCATGCATATGCGAACTTATTTCTGGTACATCGCATTACTCGTCGCGGCCATCGCCGCCGTGGCGCCGGCCGTGGGAGTAGCTGCGCCGTCAACAGCTCGGGATTCCGAGTCGGGACCGCCGGACTTCGGTCCGAACGTGATGATCTTCGATCCGCGTATGCCGCAGAGCGAGATCCAGGCAACGGTCAACTCGATAGCAAACCGACAGGTGTCCAACCAATTCGGGACTCAGCGCTATGCCCTGCTGTTCAAGCCCGGCACGTATGGGTCCAGCACTCATCCGCTCAATTTTCAGGTCGGCTACTACACGGCGGTGGCGGGCCTCGGCCTATCCCCGAGCGACGTCGTCATCAACGGGTCCATCTACGTACGCAACCAGTGTTTCGGACCCAGCAACTGCATCGCACTGGTGAATTTCTGGCGATCATTGTCGAACCTGACTATCAACGTGACCACGCCAAACTTCGGCTGCTACAGCGGCGAATTCTGGGCCGTGTCGCAAGCCGCGCCGATGCGCCGAGTCCACGTAAACGGATTCGCCACCCTCATGGATTATTGCACCGGTCCATCGTTCGCCAGCGGCGGTTTCATCGCCGATTCCGAATTCGACGGCAGCACTATCGTCAACGGCTCGCAACAGCAGTGGCTGGTCAGGAATAGCAAGCTCGATGGCTGGACCAACGGTGTCTGGAACCAAGTGTTCTCTGGAGTTGTCGGCGCGCCCGGCCAGTGTTTCCCGGCTCAGAAGTCCTGCGGCGGCAATCCATACACTACGGTCGCGACCAGCCCAGTGACACGAGAGGCGCCCTACCTCTACATCGACGCCAACGGAAACTACAACGTCTTCGTTCCTTCCGTGCAGCTCAACTCCTCGGGTACCACCTGGGCCAGCGGCCCCACTCCAGGGACATCCATCCCAATCGAAAATTTCTTCATCGCTAGTCCGACCGACAGTGGAGCGGACATCACCTCCGCGTTGGCATCGGGCAAAAGTCTCATCCTCACACCGGGCGTTTATCACCTCGATCAGACCATCGAGATTGTGCATCCTGACACCGTAGTGCTCGGCCTCGGTTTCCCAACTCTGGTTCCACAAAACGGAATCGTAGCTATGAGGAGCGTCGGCCACTCCGAGGGAGTACTGATCTCAGGCATTCTCTTCGATGCTGGTCCAACAACCTCTCCGGCGCTACTGCAAATCGGTACGGGCGATGCTGGCAAGAAAGATGACGCTTCTGATCCCGCAGTTCTTTCCGATGTGTTCTTTCGAATCGGAGGCGCAGCGGCGGGCAGTGCGACGAACAGCTTGGTAGTCAACAGCAGCAACGTCATCCTCGATGACATCTGGGCGTGGCGGGCGGACCACGGCAACGGCGTGGGTTGGACCGTCAACACCGCCGACACTGGCGTCGTCGTTAACGGTGACAACGTCACCGCGTATGGCCTGTTCGTCGAGCACTACCAGAAGTACGAGGTGATTTGGAACGGCAACGGCGGCACGGATATTTTCTTCCAGAATGAGATGCCTTACGACCCGCCGAGCCAGGCGGCGTGGACGGAGGCTCCCGGTGTCGAGGGCTGGGCCGCCTTCAAGATTGCCGACAGTGTCACCAACTTCAGCGGATACGGTATGGGCAGCTACAGCTTCTTCAACAAAGCCTTTAACCAGGGCGTGAACATCTATGCCGCGCACGCGTTCGAGGTCCCCGCCACCCTTCCGGCGTCGAGCCTCCATGACCTGCTCACAATTTTCCTCTCCACGGCTGGGTCCGGTGGCATTCTCAACGTGGTCAACGACACAGGTGGCTCCTCGACCATCGCCAATCCAGACCAGCCGGTAACGGTGGTGAGTTACCCGTAAAGCCGCCGCGCCCAGACTTTGCTGATCATCACAACAGCTTAGGTCTGCGCGCTATTCGTCTGTGCCACAAAAGATGGGTAGGCAGGAGTCCACTGCTCTGATCTTACCCGTTGACGAAGTTCATTCTCCGGCTCACGACTACCATCAGTTCCGCGTCGAAGAAGGTGAGCTCCTTTGTTGGAATGCGTTATTTTCCCCAAAGGAGGGATGCCCAAGGCACGGCGATGGAGAGAAACGAGATAAGGAAGAGAGCTCCGAAAATCGTACCGAGACGCCAGTAATCCTTAGCCGGCAGGTAACCGCTGTTGGCATAAATGGGGCTGGCCGCGTCCGCGAATGGGGTAATGATCCCCATAATTCCCAACTCCATACACAGAAGCAGCGCGAACTCCTTGACAGGGATTCCCGGAATCGCGGCGCCGGTTAACAAAATTACCGGAAGCAAGGCGCTTGTGTACGCATCGACGCTGGCGAAAAAGTAATGGGCGACGAAGAAGATCGCGAGCAGAATGATCATCGCCACGCGCGGCGAGTAACCACTCATGTGCGGGGCGATGCCATCGGCAAACCACTTGACGAAACCGACGCGGTTGAGTCCATCGCAGAGAGCGATCAGGGCACCGAGCCAAGCAAACGTGGTCCAAGCACGCTTGTCATCTGTAATATCGCTCCACGTTACCACTCGGGTGATCAACATCAAACTGATCGCGACAAAAGCAACCGTCGTTGCGCTGATGAAAGAACTGCCTCCAACCCACAGAACCAACGAGAGCACGACAATCGCGGCCAGGATAAGTTCGCGTCGGGAGAGGCGCCCGACCTTTTCGAGCTTCAATGCTGCCCACTTGGATACCTCGGTGGAGTGCTTTACCTCGGGGGGATAGAGCCAATAGGTCAACAAAGGGATCAGAATCAGCAGCGGAATAATCGCCGTCGCTGCGGTTTTAAACCAATCCATCCAGTGCAGCTCGGTTTGTGTAAGCTTCTCAACCAATCCGACGGCGAGCAGATTGAATGAGGCAGCGGTGAGAAAGAGCGAACTTGTTACACATGTCGTCGCGATGGCGACCCACATGAGATAAGACCCAACCCGACGCGAGGAAGGATCGTTCGGTTTGGATTCATAGACCTGCGCCAAATCGCTGACGATCGGGTAAATGATCCCGCCGCTGCGTGCGGTTGGAGAGGGTATGAACGGCGCCAGAATCGTATCGGCCAATGTAACCCCGTAACCGAGTAAGAGAGTGTTTTTGCCCATGCGCTTAACCAGGATAAGAGCGATGCGTTCGCCGAGCCCTGTTCGCTCGTAACCAAGTGCGAGTATGAACGCCCCGAAAATGAGCCACACGGTCGGATTGCTGTACCCCGACAGCGCCCAGGTAAGGGCTGCACTCGGCGTGCGGAAACCGGGCTGCGATAATTGTTGGGGACTGAACAGCACAAACGGGGCGAGTATCGTAACCACGGTGATACCAATCAACGCGATCGCGGCACCTGGCAGTGGTTCTAAAACTAGGCCTACTATCACACCGACAAAAATCGAAAAGAAGTACCACGCATGATGCGGCAGGCCACTTGGTACGGGCAGCAGCGCGAGGACGACAGCCACGGCGATCGGCGCGATGGCCTTCCATGCCCGAGTAGGTGGCTTTGCCGTAGTGATTGTGGCAGTCTTCGCGAGCGCTGCGCTCAAGGCGTCATGACGGGTGGTGTCTGCCTCTGTTGTCATACTAGACTCTCTTTCACCACCTTATGTCCAACCACCCCGTCCAAAAATTGATGTTGCGTCCGGGCGTGGACTGTTTCAAGAAATCACCGGGAAAGAAGTGCGCGTATTCCGTGAACCATCTCAGATTCCGGGTCATCTGCCATTGAAGCTGCACGGAGACCTGGGTGGTGATGTAGCGCGAGCGGCTTTGTTGGCCGGAAACCAGCACAGCGTTGCCAATGCTATATAGGCCATCGCGCGGGCTCTCTCTCCAGAAAAAAGCCGGGTTGGGTCTCAAGAGGACGGCCTTGCTGAGATGAAGTTCCACGGAGGGTTGCAACGCGACCAGATTTCGCCTGCCGAACAATTCGGCATAGGTGAAATAGGGGCCTTTCTCGAAAATAGAATTAAACGTGCCGAGAGTCCGGCTCGCCGGATTCTGATTACCGCTGAAGGCCACGGCGCGAAGGCCAAATCTGGGTTTCAGAGCAGCTGAGTCAATCCGGTAGCCTTGCTCTGTGGAAACGGCCCATGCTCGAATATCATCAGGTCCAAACCAGCCCCACTGAAATGTAAACTCGTCGTTATAGTCCCAGTGTTCGGTGGTTCCCCACAGCCGCGTCCCGATGGTTTCTCTTTGCTCTCGGCTGAATCCCTTGCCGTCGAAAGCCACCCTCTGGTTGTCGAGACCGAAGTAATAGAGGTCGACATTTCCTTGCGGCAGGAAGCGAAACGGCCTGACCGCATAGACGCCCCAGAAACTCGTTGCGTGATTCGGTGGATCGGTGAACATGCCCGGATTATCCAGGACTGGTCGGAGGGCAAAGGCGTCGACCGTCCAGTCGCCGGTCAACCAAGTAAGACGGAATCCATCCAAGCTGCGCCGGATATTACGGCCATCGCGCGTGGAAACGAAGTTCTCTGAGCCCAAGACCATCTCGGCCCGTCCGGCTCGTAAGGTCAGGCTGTCGTTGCCAGACCGCCAAAGACCGAGATCGAAAAAACCCTGATGAACGTACAACTGTTCCTCGTCCAGGAGTGGGCGAGGGCCGCCGTTCCTACCAGTCTCGAGACTACTTGCAAGTTCACCGAAGAAGCGGAACCGCTCACCGAGGTGCAGATCCATATGCAGAAAGTAGCGCTGCATCAAATAGGCATTTCCATGAGCAGGACTTGCCAGCTCCTGGATGTTAAAATATTCGCCGCGATCCCGAGTGAATATGCCGAACGAAAGGTAATAGTCCTCGTTGTCACCGCGAAGGGGGATAAACTTCAAGCGGTCCAGAAATTTGGTTCGACAATACGGATTGCTGAAATGTCGATTGTCTTCGTCATATGTCAGTAGCGTAAAGGCTGGGGCTGGGTCGGGGCAACTAGTTTGCGCCGAAGCGTAGACACTCGCGACAAGCACCAATAAAGTGACAAGAGCGGTCCTTGCCAGAATCGCGCACCTCAACAAGCGATTCGGCACTCCCAATGCAATGCGTGCCACTCGAGCCATTTTTGTACCTCAGATTCGCGGTGACCTTGTTGACGGCGTTGATCGGCGAGCCCTGAAGTTCTGCATGACAAGCTCCTTTTGCCTACATCCGTATCACATCTTGGCCGGGGCAAAAGATGGATAGGCAGGAGTCCACTGCGCTGCGGTCACTCGCTGACGAAGTTCATTCTCGGGCAGCTTCGGGGCGAGATCGTCCTTCTGCGCCTCCATGCCAACTGCTACCGCAATTTGCGCGGCAACCCTTCGAATGTCGGTCAAAGCAGGAAGCAGAGACGCGGAAGGGTCTTTGAGCGCGGGCGAATTCCCTGCGAGTGCTCGGGCCGCCGCTAACATCATGGCGTCCGTTACGCGCCGAGCGCCCGACGCGACAATGCCGAGCCCCATTGCCGGAAAGATGTACACGTTATTGCACTGCGCGATCGGAATCGTACGCCCGCCGTAGCTGACAGGTGCGAAAGGCGAACCCGTAGCTACCAGAGCGCGTCCATCGGTCCATCGAATCAAGTCGTCGGCCTTCGCTTCGGATTTTGTCGTAGGGTTCGACAGCGGGAATATGATGGGTCGCTGAACCTTGCGAGCCATTTCACGAACAATCGCTTCCGCGAAGGCCCCGCCAACAGTAGAGAGGCCTATTAAAATTGTCGCGTCGATGCTCTTGATTACATCCGCAAGTCCGATGTGCCCGTTGGACGTTCGCGGCCATCCGGAGACGCGGTCTTCCGGCTGGGCATAGACACTCTGTTCCGGGGTAAGGTCTTTTCGCCCTGAATGCAGAAGGCCGTCCCGGTCAATGACCCAGAAGTGGCTGCGCGCCTCCTGTTCGGATAGCCCTTCGCCTTTCATCGCCTCGCGCAAACCATCGGCAACTCCAATGCCGGCCGAACCAGCTCCGAACATAACGATCTGCTGATCCTTCAAACTTTTTCCGGTCACTTTGACTGCGCCCAGTATCGCTCCGAGAGCAACAGACGCCGTTCCCTGGATGTCGTCATTGAAGGTCAGCAATTCATCGCGGTAGCGCCGGAGAATGGGCCGAGCATGCGGGGTCGCGAAATCTTCCCATTGCAAACATGTTCCGGGAAGTTCCTGCTTCACGGCCTGAACGAACTGATCGACGAAGTCAAAGTACGGCTGACCGGTAACCCGTTCGTGGCGCCACCCGAGGTATTCGGGATCGTTGAGCCGTTCCTTATTGTTGGTCCCTACATCCAACACGATGGGCAGTGTTCGTTCCGGACGAATTCCCCCAATGAGTGTATATAAGGATAGCTTTCCGATCGGGATTCCCATGCCGCCTGCGCCCTGGTCACCGATGCCGAGGATGCGTTCGCCGTCCGTGACGACAATTACGTCGACTTCCGGGTTGGGGCGATTCCGCAGAAGCGCGGGAATCGAGTCGCGCAGCGGATAGGAAATGAATAAGCCGCGGGGCCTTCGGTAGATGTGACTGAATTGTTCACACGCCAGCGCAACCACCGGCGTGTAGACGATCGGTGTCATCTCTTCGATGTGGTCGAGCAGAAGTCTATAGAAGAGAACTTCGTTAGTGTCCTGCAGAGCACGCAAATAGATGTGCCGCTCCAGGTCGTCGTCCTTTCGCTTGTAGGCCTCGTAAGCGCGTGCTGCTTGCTCCTCAAGGCTCTCGACATGAGGTGGGAGAAGTCCGTGCAAGCCAAGCTTGCTTCGCTCCTCCTCCGTGAACGCCGTGCCTTTGTTCAGCCCCTGCCGGTTGAGAAGATCCATCCCGCGAGGGAAATCCGGAGAACCTGATCCCTTTATCGATTGCTGCCGCGTAGCCATTGTCGTTCCTTCCTTTCTCTTACCGTGACGCTGAAAGTTGCCACGACCTAGCGAAAGAGATTGATCTTTGCCAGATCGATGATTTCGTCGCCGCGCCCACTCAGCACTGCCTTGAGCGTGAATAGGCTGAAGCCTTTCACCTGTTCTGCGGTGATTGTCGGCGGCATCGATAGCTCCTGCCGGTCCACGAGAACTTCGATCAACGCTGGGCCGTCATGCTTCAACGCTTGCGCAATCATCGGTCGCACTTGCGCGGGTGTTTCCGCGGTCAGTCCCAGCAGCCCGGCGCCTTCCGCCATTTGTGCAAAATTCGGATTCACGAGATCGGTTCCGAAATCCAGAATGCCGGCTGCTTTCATTTCCAATTCCACAAAAGCCAGCGAATCATTCTTGAAAACGATGATCTTCACCGGCGCGTCCAATTGCCGAAGAGAAAGCAGATCGCCCATGAGCATCGCCAGACCGCCATCGCCCGACAGCGATACGACTTGGCGCCCGCGATGACTCACCTGCGCTCCAATAGCCTGTGGCAGCGCGTTCGCCATTGACCCGTGGTTGAAGGACCCGAGTAAGCGCCGTTTGCCATTCATCGTTAGGTAGCGTGCCGCCCAAACGGTAGGCGTACCGACATCGCAAGAAAAAATTGCGTCCTTGGCGGCAAGCTCGTCGAGCACCCGCACGACATACTGAGGATGGATCGGCTTCTTGCCTGATCCTTCGGTTGCGAGTTCGTCGAGGCCCTTGCGCGCCTTTTTATAATGTTCGAGCGAAGCCTTCAGATGTTTGTCGTTGTCGTTTTGGCTTAGCTTTGGCAGCAGAGCTCGCAGTGTCGTCTTGGTGTCTCCCACAAAGCCGTAGTCCACCTTAGTACGCCGGCCCAGCTGTTCTCCGCGGATGTCGATCTGGACAATCGTGGCATCCTTGGGAAAAAACGGCTGGTACGGAAAATCGGTCCCGATCATCAACACCAGGTCGGAGTCCATCATCGCGTGATAGCCGGAAGAAAATCCAAGCAGGCCCGTCATTCCCACGTCAAACGGGTTGTCGTACTCGATGAACTCTTTTCCACGCATCGCATGCACGATCGGCGCGTTCAGCTTGCCTGCGAGTTCAATCAATTCTGCGTGAGCTCCCGCGCAGCCGGCGCCGCCCATGATGGTTATCTTCTTCGCTTCATTGAGAACCTTCGCCAGCGTCGCAATCTCTTCGTCTGAAGGACACACGGTCGGCTTAGGTGGCGGAAAATGCAGGCGCGGCTCTTGTTCAACGGCGTCGCGCAGGGCCACGTCTCCGGGAATGGCAACCACCGAAACGCCGCGCTGCGAAAGCGCGGCCCGGATCGCAATCTCCAAAACGCGCGGCATCTGCTCTGGCTGGGAAACCAGTTCACAATAGTGGCTGCACTGCGCAAAGAGATGTTCCGGTTTGGTCTCCTGAAAATACCCGCTTCCGATTTCATTGCTGGGAATTTGCGCCGCGATAGCCAAGACGGGAACACGGCTACGGTGACAGTCGTAGAGCCCGTTGATTAAATGCAGGTTCCCGGGACCGCAGCTCCCCGCGCAAACCGCGAGCCGCCCCGTGAGATGCGCTTCTGCTCCAGCGGCAAACGCTGCCGCCTCTTCATGCCTTACATGGATCCAGTGGATTTGTTTCTTTGCGCGAATAGCGTCCGTGATGCCGTTGAGCGAGTCGCCTGAAACACCGTACATCTGCCGAACCCCGGCCTCGGCCAGCACATCCACTAACAACTCCGCTATCTTCTTGGCCATGAGTCACCATTCCTTCGCCGTGTCTCTCCCGAGACTAGTGATGCTTCACCTGCGTAGTTGGTATCGAAAAATTCACGATTTTCCCGGGTGGCGTCATCTCTTTCTGTCATGAACGATTCCTTTCGTATTGGCCGCAATGCCTAGAACTCCACCTTTGTCCTGAATCCGAAAACGACAGCGCGATGCGCGCCACCTCCCACGTTCGCGTAGTACTGGATCACAGGCTGCAGAAGTAGCATCGGTAAAACGTCCAGCAGCGCGTTGAACTCAACGGCCTGCTCGGTCTTGGCAGGCATGCCGGGCGGGAAGAACTGTGGGCTAAGCATGTTTCGCACATAACCGAGCGACATCGTATTGTGAAAGTGCAGGGGCAGCGGCTCATTGAAACGCAGCCCCGCAGTGAGTTCGCTGTTGTTGCGATTGACGCTCGGCGGGCTCCAGTCGTACGCAAACGTCCCGTCCAAACCCTTTGCCCCTTGCGGGTCCACGCGCCAGAGGGCTTGGCTCGCCATCCAGTACAACAGATAGTTGCCCGACCGCGGTGTCGCACTCGTCGGCGCCGTGAACTTTCCGGGATTGTACGAGGCGCCGAATTGATACAGGCCCGAATATCCCTTTCGGCCTTCGACGTTGTCAAAGGCCCGCACCGACGACGCCTCCTTGCCCGGAGTAAACCCAATTTCCGAAACGCTCATGGGAGTTCCATTGAACTGCGGAACCAGCCCGGTTGGGTTTTGTGAAAAAGGGAAGCGGACCGCGGCCAGCACCATCGATTTCACATAAAAGTTGTGAATGGGCACAATGCGAACCTCCATCGCCGGCGTCGAAGGAGGATCGAAGGACTCGAAGTCTGTAAACAGATTGCCCAATGCATAGCCCATCGGCTCGAAGATGAAGGACGCCGCGTAGTGCTGGGCTCCGTAGAAATCCTGGCCTGCGAACTGGCCCACGCGCGCAGTGATACGTTCGTCCAGCCAACGTTTCTCGATCCACCACGAGTCGAGGCGACATGTATTCGTGCTGGACATCCCGCTGGGACTGGTCAGGAGACCCAGAAAAGCTCCGAGATTGCCGCCGCCCTGCCACAGCGCGGTCGCATGGAAGTACAACCCGTGCTGGCCAGTCAGCGCGCTAAAATCGATGTCCACCGTTCCCCGGAATCTGTTCCAGCTCGCAAATCGCTCTCGCTGCTCGCTCTTGAGATTCCAGAGGGAATCGCTGACGTACTGAAAATCGAATTCCACACCGCGTTCCAGCAGGTGCGTCCGCTCGCCGCCCCAGTTCCCAAAGAGGTGTCCATGCGGGCCCTGACCCGTTTCGTGGCTGTCCGGGCCGGGGAGTGGTTCGTGTTCCGCAGTCTGGGAATGAGCCGGAGATGCGAACACACAAACAGCGCACCAGAATAGAAATAGAAACCGCAACTGTTGGCCGCACACAAGCAGCGCCGGAGGCCGCTTCCCCAGTCGCGACTCCGCACATATATCCTCCAACCGCGAGTTCAAACGATGCGTCGCGCCGCAATCTGGAGTGGGCATCGGCATATTCCTTCGCTCTTCAGGACCTCACCGGCATCGATCTCTCGCTAAGGCGATCAATGGCCATCTTCGGAACGAGGAGGCCGACACTCATCGCTAAAATGATAGCGACCGCGGTCATGCCGTCGGAGATTGTTGCGCTTATGAGCGCCAGCGTTGTATGCGAGCCCTCGGCAAGTTGCACAAGGCCGCTCGCCATCCTGAATAGGAAGACGCCCGGGATCATCGAAACTACGGAGGCGAAGCCGATGGCCGCGAACGGCATGTGCCAACGGTGTGCGACGGGAGTGAGGATCAGTCCGACGACGAGGCAAGCGACGAAGGCGCCGATCGCGGCGCTGGAGCCAAGCACAGTGATGGACCACCACCTCAGAGCATGGGCCAGCATGCCCGTTGCCACCGGCCACGGCAGCATGTGCAGCGGCGTGGAGAAGAAAACGCCGTAGGCTGCAACAGCGACGCCAGCGGCGATCGTGTCGAGCCACAGGGGCACGGCTCTACTGGCCTGATCTATCGGTAAGGAAACGCCCAGAAGTGCAAGTCCGAGCAACAGCCCCGTCGAGATCGCCACAATCACGAGCCCCGCGTATAGCATGCGGGCGCCGCCGAGATGGACGCGGCCCCTGATGAGGTCCAACGCCCCATTGAGCACATGCGGTCCCGGCACCAGAACCATGCATGGACAAACCCCAACAAGGCGTAGTGACGAGCTCAACTGGTACCGAACCGCCAGCGCGCCGATAACGCCGGCGAGGAAGGCCGCGCAGAATGGTTGCAAGAAGACGCTTGCGCCATAGTGCGCCAAGCTGCGGCGAAGAATCGCACCGGCTCCCGCACTCGCGAATATGAGAGCTGCCGCGGACAGGTGTTCGACACCGAAGATTACCGCTAACGCCGCGGCACCCGCCGCCGCCGCGAGCGTGAACAGCCACGCCGGTGCCGGCGGTGCTTGTGAGATCGCGCTGACCACTTCCTTTGCTGCCGCTGGCACAAGCCGACCGGCGCCGAGGTCCTCTACCACGCACATGGCGGAAGCCGCGCGATTCATCGCCACCCCGCTGGGATCCGCTACCACTGCGGAGACGAGTCTGGCGTCGCTGTCTTGGGCCTGAAGTAGGAGCTCTCCCCAGCGCGGCATAATTTTGACGCGCAGTCCGAGAGTTTGGCCCAACTGCTCGGCCGCAGCCAAAGCCTCGTCCGTAGATTGACCGTTGACATATAGAACTCGAGCAAGCGCGAGGACAAGGTTGGAACGCTCCTCCAAGGTCATATGAGTTCCTGACAGTGTGAGTTGCGTCATGCCCAGATTTTCTCTACGACGTAGATCCACATTGCCATTGTGAGAATGCCCGCGATGTTGCTAAGAACGACAGCCGAAGTAGTGGGCTGCTCATCGATGCGGTAAGTCGACGACAACATGGCGCTCGCGGTGGCACATGGACAAGCAGCAGCGAGAACAATGCCTTTCGAAAGCACTCCGGAAAAGTGGAACGCGAGGGCCAGCGCGAGCGCGACCGCGGGCTGAACCAGGTTTTTCAGTAAAAGGACACTAATGGCCATTTTATCCAGGCGCGGCGTCAAGCCGCTCAGCATGACGCCCAGGGCAAACAGCGCTGTGCCTCCGGCCGTTGCGCCCACTAGCTTGATCGACGCTTCTGCGAGCGGCGGCAATTTCACTCCGAAGAGCACCAAGATGGCGCCTAGAATCGGCGCCCACACAAGGGGCTTCGTCACCGTTGATTTGAGGTTCTCGAGGAGTGATGCATGCTTTGTTCCGTCACTCGCTCCGAGGAGGAGAATCGTTATTGGGACCATAAACACGCTGACGACGAGATTGCCAACGATGATCGGAAGCAAACCTTGTGAGCCGACTACTGCGGTCAGTACCGGCAGGCCAAAGTAAGCCAAGTCTGGAAAACTGGCGTTCATTGCAAGCATGCCTGCGGAAGGCGTAGTGCGGTGGAATCCTAGGCGAGCAAGAGCAAAACCCACCGCCCACGTTCCCATCAGCGCAACCGCCAGGGTCAAAAGGTAGCGGACATTCTCGAGTTGGCTTGGCGAGAAGCTGAACACGCCGACAAACAAAGCCGCCGGTAGAGCAACGGTGACGATAAATGTGGTGATGGAACGTATGCGTTGAGGGTCGAGCACGCCAAGCCGGCCAACCAGCCAACCGAGTCCGGCGACAAAAACCACGGGGACCAAAGCCTGAAGAATCGTCTGGAACATGATCGCTTTCCTTGTGAAGGTTCTCCGGCGTCCTTCAGCGTTGCTGAGTTACTGCGGATGTCTAACGGCGCACATCGCGAGAGGCGTGCGGTGGTCCACTCGGAATCCTTGAGTGCCCTCGCCGGAAGACCAAACGCCGAAAATTTCTTAGCGAGCGATCATCGAGCTGTTTCTACTTTCCGGCGGCAGCAGCCACATACGGCTTGACCATCTTGGCCGGATCGACCACGCGATCGAACTCTTCCTCGGTGACAAAGCCGAGCTTCAGCGCGGCGGCCTTCAGCGTGAGGTCATTGTCCATGGCATAGTGCGCAATCTTCGAAGCCTTGTCGTAGCCGATGACCGGCGAGAGCGCCGTCACAAGCATCAGCGACCGCTCGACGTATTCGTTGATCTTCTTCAGGTTGGGCTTTGTGCCTTCGACGAGGAATTTACGGAAGTTCGTGCATCCGTCGGTCATGATCGTAATGGAGTGAGTAACGTTGAAGATGATCAGGGGCTTGTAGACGTTCATTTCCAAATAGCCGCCTGCACCGCCGAATCCTGCCGCAACGTCATTGGCCATTACTTGCACGGCAATCATCGTGAGAGCTTCAGCCTGCGTTGGGTTCACTTTGCCGGGCATAATCGAAGACCCGGGTTCGTTCTCCGGGATCAACAGTTCAGCAAAGCCTGCGCGCGGCCCGCAGGACATCAGCCGGATGTCGTTGGCGATCTTGTAGAGGGAGACGGCAAGCGTGCGCAATGTGCCGGAAAGCTGTACCAGAGCATCGTGAGCGCCCTGCACCGTGAATTTGTTTGGCGCGGTGACAAACGGCAAGCCTGTGAGCTTGGCGATCTCGGCCGCCGCTGCCTCGGCGAAGCCGGGCGCCGAGTTGATGCCCGTTCCCACCGCCGTGCCGCCGAGCGCGAGCCGGTAAACTCCTTTCAGCGCATCCTCGATCCGATCGAGATCGTCCGCGAGCACGCCCTCATAGCCCGACCACTCTTGCCCCAGTGTGAGCGGAGTAGCATCTTGCATGTGCGTACGGCCGATCTTGATGAGGTCCTTCCACTGCTTGACCTTCTCAGCAACCGCATCGCGCAACGCCTTCACCGCCGGGATGAGCCGCTGCTTCACATTCACCGCCGCCGCGATGTTCATTGCCGAGGGAAACGTGTCGTTGGACGACTGGGCCATGTTGACGTGGTCGTTGGGATGAACCGGAGCCTTGCTCCCAAGCGGCGTACCGGCAAGCTGGCAGCACCGGTTCGAGATCACCTCATTCACATTCATGTTGAACTGCGTACCGCTGCCCGTCATCCATACGTGCAGCGGGAACATGTCGTGGTGCTGGCCCGCGAGGATTTCGTCGCAGACTTGCACGATCAGCTTGTGACGTTTATCGTCCAGCCGCTTACCCGCATAGTTGGCATTGGCGGCGGCTTTCTTTAAGGTGGCGTAGGCGGTGATCATCTCACGTGGGATCAGGTCCTTGCCGATGCTGAAATGCTCAAGCGAGCGCTGCGTCTGCGCGCCCCAGAGCTTGTCTGCAGCAACATCTACTTCCCCGAGGCTATCGGTTTCCTTGCGAATGTCCGTCATGTTATTTCCTCCGTCCGGCGGGTTGAGTGATGAGTTGGCCGCAGGCGTCCGGCCACAATTGTCGCGACGCACCGCAACGTGCAACACCGCTGCCAAACATTTGGGAGTTTGTAACTGACAGGAGATAGAGGCCAACTACAAGTCATGAAGCAATTTCGGGTGTCAACCCGTTGGACACATCCTGTCAGATTGTTGACACCGAACGTACTTCCCCGCACCGAATTCCCGCAAACGCGAGAGCTGTCGATCTACGCCATACACGGGTTTTTCTTTGCTACGGCGTCCTCGCGGGGGACGAAGGAAGAATTGACTTTTTCCCTGGTGGCGTGACTTCCCTCTCTGGCCACACCACCGTCAGGATCAGCGCCACCCCAATTCCGATCGACACCTCTGCGAACCGATGAAAGGCGACTTGCCATGCAGGACCCGACCGCGGCACCAACATCACAATCGCCAGCGTCACTCCACCAAACCGGTACGCGCTTCGATCCGGGTACACAACGGCGGAAAGCAACCCAAGGATAAACACGCTGGCAGCGAATACCAGTATCTGCGACCCCACATAGCTCGCCGCAATCGCGCCAAGCACCGCCCCGAGCGCCGTTCCCACGAAGCGCTGCCAGGAAACCTCCAGCGCCGCGCTCAGGTAGGACTGCGTAATTACCAGCGTCGTAATCGGCGCCCAATACGCTTCCGGCAACCGGAATAGCCGCGCCACCAGCAAGGATGCTAGTGCCGCAACTGCCGTCCGTGCCGAATGCACCAAAACCGGCCACCCGGCCCACTGCACCCTATCGCTCGCCATTTCCCTGAAGCTCTGTTCGAATTCGAGTACTGCTCATGACTTAACGTCAAGGGTGAACCAAAGATCCGCAATTTACTCTAAGACGGATTAAGATGTGGCAGCTCACGGAATGTTTTCGCCGAGGAGGCCGGCCAACCGAACGTATTCGTATGTCGTTGGCGCAGGGCTTTCTCTGTCGATATTCAAACTGTATGTGAGGTCTCCTTTGTGGACGTAGGTGAGTACGGGAGTGCCTTGATCTAGAACTACAGTGGCGTCGTACCCTCTTTCGTGCACCTGCAGCGATCCCATGCCTTCAGCTGCGAGCGTCGCAAAATCTCGCGAGTAATATGAATCTGGGGAAAACGCAGTGACCGCCAGTTTTCCGGCGGCGCCTGTGTATCGGCACGTCGCACCTTCAGAGCCGCGCGCAACCGGAGTCCCAACCGCTTTTTGCACGGCTTGATCCGGCAACAAATTACAGATGGCGCTATCGGTATGCGCGGAAACGAGATTCGTCAAGGTCGAAACCGATAAAGCTGCGGGCCCTGGCGCAGCCTGCTCATTACCGTCGCTCCTGTGGGCTGTGCGGAACGAGCTGTCAAAGAAGATCACATTTCGGTCGAATCTCACCGGTGCCACTCCGAGCCCCGAGTATTCGTTCCACTTCTGATGGACTAGGGCACAGCCTAGGCAGATCACCGCACACGGATGAGCGTTCAGTGCATTTCCGTAAACTGCAGAACGGTTCTTGACATGAATATAGCGGACGGTCGGACCGCCCATTCCCGCCCGCAAAAGTGCAAGCATCGGATAGTCATAATGCAAAACGAAAGCGTCCAAGCCCACATCCCGGCAACCCGACGCAGCAATAGCGTGGGCGACCGCAAGATAGGAATCGGCAAGGTAGAGGTGTTGATCGCCAAAGTAGAGGCGCTCGCGCGCAGTTGAAAAAATGTCCGGTGTGCGGTCGCTGCGAAAGCCATGAAGATACCGGACACTCAGAAGCGGTCGCATTTCGTTTGATAGCGCATACGGCAACGCCCCAAGCAGTGCGAGCGCTGCTGCAGCCAAGACAGCCCATCGGGGAATACGGGACCCCAACACGACACCGATCACCGCGCAAGCAACCATGAAAACTGCCAAATGAAAGCGCCCATTGTAGGGCTGCCACCGCACAGCGGCGCAGAACAGCACGAACGCTCCGACTGCGCCTAGAGCCAGCAACGTTGTATCTCGCTGACCGGACCTTCGCAGCGCGATGAGCAACATCAGCGAAGAAACAAAGAGAACGAAATGCAGGAAATTTCCTGCGAGCACCTCGGATCGCGAAGCGCGCCAAATGCGGAAAGGATAAAGCTCGCCGGAGTTACCCTGTTCGGTCATTTTCGGGTCGTCGGGATCGACGCCAATGGCGCCAATAAGCTGCCGGAAGACTCGCGTGGTACGCGCATTGATTCCATTGCTTGGCGTCTCGAGGTGCAAAGCGACGCTTCGCAGCACGTTTCCAACGATGTCGCGGACGCCAAACCTCGCATTGGCAAAATGCCGCTGCCCTTCCGTATCCGCATCGCCATCCGGCGAGGCGAAGCCCAGGGGAGAGCCGGTCAAACCAAAATTGCGATGAAACTGCGGACCGTTCAGCGCCAGAATTACGAGTAAGACGACTGCAAGGCGAGCCAGAAAGGTCCTTCGGCTCGCCCACGGCCAAATCCAAAAGATTGCCAGGACGAATGCCGGAAGAAGGATGAACGCCGTGCCTTTGGTCAGGCAGGCGAGCCCCATGGCTGCGCCTGCCAGCGTTGCGTTGCCCCAGGATGCCGCGGTTTTGTAACGCAAGAGAAAATAGCAGCTCGCAACAATCCAAAATCCGACGGCCACGTCGGGTTTCGCGCTGGTCGCCGCCAGAATCGCTTGCGGAATTGTGCCGCAAAACACGGCTGCCAGTATTTGGCCGCGCGCTCCGGCTCCAAGTTCGCGGGCAATCAGCGATGCTCCAATGATGCTGCCCAAGAAAGCGAACCATTCCACTAAATTCACCAGCCGGTCGCTGCCTTGCAGCAAGGTCAAATTCGTCATCACGTACTCAGCCCACGGGCTCATCATCAGTTGCTGGTAATCGACCGTGGGGTAGAAGTGAACGCTAAGATTTTCAATCCACATCACCACGCGAGGCATGTTGTACTGCATGGCGTCCCACGTATCTGGGGGAGCAAAGAAGGCAACGATCGCGAGCAGAAGGAGTATGACACCGAGGCCCGCGAGTAGTGCCCCATCGAGGCGAGAAAGCCGCTCCTCAACGACCTGTGCTGACTCCCGTAGGCTCGACGGAGGGTGTGAGGACTCCCGCGGTCTTGATCGCGTAATTACAAACGTCCAGGCCAGAATGCACGCCAGAAGCCAGCTCGAAGCAACCGCGCCTCGCGTAAACAGTGATCTCAAGCTGAGCAGCTCAGTGGTTGCTACGACCCAAACACCCCATAAAGCGCCGGCAATGAGGAAACTCGCACGCCACTCCTTCATGCCTCGCCAGAAAGCGGTCCAGCATCCCAAAAAAGCGAACAAGGGAAGCAGCACGAACGCACTCTCAAGGTTATTCGTCATCGGAGCCAGTCATTACGGCTACTGCCACCAGCTTCTCGTACTCACCATCGCTTCCGAAGGTTGCTCTACAGCACCGATTCTAGCGTGTCACCCTCACCGGACTCGAAAGCGCTCCTCTTCCATCGATTCTTGGCCGGTTCATAGAAATAGCATTACGAATCAAAAATCCACTGGTCACGCTGGGCGACGACTTTCGGCGGCCAATCCCGGCCCGGAGTGCGGTATATGGTTTGAAGCGCATATTTGTGCCATAGCCTGCGCACCTTCGGAACATGCGAGACAATCCGGGTAAGTCTGCGAAACAATTTCGCGGCGTAAGCTCCGGAAATTCCCGCCAGCTCACGGTCCGCGATCTCATCGCAAATCTGATTGTAGCGACGGTGGCTATTGGTCTCACTATGATTGCCGGGATGTGTTCGATACCCGCCGATGAGAGCGTCGACCGAATGCAGCCGCGCGTGGCAAAAAAAGCGCACGAACATTTCGAACTCCCCCGCCAGGCCGTACTCGGTTGCAAGCGATCCGCCCGCCCGTTCCCAAAGTGTTCGGCGCCAAAACGTTGTGTCACGATGAATGTACTTATTCCCGCCGGCTAGAAATCGAATGCGCGACCACCGCTCCAAATGCTTTATGCCCGTGGGCATGCCATTGGGGCTGAAACTAAAAGGCCGGCCAGTGATCCATTCAATATTTGGCAAAGACGCGAAAACACTTCCAATCACGTACAAACTATTCGTGTGAAGCATATCGCCCGGCTCGAGCCAGCCCAGAATCTCTCCAGATGATTTGGCAAAGGCCATGTTCAGCGCAGCACAAAGCTCGGTGGCCGGCGGGCACAATTGCCACGAGAGATGCGCCTCGTATTTCTTCAGAATGCGTCGGCGCTCGCTGCTTGTGCCATCCTCAATGACGATGAATTCCAGATTGGGATAGTCTTGAAAGATAGTGGACCGCAGCGTCGCCTCAAGGTGTTCATCACCGCTGGTGGCGGGAGTAACGATCGTGATGCGTGGGAGCGGCGAGCCTGCGAGCGAGGTAGCACCGGGCTGCTGCGTCATTGCAAATTCTTTCCCCAAACGGAGACTTGGAACTTGCAAGCGTGCCCTTCGCCGAAACACGGATAGCACTGAGGCTCACGCTCGAACAATGTTACAGGCCTGTTCGCAAGGTGTCGATTTAAAAGTTGATCGTCTTTTTGGCGAGGGACACCGGTACCAAGCCTTGAAAATACCATATAGCGTCCCCAAAAACTTTGTCAACAAAAAACTTGGCAGGCGTCTTCCGGGGAGATTTCAGCGTCAACAATGTGAATCGCCCGCATCGTTCTGATTTTGGGGATATCTCGGATCTAGCCCTGCCGGCGAGAACGTGCATCAGGAACTGTGTCCTTTGCGGCAAATACGCCTTCACACTTTCGCGGAACGCACGTTCAACACGAACTTCTCGATCGCATTGGCGAACCCTTCCTCTTCGTTCGAGGTAGTCACGTAAGTGGCCGAGGCCTGAACTTCGGGGCTCGCGTTTCCCATCGCAATGCTCACGCCGCTCTTCTTGAACATCAGGACGTCGTTCGGCATATCTCCGATGGTCGCGATCTCCGCGGCGGGAATGTTGAGCAGCCTCGAAATCGAGAGCACCACCTCGCCCTTATTCGCTTGCGGATGGGTCACATCGAGGTAGTA
>Ga0137415_10000627_pt1 | contig 34600 bp, 28 predicted proteins | sample CZODoug3_1_1_16f_FD_183082 | JGI IMG/M metagenome (GOLD analysis project Ga0137415, IMG submission 183082) | Vadose zone soil fungal communities from Angelo Coast Range Reserve, California, USA - CZODoug3_1_1_16fungal (Hybrid Assembly) | ecosystem: Environmental > Terrestrial > Soil > Vadose...
CGCTTCGAACTGCAGCAACGACTGTTCCCCGAGGCCGACCAGCGCAGCGGCGGAAACCACTTCCGGCAGATCGCGCACAAGTTGCGCCACGGCACGGACGTCGGGTTGGAGCGCCACCGCAACCTCGTCCTGTTTCCCAAGTCGGTCGCCGTCATCGCCAACGACATCGAGTTCGAGCGCCTCCTCGTCGCCGCGAGCTCGTCGACCGGCCAGCAGCGCAAGCAACGGCTGCAGGCCGGCCTCGATCTCGTCCGGGGTCCGTACCTGGAAGGCAGCACCCTGTCGTGGGTCGAGGAGCGCCGCAACTACCTCGACCTGGTCCACGAAGAGGCGCGCCTCGAGCTCGCAACGCTGCACCTCGAGCTCGGCGAACCCCAGGCCGCCCGCGATGTGTGCGAAGCGGTGCTCGCGACCAACCGGTACTCCGATCCGGCCTACCGGGTGCTCGTCGAGATCGAGCGGAAGGTCGGCAGCGAGAGTTCCGCGCTGACCGTCTACCGGCGCGCCGCCCAGGCCCTGGCCGAACTCGGGCTGCGCCCCGGGGACGCCCGCCGCCTGATGCGCAGCGACGCGGACGCCTCGGATCGCACCCCGGTGCGGCACTGATTGACCGACCGGAACCCGATAATGCCGGGGGTAATGCTCGACGCACAGGCTGCCGATGTGTCCGGTACCGCAGCATCCCCGCCCGGGCGAGCCGAGCCACCTCCGCTCGCCGACGTGCGGGTGGTCGAGATCGGACGTTTCGCCTCGGCGCCGTCGTGCGCCACCGTGCTCGCGGACTGGGGCGCGGACGTCGTCAAGATCGAACCGCCCGGCGGTGACCCGGCCCGCGGCCCGGGCTCGATCACCTCCGCCGGCGGCCCGCCGGTGAACCCGCGCTTCGAGGTCCACAACCGCTCCCGGCGCAGCGTCGTGCTGGATCTGCAGCGTCCGGAAGGTCGCACGGTCGCCGACCGGATCCTCGCCGGCAGCGACGTACTCGTCACGAACCTCCGCCCCGATGCGCTCGAACGCCTGCGCCTGGACGCGGCCACTGTGCGCGCACAGCACCCGCGGCTGATCGTCGCGCAGATCAGCGGCTACGACCTGGCAACGTCACAGGCCGGTGAGCGCAGCTACGACCACGGCGCCTACTGGTCCTACGCCGGCGTCGCGTCGTTGTTCGCCGCCTCGGACGGGGAACCACCCCAGCCCGCCGGCGGCTTCGGCGATCGCGCCGCCGGATCGATGCTCGCCGGCGCCGTCGCAGCCGCCCTGTTCCGGCGCAGCCGCACCGGCGAGGGCAGCCACGTGACCACGTCGCTGGTGAACACGGGCCTGTGGCTGATGGCCTCTGACGTCAGCGACGTGGTGGCCACCGGGCGTCCTCACCGTTCGCCGGACCGGCGCCGAGCCTCGATCCCTACGGTCAACTGCTTTCGCACCGCGGACGCGCGCTGGCTCTGGCTGCAGGTGATGCACCCGGAACAGGATTGGCCGGCGCTGATCGCCGCCCTCGACGCGCCGTGGCTCGACGAGGATCCCCGCTTCCAAGGTGGGAATCTGCGCCGACTGAAGGCGAATCAGGAACCCCTCGTGGAGCTGCTGGACGAGGTGTTCCGCGCGCACACCCTCGCCGAGTGGCGCGCTCGGTTCGCGACCCACGGCATCACCTGGGCACCGGTCCGCACGCTCGAGGAGGCCGTCGGCGACGATGAGGTGCGACGCAGCAGCGCCTTCGTCGAGTTCGACGACGACGACGGCGTCCACCACGTCAGCGTCAACACGCCCTGCGCGTTCGACGGGACGACCCGCCCGGCGTCCAGGGCACCACAGATCGGCGAGAACACCGACGAGGTGCTCGCGTCGTTCGGCGTCTCGGAGGGGGAGATCGACGCGCTGCGTCAGTCCGGCGTGCTCGGTGCGCGCGGCGCACTCGCGAGCGAGAGGAGCAGGTTGACATGGGATACCGGGACGACCTCGTCATCGACGACCGAGACAGGGGTGTCTTCCGCATTCATCGATCGCTGATGACGTCGCCGGACGTGTACGAGGACGAGCGCCGGGCGTTGTTCGATCATTGCTGGCTCTACGTGGGGCACGAGTCCGAAATCCCCAACGCCGGCGACTATGTGCGCCGCACCGTCGCCGGGCGCCCGCTCATCTTCCTGCGCGACAGCGACGGCGCCGTCCGCATGCACTTCAACACCTGCACGCACCGCGGCGCGACGTTGTGCCGCGAGGACGCCGGCAACGCCCGCATCTTCCAGTGCTTCTATCACGCGTGGAGCTTCGATACGAAGGGCAAGCTGGTCGTCACGCCGAGCGCCGACGGCTACAGCCCGGGCTTTCGCCGCGACGAGTATGGGCTCAAGGCGCCGGCCCGCTTCGAGCAGTATCGCGGCCTCTGGTTCGTCAACTACGACGCGGACGCCGTCGACCTGCGAACCTATCTGGCCGGCGCGGCCGAGTACCTGGACCTCGTGCTCGATCAGGCCGAGGACGGGATGCGGATCGTGCCGGGCGTCCACCGCTACAGCGTGAGGTCCAACTGGAAGCTGATGGTCGAGAACAGCATGGACGGCTACCACGCGCCCACCGTGCACGCGACCTACATCGACTTCGTGAAGGACAGCGGCGGCGGCCAACGCAAGGATGCCCTGACCGCCGGCGGCGCGCTCGACCTGGGCAACGGCCACGCGGTACTCGAGAGCCCGGCCGCCTGGGCCCGTCCGATCGCCTACTGGGAGCCGTTCTTCGGCGAGGAGGCACGCGACGACATCGCCCAGAAGCTCGCGCGCCTCATCGACCGCCACGGCGAGGAACGCGGCCGGCGGATGGCCGAGACGTTCCGCAACCTGGTGATCTTCCCGAACCTGATCATCAACGACGTCGCGGCGATCACCGTGCGCCGCATCGAGCCGACGGCGGTCGACCGGCACTCGCTGGAGGCCTGGGCGATCGCGCCGGCCGAGGAGCAAGCGGGCAGCGCGGCCCTGCAACGGCGGCTGGACAGCTTCCTGACCTTCCTGGGCCCGGGCGGATTCGCCAGCCCGGACGACGTCGAGGCGCTGGAATCGTGCCAGCAGGGCTTCGCCGCCGCCCGGGAGGTGCAGTGGAGCGACATCTCGCGCGGCATGGCCCGGCAACCGGGATCGCAGGACGAACTGCAGATCCGGACGTTCTGGCGCGCGTACGCCTCGATGCTCGACGGCGCCGGCTTCCCCGACCGGGTCGCCGGCATCGAGTCGCCGATCGCGGTCGAGGCGGCGGTTCGATGACCACCGTCGCCGCTGATGGGCACGCCCTGCGGCTCGCCGTCGAGGAGTTCCTCTACGACGAGGCCGCGCTCCTCGACGAGTGGCGGCTCGACGAGTGGCTCGAGCTGTTCACGTCCGACGCGCGCTACGAGGTGCCGAGCACCGATCGGCGCACCGGCGGCCCGGCCGACGCGTTGATGCTGATCTCGGACACCCGCAGCATGATCACCGCCCGGGTGAAGCGGTTGAACAGCCGCAAGGCGCATCGCGAATTCCCGTGGTCGCGCACGCGTCGCATCGTCGGCAACGTTCGCATCCTGAGCCGGCACGAGGACGAACTCGAGGTCACCGCGAACTTCGTCGTGTACCGATCACGACGCGAGGTCAACGCCTACATGGGGCGCTACCTGTACCGGCTGGTGGCCGTCGGCGACTCGTTCAAGATCCGGTTCCGACGCGCCGAGCTCGATCTGGAGACGCTCGACTCGCACGGCACGCTCAGCATCATCGTCTGACCGTCTGATAAGGGCTGATCATGGACCGGCGACTTGCGACCAGCACCGACCTGGTGCGGTTCCGCGTCGACGCCACGCGCTGCGACGGCCAGGGCGTCTGCGTGCTCGTCGCGCCCGAACTGTTTCAGCTGGACCGGTACGGGCTGGCGCAGGTGGTGCCCGGCTCGGAGAGTCTCGTCTCCGCCGACCCCGACGTCCGGGCCCGCGGGCTCGAGGCCGACGCGACCTGCCCGCGCAACGCGATCCGCGAGGAGCTCGTCTCGGCGCGTCTCGCTCCCCCGTCGCCGCCCGACGCGCCGCCGACGTCGGGCGGTTCGGACACGCCTCGCCTCGTGCTGCCCGGCGACGAGGTCGAATCGCTCGACGGCTGGCGCGAACGCGGCGGCTGGAAGGATCGCTACTCCGCCGCCGAGCTGCTCGAGATCGCCGAGAGCGCGGGGCTGGTCGGGCACGGCGGCGCCGGCTTCCCGACCGCCGAGAAGTGGCGGCGCGTCGTCGGCGCCGACCAGCCCGTCGTCGTCGCCAACGGGGCCGAACGCGAACCGGGTACGCACAAGGACCGTTACCTGCTCGCGCATCGCCCGTTCCTCGTGCTGAACGGGCTGGTCCTCGCGATGCACGCCGTCGGCGCCCGGCTCGGCATCATCGCCGTCGACGACGACGCGCACGAGGCCGCCGAGCGGATCGCGTCGGCCATCGAGGCCGCCGTCCGCGACGGCCTGCTCGGTGACCTGGAGATTCGCCAGCAGCGGGTGCCGACGCGCTACGTGGCCGGCGAGGAGACGGCGCTGCTGGCGGTCATCGAGGGCAGTCCGCCGGTGCCGCGTATCCGTCCCCCGTATCCGAGCGACGTCGGTGTCTTCGGCCGGGCGACGCTCGTGCAGAACGTCGAGACGCTCGCCCAACTCGCGGTCGCCACCGCCCTCGGCCCGCAGTCGTACCGCAGCGTCGGGACCCGCGAGGCTCCGGGGACGGGCGTGTTCACGGTCGGCCCGTTCGGCGGTCCGTTCACCGTGATCGAGCGGGCGTTCGGGGTCTCCTTGCGAGAGGCGCTCGACGAACGCGACCTGCTCGACGGCGCTCGGGCCGTACTGGTCGGCGGTTACGCCGGCGGCCTGCTGCGATCCGAGTCGCTCGATGTGGCGCTGACGCCGCCGGCGCTGCGCGCGGCCGGGGCGTCCCTCGGGACCAAGTCGATCCAGGTGCTCGGCGCCGACCAGTGCCCGGTGCGCGTCGTGGCCGACATCGTCGGCTACTTCGGCGCCCAGACCGCCGACCAGTGTCCGCCGTGCACGCGCGGCCTGCCCGACATGGCCGAGATCCTGCGCGACCTGGAGGGCGGGGGCGCCGACCGCGCCCGGCTGGCCGACCTGGAGACGTTCATGGGGACGCTGTCCGGGCGGGGCGTGTGCCGGCTGCCCGACGGCGCGGCGCGCGTCGTCCTCTCGCTGCTGACCAACTTCGCCGACGAGGTCGACGCGCACGTCGGCCCCGGCTGCCCATGACGCAGCCAGCGCCGGTGTTCACCACGGACCGGATCGGGATGTACCGGCAGATGCGGCGCATCCGCGAGTTCGAGGCCCGGACGGCCACCCTCTACCGCGACGGCATCGTGCCGGGCTTCGTGCACCTGTCGGTCGGCCAGGAGGCGGTCGCGGTCGGCGTCTGCTCGCAGTTGCGCACCGAGGACGTGATCACCTCGACGCACCGCGGCCACGGCCACGTGCTGGCCAAGGGCCTGGACATGACCGCGATGTTCGCCGAGCTGATGGGACGCGCGACCGGCACGTGCGGCGGCTTCGGCGGTTCGATGCACATCGCCGACCCGACGCTCGGCGTGTTCGGCGCCAATGGCATCGTCGGCGCCGGCCTGCCGATCGCCGGCGGCGCCGCGTTCGCGGCCCGGCTGCGCCGCAGCGACCAGGTCGTCGCCGCGTTCTTCGGGGACGGCGCGGTCGCGACGGGGGCGTTCCACGAGGCGGTCAACCTGGCCGCGCTCTGGACGCTGCCGGTGTTGCTGGTCTGCGAGAACAACGGCTTCTCCGAATTCAGCCGGACGTCCGATCAGCACCCGGTCCCGCTGCGCGAACGCGCTCGGGGCTACGGCATCCCGCACGTGCTGGTCGACGGCAACGACGTGGACGCGGTGGCCGCGGCCACGGCCCGGCTCGTCGCCGACCTGCGGGCCGGTCGGGGTCCGGTCCTGCTCGAGGCCGTCACCGAGCGGGTGCGCGGCCACTACGAGGGCGACCAGCAGCGGTACCGCGACGCCGACGCCGACCCGGCGCCCGATCCCCTGGCGCGATCGCGGCAGGTACTGCTGGCCGGCGGCCATACTCAGGATTACCTCACCACGATCGATCGCGAGGTCGACGTCGAGGTCGACCGGGCCGTCGCCGACGCGATGGCCGCGCCCTGGCCCGACGTCGAGCGGATGTACGAGCTGGGCGACGTGCGCCGCGTGATCGCCCGTACCCGGCCGTGGCCGGCTCCGACCGGCGACCCGACGGAGCTGCGCGGCAGCCAGGCCGCCCGCGCCGCGCTGGACGACGCGATGGCCGACGACGACCGGGTGTTCATCGCCGGCATCGACGTTGCCGCCGGCGGTGGCGTCTTCGGCATCACCAAGGGGCTCGCCGCGAAGTACCCCGGACGGGTGCTCGACACGCCTATCTCGGAGACGGCGATCATGGGTCTGGGCGTCGGCGCCGCGATGGCCGGGCTGCGGCCCGTCGTCGAGCTGATGTATCTCGACTTCGTCGGGGTCTGCCTCGACCAGCTCATGAACCAGGCCGCGAAGCTCGGGTTCATGACCGGGGGTGCCACCCAGGTCGGGCTCGTCGTCCGCACCCAGTTCGCCGTCGGACGCTCCTCGGGCAGCCAGCACTCGCAGAGCCTGGAGGCGATGCTCGCCCACCTGCCCGGCCTCGTCGTCGTGGCCCCGGCGACCGTCGCGGACATGTACGGGCTGCTGCGCTCGGCGATCGACCTGGCCGCGCCCGTCGTCGTCATCGAGAACCGGCTGCTATACGAGCGCAAGGACCAGGCCCCGCCGTCCGGGCATCGCACCCCGATCGGCCAGGCGAACGTGGCCCGATCGGGCGAGGACATCACGATCGTGACGGTGTCGCGCGCGCTGCACACCGCGCTGGACGCCGCCACGCAGGTCGAGGCCGACGGCATCTCCTGCGAGGTGATCGACCTGCGCACGATCGCTCCCCTGGACGTCGACACGGTGCTCGCGTCGTTGCGACGCACGAACCGGTTGCTCGTCGTCACCGAGGGAGTCGGCGACTTCGGCGTCGGCGCCGAGGTCGCGGCCCGCGCCGTCGACGAGGGCTTCTGGTCACTCGACGCCCCGGTGCGGCGACTGCACGGCCCGTCGACCCCCGTCCCGTACAGCCCGCCGCTCGAGCGGGCCTGGCTGCCCTCGGTCGAGCGCGTCGTCGACGAGATCCGAACCCTGTGCCGGGATCGCTGAGAGGAGACCTATGTCGACCGAGGTGCCAACACCGGCGGATCTGGCGCTGTTCTACCGGCCGGAGAGCATGGCGATCGTCGGCGCTCACGACACCCGCGCTGGGCTGGCCGGATTCACCCTGCAGGCGATGCAGGTGGCCAACCGGGTCGGCGCGCGTTTCTATCCGATCAACCCGAAGCTCGCGCAGGTCTACGGCATCGACTGCCTGCCCGACGTCGGGGCCGTGCCCGAGCCCGTCGACGTGCTCTGCATCTTCACCGGCAAGCCGATCGAGGTGCTCGACGAAGCCGCCCAGGTCGGGCTCAAGGCCAAGTTCGTCATGGTGTTCGCCAGCGGCTTCTCCGAGTTGCAGACGCCAGAGGGACGCGACCGCGAGGGGCGTCTCGTCGAGGCGACGCATCGCATCGGGGCCCGCCTGATCGGCCCGAACACCAACCTGAACGCCTGGGCCCCGCTGGCCGAACTCCCCGGCCGGCAGATCGCGGTGATCACCCAGAGCGGCAACCAGGGCCGACCGATCATCCAGGCGGAGAACGTGGGGGTGGGCATCAGCTACTGGGCCCCCACCGGTAACGAGGCCGACCTGGAGGTCACCGACTTCGCCGAGATGTTCTGCCGCGACGAGAACACCGCCGCCGTGTGCGCGTACATCGAGGGCCTCACGTCGGGCCGCGGCGCCCGGGACATGGCCGCGACCGCCATCGAGACCGGGACCCCGATCTCCGTCGTCAAGGTCGGCCGCAGCGCGACCGGTTCGGCGATGGCCCAGTCGCACACCGGGCACCTGACCGGCTCGGACGAGGCCTACGACGCCTTCTTCACCCAGTTCGGAATCAACCGGGTCGACGAGTTGGACGCGCTGGCCGAGGTCGGCATCGCGCTGGCCCGTTGCCCGGTGCCCAGCGCCGACGGCGTGGTCGTGTGCAGTGTGTCCGGCGGCGCGGCGGCGCACGTCTCGGATCTGGCCGCCCGGGCCGGGCTGCACCTGCCCAAGCTCGGCGCCGCGACCCAGGCCGCCCTGCGCGACATCGTCCCGTCGGAGTTCCGGGTCGACAACCCGGTCGACAACGGCGGTCCGATCATGTTCAGCGGGGCCGGCCCGCGGATCTGGGAGCTGTGCCTCGACGATCCCGGCATCGGGTTGATGCTCTGCCCGGTTCCGGCGTCGAGCCCCAAGCTGACCGAGACCGTCATCGAGACCCTCGTACAGGTCGCCCCGAAGGCGACCAAGCCGATCCTTCCGATCTGGCTCGGCCCCTACGAGTACGGCGAGAACTACGAGCGGTTGTGGGCCGCCGGCCTGCCCGTCTTCCGCAACATCAGCAACGCGCTGGACGCGGCCCGGGCACTGATCAACCATCCGGCCCGCAGCAGTGAACTGCAGCAGCTGGCCCGACGGGTACGCAGCACGGCTGTAGTCGCGTCTCGGGTCGACGGACCGGCCAGACTGCTTCAGGAAGCGGACGCGACGACCTGGTTGCAGGAACGGGGATTCCGGTTCGCTCGGCAGCTGCCCGCCGACACCGCCGGCGATGCCGTGGCCGCCGCCGCCGAGCTCGGCTACCCCGTCGTGGTCAAGGGCACCGGGGTCGCCCACAAGAGCGAGAGCGGCGTCGTGGCCACGAACCTGCGTACCGACGGCGAGGTGCACCAGGCCGCGACCAGCATTCTCGGCCAAGGCAGTACCGGCCTGCTGGTCGCCAAGCACGAGTCGGGTGGGATCGAGCTGCTGCTCGGGGTCACGACCGACGACGTCTTCGGTCCGGTCATCGTCGTCGGCTCCGGCGGCGTCACGGCCGAGGCGGTGCGCGATGTGGCCCACGGCGTGCTGCCGCTGACCGAGGCGGCGGTGGTCCGGATGCTGTCGGGCCTGCGGATCGCATCGCTGCTCGACGGCTGGCGCGGCCAACCGCCGGTCGACCGCGCCGCCCTCGTCGGGGCCGTCCTGCGGCTGGCGGACCTGGCCGCGCAGGGCGAGATCGTCGAGCTCGACATCAATCCGCTGCTCGTCCGGCCCGACGGGGTGATCGGCCTGGACGCCCTCGTCCGCCTCCGCTGACGTCGCGGCCTGCTGGGCGCGGGAGCCAACGACCGTTACGACGAGCGGGCTTCGTCGTCCAGGATCGCGGCCAGGCCGGGCGCATCGGACAGGAACGGCGCATGGTCGCTCTCCATGACCCGCTGCCGGACGTCGGGGGCGCGATCGCAGAGCCACTGCTGAGCCTGCGGCGGCAACGCTCGATCCTCCGTGCACCGGATGTACACCTTGGGAACAGCACCCCAGCGAGCCGGCGAAAGACGGATCACCTCGGCGACCGGACCGTCGGCCTGCGGCCGCAGCTTCGACACCGCCCAGCGCGCCACCTCGGGGTCGCTGCGGTGGTAGAAGATGTCCGCGGCAAAGGCGGGGTCGAATTCGTGCGCGCCCTCCACGTCGCTGTCGCGGATCGCGTGCGCGGCCGACTGGGGCATCTCCTCGAACCGCATGCTGGCCGCGGACTCTCCGTCCTCCGGCATCAGCGCGGCCAGGTAGACGAGTTTCGCGACGGTCTCAGGTGCCTCCTCGGCGGCGCGCGAGACCGGCCCGCCGCCCATCGAGTGACCGAGCAGCAGCGCCGGCTCCGGTCGGCTGTGCAGGACGTCGACGATGCTGGCCACGTAGTCGGCGAACGTCACCTTGGCCGGCGGCGTGGGATCGTCGCCGAGCCCGGGCAGGTCGAGCACCTGCACGTCGTAACCCTTGGCCTCGAGCAGCGGCGTGAGCAGCTCCCAGCACCAGGCGCCGTGCGCGGCCCCGTGCACCAACACGATCCGCTTGATCGGCCGAACCGATCCGCTCATCGCCTCTCCTCCACTCAGTTCGCTCGGACCAACCGGAAACGGGGCAGCGTGACCTCGGTATCGGGAAGGTCGTCGAAGAAGACCTCGACGGCGCTGCCGATCTGCACCCGGTCGGTGTCCTCGGGCGGCAGATCGCTGACCATGCGTACGCCCTCGTCGAGCTCGACGGTAGCCACGACGTAGGGCGTCCTACCCGTCCACGCCGGATGGAACGGCTGATGAGTTCGGGTGTACGTGTAGACGACGCCGCGCCCACTCGCCGGCGTCCAGGTCCAGCTCGAACTCGTGCAGTCCGGGCAGAGCAGCTGCGGGTAATGGCGGAACCGGCCGCACTCGTCGCACCGCTGCAGCACGAGTCGGTGCTGACGCGCGGCCGTCCAGAATCCTTCGGTCAACGCGGTCGGTTCGGGAAGCGGGCGGGTCGTCATGACCGCTCCCCCCGGAGCACGAGAACGGACGCGTCGAAGAAGTTGCCCTCGGTCGCCACGGCAACGGTCTCGCAACCAGGCACCTGCCGGGCGGACGGCACCTCGGCCCGCACCTGCCGCACTGCCTCGATGACGTGGTTGATGCCCGACACGTGTCCTTCCGACAGGGCCCCGCCGTTCGGATTGACCGGCAGCGAGCCGTCCAGGCGGATGTGGCCCGCCTCGACGAACGGGCCACCCTCGCCCGGCTTGACGAAACCGAGCGCCTCGAGCCCGGCGATCACGTACCAGGTGAATCCCTCGTGGATCAGCAGGCAATCGATGTCATCGGTCGTGACCTCAGCCCGGCTGAACGCTTTGGCGCCGGCCAACTGCAGGCTGCGGACGACGGCCATATCGGCCTTCTGGGTCAGCGAGGTGGGCGGGTAGCCGTGCGACTCCCCGACGCCGGACACGTACACCGGCGGCTTCGCGAGTTCACGCGCGCGCTCGGCACTCGTCACGACGACCGCGCCGGCCCCGTCGGATTCCAGCGAGCAGTCGAACAGCCGGAACGGTGAGCTGATCATCCGCGAGCCCTGATGGTCGGCGAGGGTCATGGGCTTGCCGTACATCAGCGCGTTCGGGTTGAGGTTGGCGTGCTCGCGGATCGTCACCGCGACGTGGCCGAGCTGCTCACTGGTCGTTCCGTACTCGTGCATGTGGCGCTGCGCCGCCTGCGCGAACCACTGCGCCGCTACGAGGTTGCCGTACGGCGCTTCGAACTCCAGGAGGTCGGACATGATCGACTCCTGGACGTTGCGCCCGGTCGAGATTCGCTCGCCGGAGAATCCGCGCCGCCCGGCCGGTACGAGGACGCAGGACGCGACGCCGGCACTGATCGCGAGGCAGGCACTCTGTATCGAGGCGATGGTGCTCGCACCGCCCATGTGGACCGTCGAGCTGAACGCGAGATCGCGCAGGCCGAGGTTGGCGATGAAGTCCTCCGCGCACCGCCCGGCGCTGGCGCTGGGCATCACCCCGTCGACGTCAGCCGGGCGCAGACCCGCGTCATCGAGCGCGCGCCGCGCGGCCTCCAGGTGCAGGTCGAGCGTGGAGCGCTCCGTTCCGCGGGTGTAGGCGGTGTTGCCGACCCCGGCGATCGCGCACTGGTCTGTCAACTGCATCGGCTGCCTCGCGTCCCTGACCGCTACGTCACGATCGCTGATTGTCCGGCGATCCGGCCGAAGATCAACGCGCTGCCGGTCGCGTTGCCACCGCCCAGGTACTGCGGGCCGATCACGTTGCCGGTGACCTCGCCGGCCGCGAACACGCCCGGGATCGGATGGCCGTCCGGGTCGAGTACCCGCGCATCGGGGTCGATCCGCAGCCCGTAGCCGGTGACGGCGACGACCCGGGGCCGCAGCTCGACGGCGTAGAACGGCGGCGTGGCGATCGGGCGTATAGCCTGCGGATCTTTGAAGAACTCGGTGTCTACGCCGGACTCGCAAGCGGCGTTGTAGCGCTCCACGGTCGCGCGCAGCACCGACGGTGGCACGTCGATCTGTTTGGCCAGCTCCCCCAGGTCGGACGCCGTGCGCACCACACCCTTCGCGACGCCGTCCAGCAAGGTCTCGGTCGTCCACGTGCCCGCGCCCCACGCGCTGTCCGGACGGGGGCGAGCCGCCCGGCAAGCAACGTCGTCGAAGAGCACCCAACCGGCGCCGCCGTGGGCGATCGTCAACGGCGTGATCACGGTGTACGGCGCCAATTCGTTGACGTAGCGGCGTCCCTGCCCGTCGACGAATACCAACCATCCGGGTGGGTACGGCTCGATGTCGCGAACCAGGCCACTGCTCAGCAGCAGGTCGCCCCGATTGCGCCCGGTGGTCGACGCGCCGAGCTGGGCGGCGAACCGCAATCCGTCGCCCACGCAGGTGTCGGCGGCGGGTGACCAGATCTCGTCTCCACCGAAGGCGGCGTCCGGGATGTGCTGGCGCACCAGTTCGCGGTCGTGGCCGAACCCGCCGGTCGTGAGCACCACACTCGTCGCGGTGACCGGCTCACCGGTGCTGTCGGTGCATCGCACCAGGCCGTCGGCACCGGTGCTCAGCCGCTCGACCCGGCGCCCCAGCGCGATGTCGACGTCCAGAGCCCGAACCCCTCGGCGCAGCGCCTCGACGATCGCCGCGCCGCCGCCGGTCGGACGATGGCTGCGCGGAGCCGGCTCCAACCCGGCCCGGTACAGCCCTTCGACCGGGAACACCACGCCGAGCTCGGTCAACCAGGTCATCGTCGGCAGCGCCCGGTCGCAGAACCGCCGGGCGATGGCCGGCTCGACGTCCCACCGGTTGAACGTCAGGTAGTAGTCGAAGAACGCGTCGGCGGTGTCGTCCGGATAGCCCGCCTGCGCCTGAGTGGGCGTGCCGGCCGCCATGAAGCTGCCGCCGGCGAGCCGGGTGGATCCGCCCAGTTGGCCGGCCGCCTCGACCAGCAGGACCCGAGCATTGCCCTGCGCGGCCGTTGCGGCGGCGGCCAGCCCGGCTCCGCCGCCACCGATCACGATCACGTCGTAATCAGGCATCGCATCCACGCCGGTCACGATTCCGCCGTCGCGTTACATCGGACGTGACCGGCCGCACCGTAACGCGTCGAATAACTGGGCACGGACCACCATAAGCAACCATGCAATCGAGGGCGCTCGTGGCGCGCGAGTTCGGATCCCCGGCGAAGATCGAGACGATCGAGGTTCCCGAGCCGGCGTACGGCGAGGTACGGATCAAGATCGCGGCGTCGGGGGTGTGCGGTTCGGACGGGCACATCCTGCGCGGAGCGAGCACTGCGGTGCGGCTGCCGACCGTGCTCGGCCACGAAGGTGCCGGCGTGATCGAGTCGGTCGGCGCCGGCGTCGACGGGGTGGCCGTGGGCGATCATGTCGTCATCGGCCTGGGCATCTGGTGCGGCGACTGCTACTACTGCACGTCCGGACAGGCCTGGCTGTGCGACTCGAAGGCACGCCTGAACTCGCACTACGGTCTTCGCCCGGACGGCAGCACTCGCGTCACGTCCGGCGGCGAACCGATCCACACGATGTTGGGTGTCGGCACGCTGGCCGACTACGCGCTGGCGCCCGCCCGTCAGGTCGTCGTCGTGGATCGCGACCTGCCGCTGGACGAACTGTGCCTGATCGGATGTGGCGTCACGACCGGGGTGGGCGCGGCGCTGTACTCGGCGAAGCTCACCCCGGCCGACGCCGTCGCGGTCATCGGATGCGGGGGCGTCGGCCTCAGCGTGGTGCAGGGCGCGCGCATCGCCGGTGCCCGCACGGTCATCGCCGTCGACCGCGTACCGCGCAAGCTCGAACTGGCCAAGTCCCTGGGCGCGACGCACGCGATCAACCCGGCCGAGTCCGACGTTCGATCAGCCGTCCTCGATATCGAGCCGCGCGGCCTGGACTACGCGTTCGAGGTGGTGGGTAACCCGACGCTGGTGACGCTGGCCCTCACCCTCGTCCGCTCCGGGGGCACCGCCGTGGTGGTCGGCATCTCCCCGCCCGGATCTGAGATCACCTTCAAGCACGAATGGCTCATGGGCGAACGGCGACTGATGACCTCACAGGGCGGCAGCGTGGTGCCCGCGCTCGGGATTCCCCGGTTGGTGGAGCTGGTCACCAGCGGCCGATTGCGCCTGTCCGACCTGGTCGATCGGCGCCTGCCCCTGGATCGCGTCGACGAGGCATTCGCGGCCCTCGCCTCCGGAGAGGTAGCCCGCAGCGTGATCACCTTCGCGTAGGACGTAGCCACGACCGTTCACACGGCGACTTCGGCCGTCTCGGAACGCTCGTACGCACTGTCATCGGTGCCGAGGTAGGCCCGGACGACCGCCGGGTCGCTGCGCACCTCGTCGGGACGTCCGGAGGCGAGGACGACACCGTTGTTCAACACGGTCACCCGATCGCTCACCGCCATTACCATGTCGATCTTGTGCTCGACCAGCAGGATCCCGATGCCCCAATCGCGAGCCAGGACACGGATCAGGGCGGCCAGCTCGTCGGCCTCGGCGTCGTCCAGCCCGGCTGCGGGTTCGTCGAGCAGCAGAACGCTGGGAGCACCGGCGATAGCCCGGGCGATCGCCACGACCTTTCGCTCGCCGAAGCTGATGCTCTGCGGCTTCAGGTCTCGCAGCCGGTTCAGATCGAACTGCCGGATCGCCTCCTGGGCGGCGCCGGTGAGGCGGATCCGACCCGGGTGGAAGAGGTCGGTGACGTACTTCCACGACGACGAGGTGTCGCAGGCCACCGCCAGGTTCTCCTCGACGGTGAGGTCGGAGAACAGCTCGAGTGACTGGAACGAGCGGGCCAGACCCTGCCGAGCGCGCCGGCGCGCCGACCACCGATGGATCGGAACGTCACCGATCTGCACCACGCCCTGCCGCGCCTGAACGAATCCGGTGACGGCGTCGATGAGCGTCGTCTTCCCGGCGCCGTTGGGACCGATCAGGCCGTGCACCTCGCCCGGCGCTACGTCCAGGTTGACCCCGGACAGCGCGTGCACGCCCCCGAAGGCGACGGACAGGTCGCGCACTCGCAGCGGCCGCGGAGACACCCGGGCGATCTGCGGGGCCTGGTCCGGTCGGGCCGACCGGCGCCAGGCCACCGGCAGTCGGGCCCGGAGCCGGCCAACGAGCCGGTCGACGCGCGAGGTGATCGGGGCCAGCGCCCGGCGGTTGAGGTCGAAGAGCCCGTCGGGCGCGGTCCACAGATTCAGCAGAAGCAGCAGGCCACCGATCAGCGGCAGGTAGAGGTTGAAATCGCCCCAGCCACCGAAGATCTTGCTGGTCACGCCGCCGGTAATCATCGTCGCGCCGATCACCGCCCCACCGGGACTGCCGATGCCGCCGACGACCACGGCTCCCACGATCAGGATCGCGTCGAACACGTCGAACTGCGACACGAGTACCGAAGGCTGCAGGAACGCCAGTAGCACTCCCCCGATACCCGCGATGCCGGCCGCGAGCACGAACGCGTAGGACTTCACCGCGGCCACGCTCACGCCCAGGGACGCGGCGGCCCGCTCGTTCGAACGCACGGCGAGCAGACGCCGCCCGATCACGCCTCTACGAAGGTTCGCGACCGCGAGACACAACAGCGTGAGCACCGTGAGCGACACGAACGCGTAGCGGCCGCCCTCGAAGAACGGGTCGATGCTCCACCCGAACAGGGACGGGCTGCGCACCACGAGTCCCGACGTGCCCCCCGTCCACGACGACTTGCTCAGCACGGCTGCGTACACGGCGATCGCCAGGCCGAGGGTCACGATCGCGAGAGAGATGCCGCGCGTGCGTAGCGCCGGCAGGCCGACGACCAGACCGCCCGCCATCGTTGCCGCCACCGCTATCGCCAGCGACGCGGCAAACGGCAGGTGCGGTGACAGCCGCGCCGCGATGAGCGCCGCGACTCCGGCCAGGACGAACTGGGTCAGGGAGAGCTGCCCGCCGTAACCGGTGATCACCACGATCGACAGGCAGATGATCGCGCTGGCCACGGTGACGCTGATCGCCGCCGCCCAGTCGACGTCCACCGAGAACACGGCGACCGCCGCGCCCGCGTACAGCGCGGCGACGGCCAGGGGGCGCACCCGTCCGGTACCGACGGCCGGCAGCCGGTCCAGCAACGTGCCCCGCAACGGAAGCCCCTGCCCGCGGATCACCAGCACGGCGATGACCACGATGAACGGCGCCGCGCTCTGAATCCCCGTGACGTGCACGTATCTGGACAGCTCGGCCTGCGCCACGCCGATCAGCAGCGCGGCGAGCAGACAGACCGGAAACGAGCGGAAGCCGGCGACCAGGGCCGCGGCCATCGGAAAGATCAGCAACTGGATGGACAGCGAGTTCGGCTCGAGGAAGGTGATCGGTGCGATCAGGATGCCGGCGAGGCCGGCCACCGCACCGCCCACCGCCCAGTTGATCACCGCGATGCGATCGGGCGAATGCCCCATCGTCGCCGCGCAGAGCTCGTTCTCCGCGACCGCGGTCGTCACCCGGCCGAACGAGCTGAACCGGTAGACCGCCCACACCACCGCGGTCAGCCCGCAACCGATCACGAAGATCAGAATCCGATCCAGGCCGATCGGCGTGTTCGGAAGGATCGTGACCGTGCGCGTGGGCAGTACCGACGGGATGGACCGTAGATCGTGCCGGTAGCGCAGGACGGCCGCCGAGTACAACACGATCAATACTCCGAGGGTCGCGATGACCCGCGCGAGCGGTGAGGAATGCCGCATCGGGCGCAGCACGACCAAGTGAATGGCCGCGCCGAGAGCGGCGCACAGAGCCACCGAGAACACCAGGCTGAGCGCCGCCGGCCAGCCGCTGCGCTCGTGCATCTCGAAGAACGCATACGCGCCGACCATCAGCATGCCGGTCTGCGCGAAGTTCAGCAGACCGGATCCCCGATACACCAGGACCATGCCCTGGGCCACCATCGCGTACAGCGCTCCGGTGGCCAACCCGAGCAACGCGAACCTGAGTACGTCCATCGACCCGCCTCCTCGTCCCGCGAGCGAGAAGTGTTGTCAGGACTTGTTCTTGAAGTCGGCCAGGAAGGCGAACGGGTCGAAGGACCCACCGTTGTCGACGATCTTGCCGTTCTTGACGACGGCCTGCGCGACCTGGGTGTGCAGCAACCGGGGAAGGTTCGACAGGGGCGAGCTCTGGCCCTTGATCTTGTATCCGCCGAGGGCGGGCAGGTCGATCTGGTCGACGTTGTTCAGCGCCGCGAGAACCGACGCCGAGTCGTACTTGTCCAAACCGGAAACCGCCTTGGCGAACAGCTGGGTGGCGGCCCAGGCCTCGTAGGAGAACCCGTTCGCCTTCGTGCCGGACGAGTACTTCGCCAGGTCCGCGAGGAACGGCGCCGTCGACGGATTGCTCATGTCATCGGGCAGCGCCAGCAACGAGGTGAGCAGCATGCCCTCGGCGTCCGCACCAACCGCAGTGACCGCCTGCTGGGGGAACACATCGGTGATGGAAGCGATGTGGCCCTTGTATCCGGCCGCGTGCAAGGCTTTCAGCGCCGGCGGTCCGCTTTCCGGTGAGAGCGTGAGGACGATCCCGTCGGTGCCGCCCGCGACCGCCTGCGCGGCCGCCGGAGCGTAGTCACTCGAGGTCGGGTCGACCGAGATGCTGTGCAGGGGCGTCAACCCGGCCGCCTTGATGGCGTCCAGGGTGGTCTGGTTCGCGAACTTCGACGAGGCGTTGTCGACCCCTATGACCGAGATCTTGGTGGCGCCGTTCTTCACCAGCTGGGCCACGGCCCCGTAGAACCAGCCGGGGATACCGGCCAGCGGGAAGGCAACCGCCGTCTGGAACTCGGTCTGGGTGATCCCCTGCGACGCCACCGCGGCGATGCCGGCCTTCTGCAGGATCGGCAGCGAGGACGGGGAGTAGAACATCTGCGGATCGACGACGGCGGCAACCTTGTCCTTGACCATCTGCCGCGCGCAGGCCACTTCCTGGTTGGGGTCGGTCTTCGTGTCGCAGAAGGACAACTTGAGGTGATGCCCCTTGATCCCGCCCGCGGCGTTGATCGAGTCGATCGCGGCCTGAGCTCCACCTCGTACCTCAGGTGCGATCAGCCCAGCGGTCGCTGATGAGAAGTTGCCGATCGTGATCGTCGAGGCGCCGCTGCCGCCGGTGTCCTTCGTCGAACTGCTGCATGCGGCGAGCATCCCCGTGGTCACGCAGAATGCCGCGAGTGCAGCGATGCTGCTCGTCTTCTGGCGGTACATCTGTCCTCCATGGGTTGCGCCGGTGTCGGCGTCCTACGCTCAGGGCCGGGTGATGTGCCGGCCGAGGGGCCCAGGCCGGGGCTGTCCGGCCGCCCCCGGACTGCGAGCGCCCGGCGTCGCGGCGTTGTGTGAGGCGTCACTCTCGGCCGGGGTCGTTATCGGGTCCGTTACCCCGTGCTCGATGTCCGCCGCCCGAGCGCTCGGTTCCGCGCGGCGGCCCTCGAGCACCCGACGCCGTGTTAATGCCGGTGATAACGGCGCGATCGACAGACTCACGGTTCAGTAGGTCCGCATAGCGCGGTGCGCGCGCGCCGGATTTGTGAAGGCGGTACGCCGATGACGGCTCAGCAGTCTGATCCTCCCGACTACGCGGAGATCCTGCGGCACCTCGACATCTACGACGAGCGAACACCGCCCGTCCTCGACGAGACGCTGCGGCACGCGCGCACGCAGTGCCCGGTCGCGCACAGCGACGCGAACGGCGGCTACCACCTGGTCAGCCGCTACGCGGACGTCGCGACCGTCCTCGGCGACGACGCCCGGTTCTCGTCCCGCGGCGGCAAGAGCCTGCCGCCGCACCAGGTCCTGGACATGCCTCCGCTGGACTCCGATCCGCCCGAACAGCGCGAGTACCGCCGGATTCTCAATCCGTTCTTCTCCAAGGGGGGCTTGGCGAAACACGAGCCGGCCATCCGCGAGATCGCTCGGCAGCTGATCGAGAAGTTCGTCTCCGCCGGCCGGTTCGAGATCATCGAGGACTTCGCGAGCCCGCTCACCGCGGCCACGCTGTGCCGGGTCATCCTCAATCTCGACGACGACGCCCTGATGGATACCGCGCGGGAAAGGGTCGTTGCGATCGGGGCGTCCAATACCGCGCAAGCCTGGGTCGAGCTCACCGAGTTCCTGACCGAGCTCATCCACGACCGGAAGGTCGGCGGACACGGGGACGTCCTGGACGCCATCCTGTCCGGATCGGTGAACGGCGCGGAGCTCACCGAAGAGCAGAAGCTCGGCGTCGTCATCGTTCTCGTCCTCGGTGGCCTGGACACGACCCGAGCCGAGATCGCCTGCATCGCCCGGCACCTCGCGCTCAACCCGGGCCTGGAAGAGCGGCTGCGCGACCCGAACTGGGTCCGATCCGATCTGGACGAGTTCCTCCGCCACGACTCGGTGGTCACCGCGATGGCCCGCAAGGTCACCGGCGAGACCGAGCTGAACGGGGTTGCCCTGCACAGCGATGATCGCCTGCTGATCCACTACTACTCGGCCAATCACGACGCCGAACGCTTCGAGAGCCCCGACGAGCTCGTCTTCGACCGCGGCCGCAATCCACACGTGGCCTTCGGCCTGGGCATTCATCGATGCATCGGGTCCAACCTGGCTCGACTGCAGATCCAGATCGCCTTCGACGAGCTGCTGACTCAGGTACAGAACCTGCGCATCGCCGATGGCGCCGACGTCACGTTCGGTCCGGGCGTCTCCCGTATGCCCGTGTCGCTGCCGCTCGTATTCGACCGTCGTCCCTGAACCGGTCCGGGCTGAAACCCGTTGATGATCATGGAGTTGTGGTCGAATACTGGCCACAACTCCGTGATCATCAGCGGGTCTGATCCCTACTGGCGGTCTCGGTCCAGATCCAGGTGCAACATACGGATCGCGTTGCCGCGGCAGACCTTGTAGCGCTGCTCCTCGGTCAGATCGGCGAGCATCTCCTTGGCCAGCGGCACGGTGTTCGGGAACGTCGAATCGGTGTGCGGATAGTCGACCTCGAAGGTGACGTTGTCCTCGCCGACGTCGGCGATGTTGCGCATCCCGAAGAAGTCGCGGAAGACGCAGCCGTACACCTGACGGAAGTAGTAGTACGACGGCGGCTGCGTCATCGAACCCTTGAGCCCGTTCCAGGCCCGGTGTTCCTGCCACACGGTGTCGGCCCGCTCGAGCTGGTAGGGAATCCAGCCGACCTGTCCTTCGGAGTAGGCCAGTTGCAAGGTCGGGTACCGCTCGAGAATGCCGGAGAACAGGTACTCCATCAGCGAGGCACTGGCGTTGTTGGACGCCAGGGTGGCGCCGACCGCGGGGACGGCGTCCGGCGACACGGTCTGCATTCGCGAGGAGGAACCGATGTGCATATTGATCGTCGTATCGGTCTCGGCGCAGGCCCGGAAGAACGGTTCCCAGTGCCCGGAGTGGATGCTCGGGAAGCCGAGGACGTAAGGGTTCTCGCTGAACGTGACCGCGTGCACGCCCCGCTCGGCATTGCGGCGGATCTCGGCGGCGGCCAGTTCACCGTCCCACAGCGGAACCATGACGAGCGGAATGAGCCGGGCCGGATCCGTGGCGCACCACTCCTCAACCATCCAGTCGTTGTACGCCCGGACGCAGGCCAGACCGAGGTCCTTGTCCTTGGCCTCGCTGAACTCCTGACCGCAGAAGCGCGACATCTGCGGAAAGCAGAGCGAGGCCTCGACGTGGTTGAGATCCATGTCGGCCAGCCGGGCCACCGCGTCGTAGCAACCCTTGCGCATCTCGTCGAAGCTGATCGGGTTGAGGTCCATCTCGTCGCGGTCCAGGCCGGCGGCGGCGATGTTGCGCCGGATCGGTTTGACGACGTCCTCGAACCGCCATACGTCGGTCTCGACCCCGTCGGCGTCGGCTTCGGTGACGAACGCACCCTGTTGCCACCGCGTTGTGCCCACCGGCCGGCGTTCGTAGCGCGGTCCGACGTCGCGATACTTCGCCGGCAGTCGGTCCGACCATACTGTGGGCGGCTCGACGACGTGATCGTCCACGCTGACGAACCAAGGAAGATCGCCGGCCGGGGAGCCCGGCGCAGCTGTGCGTGTCGCCATGCCGCATCCTCTCGTATCGGTAAGTCCGTTCTACCCTTTGCCCGCTTCATTACGGTGCGCATTACCCGACACCGCACCGGCGAGGTAGGCGGCCTCCAGCGTCCCGACGCCGTCGGCGGACGTCCCTTCCCCGGTGAGCGCACCGTTGCTCATCAGGTACCAGCGATCCGCGACCGACAGCGCCCGGCGGGCCTGCTGCTCGACGAGCAGTACCGCCACGCCGTCGGCATCCGCCGCGTGCCGGATCGCAGCGAGCAGTCGGCTGACGACGAGCGGCGCCAGGCCAAGTGACAGTTCGTCCACGAGTAGTGCCTTCGGTCGGCGTGACAACGCTCGGCCGAGGATCAACATCTGCTGCTCCCCGCCGGAGAGCAGTCCGGCCTTGCGGTCGAGGATCTTCTCCAGCTCCGGGAACTGCGAAAGCGCGCCGGCGACCCCGTTGCGCGTCAGCCGCAGGTTGTCCCGCGCCGTCAGTCCCGGAACGATCGTTCGTTCCTCGGGGACGAAGTCGAGTCCCTCGCGCACCATTCGATGTAACGGCGCCGAGGTGGGCCGCCCCAACCACCGCACCTCACCGGCCATCCGCGGCAGTGCACCGACCGTCGCCTTGAGCGTGGTCGACTTGCCCGCGCCGTTGGCCCCGAACAGGGCCACCACCTCGCCGGGCGCAACGCAGAACGAGACGCCGCGCACTGCGGCCAGGTCGCCGTATCCGGCGGTCAAGCCCCGCACGACCAGCGTCGGTTCCGCCAGCGCGTCGCTCGCTCCGGTGCCCTCGGAGTTCATGCCCACAGGCTAGGAATCGGCAGTTACCCGATGCGTTATCCATTGGCTGAGACGCGTAACGATGGCGATAACTGCGGCTTGCCATCGTGGGCGTGTGCTGGACGGACTGACACTGCTTGATTTCTCGAGCCTGGGGCCCGGGCCGAGATGCACCCGGTTGCTCGCCGACTATGGCCTGCGCGTCATCAAGATCAGGCCACCGACCGGTGGCACTCGCATGATGGACGCGCCGTGTGCTCCTACAGTGCCAACCGCGGGATCCAGCAAGTACACGTCGATCTCAAGGTCGAGGCCGGACGGGAGCTCGTCCACCGGCTGCTCGGCCGGGCCGACGCGATGATCGAGAGTTACCGACCGGGCGTCGCCGCCCGCCTCGGCCTCGGCTATGACGAGGTACAGGCCACCAACGACGCGCTCGTCTACTGCTCGGTCAGCGGCTACGGGCAGATCGGCCCGTACGCCCGCTGGCCGGCGCACGACCTGAATTGGCTGGCCCTGGGCGGGTTCCTCGACGGCGGGTCGCGTCGGGAGAACGGAGCGCCGTCGCTGCCGGGGGCCGTGGTCGCCGACACCATCGGCGGGTACTCGGCGGCGGTGGCCGTGCTCTGTGCGCTGGTCCGGCGGGGCACGACCGGGCAGGGTGCTTACCTGGACGTGTCGGTCATGGACGGCGTGCTGCGCATGATGCAGTTCGTCCTGGACGGGCAGCTCGCGGCCGATCCAGCCACCCGGCTGCTCACCGGGGGCTCGGCCGGCTACGACCTCTACCAGGCGGCGGACGGCAAGTGGCTCGCCGTGGCCGCGATCGAGCCGCACTTCTGGGCCGCGCTGTGCCGCGGGACGGGCCTGGCCAATCGGATACCGGATCAGGACGACCCGAGTCGGCAGGATCTGTTGCGCAAGGAACTGGCCAACGCTTTCGCCACCCGCACCCGCGACGAGTGGGTGCACGAGCTCGGTCCGGTCGCCTGCGTCAGCCCGGTGAACTCGCCGGCGGAGACCTTGGCCGATCCGCAGCTGCGGAGCCGGCAACTCACCGTCGACGTCCAGGTCGACGGGCGCCCCGTCCGGCAGCTGGCGCCGAGACTTGCCGTGCCCGATCCGCCGGATCTCGCCGAGCAACCGGCCGGCCCCACGCCACCCCGCCTGGTCGATGAGACGTTTCGGGAGTTCGGGCTCGCGGACGACGAGGTCGCCGAGCTGCGCGCCACCGGCGTTGTCGAGTGAGGAGGTAAATACAGTGCAGCTGGATAGGACGTATCACGCCGAGCGGGGCCGATGGGGCAAGCCGCTCGCCGGGATCACAGTGCTGGCCGCCGAGCACATGCAGTCGTTGCCGTTCGCCACCCAGCTGTTGGCCGTGCTCGGCGCGGACGTGGTCAAGGTCGAAGCCCCGGGTGGTGAAGGTGGGCGGGCCGCCCGTCCGATCGTTCCGCAGCCGGATGGCACGACGGTGGGCGGGACGTTCGCCCGCAACAACCTCAACAAGTCGAGCATCGTCCTGGACCTCAAGCACGACGACGGGAAGGCGATCTTTCTCCGGCTGGCGCGGGAGGTGGACGTCGTGGCCGAGAACATGAGGCCGGGCGTTATGGATCGGCTGGGCCTCGGTTACGACGACATCGCCGCGGTCGCCCCGAACGTCGTCTACCTGTCGGTCTCGGGATTCGGCAACCGCACGGCCTCGCCGTACCGGGCCTGGCCGGCGTACGCGCCGGTGGCCGAGGCCATGGCCGGGCTGTACGAGCTGGGGCGTCGACCCCACGAGCCGTTGCGTACAGGGGTGGCCGGCGCACTCGGCGACAACGCAGCCGCGCTGTACGCCACCATCGGCATGCTCGCCGCGCTCCGGCACCGTGACCGGACCGGCGTCGGCCAGCACGTGGACGTCTCGATGCTCGACGCCATGATCGCGATGAACGACATGTACCCGCAGCTGTGGTCACTGGATCTGCCGGCCGCCACGGCTACCGGACGCGGAACCGGGATCATCACCACGTTCCACGCGGCCGACGGCGATTTCATGATCGCGGTGATCCGCGAGCATCAGCTGGCCCGGCTGGCAACCCTCGTCGGGCAACCCGAGTGGGTGCATGATCCACGACTGGCCGACCGGCGAGATTGGTCGGAGCGGGTCGAGGACATCTTCCGGCCGGCGATCGAGGCCTGGGCCGGTGAGCGCACCCGGCTGCAGGTGGTCGCCGCGTTCGCGGAGGCCGGGATTCCGGCCGGGCCGTGCTTCACGATGGGCGACCTGGCCGACGACGAACACGTGCGCAGTCACAACATGCTGGTAGAGATCCCCTCCGGCAGCGACCGTCCCGTGCTGATGGCGGGCAATCCCATCAAGATGTCGCGCCTGGCCGAGGGGCCGCTGCGCATGTACCCGGCCGCCGGGGAGAACACGTCACAGATCCTGACCGATCTGCTGCACCTGAGCGAGGACGAGATCGAGCACCTGCGCGCCAGCGGCGCATTCGGCACCTGAGCCGTCGCTACTACGACGCCAGCGCGGGCAGGACCTTGTCGATGACGAGCTCGAGCTGTTCGCGTTGTCGCCAGGACGCTATCCGCAGCGCGAGGTGGGTGACGCCCTCGGCCTGCACCGCGCGTAGCTGCTCGACGCACTCCTCGACCGGCCCGGCCGCGGTGATGGCGGCCGCGCCGGTGCGATCGAACATGCCTTCGCCGTAGTAGAGATCGAAGAAGCGCTGCGCCTCGTCGAGGCACTCTTCACGGTCCGGACCGATGTTGATGCTGTGGTAGGCGGCGATCGGGAACTGCGCCGGATCCTTGCCCGCATTGGCCAGTTCGGGGGCGAGCCGGTCGCGGAGGGCCGCGATGTAGCCAGGAGCGGTGCGCACCGTCAACAGGCCGTCGGACCTCGTCGCGATGCGAGTCAACAGCCTGGCTGCTGACGTGGCCGGCGGGTTCGCGCCGATCCAGATCGGGCACGGTTGCTGTACCGGTGTCGGCTGGATCGCGATGTCCTCGTACTGCGCGAACCGACCCTCGAAGCGGACCGCCTCCCCCGTCCACAGCTGACGGACGAGGTCCAGGTACTCCTCCAGGCGCGCGGCCCGTTGTCGGTCCGGAACGCCGCCGAAGTGGGCGCCCTCCCGCTCGGAGGCCCCGCCCCGTTTCTGCAGGCCGTTGCACACGGCGAGCAGCATGCGGCCGTCCGAGATCTGATCGAGAGTCGCCCATTGGTAGGCGAACAGCGCGGGATCACGGACCGGAAAGCTGCCCAGGCAGCCGACGGCAAGGCGGAGTCGGCTGGTCATTCCGGCCAGCGCGCCGAGGCAGGCCAGGGACTCGGCGCGGGCCTTGGACGTCAGCGAGTCACCGATCCACACCGTGTCGATCAGATCCGATTGCTCGGCGATCGGGGCCAGCGCCAGCAGGTCCGGCAGCGGCGCCACCCCGAACAGGGCAGCGCGCTGCGGGATGATGAGTCCGAACGAATTCACAGTGCTCCTCAACCCTCTGATCCGTCTAACGCGATCGCGACGTTCTTCGTGGTCAGGAATTCCATGATCCCGTCGCGGCCGCCCTCTCGTCCGTAGCCGCTGTCCTTCACGCCGCCGAACGGAGCCGCGTACCCGGCCGGTGCTCCGTGGCCGTTGATGCCGATGTTGCCGGCGACTAGTTCACCGGCCAGGCGCAGCGCCCGATCGATGTCGCGGGTGTGCACGTAGGCGGCGAGCCCGTACCGGGTGCCGTTCGCGAGTGCGATCGCCTCGTCCTCGCTGGCGAAGCGGGTGATCGTCAGCACCGGGCCGAACACCTCGGTCTGCGCGATCTCACTGGCGGGGTCGACGTCGCCGAAGATCGTCATCGGAACGAAGTACCCGTCGGCCAACTCACCCCCCAGACGCTCCCCGCCCAGCAGCAGCTCGCCCGCGCCACTGGTTCGGGCCCGCTCGATCAGGCCCAGGATGCGGGTGCACGCGGCGTCGCTGATCACCGGACCCATGCCCACCTCGTCGTCGAGCGGGTCGCCCACCCGCACCTCGGCCAGGGCAGAGACGACGCGTGGCACGGCCTCGTCGTAGATGGCGTCGTGCACGAGCAGCCGGGTGGGCAGCGTGCAGCCCTGCCCGTTGATCGACGTGATGATCTTGCTGAACGCGCACAACCGATCAAGATCAGCATCTGGGAACACCAGGCTGGCCGACTTGCCGCCCAGCTCCAACACCAAGGGCGTCAGGCTGTCCGCGGCGGCTCGCTGGATGTGCGTCGCGGTCGCCGTCCCGCCGGTGAAGCTGATCTTGTCGATGTCCGGATGGCGCACCAGCGCCGCGCCGGCGTCCGCACCGCCCGGGACGACGTTGACGACCCCGGCCGGTAGGCCGGCCTCCAGGCACAGCTGACCGAACCTGACCGCTGCGAAGGGCGCCAGCTCCGTCGGCTTGATCACGACCGTGCAGCCGGCCGCCAGCGCCGGAGCCACGCCGATGCCGATGCCGCCGAGCGGCGTGTTCCAGGTCAGGATCTTGGCGACCACGCCCACCGGTTCGAGCAGAGTGAAGTCGAGTACCTTCCCGGGGCTCAACGGGATCGTGGCGCCGTAGAGCTTGTCGATCCAGCCCGCGTAGTAGTCGAAGCGGGCCGCGATGTCCGGCAAGCGGGGCCGCTGCTGCGACACTGGTGTCCCGGTCTCCAGCGCATTGATCAGGACGAACTCCTCGGCATCGCGGCGGATCAGCCGGGCGAGTTCCTGCAGGACGTCGCGGCGACGCGTCGGGGCCCACTTGCGCCAGTCCGCGAACGCCGATCGAGCCGCGGCGACGGCGGTATCGATCTCCGTGGTGCCCGCGAGCGGGGTGCTCTGCTGGACCCGTCCGGTCGCCGGATTGACGTGCTCGTACTCGCCGCCACTGGCAGTGTCGATGAGCTTGCCGTCGATCAGCAGGCCGGCCGGGAGCTCGATGGCTGCGTTGATCACTCCGTCACCGCCCCTCCGAAACCGGCGTACCTCGCGGCGGCATCTCGCCCGGCGAGGTAGCCGGCGGTCATGTTGGGTCCGAGGGTTGATCCGCTGCCCGGAGCCGCGCCGCCGAACGGATTCGCGGTGACGTTGCCGACCGCGTAGAGGCCGGCAATCGGCGTCCCGGACGGATCGAGTACCCGCCAGGAGGCGTCGCTGACCAGACCGCCCGTCGTACCGGAACAGCCCGCGTAGACCCGGGTGGCGTAGAACGGCGCCGCCGCAAGGGGTTCGAGGCACGCGGCCGGACCGGACCGGTCCGAGTCGCCCCAGGACTGATCGAACCCGCTGGCCCCACGACCGAACTGCCGGTCGACGCCGAGCGCCGCGTCACCGTTGAAGGTGCTCACCGTGTCGGCCAGGGCCTGGGGTGGCACCTCGATCAGTTCAGCGAGCTCGGTGAGCGAGCCGGCGACAGCGAAGTGCGGGCTGCGGGTCGGCACCTGGCCGAATGCCTGCGGGCCGTACCGGTCGACGAACTGCTGATCGACGATCAGCCACGCGGGCAGGTGCGACGCGCCCTTGTCGGACAGCGTTCGCCCGAAGTCCTGGAACATCTCGCCCTCGTTGGCGAACCGCCGGCCGTGCCGGTTCACGACGATCGATCCCGGCAGGTTGCGCGCGGGGCTGGCGTCGGCCATCCGGGGCACCCCCTCGGCCACCGCGTCGGACAGCCGCAGCAGCGCGTACCACTGCGCATCGGCCGGGCCGATCTGCGCGCCGCTGCTCGCGGCCATCGCGATGGCATCGCCCTCGTTGGCCGGGCAGCTCCACGCGCCCTCGATGTGCCCGTCGATCGCGGATTCCACCAGCGGCCGGTTGAACTCGAACCCGCCGCTGGCCAGGATCACGCCCGCCGGGGCCTCGATTCGCGCGACGGTATCGGCGTGCACACCGTCCACACCCACCACCGCACCGTCCCGCGTGACGAGGTCACGCGCGCGCCAGTTCGGCAACAACTCCACGCCGGCCCGGACGCAGGCCGCGAGGAGATGCCCGATCACGGCCATGCCTTGTAGCCACGGCTCGCCGTCGGGCACCGAGCGGTACGGCGACCGTCGCACCACGTCGGCGAGGTCACCGAGGCGGTCCGGGGCGAACGGTTGCGCCGCCACGACCTTGCCGGCGCCGGCGCCTTCGATGTCCTGGTAGTAGTCGGGAATCAGGCTCAGGCGCAGCGCAACGCCCTCGCTGATGAGGAAGTCGACCATTGCCGGTGCCGCGGCGAGGTAGCCGCCCAGGATCTCCTCATCGATCGGCGCTCGGGCCAACGCCCGCAGGTACGCCCAGGTCTCGCGCGGATCAGGCGTCTGCCCGGCGTCCTCGGCCAGGCTCGAGCCGGGCGCATAGATCAGCCCGCCCGACATCGCGGACGTCCCCCCGAAGGTCGACGACTTCTCCAGCACGACGGTGCGCACGCCGCGGCGGGCGGCGGCGAGCGCAGCTACCAGACCAGCCGCGCCGGAACCCACGACCGCCAGCTCGTACGGCGAACGACTCATACGGCCCAGCGTCCTCGTCGGCGATTACCGCCGCCGTTACATGAGCGGTTGCGGGTCGATCTCGTCGAGGGCCAGTCGAACCGCCCGTTCGGGATCGAGCTCGATACGACAGTGTTCATCGAAGATCATCACGGTCCGGTTGGCGGGCTCATAGGCGGCCCAGGCCGACCCGTTACCGGCGCCGGGATCACCCGAGCGTACGAATGCCGCCAACGCCGTCGACATCGTCGTCGACACCGCCTGCGCCGACGCGAGCCCTTGCGTGAAGAGCAGCCGCTCGCCGTTGCCGAAGAACAGGCCGATGTCGCTGCTGTGCGGTGCGCCGCGGGGCGCGATCCTGGGGCTGGCCCAGTCCAGCCGATACAGGAAGGTCGTCTTTCCCCACACCCGTCGCGACTCGGCCAACGTGATCGCCGGCCGCATGAAGATGATCTCGCCCGCGAGGCGTTGGGCGATCTCGTCGTCGGACTCCGACGGATGGCTCGCGCGGCGGGCGGCAATCACGCTGTCGACATCCTGGCCGCCGGTGAACCAGGCCAGTCCGGCCAGGCCGGCGGGCGGGACGTCGCCGGGCGCGCGGTCGGCGCCGGCAGCGCCCGAGTCGGCGGCGAAGGACTCAGGAATCTCGATGTCGAGATCGACGTCGCCCGGGGCGAACACGCTCAGCTCGTCCCTGGTCCACCCGGCGAGCACCGGCACGCCGGAGCCGCCGCCGGCCTTCCACACGTCAACGGGCCGCTCCGGAAGGATCCGACCGTCGATCACCGGACGGGGACCAGCCAGCCCGGGGTCGGCCCGTTCGATCCGACGCTGCGCCTCGATCAGGTCCGGCATCGACGCGGTGACCAGCGCGGAGACGTCCGTCCCACCCAACTCAGCGATCAGGGCGCGGGCGTAGGCCTCCGATTCCTCCGGCGTGCCCGCCGTGAGCGCCACGCCGCTCTGACACACGGCGCGGTGGAAGAGCTGCTGCTCCAGGCTCATCACCAGCAGCATCGAGACCTTCGCGCCACCGCCGGACTCGCCGACGATCGTGACGATGTCCGGATCGCCGCCGAAGGCCTCGATGTTGCGCTGCACCCACTCCAGCGCCGCCACCAGATCCAACATCCCCGCGTTCCCCGACCCGGCGTACTCGGGGCCACCGAGGCGCTCGAGCTGGAGGAACCCGAAGGCGTTGAGCCGGTGCGTCACCGAGACGAAGACGACGTCGTGCTCACGGGCGAAGTTCTCGCCGTCGTAAGCCTCGGACGCCGCGTGGCCGTAGGTGAAGGCGCCGCCGTGAATCCAGAACAGGACGGGGCGCCGTTCACCGTCGGTGGTCGACGGCGTCCACACGTTGACGGTCAGGCAGTCCTCGCTGAGCTGTGGGGCGTAGAAATCGCCGTGCATCGCGTAGAAGACGCGGGGTGCGCGCGCGTAGGAGGGATCCGGCGGCTGGGGGGCTCGGTTGCGCCAGGTGTCGGCCGGGCGAACGCCCTCCCACGCGTCGATCGGTTGCGGGGGCTTGAACCGACGCGGGCCCACCGGCGCGGCCGCGTAGGGAATCTCGATGAACTGCTCGACGCCGCCCCGGCGACGTCCACTGATACGGCCGCGATCGGTCGCCACGATCGGCGCATCGGGGCCTACCGGCGCCGTCTCGTGCGGCGAACCACTCATGCGTCAGAGCGTCCCGATCGGACGATTACCACCGCCGTTACACAGGCCCGCGCGTCGTAACGGCGCCGATAATGCCTGGCCCGGCAGGGTCCCGGGCACTGACCGCGAGGGGATGGCCGTGATGCCCGACTCGAACCCGTCCACCGCGCGATCGATCCTCGACCGCGCGGGACCGGTCGGCGTGTGGAGCTTCGATCTCGATCAGCTGCCGGTGGCCGAGGCGGCCAGTTTCGCTCGCGACGTCGAACGGCTCGGGTTCGGGTCGTTGTGGATCGCCGAGGGAGTGGCCAGTCGGGAAGCGCTCACCCACGCGGCGACCCTGCTGCACGCGACCGAGCGGCTCGTGGTCGGCACCGGCATCGCCAGCATCTGGGCCCGCGACGCGATCTCCATGGCGTCCGCGCGACGTACTCTGGCCGACGCGCACCCGAAGCGGTTCGTGCTCGGGCTCGGGGTCAGTCACGTCGGCGCAGTCACCCGGCGTGGGCACGATTACGCGGCGCGGCCGGTGGCCGCCATGCGCGAGTACCTGACCGCCATGGACGACGCGATCCTCAAGAGCCCCGAACCGGCCTGGCCGGCGCCGCGACTGCTCGCCGCGTTGCGCCCGCGCATGCTGGCCCTGGCCGGCGAACGGGCCGACGGCGCGCACACCTACTTCGTCCCGGTCGAGCACACCCGCCGGGCCCGCGAGCTGCTCGGCCCGGGGCCGCTGCTGGTCGTCGAGCAGGCCGTCGCGCTCACCTCGGACCCGGTCCTGGCCCGAACCGTCGCCCGCCGACACACCGAGCACTACCTGGCCCGCGACAACTACCGCAACAACCTGACGTGGCTGGGGTTTCCGGACGACGAGCTGTCCGCGGGCGGCAGCGATCGGATAGTGGACGAGCTCGTGGCCTGGGGCGACGCGGCCGACGTGGTCAAGCGGATCGAGGCCCACCGGCAGGCGGGCGCCGATCACGTCGTGGTGCAGGTGCTGCCGGTCGGCGACCGTCCGCCGCTGGCCGATCTGGCCGATCTGGCCGATCTCGCCGCGGCGCTCTGAGCGAGAGTCACGCGCCCGCGCGCAGCGGACGGAAGAACCGGCGGATGTCCTGCGCCAGCAGATCCGGCTGCTCCAGCGCGGCGAAATGGCCGCCGCGGTCGAATTCGGTCCACTGCCGGATGTCCAGGAAGCGCTGCACCCACTGGCGAATCGGCGGTGACATCTCCGCGGGGAACAGCGCGCACGCCGCGGGCACCTCGACCCGCTCGCTCCACGGCCGGCGGTTGTTCTCGCGGTAGAGCCGGATCGAGGACCCGATGCTGTTGGTGCACCAATAGATCATGACGTTGGTGATCAGCTCGTCGCGGCTGAGCACCGAGCCGAGATCGCCGCGACAGTCCGTCCACGCCTGGAACTTCTCGACCAGCCACCCCGCCAGGCCGACCGGCGAGTCGGACAGCCCGTACGCCAGCGACTGTGGCCGGGTCGCCTGCAGCTGCAGGTAGGCCAGCCCGTCGGCGGCGAACTCGCGGACCCGCTGCCACCGCAGCAGGTCCGCCGCGTCCAGTTCCGAGATGTCGAATCCGGGTGGCGGCGCGATGAACCCCGGGAAGTTCACGTGCAGCCCCACGACGCGATCCGGGTGCGCGACGGCGAGGTGCGCGGAGATGCGCGCGCCCCAGTCGCCGCCCTGCACGCCGTAGCGTTCGTAGCCGAGCCGCGACATCAAGCTTGCCTCGTACGCCGCGATGCGCCGCGCGTCGCATCCCCGCTCGGCCGGCGCGTCGGAGAAGCCGTACCCGGGCAGCGACGGGCAGATCACGTGGAACGCGTCGGCCGCATCACCACCGTGCCGGGTCGGGTCGACCAGCAGCGGGATGATGCGCTGAAATTCCCACACCGAGCCGGGCCAGCCGTGGGTCAGCAGCAGCGGCAACGCGTCCGGGTTGGCCGACCGGACGTGCACGAAGTGCAGGCCGAGCCCGTCGACGACCGTACGGAACTGCGGCAGCTCGTTCAGGCGGGCCTCGTTGCGCCGCCAGTCGTAGTCACGCCGCCAGTACTCGACCAGCTCGGCGAGAAACTCCTGGGGCGTTCCCTCCGACCAGTCGGCGACCGGTGACGCCACTGGGAACCGAGCGCGTTCGAGGCGGCGGCGCAGGTCGCTCAGCACCGCTTCGTCGACATCCACCGCGAACGGCTCGATCCGCCCATCGCCCGCAGCCGTCACATCGTCTCCTCGCTCCACCGCGAGACATTCCCGGAAGCACGTTATCGGCTCCGTTACGGTGACCGGGTTCGGCTACTCGGCCTCGGCCAGAACCGTCGACACCCTCGCCAGCACCTCATCCACACTCGCCTCGACCGCGGCGTGCATGTCCGCCTCGACGTCGAAGGCGTACCCGATTTCGGTAGTGCCGTCCGACGGGGCGGCCAGCGTGATCGCGGTGACCGCGCCACCCGGGACGGTCATCACCAGGCGATCCGGCTCGGAAACCTCGTCGTAGCGGCCGGTCAATGGGATTTCCTCGCCGGCCGAGGAGACCACCGTCGCCTGCCAGGAGCCACCCGACCGGACGTCCAGCACCGCCGTCCCGGATTTGGCCGGCAGCCACCCCTCGAAATGGTCGGCCTGGGTCAGCACCCGCCACACCCGCTCACGCGGTGCCTTCAGCGTGCGGGTCACGGTGAACTCGCTCATCGCGGGTCTCCCCCCTCGTCGGCTTTCGATCGGCTCGATTCGCTCATGTCTGCTAACGCTAGGCCAGACCGCTTCGCAGCGCGGACACATTTCGCCCTGCGGGCGAGGTGCACCTCAGATGCATGGCGCCTCGTCGTGTGATGCCGGCCGACACAGCGAGTGTCCGCAGCCGCCCCACATCTCACTACGCCGGTATGCTTGCGACGTGGCATTCGAGCGGATCACGATCGACCCGGAGCTGATGGGCGGCCTGCCCACCATCCGGGGTCTGCGCATACCTGTCACAACCGTCGTCGCGAAAGTGGCGGACGGGATGTCAGTAGCCGAGATAGTCCGCGATCTACCGGATCTCACACCCGAGGACGTCGCGGAGGCGTTGCGCTACGCGGCCGAAGCCGTGCGTGAGCGCGAGTTGCCCCTCCGCCACTCGGCATGAGATTCCTGCTCGACAACAACCTCTCACCCGCGCTCGGCGACCTGCTCCGCTCGGCAGGACACGACGTCGTGCACGTCCGGGAGATCGACTTGCAAGGCGAGAGCACAGCACGCATCCGCAGACTCCCCATCGACACCTAATCCGAAAATGACCTTGAGCGGACGTGTTGAGGTGACCCCGGTCGGTGATCGGGGTGTGGGTGCGGGGCTGGTCAGGCCGCTGTGGTCAGGGTGACGGTGTAGCCGAGTGCTTCCAGTCCGGCGACGTGGTTGCGGGTCTGGCGGCTGGCGCTGATCCGGCTGTCGTAGAAGCCGGGTCCGAGGTCGTGGAAGTGCGCGTCGGGCTCAGAGAGCAGGTGCCAGACGATGGTGAGGATGGATCGGCCGACGGCGACGATGGCCTTCTTCTTGCCGCGGCGCCGGGCGATGCGTCGGTAGCGTTGTCCGAGGAAGGTGTCGGTCTTACTTGCCGCGACCGCGGCCTCGCCGAGGACCCGGGCCAGGTAGGGGTTGCCGTGCCCGGTCGCGCCGGTTCCTTTCTTGCGGCCGGCGGATTCCTTGATGCCGGGGGCGAAGCGGGCCCAGGAGGTCAGGTGCGCCGGCGTCGGGAATCGGCTCATGTCCACTCCGACCTCGGCGATGATTACGTGTGCTGCGGTGGCTCCGACACCGGGGATCTCATCCAGGCGTTCCACCGCTGAGGCGAAAGGGGCGATCTCGGCCTCGATCCGGGTGTCGAGGTCAGCGATGTCGGCGCTGATCTGATCGATACGGGCCAGCATGCGGGTGAGCAGGAACGCGTGGTGCTCACCGAAGTGTCCGGTGAACGCTTCCTCCAGCCGGCTGATCTTGGTGCGCATCCGGGAGCGGGCGAGTTGGGCCAACACTTTAGGGTCACGTTCCCCGGCGATCAGAGCGTTCAACATCGCCCGCCCGGACACTCCGAAGATGTCACTAGCCACGACCGACAACTTGATCTGGGCGTCTTCGAGGAGCTTCTCGACCCGGTTCTTCTCCCCGCTGCGGTCTGAGACCAACGCGGCGCGGTAGCGGGTCAGGTCTCGCAGCCGGCGGATCGGGGGTGGGGGCACGAAACTGGGCCGCAGCATCTGGCGTTCGGCGACCTTGCACAACCACACCGCATCCAGCCGATCGGTCTTGGGTCGCCCGGGTAGATGTTTGACATCTTTGGCGTTGACCAGCCACACCTGAAACCCCTGGGCCTCGAGCAGGTAGAACGGTGGTTTCCAGTAATCGCTGGTCGCCTCCATCACCACTCGGCTCACCCCGAGTTCAAGCAACCGGTCGGCCATCACCAGCAGCGAACGGGTCATCGTCGAATAGGTGTCCTGCATCTCTGCTTGAGTGCAGTTAGACGCTTGGCCTCGGCGTAGCGCGAGACCACTTGTGCCT
>Ga0137415_10000628_pt1 | contig 34535 bp, 28 predicted proteins | sample CZODoug3_1_1_16f_FD_183082 | JGI IMG/M metagenome (GOLD analysis project Ga0137415, IMG submission 183082) | Vadose zone soil fungal communities from Angelo Coast Range Reserve, California, USA - CZODoug3_1_1_16fungal (Hybrid Assembly) | ecosystem: Environmental > Terrestrial > Soil > Vadose...
GCTCTCCCAGCTGAGCTACACGCCCTCTACAACTGTATGATTCTAACAGATTACCGTGCGAGTGACCACCTGCTCTTTTAGCAGGTGGCCTCGCAAACTGAGCTGCATATCTATGACATACAACTGTCATGATGTCGGATGCTCACAGCAATTCCCCCAACATTTTTATCTCCGATTCTCCGTCGACGGAGCTAAGAACCCACTTCGCCAAGCAAATGCGCTGTCGGGTACCTCCGAGCATCAGTCAAGTGCCGGGGAGTGAACCCCTATTTTCAGACGGTTTTTCGTGGCCACAATTCCAAAACTTCCTGAAATTGTGGTCACGCGTCGGCTTTATCGGCCTCTCTATCTCAATTGTTGCCGCCGGCTAGAAGAAGTCGAACCTGAAAAATAGAGCCTTGCCCTGGTAAGCTCTGAACGTCAATCGTCCCCGCATGAGCTTCTGCGATCCGACGGCCAATGGATAGGCCCAGGCCGACTCCTCCCTACAAAAAACCCCGTCCACGATCCGTATGCGACATGTTTGGCGGTGCACATCCACGTCGGCCTCTTAAGGCGTTTCTGTGAGCTAACCGTTTTCGACGCGCGCCTTTATATCCGAGTAGGCCGTATTGACGAGCCTGTTTAGCGCTGCAGTGTTTGTGGCGGTTCCCGGTCTCAGCTTCACATGACGCATGAACTTGCCGGTGCCTTGCAACAAGCGGGCCGGATCCGGCAGGGCTGCGCCGTGAAAGAACCCCACGTTTACGTGCGAGGTGAATACATTGACGTAGCCGAAAGGCCTATCTCCCAAACAGGCAACCGGACAGCCGTCATGACTTAGCGGCATTCGAACACCAATTGCCGCCTCCTGCCGCCTCGGCACCCCCACCTCGGCTTGCTTCAAAACCCCTATGATCGGCTCAACGGAAAATCACTTTCTCTTTACGGCGAATCTCCCTTCGTCAGGTGAGATTCTGCCGGAATCTAACTCTCATAGCGTGTTCAGAATTGCGGGGCCGATCATTGCTCCACAGACTGATCCCTGATGTCCTTACTCGCGTGGCCTATCCACAACTTCTCCAAATCCCGGGGGATTCGGTTTTCGCCAAGGTGAGACGTGCGGAATCGATGGAAGCAGTGAAAGCCTTCGAGGTCAAAATAACAGGAGTGGCGGACGCTCTAGGCAGCTCAGGTCGTAGGCAGGAAGGGCAGAACGGAGAGTCGTTTGAGGGGTGACTTGGGACTGTTCGCTGTGGTGATTGCACTCACGATCCCCGAAAGTGCTAGGTCGGGATCGGCAGAATCGGGTGGACGATTGATCCATGCTTTCCGGTGCGGCCTCTGGACATATCACTGGGTGGAGAATGCCTCTTAGCCCCGTGCACCGTTGTGGCAAGCGCAGGGTCTGGCTTGCTGAGCTCTTGGAAGAATTTGCGGCAATGTGGACAGAACGCGTCTTTTTTCACTTTAGCGCTGCACCGTGCGCATTGCTTTTGGGTTATCCCGGACACTCCAGCACCCGCAATTCTCTTAGAAATTGGTGCCATGGTTTTTTTCATCGCTCGTGCCACTGTGAGTCGACTGCGAGACTGTCCTCGGAGCTGGGTGCTTCCTTTCAGAAGTGCTTAGGAAACATGCGCATACAACGAATCGGAGGCGGCAGAATGATCTTTATGATCTTTGTGCGGGCTTCTCGCGGCAGCTGGACATCGCGATCGCTCTGCCGATGGAAACCGAGCAGCGCGTGGAGACGTGGCGTGGGAATACACTATAAGGCGGCTCTCAAAAGGTTCGTGGCCAAGCCCCGGACTGAAGTGGCAGTTGGTCCCAATTTCAGCTGGCAGCAAGAGGTCGAAAACTCACCCTGAGGTTGGTACAGAAACAAGCTGCTCTTAGACCTGTCCTAAAATTGTACTCGGGACCAGTTACTGGCCTAGCTTGACGGCTGGTAGCGTCCCCGAATGCCGTTATGGGTTACATATCCGAATGGGCGAGGCGCGTTCCAACTCGAAACCCAGAGAGTTTCGCGTAAGCCATTTTCGTTCTTTGTCTTCGTGTTCTGCGTGTCTACGATGCTGCTTCACTCGGGCTGCGTTGGAGTAGCAAGCCCCGCCTCCAATCAGATGCCCGTGATCAAAACTCAACCGGCCAGCCAAATGGTGTCCGCTGGACAAACCGCGACCTTTTCCGTCGCCGCAGACGGAAACGCTCCCCTCCTTTACCAGTGGGAGAGGAACGGGACACCGATCGCCGGGGCAGCGTCGTCAAGCTACACGACCCCTCCGACTACGACTGCGGACAACAGTTCACGGTTCGTCGTAATTATCAGTGACAAAGCGGGCTCAGTAACCAGCAACCCCGCCACCCTGACCGTTACAACCGCTAACGTTGCGCCATCGCTCATCTCTCAGCCAGTCGACCAGACCGTCACAGCGGGCCAGACCGCCACGTTCTCGGTGACCGCTTCCGGGACGGCGCCATTGAGCTATCAATGGTTCAAGAATGGTGCGGCGATCGGCACTGCCACGTCGCCAACCTACACCACACCCGCGGAAACCACGTCTGACAACGGTGCCCGATTCACCGTCACGGTGAGTAATGCGGCCGGTAGCGTCACCAGCGCGGCTGCCACGCTTACCGTGACCGCCGGCGCCGCAGCGCCCTTGATCGTCAGTCAGCCAGTCAGCCAGTCCATAACCGCAGGCCAGACTGCCACTTTCTCGGTAACCGCTTCCGGGACGGCGCCATTGAGCTATCAATGGTACAAGAACGGTGCCGCTGTCGGTGGTGCCACGTCGCCAACCTACACCACACCCGCGGAAACCACGTCCGACAACGGCGCGCAGTTCACGGTCGTGGTCAGCAATAGTGTTGGTAAGGTGACCAGCACAGCCGCCGCACTCACCGTCAACGCCGCAACTTTTCTGCTAAGCGCCACTCCCGCGAGTCTGACGTTCGGGAACGTAAACACGGGCGCGAGTAGCACGCTCGCCGTAACACTGACGAACTCAGGCAATTCCCAGGTTACGATTTCGAACGTTAGCATTTCCGGCGCGGGCTTCAATGCAAGCGGCCTGTCCGCCGGGCAGATTTTAGCTCCCGGGCAGGGCGGGACTCTGAATGTGACTTTCACTCCGGCTGTCGCGGGCAGCGTGACTGGCAGTCTTGCGGTGGTAAGTAGCGCCTCCAACTCCCCCGCCACGATCCCGTTGTCTGGGACCGGGTTACAGACTGTTCCGCACTCGGCCGACCTGAGCTGGACGGCAAGCACATCAATTGTGGCAGGGTATAACGTATACCGGGGCGTCCAATCTGGCGGTCCGTACACGAAATTGACCTCGACGCCAGTAGTTCTGACCATCCACACCGACAGCACAGTTCAATCGGGTCAGGCTTACTTCTACGTGGTCACTGCCGTCGATTTGAACAATCTCGAGACCGTACACTCGAACGAAGTTTCTGCGGTTATTCCCTAGTTCCGGTATGATACCGGCATGCTATGACGCGGGGAGAAAGTGACGAACACACAATGCGCCTAGCACTCGCCACATTGTTCTACTTATTACTTTCTTCCATCCCAGTTCTGTCGCAGACGCCGTGCGCGCCCACCGGGACAGGTGTCTGCCGATATGTTTCAGGCACCGGCAGCGATAGCAACGACGGGCTCAGTAGGGGGACGCCTAAGAAAACGATCGCGACGACCGCGAACGGTTCGAATCCTGGGGACGAGATCATCGTCCTCGCCGGAACTTACAACTGCGCCAACCAGCCAGGAGTCACCTCCTGCACTGGCGGTGAAAACAGTGGAAGCAAGCTGGTCAATGTCACCGGCAGCGGTACAGCGGCCAATCCCATCGTGATCGTATGTGACTCTTACCTTGCCTGCAAAATCGACGGCGCCAGCAATTCCACCGCGACCGGTTTCGAGATGACTGGAAGTTACGTCACCGTCCGAAACTTCGAGATCGAAGGATTCAGCGACAACGGCTGGGAGAACTGGGACGGCGGCACCAATGTTGTTGTAAACCGCAACTGGATTCACGACATAGGCCGCTACTGTACGACGACCGTGATCGGTCGTGACGGCTTGTTTGTGCGCTACTCGAACGTCACCATAACGCAGAACATCATCAGCGACATCGGACGATATGATGCGGGGGAGAATGGTTGTACGGCGACACTCTATAACCACGACCACGGTATTTACGCGGATTTAGGCCCGAACAACGTTCTTGTCGCTAATAATATCTTCTACCGCACCGAGCGAGGCTGGGCGATCCAGATATACAATGGATCATCTACGAACATCAGTATCCTTAACAATACTTTCATCTGGTCGGATGCGCGAAGTGGAGCAGCTGCCGGTCATATCGTGGTTGCTGCAAGTGTTTCGAACCTATTGATCGAGAATAATATTAGCTACCAGCCAAATCGATGGCTCGTGAATACGATGTCGGGGTCTGTTACGGGGACCATCGCTAATAATATTATCTACGGTACGTCGAGTGTGACCAGCGGCGCTTCAAGTGGTTTCAGCCTCACAATTACCGGGAATATGGTCAACACGGACCCCAAGCTCGTATCGGTTGGCAGTTCGGTCATGGACAACCCTTCGGTACCAGATGCCCACCTAACTTTAGGGAGTCCAGCCATAAAAGCGGGCCTGACGCTTAGCGCGGTTCTTGATGATTTTGCAGGAATTCCGCGGATTCCTGGATTGTATGACATTGGCAGTTATGCATTTGCGTTGGCATCGCCAGTTGCTCCTCCGACCAATTTGCGAGTCATCGTCCATTAAATTCTTGCCTTGTTCCTGCCGCTCGATGGATGCCGTATAGTTGGAGTGATCGAGATTTTCACTCGTTACTAACAAATTCGATTTCACAGTCGTCAGCTCCGATGACGTGGCGTCTCACTCGCCTTGGCCGAAACTCCGCCGGTCAAACCCAACTACGAATCTGAGCGGCAGCAGTGGCGGTAACACCGATGAGAAGTCAAGCGTCCGGTTGCTCCGACACCGCTAAGTTGCGCGTAAACCGGAGACTGCGTCGCATGATTTGCGAGCCAACGGCTGTGACTTCCGAGATCGTTGTCTGCCCAAACGGCCAGAGGAGACTGGTTGGCAGACCTAAGCGCAGCACCAAGAAGCCAGCTAGAAATAGCAGACTCACGAACTGCGCGCACAGCATGGCCGCTGCTATGCCATCGATCCCTAAGCGGGAGCACGCCGGGATGCCAACGCCAAACAAGAGTGCGGCGCCCAGCAAGTTCGAGAAGACTCCCGGGCGCGGATGACCGGCGGCGCGCAGGCCTTGGTCCAGCACCTGTGCCATTCCCCAAAATACCGTCGCGCCGATCAGCAGGAGCGTGACTCGAGTAGCGCCGATAAATTTAGCCCCGAAAAAAAGACGAATTCCCAAAGGGGTCGCAGCGGCCGCAACCAAGCCCACGACGATGACAGCCAGCGCAGCGAAGCGAAAGTGGCGCGCCAGGGTTTTCAGTGCTTGCTCTTGATCGGCATGCCCGGCCACGGCGGAAAATCCAACCTGGATGAACGGGTTGATGGCTCCGATTTGCCCCACGGCAATCGCTTGGGCCACGGCGTAGAGCCCGATGGCGGAGGCCGGTAATAGCCGCACGATCAGGAAGATGTCGCATCGACCGAGCAGTGCGCTCGAGATCGCGGGAAGGTAGTAATTGAATCCACGTTTCAACAGCTTCCAACTGATAGCCCAATCGGGCTTGGATTGCTTCAGGACGTCCCAGTCTAAGGCCGTGCGTGCTACTGCCGTCACGACAATGGACGCGAAAATGCCCGAGGCGAACACGCCCGGAGAAACATGGCCGGTACCCCAGGCCAACAGAATAGCCACGACGTAGAGAATGCCAGGTAAGACCAAGAAGAGACTGAATCTACCGAATCGGCCCCTGCCTTGATCGATGCCCGTTAGGGCAGACGTAACAAAGGCCGCCGGCAAATAGGCCAGCAAACAACGCGAAGCGAACAAGAGATGCATCTTGTCAGCCGGCAAATAAAACGGTAGGGCCAACGCCAGCCAAGCGGATTGAGCACAGCCCATTACGATGGCCAGCCAAAAACCGGAACTCACGACCTGAGGCAACGCGCCTTCCCGACTCACCTCAAAGGCAAGGCTTCGTGGGAGTTCCAGATCGCCAGCTGTCATCAGAACGGTGGGGAGAAAGATCAGAACTGCCAATTCGCCCCGCCCCGTGGGACCCAGAAGCCGGGCTGCCAGAATGCCCGAGATGACCCCAAAACATCTGTTGACAAGTGTCGAAGCAAACGTCTGGGCATATGCCCGTTTGCTTGAAAATCGAGCTTGCGCCGCCTGGGATGAGCTCATTTAGCGTTGGTCTCTCGGCATGTAGATTACAAGGTTAAACGAATGCTTAAGCTGCCCTCGAGCGGCCGGAGCCGCTTTCAACTGCTGACGACTTTACTGGAGTTGTCGTGCAGAATCGATCGAGCAGGAAGAGAAACTGGACGGGACGTCGGTGAATTGCGGCTTCATTCCAGTGAACCAGTGAACGGTGAGATTGGCGCTGAGCTAATGGCGATCCGGCGCAAGCCGAGGGATCAGGATGAACCGAACTATTCCTTTCAGGAAACCAATCCCATATCCCAAATGTAAAATGGCAAAGGTCAATGGCAACTTCTTTACATGAGGCCAGCCCTTTACCTTCGCAGCAATCAGGGAGGCTGCTAGATTAGCGATCGCGTACGAAGAAACTGTCGCCCAAAAGAGTGCACGCATGACGGAGTTGAAAGGAGCTAGAACAGCTGTCGTGATTAAGGTTAAGGCAAATATCGGCGTAACAAAGTGGCGAACGCTCATCTGCAAGGCATGTTTTTGCATCACGCGGACTTTCCAATAGCCATACTGAAAAAATTGATTCCACAAAGAGCGAAAACTCGATCGAGCATAATATCGGGCTCGAACGTCGCTGGCTAACAGTATCTTGGCCCCTCGTTTCCGCAGACGGAAGTGGTACTCATCGTCTTGGTTACGAACTAGCTCTTCGTCGAAAGGGCCGGCATCGTCGATTGCCGCGCGCGTGTAAGCCGGAAAGGCCACCGTATCGGTGAGCATCGTAGCGTTCTTCCTGGTACGGAAGGAGGAGTTTCCGACCCCGAATGGCGAGCTCATCGCGATGGCAACGGTCCTGGCAAGCTGCGTTTCCCCGATCGTATCAAGTGGTCCACCGACAACCTGAACCTTAGCGACACGGAGATGCTGCACACAGCGAGACGCGTAGTCGGATTCGATCTCACAATGCCCATCTACCCGAATGACTACCTCTCCTTTTGCCACTCGCAAACACGCATTTAGTCCTGTCGGTGCAATCTTGCCTGGATTGTCGATGAGCCGCACGCGTGAGTCCTCAGCTGAGAGAGCCTGGATCTTCTCTCGCGTTCCGTCGATCGACTGGCCATCGGCAACGATGATCTCCATGAGTTCGCGAGGGTAGTCCTGCGTCAAAACCGCGGAGACACTCCGTACAATCCAGTCAGCCTCGTTACGCACGGGCATCACCACGCTGACGAACGGCAGTCGCGGGCTCGTTTTGCTCTGATCGACGCTGTAAGACTCCAGTGGTTCGCAGGGAGATACCTTCGCATTGTGGTGGTTTTCGCGCAAAAGCAGCCCGCCGCCCACGGTGGTAAGGGCCCTGCAGTCGAGCTGAGCCCGAATCTCTCGCTGTCTTAGGGGATGAAATCCGAAGTCTTTCTGGTTACACTCTGCGGGCATAGGGCTGTTGCCCCTTCTGGCTGGATTTCTTTCGAACAAAAAGAGTTATTCGAGAAGCGACCGCCTCTTTTCTAATTTTTAGGTGAGAAATGCAGGCTGGCTCCGCATTGGGTGCGGCGCCGAATCATTGGAAGATGGCCCCAACGGTTCGCAAAAGAACCGCCAGGTCGCTGACGAGCGATGCTTGGCTCGCGTAGTCGATCTCCATGTTCGCTTTCTGAGGCAAGACGTTCGCGATGTAGTAGTCGATAAGCGACTCGGCGGGGACTGTCGACAAAAGTTCCTCTTCGTTTCGGAATCGCAGTGTCGCGATGCTGGTGATACCGGGCTTCAGGTGCAGCAGTTGGCGTTGCGCCGCAGGTAACGCATCAAGATATTCGGGCAAATCTGGCCGCGGACCCACCAGACTCATTTCACCGCGGATAACGTTAAGCAATTGCGGTAGTTCGTCCAGCTTCCACCTCCGTATCACCCGGCCAACCGGCGTAACCCGCGGGTCGTTGCTGGACGTGAGACCGGGACCGCGGTTGCTTCGCCCGTGCCGCATGCTGCGGAACTTCAGAAGATGGAACCGGTGACCGTCCCTTCCCCAGCGTATCTGCCGAAAAAGCACCGGCCCGGGCGACGTAAGCTTGATCACGACCGCAACGATAGCCATCAGCGGCAGCGTGGGCACCAACGCCAGCACGGCTCCGATGACGTCAACCAGTCGCTTAGCGCGTGAGTCGGGCCAGCTGGTAGTCAAGGCAGTTCCCCTAACTGTAGGAACGCCCTAAGTTTAATCTGATAGGAACAGATATCTTGATCCTAATCGTGCGCGGGGGACGGCTGAATCGATGGATAACTGACGACACCGCTGGGTCTCACGGAATGAAAGATCTCGCGCATCTCGCGAGCGACCCGCAAAACATCGCTGTCCCTCATACGCGGGAATAACGGCAGAGATACAATCCGATGGAACACCTGCTCGGCTACGGGAAAGTCTCCCTGGCGGTACCCAAATGTCCGCTGGTAAAACGAGGTGAGGTGCAGCGGGATGAAATGCACGCTGCACCCGATGTTGCGCTTGTTCAGTTCCTCGATGAACTCTTCCCGCGTTGGTGATGGTGATAGGATTTGCACGGGGTACAAATGCCATGCGGATTTCATCTCGGGCAAAACGGTGGGCAGCTTAAGGCCGGGGACACCAGCTAGCGTCCGTTTGTAGAGCTCAGCCAATTGCGTCCGGCGGACAATGAAACTATCGAGCTTCATGAGTTGGTACAACCCCAGTGCCGAGGCCAGATCGGTCATGTTGTATTTGAAACCGGCATCGACTACGTCATACTGCCATGAGCCTGCCTTGCTGTAACGCTTCCAGGCGTCTTTGCTGATCCCGTGCAGACTAAGCACGCGCACGCGGCTGGCTAGCTCCGTGTCCCTAGTAGTTAGCATGCCGCCTTCCGCAGTGGTCATGTTCTTGTTCGCATAAAAGCTGAAGCAAGCCATGGCGCCCAATGTGCCCACCTTGCGCGCGCGATACTGCGCGCCTACAGCGTGGGCAGCATCTTCAATGACGGCCAACCCGAAATACTCCGCGACCCTGTTGATCGCATCCATGTCGCACGGATGGCCGCCATAGTGGACGGGAATAACAGCCTTAACGCGACGCCCATTGCTCTTAAGGACAAGAGACCTATTGCCTGCCTGACAAACGCACTCACGTTCGAGGAATGCCTTTAACTTATTCGCGTCAAGGTTATAGGTATGCGGATCGATATCGACGAAGGCTGGGAACGCTCCCACGTGAACAATGACGTTGGCCGTCGCGGCGAACGTGAACGGTGTCGTAATTACGGCATCGCGAGGGCCAACATCTAGCGTGGCGAGTCCCAGGTGCAGCGCAGCGGTGCAAGAGTTCACGGCAACCGCTTCGGATGTGCCGATGTAGGCAGCGAACGCTTTTTCGAACTGTTTCGTCCGCGGCCCAGTTGTAATCCAGTCCGATTCCAATGCTGCGAGTAGTTCTCCTTTTTCTTCAGCCCCAAACCAAGGCGCCGAAAAAGGAAGGTATGGCTGATCGTGGTATGGCTTCTTCGTCGCTCTGCTCATGTCGTTCCGCACTCTCCAAGTTGGTGGGATCTCGGGCGGCACTCATCTAGGAGGCAAGAAAGCGGTGGCCCGGTCAGTCGTGCGGGCAGGACCTCGAGCGGTCGAATGCTCGAGTGAACTGCGCCCCTAGGTCGATGCGGGCACGAAACCGCGCGATGTTGTGGCCTCGGGCGACGTCGCTCATGATCAGTGCAACTTTTTGGCGCCGATACATGAGGGCCATGAGCTTCCACCTGTGCTCCATTCGCTTCACACCATCTCCCCGCAGCTCAGCTAATCCGTACCCGCCACGGCTGAAGAACGACTTTCGATGCACGTGTTGGCAAACTTATGCATCAAGTCCTCGGGCCGAAAAGCATACTCGGGGACAATCTCCCTAAGTTTGGCACGGATGGCCAGTGCACTGTCTGTGGTGATCATTTCCGCTAACTCGTTCAACTGGCGACATAGACGAGACCAGTCTTTCAATGTTCCCCGCGTTCTCTTGATCTTGTCGCAAGGTGTGGACCCGATCTGTTCGTGGCGGTAGAAAAGCTCCTCGTGGAGCTTCTCGCCTTCCCGAAGACCCGTAAATTGAATTTCAACGTCATCCTCACACTGTCCGGAAAGACGGACCAGATTTCGCGCGAGATTGAGAATTCGCACCGGTTGCCCCATGTCCAAAACCAGGATGTCCCCATGAGTCCCAATAGCGAAGGCCTGCAGAACCAGCGCGACAGCTTCCGGGATGAGCATGAAAAAACGACTCATCTCCGGATGTGTTATGGTCAACGGCTGGTGGTTGCGAAGTTGTTCGTTTAAAACTGGTATCACACTTCCACTGGAGCCCAGCACGTTCCCGAACCTCACCGAGACGCACCTCATACCGTTGGCGGGACGGGAGGAAAGAATCAATTCACAGATCCGCTTCGTAGCACCCATGACGTTGGTTGGATTAACGGCTTTGTCGGAGGAAATGAGCACAAAGTCTTTGCACCCAATCTCTTCGGCTAGATCCAAGAGACCTAGAAGTGCCATCACGTTGTTCTTAACAGCCTCTCGAACGTTAAATTCCATCATGGGCACGTGCTTGTAGGCTGCCGCATGGAAAATGATTTCTGGCCTACATTCCGCCAAGAGGCCTTGTACGCGAGCGGTATCGCAAACGTCCGCAACCGGGAAGGAGAGTTGAGCACCACCCCTATGTTCCATCACGCGCAACCGGAGAAAGAACAGGCCGGTTTCGTTCTGATCGAGACAGAGAAGATGCGCAGGTCCGTAGTCGAGAATCTGTCGACACAGTTCTGAACCGATTGAGCCGGCCGCTCCGGTTACCAGAACAGTTCGACCCTGAATTTCTCTCTTCACTGCCTCCAGGTCGATTTCTACGGGTTCACGCCCCAGCAGATCCTCCAGGCTCACTTCGCGGAGCTGACTCACCGTCAGACGTCCAGCGATGATGTCCTTCCATGCCGGAACGGTACGGACGCTGATCTTCGAACGAGTGCAGATCTTAACGAACCGGCGCATTTCTGCGGCCGTCGCCGACGGTACAGCGATGAGTACCTCATCAGCGGGATTCGAGGAAAGCACTTCCGTGAGTTGGTCGGCCGTGCCGAGCACTCGGACATTCTCGACGCGGATGCCGAGCTTGGATGGATCATCATCCAGACAGCCCACTGCAACGTACGCACTCCTAGGCCCGTTGATCTCGCGCAGGATAGTCCGCGCGGCTGAGCCTGCTCCGATAAGAATAACCCTCTTGCATGAAGAAATGTCTTCGCGCACGGACTCCGCAAGCGCTCTAGAGAGCAGCCGCACGCTGGCTAGCAGTCCCGTCGTGAAGAGGGCTTCCAAAACATAGATCGTCCTGGGAAAACCCAAGTTTCTTAGCGCTACATGCAGGACCACCCAAAAGAGCAGAGATCCCAATCCAACCCCCTCCACAATATCGAACACGTCTCTGATCCCTGTGTACTTCCACCATCCGCGGAGCAGGCCGAAATAAGACAGGGCCGCGAGCCGAGTGAGCACGAGAATGGGAATTGCCGGGAGCAGAATGGAGCGGTACGGCAGGCTGAAATCAAAGCGCAGAAGCCAAGCAAGGATCAAAGCGCTGACGATCAGACCTGCTTGAAACAAGCCGGTAACCCAATGCCGATAGCGCAACAGTAGGGATGGAAATTTAGGCTTCATACCGACTCCATAGTTTGCAACTCGCCACACCAGCGAAAACTCTCGCCGTGAGGCCATCACGCGGCAAAGGTCTCGGATCATGAGATCTCTGAATTCTTGCGTCGTTCAGGGGTGGGTACGTTTCGAGAGTTATTCACTCCGAGGAGTACAACCCAAGTCCGCCGTTTCGTTTCGGACTGTTCTTCTGCTCAGCGAACCCTTAAAAGCGTCTGGATCGGTAATGGTTGGAGGGGTGGACAACACAAAGCGCTATGCACGCTATGACCGGCAAGATAAATTAGCGGGCCGGTGTAATTTAGCCGAATGGCAAACTAGTTCTGCGCAGAAGGTTCCCCCAACTGACTTTGCACCCAAGAAAAAAAACGGATGCGGAATAGACGCCGATCCGCGGCACTTCGAACTGCGGGACGGACCTAAGCATTGGAATTTCAGCGAAACCATCGCTCAAAGCCAGGTCGCGGCACAGATTTATGATCTGTGCATTATAGTCACCGCCGGGATACGCGATGGTCGCACACTTTCGGTTGCTAACGCGCTCCAGCCACACGCGGTTATCAGCGATCTGACGGTAGGCCTCCTGGTGGGTGCAGCGAGTAAGCAAGGGATGATCGACCGTGTGACATCCGATTGTGAACTGAGGTTCTCGGGCGAGATCGGTGACCTCGTCGGCAGACATGCCCTGGTACCGGTCGGTTACCATTTTCCGATCGATCATCTCGTTCACGGAAGGCAGCTCTTGCTCGATGGCGCGATACATGGCCGAAGGGTGCGGTTTCAAATCAAGAAGTATTGAGCGCAATCGACCCATGCTCTCTACGCTATGTTCCGGACGCATGCTGAAGTACATTCCCCGGAAGGAGAATCCCTCTCCCTGAAAATGCCCCGCCAGCATGCGCTCATAGGCGAACCAGAGGTAAGCTCCGGGCGAGGAATGCCGCGACGATATGAAGAACAAAGCGGGAACGCTGTGATTCAGCAAGACACGTTTTGCCAACTCGAACTGGTTGCGAAATCCGTCATCAAATGTCAGCAGCACTCGGATCCGGCTAAGAGTGGGGCGTCTCTCGTTGAGTTGCTGAGGGGTGATGAAGTCGAAATGCCGCTTCATGAATGTAATATGCGACTCGAATGTCCGAAGATCGACAGAGTGATTGTCAGCCACCGACGGAACGTCATGGTAAATAAGCACTACCGGTTTTCGAGAAGTTGCGACTCGCATCGCGGATGCTGCTATGGATCTCGGAGCTAACCTCTGAATAACACCCGATCGGAGCATTCGCCATGGTGAAACCAACACCTGCTTCGAAGGAAGATCCTCAGGGAGTCCATCTCGCATAGCCGGGTTTATGGCCTGCTTCGGCATGGCTGGGTCAGCCCCAATGGGGTAGTTGAACTCGGGCTTGATACTCGTCGGAGCGTCCATCCTGATAAGCTAATGCTCGACTAACTTGCCGCGCTCGTGTGGCCATAATCAGCAGCATCCATGCGAGCCACAGATACTCCTCCCACAGGAGGTCGTAAAAAAAACCCTGAACGAGCAGGCCCCAGCACGCAGCTTCGTAAGATATCAGCCGAAGACGTGACGACTCATCAAGATCACCGCGATAGGCCTCCGTCGTCCGCAGCAAATGCCTCCATAGGATAAGGGCCAAGAGGGTGATGCCGACAATACCAAGTTCCACACCCGTCCTAAGGTAAATGTTATGAGAAGCTCGAGAAATACCGCGGTACTCAGACGAAACATATATGAACTCGTTGTAGGCATCCGGAAACCGGTCTAGCCCGGCTCCCAAGATGCCGTAGTGGCGGAGAGCCTGCAGGCCGTTCTCCCAGATATCTATACGCCCTGCACCTCGGTCGGCGAGGCTATCCTGGAAACGCGAGACGAAAAGCCCCGGCATTGCCGCCATGCTGCCACCCATGAGCAAGAACAACACCCATACGCGAGGACTAGCCCGAGAGCGCCAGAGGTAAATCAGAACTACGACGGCTATCGCGATCACCGCGCCACGCGACATGCTTGCATAAATACATGTCCCGATTAGACCAACGCATCCGATCATGAAGAGTCGGTTGAGCCAAGTGCGGCTGGACAGCAGGATCCCCGCTGCTAAGGAAAACGGCAGGATAAGGGTGGCTCCCAGTGCGTCGGGTTCGGTGGCGAACCCGCCTGCTGACAGTGCGGCTCTGCCCGTCTCAATCTGAGGGGCGTCCGGTGGAACAAAATATTGCCCTTGAGAAAACTGATATAGACTGATGGACGCGGCAATGGAACCCCCTAAGACCGCCAGCCAAACAATCGTGTCCAATTCCCTCTGCGTGACGCGAGAGGAAACAGCAACAAGATACAGGAGCAATAGAAGCAAGAGTTCCGGCAACCGGAATGGGGCGATTTCTGACCTTATGGCCCAGGCAGAGCTCGCTACAGCCCAAAACACAAACAGGCTCAGCCAGAGGGCAGCCTGGGGTGGGCGTACAAAACCCCGTCCCAGCAGACCGATCGTCGAGAGGATGCCGCACCCTGCGATTGCGACGAACCATGTAGCATGGAGATGGATATGCCCCGCCTGTCCCCCGATCAGGACCGCGTCGAAGGGAACCAGAAACGCATACATCCCCAGTGAGGCCTCCACAGGGCGCCTGGCTGCGAATACTGCAGCGGTCAAAACAAAGGCGATGGATAGTGGAATCCAATCCACGAGGGCGAACCTCCGCTTATCTGAGCATCTAGAGTGAGCCGGACGATCCTTCCTAACTAGCGCTCGCCACCCCATACGCAACGGGTTGGAGCTGATTAGAGCGCTCGAACCCCACGACCTTCTCAATAATCTCGTCGAGCAGCGTCTTCGGCCGGTAATCAATGAACCGGCCGATTTTTTCCAGAGAGGGGATACGGCGCCGCATATCTTCAAAGCCTGCTTCGTAGGCCTTTTCGTACGGTACGTGCGTTATGGGTGACCGGCTTCCGGCTATTTGGCGTACGCGCTCCGCGAGCCCCGACATGGTGATTTCCTCATTGCTGCCGAGATTGAAGACCTGTCCGATGGCAGAATCGGTGCGAATCAATTTGCCGAATGCTTCGACGACGTCTCCGACGTAGCCGAAACAACGTGATTGCTTTCCGTCGCCGAAGACGGTGATGGGCTCACCCGTTAGCGCTTGGTGACAAAAATTCGGCAACACCATCCCGTACCGACCCGTTTGCCGGGGGCCCACGGTGTTAAAAAGACGCACGATGACGACGGGCAATCGGCGCTCCTTCCAATAGGCGAGCGCTAGGAACTCGTCAATGGCCTTAGAGCAGGCATAACTCCACCGCCCTTTGAGTGATGGACCGATCAATATGTCATCGTCTTCTTGGAAGGGTACCTTGTTGCTCTTTCCGTAGACTTCACTGGTGGAAGCCAGGACAACGATTTTCTTCTTTTTCACGGAAGCTTGAAGAACGACTTCCGTGCCACGGACGTTCGTTTCGATCGTCCTTACAGGGCTTTCAACAATGAGACGAACCCCAACGGCGGCGGCAAGGTGAACAACGACGTCACACTCGTCCACTAATTCGGAAAGGACGGGTACATTCGTGACGGTGTCAATGGTGTAATGGAATCGCAGATGGCTTTTCAAGTGACGGATGTTTTCGATTGACCCCGTGGAGAGATCGTCGAGCACGAAAACCTCGTCGCCAAGTGTAAGAAAGTGCTCAGCCAAATGCGAGCCGATGAAACCCGCGCCACCAGTAATCAGGACTCTCACAAACACCCTCCTGGCCTAACTTCTACGCGAAAGTTAGGTCGTAAGTTGGATTTTTCCAGAAATTTCATGGATCGGCTCGACGTGCTCTCGCGCAATTCAGGCGGGGGAGACGGCCGCTTTCGCTCGAATGAGCTGGTGATAGCGCTCTTCGACGCTCCTCATGACGGTATAGAGGTTTGCATCTTTGTTGACCTTCTCTCGATTGATCACGAGAGCTTCTTTTCGAAGCGTCTCGGATTCGAGAGCCTCCAGGAGGCATTTGGCAAGCGCCTCTGGATCAGAAGGGGGAAAGAGGAGCCCTGTTCTGCCATGCTCAACCCAGGGATGGTTGGCAACAATATCCGAGACAACGGGGAAGCAACCACAAGCCATGGCCTCTGTTAGGGCCGTGCTCGTACCGTCAGAGAGCGACGCGCTCACATACACCTTAGCGCGCCTCAACCATATCGCCAGCTCTGGCGGGGAAAGCCAGCCCAACCACCTGAGGTGATTCTCGATGCCCAAGGTGTGGGCCAAGGCCTTGAGGCTTTCCTTCTGGGGACCGTCGCCTGCAAGAACGCACACCAAGTTGGGACGGCGAGCGACTATTTTGGGCAGCGCCCGGAGCAGAACAGCCACATTGTAAACGTTATCGAGTCTTCGGGTACAAATGACGTCGACGTCTGGGTCACAGTCCGAATACCCACGAGCACGAAAAAGCTGGGTGTCCACGCCGAACGGGATCGTTTCGATTTTCTCCCCGGGCACCCCGCGCTCGATAAGCACGCGCGTGATCTGGCCCGAAAGAGACGTGATAAGGTCCGCCCGGCGAAGAGCGCGGACAAGTACGGCCCAGCGGAGTTTAGAGGTTCCTGGAGTTATCAAAATGTCTGACCCCCATGCTCCGATCACGTGGGGCCTGAACCCCGTAAGCGCGCCCAGTACGCCGTAGCTAATCGCATAATGGGAATGCAGCACGTCAGGTGAGATTCGCTTAACCAATCGGCGAATTCTTGGCAGCGCAGCGGGATAGCCCACTTGCTTGACGGGAGGCCACCACTGGATGTGGTACACCTTCGCACCCTCAACCGCGCCAGGGGACAGGGATATTATCTGTACTTCATGCCCCCTCTTAATAAAGAATGCCGCCCATCGTTGCACATGTATGTCAGCAGCATTCCCCAGCAGGCAAATCCTCATTCGGCCAACCTCCCCGTTAACGGACGGGCATCTTTTCTTCGAACTGTTCGCTAGCCGAGCCGGCAGCAATACACAGCACGGGAAGAACTCTTATGACAAAATAAGTATTGTGCCGTTTTTGCACCGCGGGCCGAACCCGACTTGTTTCAAACTCTTTGTGGCTTCCTGGGAACAGCAGCCTGTCGACCAGCGCCTTCTTTGACAAATACGAATGGTAGTGCTCCAAACTGACGTGAGTGCAAGACGAAGCGCGCTCGGTGGAAAACGAGAGATCGGGAGTTAACGAACCGCATCTTACGACCGCGCGACATCAACTTAATTTGAGTGACCATAAGCGTAATACCGGTCATTGGCAGAACTAAACTTATTTAGAACGACGCCCACTATTTTGGCTCCGGCGAAACTGACAGAGGTCTTGGCGCGCTGAGCCAAATCGCGCGGCGTGGTACCGCTGTTGACCAGAATCACGCCGTCGACCAGGCTGGCCAAGATTCGGCCGTCGGGGACTCTTAGCAAGGGTGAAGAATCCATTATGACAAACTCATAATCCTTGGATGTTTCGCTCAATAGTTTTCGCATGAGACTGCAACTCAGCAATTTAACCGGATTTGCAGGCGGGGGGCCGCACAGCAACACATTTAGACCTCGAACTGCCGTGCCTTGAACCATCGAACGCCAGTCGTTTTCACCAGTCAAATACATGGCCAGCCTGGACGGGGGAGAGCCCGTGTTGAATATCTTCTGGATTGAGGGGTTACGAAGATCCATATCGACGAGCAAGACACGGCGGCCGAGCTCTGCCAAAACCCTCGACAGGTTGATGGCGACAGTAGTTTTTCCCTCACCCAGCTCCGCACTGGTGATCAGGATTGAGGTGAGCGGATGGCTTGCGGCAGAAAGAAGCAACGAGGTACCGAGAGACGAGAACGCCTCGTAGAGGGTTGCTTGCTTCGAGGATTCGGAATTCGATCGGGGCGATGAATGTGAAAAAACTCTGATGGTCCAGGGTCTTTCATTGGTTCGCGCCGGCCCAAGTAATGGGTCGCGCTCATAGAGCGGCAAGGGAGAATTTCTCCTTTTTGGAAAACTTATGCAGGGGACCGAAGCCAACAGTGTCGAACCTAGGAAGCCCTCCATCTCTTCTGGGCTTTTGAATGTCTTGTCCATGCTCTCCGTCAGGAAAGCTAGCCCAACGCCGAGCAAGAGTCCCAGCGTCGCAGCGAGCGAGAGATTAAGGGCCACCTTCGGACTCGCCGGCTCTTGTGGCGGCTTAGCTGGATCCACCACGCGAATCTCGCTTGCCTTCAATTCCGGCGAGAAACCCGCTTCCTTCAGGTGCTGCAACAGGCTATCGTATAGATTCTGGTTGGTATCCACCTCACGCTTCAACCTGTCGTACTCCGCGAATTGTTTCGTGTCGCGATACGCTCGCTGTTGTTCCTGTTGAAGCTCGTGGCGGGCGAGTTGCTCCAACCGCATCGCGGCAACATACTGATTGGTGATTTGCTCGGCCGCGTGTCCACGCTCCCGGGACAGCGCAGCCTGAATTGCATTAATCTGGTTCTGAAGTTCTTGGGTCTTGGGGTAGTCGGAAGTAAACATCGTTGTCAGTTTCGCGAGCTGTCGCTCCAGATCAGCCAGCTGGACGGTAAGATCTTGGATAGGCTTGCTCTCAAACACCCCGGGCAAGGACGCATTGTCGCCAGGTTGAACTAGATTGTAGAGCGACTCCTTCTCAATCCGGGCTTCCTGTGCCTTCGTCAGCTCCTCCTGGAGTTGTACAATCCGTTTACCGACCAGGCTTTCTTTGTTCCCTCCGGGAGTTTCGAGAAAGACTAAGTCGTTCGCGCGCGCAAAGAGCTGCAGCGCCGTCTCCGATTCTTCGAGCTTCGGCTTCACGTCCGCCAACTGCAGCGACAGTGATTGGGAGGCCTTCAGCGATGCCTCCAAGCGCGCTTCGTCGGCTTGCTCGATGTAGTCCGATACAAGTGTGTTGGTCACCCGTGCGGCTAACTCTGGGTCTTGCGAGTCGAAGGAAACCTGAATCAGCCGGCTGCGTCGAATTGGCGATACTTCCAACCGATCTCGAACACGGGTGAGCGCCCGCTGCTTCGCAGCAGCATCCGGCTCGATGAGAGGGTGTCTTCTCCAGGGTCGCCATGACGAACGGACGAATTCCGGAAGGTGATCGAGTCCCAGTTGATCCATCACTCGACCAACTAGAGAGTCACTGTCCAAAATCTTGTACTGAGTCTCCAAATAGGCATCAGAAACTACATCCGGCGCGAATAGATCTTGGGCGGTCAGGATGTCACGGCGCTCCTTTTGGATTTCGAGCAGCACGTGGGCACGGTAAATAGGCTTCTGCCAGAATACCCAGATCGCCACAGGCGCGAGTACAACGAAGAAGGTGGTGAGGACAAGCCAGCGACGTTTTCGAATGGCCGACCAGCAAGCGGCCAGATCCAGGTGTCGCTCGAATTCCAGCCGTTCCGAATGGCGAAATGCCTCTACGTATCGACGTGCGGGGACAGCATCCGCCGGGATAAGCCGCTCGATGGGTCCTTGCTCGTTCATCCTAATATGTCCCCTAAATCGCTAGCTCGCTCGCAATTCCACAGTCTCGCCGCGGCGATAGAACACGCTCTTCAACTGTTGTCGGGAGCGAAACGGATTAGCCGCGAATCCGCTTCCGAGCTCTACTCGCCATGATCTTGCCCAAATCCGGTGGCTCACTTGCTTGCATCCTCGGAAAAATCGGAAAGTTTCTTCTGCACTTCAGGCGGAGGCTTCAATGCGCACGCCAGATGACGTATCCTGTTCCTGTTTGAATAAACGCTTCAATGCCGCGCAGGGTTGCCTTCTTGCCCGTGCTGCCCGGAACGAACAAAATGTCGTCGCCTTGAAGTGCGACGTCCGATTTCTTCCCTTGGAGAATCTCCTTTACATCCACGGTGGTCTCTTCACGCGCATCGGCGTTGGCCTTTAGCCGCAAGATCCGGGCATGCCGTGTGTCAGCAGCTGTGTTGAGCCCTTCGGCCAGCGAAAGGGCCTGCAACACGGACATGGTCTGGTGTTCGCCGAGGACGAATCCGCCTGAGCGCTTCACCTCACCGATCACATACACCATTTCGGCCTTAGGAACAGAAATGATGTCGTGCGGAAAGATCTGAATGTCCTCCTCGGGGTTCTTGGCCTCCATGATCTCTTTCAAGTTGACTTCCGCAACGCTAAAACGACCCGAAGGATCAAGCCCCGCGTTTGGCAACGGGATGCAGCCCCACCCTAATTCTCGGGTGATGCGGATGCTGTACCCGGCATCAGGCCGGATGCCTCCGGCTAGTGCCAGCATCTCGAGTAATGTCTTGTGCCCCTGCACTTGGTGAACGCCCGGAGTGTTCACCGCTCCTAGGATAGATACTGGCTGACTACGCACTTCTTCGACGCTCACGGCAACTTCCGGGCGACGAATGTAGGTGCTCAACAGCCTATTGAGCTCTTGTTCGGTCTGCTGCGCCGTTAGCCCGGATACATGGACGCGCCCGACCAAGGGCGCCTGGATGTCGCCATCGCCGTCAACCCGGACTCGTTTGTTCGCGAGTTCAGTCAATTCATCAGGTGCGGAAATCTGCAGCTGGTCACCAGGCCCCAAAAGGTACGTGGAGCGAACCTGGTCACTGCAGGTGGGAGTTCCCGGCGAAGAAGGAACTTGCCCAGCCGCACCCACAACGAGGAAGCAAACCGCCACGCCGACCCTAACCATAAGCGAACACAAACTGAGCTGCCCGGACCAGGGAAGGCGCGTGGAGCGTTCCGCTGCTCGCTCAGCTATGTCCGGACAGCGCAAAGTCATGTCCATGACGCGGTCCTCCTTTGTCGGAAAGGATGCTCACTTTGAGCCCAACGCCGGCCCGCCGTTCTGACAATAAGTACAGACAGAAACCATCCAATCCGACCGGTTTGAAACTCTTCGACCGCCAAGTTGTTAGCGTGATTGTCTGGCGACGGCTTCTGCCGCTGTGCCTGGCGGTCTCGAGGCATGCAGTAGGTGGTTTCGGTAGACTTCCTCAATAATCTCGGTAATTCCCCATCTGTGATAGTCAGCGTTCTTTGGCCAGGCGACATCGGCCAGAGTCGAAGTCACTTCACGCGCACCACCGAGGACGCGTGGAGGCACCCCGTTGAGCAACATCGTGTCTTCGACTTCCTGAAGTTCTTCACTGCGCCTTGCGGCATGCTGGGGGTACGTCGGTAACATCCGCTCGACCACCTCCATTACTCCAGGATAAAACTCCTCGCAGATCTCCATGGCTTCGTCGAGCAGTCCCATTTCACGCGCGAAGAGCATCGTCTCTGAAAATAAGCCGATCAAGCCCTTGGGCAAGCACGAAAGAACCATTTTGAGTGCCGATGCCTGACCGGGCGCATCCCCGACGACTTTTACCCGCATGATGGACCCGAACTGATCTGAGAGATCCACGGCACGCGCCCCGCTCAGAAATAGGATTCCTGCTTGCCTCAGTTGGGAGGCCAAACCGCGAATGGATGCGTCCACGAAATCAACGTGCTGCTGACTCAGCAAGTCGGAAATCTTGACCGCAGTCAAAGGCGAAATAGAGTTCGCATCGACGTACAGTAACCGTCGTGACTCGCCCTTTACCAGCACAGCGACGTTCTCAGCCACTTGAAGTGCCGCTCCGGGAGGCACAAACGAGATTACGATAGGGGCGCACTTGAGCACTTGACCGACGGAGTCAAGGACGTTCAAACCCGCGTCGTGACACAACTTCCGCGTACGCAAGCTTCGGCCTTCGAGAGTGGTGACCACCCGAAAGCCGCTTTCGACTAGAAGCTTCGCAAAGGTGCTGCCCAACTCCCCAGGGTACAGAACGCCTATCGTGGTCTGGCTCAATTTGGAGTCCATTAAGGATCCTGGACGATCGCACATCTATCTTCGTCCCGAAGACAGGTCGGACCGGAGGGGAGGCACACCGGTCGCAAACCTGCGTAGTTTGGCCCGGACAAACCTAGCCCGAATTCGGCGTACAGAGAAGGCGAATGGCCTGATAATCGAAGGCAGCGGGTCATCCCAGCGGAAAAACGGGAAGATTTGTGGGTGCAAGATGCTCCGCACCCACTGATAAAAGCGTAACAACCCCATTCGATTGAGCTGCCGGTACGCTAGAAAATCCCTCAGCGGGTACCACAACCTCGTTCCCAAACGAAAGCTCGTCGGCGTGGGCTTGGGATGGCCCATTAGCCTGTTATAGACGAATAGGGATAGGTTCAGGCCGCTCGCCGTGAGCAAGCAATCCGCCGCGGTGAACCGAGCATTGCATTCAATCAGCTTTAATTGGCCGTCCCCTTCATCCAACTTGAACTCCGCGTTAGCGATTCCCAAGAGCCCAACTTCGCGAAAAAGTTTCATCGACAGTTCCTTAACATCCGGAACATGGTCGGTGACGTGGTAGACTCCCCTCCCAACAGTCAGTGGATATCTTCGAATGATTCTTTTGGTGTAATCGAAGAGGTTGTCACCGTTCTCGTCGAGATAGGTATAGTAGCTGCAGAGCTTGTCGTCGCAACCGGGGATCATTTCCACTAGGAACGTCTTGATTCCGGCGTGGCAAGTCGCATCGAAAGCATCTAACAACCCCTCGAACGTCTGCGCAACGTTGAATGGGGCCTTAAGCCGGTGAGAGAAAAATGGCTTGAGAATCAGGGGATAGCTCAGCTTGTCTTTTAGTTTCTCAACCTGCTCCCGCGTGCCCGCAACCCAAAACCTCGGTGTCGGAACGCCGGCTCTTTGTGCTGCCTCGTAGGTACAGAGCTTGTTGAGCATGCAAAGCTGCGCTTTGGGGTTTGACAGATCGAGTCGGAATTTTTCGGAAAGCGCCCGGCGGTGCTCAGCAATAAGCTCGATTGCCTCGTCGCTTGCTGCGAGTAAGACTGCACCGCGCAGGTGATTCGACTCGCGCCCCAATAGGTAAGCCGCCCAACTCTCTGGTACGGTTCCGGGCGTCTTGGATACATCGATCCATTTGCAGAACCGAGAATACTTGACCTCTCCCTGCGGATTACAGATCGCGTAGCATGTGACGCCTGCTCTGCCCAAGCTGCGCACAATGGAGAGGGCATTCGCGCTTCCCCCCAGAACGATTGCGGGCGGTCTGCTGTGGCGGGCTTTTTTCATCATTGCCGTCCGGTGCGCATCACGGCATCCAACCGCTGGGCGCCGCGAGACCCCATGAGGACTTCTCCACTCTTCGGCTGCTCGCTCAAGAGCCATGACAAGATGGGGATCGCGACTGCGACGCCCCCGTCCCGCTGGTAGTAATGGTAGTGGTACCCTGGGGTAGTATTCACCTCCAAGATTACCCCACCGGACTGTGCCAATGGCACTCCCGGATCGCGCGTCACTACATCGACGCCTGCCAGTCGCACTCCGACGGCGGCTGCCGCGGCGGCGCCGTCTTCAATGATTGATTTGCACAATAGGCTGGTTGCCGAGACATTGTCGGCGACCGAGTTCTCGTTGATCACTGTCTTAAGCGTTACCACAGTCCCCTTTTTGGGCACAGAAGAGAGCGACAAACCTTGCTTCGCGAGGGTGTGTCGCATGTCCAGATCAATGGACAAAAGTACTTGTCCGAACTTTCGCCCGGCCTTCAGTCTCGCTCGGTTTTCAAGTTGAATGAGTTTGCGGATGCTGGAACTGCCGTCAGCCACGACCGCAGGGCTTTTTCGAAGAACTGCGTCCAGCAGCTTGCCGTTGAGGTACAAAAGACGGTAGACATTCCCTTCGACTTGCTGTTCAACCACCAAATTTGGCCCGAACGCTGCCGCCGTTACCGCCGCTCGGACCAGGTCAAAACTGGTGACAATGCCGGTGGTCACTCCATGACCAGCGGAGCCGTTTGCCGGTTTCACAACCCAGGAGCCCCCTGAGCGTCTTATGAAAGCGACAGCTCCGGCGAGGCCGCTAAGCTTGAATTCAAAATGATTGGGTGTTCTCAAACCCCGTCTGGACAACAATCGGTAGACCAAGGGCTTGTCAACGGCAACAGAAAGGGTCACGGGATCGTCGATGGCAGTCGTGTTCTGCCGAGCCCGTGTACAAGCCCGACCGATCCGGATTTCGAACACATCCCTGTCCAACTCCTCAATGCTAGCACCGAGACGAGCGGCGGCTTCGCGCCAGACTTCGGCATAGAAACTCGACCGATGTTCGTCGGCTCGGCGGCTGGCCGGATGCCGCCGACGGTACCAATATCTCGCGAGGGCGGCGTCCGAGAGAAGCTTGAGCGCGCCTGAATGGTAAAAATTAGACGGCACATGCACTCCAGTGGAGGATTTACGGGCGAGCGATGTTCTAAGATCTTGGTGACTTTAACGACTCGGCGGTGCCACCAAACCAGTCGCTGGGATGATGCAACCGGCCTCCCCCAGTATTCTGTCCACCCAATCATTCGAGAACTGACCGCATTTGACGCCCGCCAAGTAGGCTGCCATGTTTGCCCTCTGAGCCTGCAATCTCTCCAGAAGCTCGCTCGCAACCTCCTGCGGAATGACAACCACCCCCGCACCATCTGCCGCAACTAGATCGGCGGGATTAACGACGATACCGCCGCAGCAGATCGGGAAATTGATCTCACCTGGCCCACGGTGAAGCGGCCCAATAGGGGTAGCGCCACGTGCAAAAACGGGAAAATCCAGTTCGATCAGGTCGGGTAGATCGCGCACGAATCCGTCAACAACGAAGCCCGCGATGCCCCGATGCTTAGCTTTTGTCGAAATCAAGTCGCCCAAGACAGCATTCATTGACGAACCGTGAGCATCGACTACCACGATGTCCCCGGGTTTTGCCACGTCCAGCACCTTGTGCACCATCAGGTTGTCCCCAGGGAATACCTTCACCGTGCATGCTGGTCCACAGAGTCGGTGATGTCTGCCGGTCAGACAAACAATGCTAGGATCAACTGCGTATAGCCGGTTGAGCAGATCAGAAATATCGGGAGTTGGGAATTCTGCAAATTTCCGCATCAAGTCTGGATCCAAGCGGTCGCGCTCTGCTCTGATCCGGAAGCCTGGCCCAGGGAACATTTCCGCCGACCGAGGTTTCTTAGCACCAACGTCCACATTAGTAATCGCGGTTGCACTCATACGCCTCCTTGATTTCAAAGGTTCTATTGCCACTCAAGATGAATTGAAACGTCACTATCGCGTGGACGATGGCCAACGACATTCGCGAAATGCGGAACGCCGACGGGCTGAGTTGGAACTAACCATTGATTCGTGGAATTACCAGGAAAGTGCGGATGGTCCTCAGTGCACTCTGGTACATTTTTTTGACATGACGAGGTACTGCATTCCGTAAAAAGAGACGATTGGCAACTTTCGATTTGCCCCCGCTTGGAGCAGTCGATGCAGTTTGACTCCCACCGACTCTGGCAGAAAAGACTTTCCGCAGAGGGTGAACGGGCCGAACCCAAGCATCACGTTCCGTAACTTATTGAGACCCGCCCCGGAGAGGATGTAATCGATCTCGCGTCGCGAGTGTCTGTGAATTTTAGGTGATTGGGGTGCCGGTGACAGTAATTTCGCTGCGCGAAGCGCCGAGGCCAAGCGGCGCCGCACCGGCCTTAGGATCGGAGCTTGCACAGGATCAAGAACTTCATCGAGGTGGACGCTATGGTCTGCCGAGACTAACACATATCCGCCGGGCCGCGTCACGCGTGCCATCTCACGAATGGCGGCAACAGGGTCATCCAGCCAGGGCAGCACGCCAAGGGCGAACACCAGGTCAAGACTGTTGTCAGGCATTGGCAGGTGGCGCACGTCAGCTTGGACGATTCGAACCCGCTCGGCAGCACCGGCCTCGACCAAGCGCTTGCTCGTGAGGTTGATCATCGCTGGAACACTGTCGAGCGCATCGATGCGATACCCTCGCCTGGCAAGCGCAACGGTAGCAAATCCGGCTCCGCACCCGATCTCCAGCAAGTGTGCCGTGGCAGGCAACCCCAGTTCTTCGATCCACCGCAGCGTTGTTTCCATACGGTCTTGGTAGATGCGGCCACGCACTGTCGCCGCCTGATAAATATGCTCCCAATCAGTCGCGGCGGCTTGAAAATGATTGTTAACGCTGGTCTGCGGATCAACCGGGAGGGAAACCTCACCCACCTTTGTTTTCACCACCTCGGCGGAGCCGGATTCGTTTGCGATGTTCATGTCTTACACCGTTAATGCATTCAACTGATCGTAGAGGGGTAAGTCTTACATCGGAGCTAGTTGTCAAGGTGCCGAAACAAGGCTGGCAAGACGAGTAGAATGGTTCAGCAATTTGCCGTCCAGCTTTTCAACGAGTAACGCATCGACTTCGACGGCAGCCGATTTCCCCAACATTTCCACGGAGAGAACTAGGCGGTAGAGACTCTTCTTCCTCACTAGGATTCCCTGTAACCCTACCAAGGGGCCGGCTTTCACGCGCACCAACTCGCCGCATTTCACAAAGGGATGTGGTTCGATGTGAAGACCGCTTCCGACAACTCGGCGAACAGCCTCGATTTCTTTCGGTGGGATGGGCGCTGGAACGCCCGCGTTCGACACGAGCGCATGGACACCAGGAGTGGTTAGAATGTCCAGCCGACGTCGGACGTCGCCTCTGAGAAATACATAGCAGGGGAAGAGGGGCATCGAAAGAAGCTTGATGCGGTCCTTCCATTGATGCACAGTTTCATAAAGCGGAACAAAAGTCTCAAAACCCCGGCCCGTCAGATTCTGGCAAACAGTCTTCTCGTGCTGGTGGCGAGTGTATACGGCAAACCACGGGTCCTTAGGTACCAACACTTCATCTGAAAGTCCATTGCCTTCAAATTGCATAAGCTCCGCCCTGTGACCTACATTCAGATTCTGTAACCCACAAGAACGACTAAACTTATGAGGCCTCCAGGCTAGCAGCGCCGGAGGCCGCAACGCATCTCTACCACTCCTTACGGAGCGCGCAGCGCCGGATCCTTTTCAAAGGATGCATTCGTTGATTTGGCGCAACAACATTGAACCTCTCGATTCCGTCAATTCAGTTCGGCTCACTTCTCCGGTATGTCTCTGGAGGCTCCAAGAAACGCAGGTCAGCCAAGTTGTGGCTCTTGTTGAGTACGGCAAATCCGCTTGAAGTGTCGGAACCGGTAGCTGGCTCAACTCTGAGCACTAAGGCTTCCGCTTCAAGTCTTAAATTCGATCCTTCCCCAACGAGGGGACCAAATAGCACTTCGAGTCGAAGATCAACTTTCGCTGGAGGCAGAGAGTCAGAGAAAATAAACGATCCTTTGGAACTAATGTCACGTGTCACGCCTTGCTCGCGGCGCTGGACGCCCTTCGCGTCGCGCCACTCGAAGGTTACGCCCGCACGGACGTTGAACCGAGTTTGTTCCCTGCGGTCCACGCCGTTACCGACATCCCGTCCCATTTTTTTATTCCTAGAACTTTCGTAGAGGATTTTCACTTTCCGAATGGGCTCCTCAATCCCTCTTACTACGTGAACTCGGCAGCGGGCACTTTACGCTCTTCGGCACCGGCTCGCAAGAGAAGGAATGTTGGTTGAAGGTGGGCCAACTCGTGGAGACAAGCATTCATCCCTACGAAAAGCCCTCTGGAGCTTCTGGTGCTGCCGAGGTCGCTAGGTACATGCCTACCTAGTAGTACATAGATCCCGGTACATACCGCACTCATTCGGTGGGATCAAGAGAGCCTGCTTTGGAACCGTTGTCACGGTGCGCATAAATCTGGGAAGGGCGACCCTTTTGAGTGAGAACGGTTTAGGGTTGTGGCCTTTGAGGAGGGCTTGCGCTTATGCCTAGCCGCGCAGCAGCGTCGTTATGAGAATTCCTGGGGTACCTTGGGTAGAGCAATCGCGGGTCGAATCAGTTTCCCTCACCATCATCGCGTTTTCGACTCAAGGCATAAAGAGCGAGTTCCAGCCGGTTCGAAGTCCCCACCTTGTTGAAGATCCGAAACAGGTAATTTCTAACCGTGTGCTCGCTCAGATTGAGCTGCCGCGAAATATCCCGGTTCGTGAGCCCCTCAGAGACTAAAGTGACTAAATCCGCTTCCCTCTTTGTGAGGGTATTAGGCCTTTTAGCAAGAGCAGGCGGTTCCGCCGATTGCGCCGAACCCTGGGCCAGCGAGTCCATTATGAATCGAAGTTCCTTATTGCCAACCCATATTTGTCCTTGTGAGATAACATGGACGCACTTGCATAGCAACTCAAACCGCTCCTCGCGAGAGAATACGCCGCTTGCGCCAGCGCGAACAGCCTCTATGACCATGAGGCGCTCGATCGAATCAAGCATCATTATGATGCTCGTGTTGGGATGCGAGGTTCGCACTTCACGCGCGACGCTGAAGCCCGCTGTCGCGCCCTCTTTCAGCCGAGCGCTGATGATGGCAACATTCGTTTGATTCTGGCGAAGTCCGTCACGAATTCCCGCGGAATCGGTAGCGGAACCGACTACCGTCAGCTTGTGGCGACTGCGCCGCAACGCGGCGGCCATCAACTGACAACCCATTGGCGTGTCATCACCGATGAAAACAGTCACCCCTGGAATAGGCTGCGCGGTACCGGACATCGTCTAACTCCCTGAAGCCAAGCTTCGGGCTGGAAACGAGGCGGCTTTCGTGGCAACGTCGCGGTCCCGATAAATCTAGAAAGCGTTCAGGCTGTAGCAGTCCTCTGTCAAGCGGTCACAAAGCGAAACAATCAGCCCACTCCGTTTTCGCTGACCGCCAGCACCACCAATGATCTCGGGGGTCCGGCTTTTCCCGCGTGAGCCTTACCGCCGTCGGTTTCAGCATCGATTTGGCGTCACCATCCCCTAACCGAAGTCTCTCACCCTTGTCAATACGTAAAGTATATTAATTCGTATCTTACGTCTAGGTAAACTTTTCGTCTGCGTCTAGCTAAGTCGCATCGCCTAGAGATGCCACGAACATCTACAAGTCGTCTTGCAAATCGAATGCGATTCAGACCGGACACGCTGAGATCGCGTAGTGCTCGTGACCACCTCCCGAGCAAGTGGCGTCGGAATGGCGTCCATTTGCTTGCCTTGCTCACGCGTACTTTTTCTAAAGCTTCAGCGACTCCTCAGCAACTGGCAGTAATGCCAGCCATCGCTTCGGCTTACGTCGCATCGGAACCGATACTCAGTGCATTACAGGGATGCGCTGACATGCAGTAACTGAAGCGGTTTCTCCCACTGCCCGATAAGTCTTATCGGCTTTTTGGTCTTCAGGGAGCGGTTGTGCCAGGCCTCTCCTCGCGCTCAACAGCAAGAATCAATGATTTATACACATCGAACTCCCAGCCCCCTGTGACGCGAAACCGAACAGCACCTCCAGACTCCGCAATAATAATTCCCCGAAGCGGCACGCGTGTTTCCCCCGTTATCAGCTGAAGGACCACAGTTTTTCCAAACCACTGTTCGAAAGAACTGACCAATGTCGTGACCTCCTCAGATCAAGGGGATCGGGAACTGCCAAGGGGGATATCCCCTATCGAAAGAGATCGCGAGAACTATTTGGGTTAGTGTCCGTCACGGAGGTCTCTTCCGATAGGAAATTTTCTCGCCCTTTGTAGTCGAGCAGGATGACGCATGCCACTGGCAAAACTACTAGGTGGCCAAGTCGTCGTCTTCTCGGGTGCGCCGTGAAAAGGCGTCGGTCCACAGCGGGGGTAAACCCGCCCGGGAACTGGCTCGCTCCACCCGGTAGCAATCAGAGCAGCAGGGGAGGCAACGAGACTGCTGAAGCCTCTGGTGTAGAGGGTCGCTAGGCGACTTGGCGAGCGTGCAGGCCGTAACGTGAGTGAACGCTGAGCAGGCCTCGAAAAGACTAATGCAGGAGCCGACCCGCCCCGGTTTCGGGGAAGGCCGATGCGGATGGAAATGTAAGAGCGAACAAGGTTCTATCCGTCCTGCCGGGGTATTGGCGACGGCAGGCAGGCAAAGGGGACCAGACGCAACACGGGAAGTCCCAGCGGTGATCGCGGTATGGATCAACTGGCAGCTCGTGAGAGAAAGGCCGGGCCGACTGGGATGGCGGAGAGGCTCGTAATACCGATGAAGCCGGGTAATTCCGGTAGAGGGAAGGGGCCTCGGTTGAAGGCGGACGCAAGAAGCGACGAAGGAACGGGAGATTGGCGATAAGCCTGAGAACTCCCGATTTTGTTTTCAGAAGTTGCAGGCAGCGTCACATGCAATGGCTACGGCGATTGTGTGAGTCTTCTCCGAGAGCCGGATGCCTGAAACAGGCCTGTCCGGTTCGACGAGCGGGATGTGGAAACGGAGCATGGCGGAGCTAGTGAGGCACCGCCAGACGAAAGGGTCGGCAACAGATAGGCACCACCTAAACCACCGCGCCACACCTCGACTCCACAATGTGGCATTTCCCCTCGGCGAGATTCGCACCATTCTGCACCCCCGATACACGAAGTTTCATACACACCGCTCGCGATGTCGACGGAAGGTCGGAACATGACGCGTGCGGAATCCGGGATGAAACCACCGAAACCGCCAACTCCTGGAGAAAACAATGCCGGGAGCTGTGCCAAAACTGTGCCAAAACCCTATCGAATTGTGATGTCGGGGCTTACTTCGAGCGAGAAGCAGATTCCCCGAAATTGTTAGAAACACTTGAAAGCGAAAGTAAAGGAAGGAATCGTTGGAACGCGGGCTCGTGCTTGCAAAGCAGGTGCTCTCCCAGCTGAGCTACACGCCCCTATAAATATATGATTCTACTAGAATTTTCTGAAAATGAGTACCTGCTCCGTTTGCAGGTGCTCGCGCAAATTGAGCTGTCCGCCCATCGCGTGCACCCTTCACCTTGTAAGATACTTATAACGATTTCCCGACTAGCTTTACCGTTGATTCTCGGTCCATTTGGTCCAAGAGCGCATTTTTTCAGAACAATCGCAGCGTTGGATAGAGCCTTCGGCTCCCCACCGAACCCTTGGGCATGTGAATTGAAAGTCGCGCGCGGAAGATATTGAAGGGACAGTGCATTTCGGCAATGCGTGCAAGCGCCCGATAGGTCCGCAGGACACGCCTGCCTCGTGACCAGGGGCAGAGCCGACCTTCTGGAGACCGTTGGTTCAAATTAGGTCCCCACTCTCGCTACTCCAAAGCATTGTCTAGAAGAGAGGATAGCGGCGATTCGTCCACTTCTCCGGAGGAGTTGTAAACGGCCTTGCCGGACTTATCGAGAACGACGACGTGCGGTATATAGCCCTGAAAATATTGCTTCACGAGTTGCTGTTGCGCGGGTGAACGTTTCTGATCGAGGTTCACGACTACGAAATTCACTCGGTCTTTGTACTTCTCGTAGACGCTCACTGTGCGCCGTGCTTGCCTCTTTGAATTGAAGCAGCCTTCCCCATACTTGATAATGTAGTTCGGACTGCCGGGGACGGCGCCTTCATTCATAATGTTGCAGTGACGATAGCTTTGTGTAGCTAAAACGGGGGCTGGCGGCGGCATTTCGCCACCGCCAGCCACTTGATGATTGGAATAAGGTGGATTTTGTTTAGTCCGCGGCGACTCTGGTCTGGTGCGTGGCTGGTGCGTGGGCCACTACAGTCTGGTGTTTGGCCGACGCAAGCTCCTTCTCATTCTGCGCAGCGTACAGAAATTCATGGCCCGTCTTACGCCCGGGGTAGAACCAGTCCAGTATGGCGCTAGGCTGTGTCGAATCTCGCTCCGCGAAAGTAAGTGCAGTGTGGTCGGATGACTGGGCGCGTTCGGCAGTTATGGTGCTGACGGTCGCGTACAGAGTTGATCGATCAGAATTGAAAATGTGAATGATGTTACGGTTGGCGATAGATGTATCAGCCAGCACAAACCAGTACGTTCCCGCCGGCAGAACACGTCCAGGAATCTGGACGGGTTGGCTAAAGGTAAGCTGAGAGGCCTGATCGTATTCATCTGCTCGTGCAGCGGGCAGGATGATTGCGAATGCAAGCAGCAATCCAAGGAAGCTAATTGTCTTTCGAGTTTTCATGAGTTCCTCCTCATGCCCGTTCGATAGCTGACGCAAGAAAAGGTTCCACCCTCTCCATACATAACGGAGTGTCGAGCGCGGGTGCCGTCTTGCATTTCTGAGAGTTGGAAATCAGCGGTGCCCCCGACGATGACCGATATCCGCCACCTGCCGCTCGGGAATCCCTGAATCCCATTCGAGTTGGGACCGAAAAGCGTAAGGAAGCGCGGCTCTCGGCAAGTCAGATCATCACGTAACTCCGATGAAATCTGGAATTCCTGGGAATTTTTCGATCAGTTCCACGGTCTCGATAGCAGTAAGGGTGAACGGGTGATTCGAGAATCAGGCAATTTCCGCTGGCGCGTCGCCACTACACGCACAGCCATGCGTAAGGAGCACAAACTGAAGTTTCCTTCCACCTTCTACCGAGTGCGCCGCCGCGGAAATATTTTTCGGCAAGTGAAGAAGCCGGACAAGCGATTGAAACTTTTTCGAGTCTGCGGACTCACACGTTGAGTGGGGGCACGCCAGGCTATTGTGCGCCTGTGTAAGTCCGCACAAATTTTGAAACAGCACGGAAGCCTCGGGGTGTGGGCTTTTCAGTTCTGCTCTTCCAGGGGCCACTAAAAATCAAGAAGATCTCCTTCTAGTCGTCAAGAGCGATCGGTGGGTGATCTCAGGAGGGGTGTGCATGCGTTTTCAATTTACAAGCAGGGGTGTTGTCAGCAGTATCGCAATGATCGCGGTTTTGGTAGCCAGTTTTTTCGTTCCCATTTTACTCCACGCGCAGGCGGCGGGCGCGACTCTCTCTGGCATGGTGACGGACCCGTCCAACGCAGCAGTCCCAAATACGAATGTCTCGATCAAAAATATCGAGACCGAGATCTCCCGGGAAGTGACAACAAACGAAGCCGGCTTTTACAACGCACCGAACCTTTCGCCGGGGGTTTATGAAGTGAGCGCCTCCGCTCCAGGGTTTTCCAAGCTGGTGCAAACCAACATAACGCTAACCGTAGGAGCTCAGCAGGTTCTGAATCTTTCCCTGCGGGTCGGGGAAGTCTCGCAAATTCTTGAGGTGGCAGGCGAGGCTCCTAACGTGGAGCTCACGTCCTCCGCCCTCACCGCCGAGGTGAATTCGGTCACGGTTCGCGAACTGCCTTTGAATGGCCGCGATTGGAGCTCCCTGGCAGTCCTCCAGCCCGGAACGATCGGCATCCGAACTCAGATCGGGACCACCGGTACAGTCAATCGAGGCAATCGCGGTTTCGGAAATCAGCTATCAATTAGTGGCCACCGTCCCACGGAGAACAACTATCGCGTCAACGGGATCAGCGTAAATGACTATTCGAACGGATCGCCGGGCAGTGTGGCGGGAGCCCAACTCGGCGTGGATGCGATTCAAGAATTTTCTGTCCTGACCGCCAACTATACGGCAGAGTACGGGAGAACATCGGGCGGAGTGATCAACGCGATCACCAAACCAGGAACCAATAATTTCCACGGTACCGCTTACTGGTTTCTCCGCGACGAAGGCTTGGACGCGAATAGCTTTTTTGCAACCCAGAGGTCACCATTCCATCGAAATCAATTCGGCGGGTCGGCTGGAGGTCCCATCCAGAAAGACAAGACCTTTATCTTTGGAGATTTCGAAGCGATCCGTCAGGTCAGGGGTTTGAACAGCATACAACTGACCGTGCCGTCGCCGGCGGCCCGCGGGATCGGGCCAAACGGGCAGCCGACGGTTGCGATTGTGAACGGATCCCCACTTCCGGCGAGCGGGTCAAACGCCGCCCCGAATCCAGACCCGACGACACATATAGACACAGCAGTCCTGCCGTATCTTGCGTTCTATCCGCTGCCCAATGTGCCCAATTCAGTCAGCGGCGATACAGGATTGTTCGTCACTTCACCTGTACAGCAGTATTCCCAGAACTACGCAACGGCTAGGCTCGATCATAAGTTCTCAGATAAAGACACCTTTGACTTCGTGTGGTTTTTTGATAGATCGCCTCAAATTACGCCTGACGCCTTTCTCGAATCCACAACTCAAACTTTCAGCGAACGGAACTTTGGCGAAATAGAGGAGACTCATATTTTCAGCTCTTCGTTTGTAAACAATGCCCGATTTGGCTACAACCGCACCGATGGGTTTGTGGGCCAACCGGTTAATGCCTTGCTGCCTTTCGCGGCGGATACAAACCTGGGAGTGGTTCCCGGTCGCCCTGCTCCCATAATCAACGTCAACAATTTTGGCAGCGCGCAGGGATCCCTAGGCAGTCAGACCCGGAATAACCACACTCAGAATTCGTATCAGTTTTACGACGATGCGTTCATCACGCGTGGGTCTCACGCCTTGAAATTTGGATTTTCGGTCGAGGGCATTCAATACAATGAACTGTCGGTGCAGCGGCCAAACGGATCCTTCAATTTCGATTCTTTGGCGAACTTGCTCACCAACCATCCCACTAATTTCATCCTCGGCGATCCAAATAATTCGATAGAACTCGGGAACCGCATCAAATTCTTTGGAGTCTATTTCCAGGACGATTGGCATGT
>Ga0137415_10000629_pt1 | contig 34442 bp, 30 predicted proteins | sample CZODoug3_1_1_16f_FD_183082 | JGI IMG/M metagenome (GOLD analysis project Ga0137415, IMG submission 183082) | Vadose zone soil fungal communities from Angelo Coast Range Reserve, California, USA - CZODoug3_1_1_16fungal (Hybrid Assembly) | ecosystem: Environmental > Terrestrial > Soil > Vadose...
CCTGGCCCGGGTGTGCCGGGTGCTGTTCGGCGGGTTCGGCATCCGGCTCCGGCCAGGACAGGTACCGGTCGTGGTCCTGGGCCTGGTCCCCGGCCGGCTCCGGCCAGGACGGGTGCCGCTCACGGTGGCCGTCCGCCGGGTCGGCCATGGGCTGGGCCGCGTCGGCCCGCACTTCGGCCGCGCCGGTGGCCGGCTGGGCCGCGTCGAACCAGGACGGGTGCCGTCCGTCCGCCGGCTCCGGCCAGGAGGGAGGCCGCTCGGGGCCGTCGCCCTCGGTGTCGGGGCGGGCCGGCGGGTGCACGGGGTGCGGCGGGGCACCCGCGCCGTCGGCCGGTACCCGGATCGCGTCCAGCAGGCTCTCCAGCTCATCGGTGTGCCGCACGACGGCCGGCGTCGGCTCCCGCCGCGACTGCTCCGGCACCGAAACCGGCCCGCTCAGCGGCTGGCGCTCGATGCTGCCGACCGGGGGCTGCCGGGTGGCGCCGTCCGCCGGGTGCGCACCGCTCAGCGAGGGGCGCACGATGCCGTTCGCCGGCGTCTCGGCGGCCGGGTCGACCTCGTCGAGCTCGGCCCAACTGTCGTCGTCGGCCCACTCGTCATCGTCGTCGGCCCAGCGATCGTCGGGCCGCTCGGCCGAGGCGGGGTCCTGCTCAGTGGGTTCCGTACTGGACTGCGCCGGGCCGGTATCGGGTGTCGTCTTGCCCCAACCGCGCCCCTGGGCCAGGTGCCCCACCGTGCCGGGTGGGTAGTCCTGCTGGGCCTGATCCACCGTACTCCTCTACACCATCACCGTCGCTCGTGCTCGCGACCGCCCCCGGGGGAACGGTAGTCCGGAGCCGACCTGCCCGCGAGTGTGCCCCGCTCAACCCACTCCGGCGTAGGAGTGCAGCCCAGTGGTCACCAGATTGATGAAGAACAAGTTGAACAGCACCGCCGCGAGGCCGCACACGTTGATCCACGCCGCTCCCCCGGTCCGCCAGCCGGCCGTGGACCGGGCGTGCAGGTAGCAGGCGTAGACGACCCACACGACGAAGGCCACCGTCTCCTTGGGGTCCCAGCCCCAGAAGCGACCCCAGGCGGCCTCCGCCCAGATCGCGCCGCAGATGATGGCGAACGTGTACAGCGGGAAGGCGAAGATCGTCACCCGGTAGGCCACCCGGTCCAGGGCATCCGCCGCCGGCAGCACGTCGAGCCAGCCGGCCCGGGAGTACCGGCGCAGCAGGTACAGCACGCTGGCCACACCGGACACCATCAGCAGGCCGGACGCCAGGCTCACCGCCGTGACGTGGATGGTCAGCCAGTAGGACTGCAGCGCGGGCATCACCGGCGCGGGCCGGACGTACAGCGCGCTGCCGGCCAGGAACAGCAGCACCTCGACCGGGAGCAGCACAAACGCGCCGAGCGGGCGGATCGCGGGGCTGCGGCGCAGCACGTAGAGCCAGGTCAGCACCGCCATCAGGCAGACCGCCGAGATGAACTCGTACATGTTGCCCCACGGCCAGCGCCCGACCGCGAAGCCACGGGTGGCCACCGAGCCGATCTGCACCAGCGCGCCCAGCACGGTCAGCGCCACGGCCATCCGGCCGAACCGCTCCCGCCATGGCCGCCCCGGTTGATCGGCTGACGCGGCGGGCCCGGCCGCCGGGCCGGGCGCCGCGGTGGGGTCGGCGGGGGTGACGTCGGTGGCGGCAGACGCCGCGTCGGCGATGGCCGGCGCGCCCGCCGGCACCCGCACCCTGGCCAGTGCGGCCGGCACCCGGGTCCGCGCGTACTCGCCCAGGTGCAGCAGCATGGCCAGCAGGTAGATCCCGACCGCGGAGTGGAAGGCGTAGTCGCTATAGGTCGCCAGCGTCGCGTTGACGGGCATCAGGCCGAGCCTCCCCGATCTCGCGGGCCGCCGTCCGGCCGCGATGTGTTCGTGTTCTCGCTCTCGTCGGCGCCCGCTGCGCCGAGCAGGGCCGCGCGCAGCCGGCCGAACTCCTCGCCGTAGCCGGCCTGGTCGGTGCGGGCCAGACCGCCGATCTCCATCACGGTACGTCCCTGGTCCGCCGGCGCCTGCGCCGGGCGGATCTTTGCCCAGAACCGGCGGCGCTTGATGGTCAGCGAGGTGCCGAGGCCGAGCAGGATCAGCACCGCGAACACCAGCACGAAGTCCTCCGCCGGGTCGTGCGAGATCTGCAGGTCGACCCACTGGGTAACGCTGTCGAAGCGCACCGTGGTGCCGTCGTCCAGTCGGATCTGCTCGCCAGGCTGCAGGTTCTGCCTGGCGACCCGCTTCAGCGCGCCGGACTCCAGCTGCGCCTGGGACACCTCGAAGATGGACTGGCCGCGCCCGTCGTCCAGCCCGAGGTCACCGCGCACCACATCCACCGCGACCTCGGGGTGCAGCAGCGCCGGGAACACCGAGGTGATCACCTTGCCGCCGGAGGACGTCGGCGCGAGCAGGCCGGTGACCGCGATCTGGTTCTGTCGCCGGCTCGCCTCGTCCGCCAAGCCGGGGCGGTCGAACTTGGTGGCGCCCTCGGAGAGCATGGTGCTCTGGTCGGCGGGCTTCCACTGGATGGTCTGGGTGCGAGCGGTGCCGTCCGGGAAGGTCACCGTGAAGGTCGGCGCGTAGCCGTGACCGAGCAGGTAGACCCGGTCCCCGGCGACCCGCAGCGGCGAGTTCACCTTCAGCTGGTACGGCCGCCACGGGCCGTCCGAACCGGCGGCCAGGTCGGCGCCGGCCTGGTAGCCGATGGCCGCCTCGTAATGGTCGGGCTGGCCGTTCGGCAGGTACTGCGCGTTGAAGGTGTCCACCTTGACGCAGAACTGGTTCAGCGACGTGCCGTCCACCAGGTTGCCGGCCTTGAACGAGTCGTAGCCGAGGATGCCGCTGTTGCAGAACTGGTTGCCGCCGGTCAGCACGATGACCTGGCCCTCATAGCCGAACAGCTTGCCGACCGCGAACCCGATCAGCAGGCCGACCAGCGCCAGGTGGAACACCAGGTTGCCGGCCTCGCGCAGGTAGCCCTTCTCGGCGGACACCGTGTAGCCGCCCGCGCCGTCCGGCTCCTCGCGCACCCGCCAGCCCCGCAGCCGGCTCCGCACCTGCTCCAGCGCCTGCTCGGGCGGGCCGTCGACCAGCGCCGACGCGTGGTGCGGCAACCGGAACAGGTTGCGCGGCGTGACGACCGGCCGGGCCCGACAGGCGCGCGCGTACTCCAGCGTGCGCGGCGTCAGGCAGCCGATCAGGGACACGAACAGCAGCAGGTAGATGGCGGCGAACCACGGGCTGGCGAACACGTCGAAGAAGCCGAGCCGATCCAGCAGCGGGCCGAGCCACGGGTGCTGGTCGCGGTACTCGGTGATCTTCGCGGGGTTCAGCGAGCGCTGCGGCAGCAGGGCGCCGGGCAGCGCGGCGACCGCGAGCAGGAACAGCAGCACGAGCGCCGTGCGCATGCTGACCAGCCCGCGCCAGGTGTTGCGCGCCCAGCTGAGCAGCGTGCGCGGCCCGCCCGGCGGACCGGACACCGGCGGCGCGCCATCGGCCCCCGTCGGCTCCGTCGGTTCTGGCGGCTCCGTCGGCTCTGGCGGCTCGGACGGCTCGGACGCCGCTGACGGGGCCGGGGCGTCCCGGGTAGACCTGGTCATCGAGCCACCACCGGCTTCGGGGCGGCCATCAGATCGGCGGGGTGTAGCCGGCGATCCAGGTCTGCAGGCCGGCCACCAGCTGCCCCCACACGCCGGTCACCAACAGCACGCCGACCAGCACCAACAGCACGCCACCGCTGACCTGCACCGCGCGCACGTGCCGGCGCAGCCAGGCCAGCGCCCGGACGGCCCGCGCCGCGCCGACCGCGATCACCACGAACGGCACGCCCAGTCCGGCGCAGTAGGCCAGCGTGAGCGCCACCCCGCGCAGCGAGCCGCCGCCCGTACCGGCCGCCACGGCGACGACCCCGGCCAGCGTAGGCCCGATGCACGGCACCCAGCCCAGCCCGAACAGCGCGCCGAGCAGCGGGGCGCCCCACAGCCCGGCCCGAGGTACCAGGTGCACCCGGCGCTCCCGGGACAGCGCCGGCACCAGCCCGACGAACGCCAGCCCCATCACGATGGTGAGCCCGCCGCCGATCCGCTGCAGCAGTTCCTCGTTGCGGGTCAGCGCATCGGCCAGCCGGACGACCCCCACCATGATCACGCCGAACACCACGGTGAAGCCGAGCACGAACAGCATGGCCGCGCCGGCCACCCGCCACCGCCCGGTCCGGGGCGTCGCCGCCTCCTGCTGGGTCACCGGCGGCACGTCCGCCCCGACCAGTCCGGCCAGGTAGGCCAGGTAGCCCGGCACCAGCGGCACCACGCACGGGGAGGCAAAACTGACCGCCCCGGCGGCGAGCGCCACCAGGACCGCGAGCAACGGCGGCCCTGAGATGGCGAGGCTGGTGGACGGGTCCATCGGTTTGAGGGTAAGCAGCGCTCGCTGAGGAGCGCCGGGCGGGTTCGCGCTCCTCAGTCGGCGGCACCGCTCAGTCGACCCGCTCGGCGGCCAGCTGCGCCACCACCGGAGCCAGCTGCCCGATCCGGACCGAGGTCAGGAAGACGGCGGCCACCCGGTGCTCGCGGTCCAGCACGATCGTCGAGGGCACCGTGTTGCGCGGGTAACCGTGCAGGGCGTCCAGGGTGCGGCCGGGGAAGTCGAAGAGGGACGGGTAGGTGACCTTGCGGTCGCGCATGAAGTCGGCGGCGGCGGCCCGGTCGTCGCGCACGTCGATGCCGAGCATGGCCACCCCGCCGGCCTGCGTGCTCAGGTGCAGCTGCTGCAGGTCGTCCATCTCGCCCCGGCACGGGCCGCACCAGGAACCCCAGATGTTGAGCACCGCGACCTGGCCGGGGTAGTCCCCGATGCCGATCTGCTTGCCCGGCTCGGTGACGCTGTCCCCGGACAACGCGCCCAGCGTGCCTCGCGAGGCCGGCGGGTCGTACCGGATGATCGTCTGGCCGCCGGGCGCGACGAACTCGAAGTTGCCCCCGGTGGCCACCGCGTCCGACCCGGTGCTGCAGCCGGCCAGCAGGCCCGTGACCAGGACGGTCACCAGCAGCGTCGCCAGCAGCGGCAGCACCCGTGCCCGGCCGGCGAGCGCGGTCACGCCCCGGTCACCTTCGGGTCGCTGGCCCCGGCCGGCTCCCGGTAGCGCAGCTCGACCAGCACGTCGCCGTCGAACACCAGGGTGGTCAGCGACGCGAGCCCGCACTGGCGCTGCCGGGGGTCGTGCCACATCCGCTTGCCCTCGAAGTTGCGCCGGGCGGTCCAGATCGGCAGCTGGTGCGACACGCACACGGCGGTGTGCCCGGTGGCCAGCCCCCGTGCCCTGGCCACCGAGGCCCGCATCCGGGCGGCGATCTCCACGTACGGCTCGCCCCAGGACGGCTTGAACGGGTTGACCAGCTTCGGCCAGGCCGCCGGGTGCCGCAGCACCCCGTCGCCCACGCCGAACCGGTGGCCCTCGAACAGGTTGGCCGCCTCGATCAGTCCCGGCTCGGTGATCACCTCGAGGTCGTGCGACTTGGCGATGGGGGCGGCGGTCTGCTGGGCGCGCTCCATGGGGGAGGCCAGCAGGACCGTGATGTCCTCGTCGGCGAGCGCCTCGGCCACCATGGCCGCCTGCTGCTCACCGCGCACCGAGAGCCGGTACCCGGGCAGCCGCCCGTAGAGCACGCCCTCGGGGTTGTGCACCTCGCCGTGGCGCATCATGTGCACCGTCGTCAGCACGCCCGTCCGGGCGCCGGCCGGGACGCTCACCGGCCACTCCGCTCGGCCGGGTCGGTCGCCTCGGCGGCGGCCCGCGCGGCGGCCGGCAGTGCCGAGGCGATCACCTCGAACGCCTCGTCGTCCAGTGCGGCGGACACGAACCAAGCCTCGAACGCACTCGGTGGACCGTAGACCCCACGCTCCAGCAGCGCCTGGAAGAACGCCGGGAAGCGCCAGGTCTGCGCGGCGGTTGCGGTGCCGAAGTCGGTCACCGGGGAGTCGCTGAAGAAGACGGAGAGCAGGTTGCCGGCGTACTGCACGCGGTGCGGCACGCCAGCCGCCGTCAGTGCCTCGCCGAACAGGGCGCCGAGGCGGGCCGCGTTGGCGTCCAGCGCGGCGTACACCGCATCGTCGGCGGCCCGCAGGGTGGCCAGCCCGGCGGCCACCGCGATCGGGTTACCGGACAGCGTGCCGGCCTGGTAGACGGGGCCGGCCGGGGCCAGGTGGGACATCAGGTCGGCGCGGCCGCCGAACGCCGCCGCCGGCAGCCCGCCGGACATCACCTTGCCGAAGGTGTACAGGTCCCCCGAGACGCCCTCGACGCCGTACCAACCCGCCCTGGACACCCGGAACCCGGTCATCACCTCGTCGATCACCAGCAGGGCGCCGTGCGCGTGGGCGAGCGCCCGCAGCCCGGCGTTGAAGTCGGCGTGCGGGGCGACGGCGCCCATGTTGCCGGCGGCCGCCTCGGTGATCACGCAGGCGATCTCCTGGCCGCGCTCGGCGAACACGGCCGCCGCCGCGTCCAGGTTGTTGTACGGCAGCACGATGGTGTCCGCCGCCTGTGCGCCGGTGACCCCGGGGCTGGTGGGCAGCCCGAAGGTGGCCACCCCGGAGCCGGCCTCGGCCAGCAGCGCATCCACGTGCCCGTGGTAACAGCCAGCGAACTTGACGATCACCTGCCGCCCGGTGACGCCCCTGGCCAGCCGGACCGCGCTCATCGTGGCCTCGGTGCCGGAGTTGACCAGGCGCACCTGCTGCACCGGCTCGACCCGGTCGATGATCTCCTCGGCGAGCTCGATCTCGCCCTCGGTGGGGGCGCCGAAGGACAGCCCGTGCCCGGCGGCGGCGCGCACCGCGTCCACCACGGCCGGGTGGGCGTGGCCCAGGATCATCGGCCCCCATGAGCACACCAGGTCCACGTAGCGCACGCCGTCGGCATCGGTCAGCCACGGGCCCTGCCCGGACGCCATGAACCGCGGCGTGCCGCCGACCGCCTGGAAGGCCCGAACCGGCGAGTTGACCCCACCGGGAATGACCCGGGTGGCTCGGTCGAACAGTTCGGCGGAACGGGTATGGACGCGGGGCGACGTCGTCTGCGGGCTCACGGCCGCCAGTCTCGCAGAGTCGGCCGACGGTGGCCGAGCAGGCGGGATCCGCCGTCAGAGCCGGGCGGCGATGAACTCCTGCGAGCGCGGCAGGAACATCAGTACCGCACCGGCGACGGCGAGCAGCACGATGCCGAGGCTCACCGGGTCCACCTGGGAGATCGCCATCGCCCCGATCAGCAGCACGACCTCCAGCACGGCCAGGGCGGCCGCGATCGAGCGGGCCCCGCGCCTGGGGTGCACGGCCAGCCAGGCGAACAGCGCGAACAGCACCGCGAGGATCAGCACCACCGCGCCGACCGCCCGGAACACGTTGAGCAACACGTCGGTGGCCACCGTGCTGTGCACGTTGTCGATCTTGGCTCGCAGGTTGACGCCGATGTTGCCCGGCTGCAGGCCCAGCAAGACCCCGAAGACGGCCGCCGGCAACGCGGCCAGCGTGAGGAAGATCGCACCGGCCCACAGCTCGGGCGGCCGGCGGATCAGGTCCGCGGCTGCACGCCGCTGTTGGGGTTCGGACGAAGTGGTCACGGGCCAAATTTTAGTCGCCAACCGAGCGTTCGGACCGGTTCGAGACGATCTCGGACGGGTGGTCCGGACCCGGTTCCGTCGCTCGCTGGAAGGCTCCGCCGCTCAGTGACGGGTTCAGGCGCTCAGCGGAACGCTCAGTGGAAGAAGCCCCGGGTGCTCGGCCGGTACATCAGTACCGTGGCCGCCACGATCATCGCCAGCTTCGCCGAGACATAGACCAGGGTGAACAGGACGAGCCCGTCCATGTGCCGGCCGAGCGACTCGTTCAGCCCGAACACCGCCAGCACGCTCACCGCGACGAACACCCACGCCACGCTCATCAGCGTCACCCGCGCCCAGAGCCGCCCGTTGCGCATCTGCGTGCCGAGGAATATGAACAGTCCGGTCTCGATCAACGCGCCGACCAGCACAGTAGCCCCGCTGATCTTGAACGAGATCTGGATCACCGCGTTGAGCAGGGATAACACCACCACGCCGAGGAACAGCGCGAACGACGCCCGGACCGCGGTGGGTGGCAGGGGTCCGACGTCCATCATCACAACCAGGCACCGTATCGGATGATCACCGGCACTCGTCAGCCGGCACGCCGGTGATCATCGGGCGGCGCGGCGCACGGCGGTCGGTGGACCGGCCGGCGTCACCAGGAATGCGGACCCTCGTCGGCGAGGTAGCGGTCCACCTCGGGCTGGTAGCCGCGCACGACGGCGGCCAGCGAGCAGCCCAGCACCGCCGCGCCGAGCAGCAGCCAGCCGAGCCGGGGCCGGTCGGAGAGCAGCACTAGCGCCAACGTCACGTCGCAGACCGCGATGAGCACCGTGACCGAGGTGCGCGCCCAGCGCCGCCGCCGGTATGCCAGTACCGCGAGCACCAGGTAGCCGACGGCGAGCAGCAGCGTGGCGGCCCCGAGCAGGCGGTAGCCGGTCTGGCCGGTCTGCACCAGCGGCCACGGCCCGGTGTAGGGCAGCCACCGGGGCGCGGGCACGCTCAGCGCGGCGCCGCCGAGCACGACGAACGGCAGCCCGGCGACCAGCAGCAGCAACAGCGCACTGCGCAGCGCCGCCGGCCGCTCCACCCGCTGGCTCTGCCTCGACCTGGCGAGCGACTGGCCAGGTGGTTCGACCGGCACCGTGACCACGCCGGGCACGCTACGGCGACTGATCGACCCCGGGGGCCGGGGCAATACGAACGGGTGGCCCGGATCCCCGCAAGATCACCCGACCCGGTGGGTCCCCGGCCAAAATCCGCGACTCACGGGATTGGTGGGACGAGTGGTGCTGATGGGGTGATGCTGGTGTTGTTTGTGGGTCAGGTGAGCCAGGTGGATACCTCGGCGGCCCAGTAGGTGAGGACCAGGTCGGCGCCAGCGCGGCGGATGCCGGTGAGGGTCTCCAGCACGATGCGCTCGCGGTCCACCCAGCCGTGTGCGGCGGCCGCCTCGATCATCGAGTACTCGCCGGAGACCTGGTAGGCGGCCACCGGCACGTCGGAGTTGTCGGCAACCGTGCGCAGGATGTCCAGGTACGCCATGGCCGGCTTGACCATGACGAGGTCGGCGCCCTCGGCAAGGTCCAGGGAGAGCTCGCGCAGTGCCTCGCGGGCGTTCGCCGGGTCCTGTTGGTAGGTCTTCCGGTCACCCTGCAGCGAGGACTGCACGGCCTCCCGGAACGGCCCGAAGAACGCCGAGGCGTACTTGGCGGTGTAGGCCAGGATGCCGGCATCGAGGTGCCCGGCGTCGTCCAGCGCCTCCCGGATCACACCGACCTGGCCGTCCATCATGCCGCTCGGCCCGATCAGGTGTGCCCCGGCGGCGGCCTGTGCGACGGCCATCTGGGCGTACAGGCTGAGCGTGGCGTCGTTGTCCACCGCGCCGTCGGCGTCCAGCACGCCGCAGTGCCCGTGGTCGGTGAACTCGTCAAGGCAACAGTCGGACATGATCACCGTGGCGTCGCCGACCTCGGCATACAGGTCGGCGAGCCCGACGTTCAGCACGCCCTTCGGGTCGATCCCACCGGAGCCCGTGGCGTCCTTGTGCTCCGGGACACCGAACAGCATCAGGCCACCGACCCCGGCCGCCACCGCCTCAACTGCGGACTTGCGCAGTGAGTCCCTGGTGTGCTGGACGACGCCGGGCATCGACGCGATCGGCACCGGCTCGGTGGCATTTTCTCTAACGAACATGGGCAGCACGAGGTTGCGGGGACGCAGCTCGGTTTCGGCGACCAGCCGCCGCAGCGCGGGCGTGCCACGCAGCCGGCGGGGACGTTGCGTCGGGAACATGCCCCGAGCCTACGACCGCCGCGCGCCCCCGGCGCCGTCACTTCGCACACGGTCGAGGCTCACTTCGCACGCCGCGCCGTCACTTCGCATACTTCGCACACCGTGCGCACACCGTGCGAAGTGCTGGCCGGGTGTGCGAAGTGGGTAGCGGCGACAAGTCAGCAGCAGAGGACGGCGACAGGGCGGGCCGCGGTGTCCGGCCTCACCGGGCGGCCTGTTGTTACCGAGCTGCACACCAGGCAGGTTTCTCGGCCGAAAAACATGTCTCTGGTGCAGCTCGGTAACACGGTGCCGGCGCCGCCCCCAGACCGAGCGCGCTCGGCGTTACGGCGTCGCACTGTCGGCGTGGCCGCCGCCGGTGTCCGCGCTTCCCTTCCGGCTTCGCACAGACCGTGTGCACGCCGCACAGACCGTGTGCACGCCGCACAGACTGTGCACGGTCTGTGCGGGCGAGATTCGCGGCGCGCGGGGCACGCTCCGCCGCCACTTCGCATACTCCGCACACTGTGCGAAGTGCTGGCCCGGTATCCGAAGTCGCCGGGGCGCGAGCGGAACGCCCGGCAGCCCGGCGCACCTCGTGCGGACACGGCAACGCGCCCCGCCGTGAAGCCAACACGGGACGGGGCGCGTCGAACGCCGCTGCTAGCAGAGAAGGTTAGCGGCGGCGGGCCTTGGCCTTGCGCGGCGGCGGCAGGGCACCCTCGGCGCGCAGCCGCGCCGCGTGGTTGGCCAGCGCGTCGACCAGCGAGGGCACCGACGCCACCTCGGGCTGCACGTCGACCCGCAGGCCGAACTCCCGGGCGGTCTCGGCCGTCTTCGGGCCGATGCAGGCGACCAGCGTGCGGGCGTGCGGCTTGCCGGCGATGCCGACGAGGTTGCGCACCGTCGAGGACGAGGTGAAGCAGACCGCCTCGAAGCCACCGGTCTTGATCGCCTCGCGGATCGGGGCGGGCGGCGGGGCAGCGCGCACCGTGCGGTACGCGGTCACGTCGTCGATCTCCCAGCCGCGCTCACGCAGGCCGGCGGCGAGGGTCTCGGTGGCGATGTCGGCGCGCGGCAGCAGCACCCGATCCACCGGGTCGAGGATGTCGTCGTGCGGCGGGAAGATCTCCAGCAGCCCCTCGGACGACATCTCGGTCGACTCGTCGGCGTTGGGCACCAGCTCGGGGTGGATCCCGAACGAGCGCACCTTGGCCGCGGTCGCCGAGCCGACGCAGGCGATCTTGACGCCGGAGAACGCGCGGGCGTCCAGGCCGAACTCGGCGAACTTCTCCCACACCGCGCGCACCGCGTTGGTGGAGGTGAACACCACCCACTGGTAGCGCCCGTCCACCAGACCCTTGACCGCGCGCTCCATCTGCGCCGGCGACCGGGGCGGCTCCACCGCGATGGTGGGCACCTCCTCCGGGATGGCACCGTGGATCCGCAGCCGCTCGCTCATCGCGCCGGCCTGGTCCTTCGTCCTCGGCACGAGCACCCGCCAGCCGTACAGCGCGCGGGACTCCCACCAGGACATCAGGTCGCGGCGGTCGACGGTGTCGCCAATGGTGACCACGAGCGACCCGCTGAGCCCGCCGGCCTCGGCGGCCAGCCCGGACACGGTGGTGATCACGGTGCGCTGGGTGGAGCAGGTGCCCTCGGCGGTCACGGCGGCCGGCGTCTGGCCCGCTACGCCCTGCTCGGTCAGCCCGGCGGTGACCTCGTTGAGGTGTGCGGCGGTGGCGTGCAGCACCATCGGCTCGGGGCCGCTGGCCAGCCGCGCCCAGTCCACCCCGGACCGGACGTCGGCCACGGTGTGCGCGGAGCCGAGCGGCACTCCGGCGTAGGCGGGCACCGCGGTGGACGAGGCCACCCCGGGCACCACGTCGAAGGGCACCGGGCCCTGGGCGACCTCGACGGCCTCGGCGACGACGGCATCGGCCGTCAGCGGGTCACCGGAGACCAGCCGGACCACCGCGCGCCCCGCGCTGGCCTCGGCGATCAGCTCCTTGGCGACCTGGGCCGGCTCGCCGACGGCCGGGCGAATCTCGGCCCCCTCGGCGGCCAGCGCCAGTACCTGCTCAGGTACGTCAGGGTCGGTGATGATCAGCGGCGCCGCACTGATCATGTCCCTGGCTCGCACCGTGAGCAGGCCGGGGTCGCCCGGGCCACTGCCCACAAAGGCGATCCGGCTGGAGGTGGACTGCATTCGGTTCATCAGGAACTCCCGATCCAACGGTACGCGGGGCTGCCGGCCACGGGGAGCGGCGCGGCACCCAGGTCGAGCAATTCGGCCGCCAGTGCACGCCCCAGCGACTCGGCTTCAGTGGTCTTACCAGTGATCGAGGCGCGCACCAACGCGCCATCGGATGTCGCCGCGACACCGCGCAGCGACAGGCTTTCGATACTCTTGCCATCGTCGTCGAGGTCCTCGACAACCTCGCCCAATGCGCCGATCGGCGCATTGCAGGGGCTACCCAGTCCCTGCAGCATGGCCCGCTCGGCGCTGACCGCGATGCGGGTGGCCGGGTCGTTCAGGGCGCCGAGGCGGTGCTCGGTGTCCAGGTCGTCCGCCCGGCACTCGATGGCCAACGCTCCCTGGGCGGGCGCGGGCAGCATCTGCAGCGGGTCGAGCGTCTCGGTGATCTCGGCCAGCCGGCCGAGCCGGGCCAGCCCGGCGCGGGCCACCACCACGGCGTCCAACTCACCGTCGCGGACCTTGGCGATCCGGGTCGGTACGTTGCCGCGCAGCTCGACGATCTCCAGGCCCAGCCCGAGCGCGCGCAGCTGCGCGGCCCGGCGCGGCGAACCGGTGCCCACCCGGGAACCGGACGGCAGCTCGCCGAGCACCATGCCGTCCCGCGCGACCAGTGCGTCCCGGGGGTCCTCCCGCACCGGCACGGCGGCCAGGGTGAGCCGGGGGTCGGGCGCGGTGGGCAGGTCCTTGTAGGAATGCACCGCGAAGTCGACGTTGCCGACGGCCAGCGCCTCACGCAACGCGGTGGTGAACACCCCGACGCCGAGCTCGGACACCGGCGCGAGCGACTCGTCGCCGGTGGTACGGACCACGATCAGCTCGACGGGGCAGCCGGCGGCGCGGATCACGTCGGCCACGTGGCCGGCCTGCGCGAGCGCCAGTTCACTGCCTCGGGTGCCGATCCGCAACACACGTTGGGTCATCGGACTCCGTCTCTCATCAGACACCGTCCTGTGGAATCTGGTCCAGCGCGAGCCCCTCGACCCGGGTGGCGGACTCGAAGCCGCCCTCCAGATGCCCGGTGGGCTCCGCGCCGGTGGCCCGCGCGGCGGCGACCGCGGCGGGTGCCTGCGGATCCAGCCCGAACAGTTCGCGCAGCGCCTCGGCGTACGTATCGCCACCGGGGGCCTCGGCCAGCTGCTTCACCCGGACGGTCGGGGTGTGCAGCAGCTTGTCCACCACGCGGCGGACCGTGTGGGCGAGCTCCTCGCGCACATCGGGGTCGAGGTCGGGCAGCCGCCCGGACATCCGCAGCAGCTCGGCGTCCACCACCTCGGCGGCGCGGCGGCGCAGCGCGGTGACCGTCGGGGTGACCTCGGCGGAGCGCTGCGCGGAAAGATAGTGGGCGACCTCGTCGGCGACGATCTGCCGGGCCGCGCGCACGGCGTCGCCCTCGATCCGCTCGCCGAGCCGCTCGTTCAGGGTGACCAGGTCGATCACGGTGACCCCGGGCAGCTCGGCGACGGCCGGGTCCACATCCCTGGGCAGCCCGAGGTCGCAGATCACCAGCGGCCGCTCGTCGCGGTGCGCCAGCGACTGCGCGACCATCTCCGTCGTCAGCACCGTGCCGACCGCGCCGGTACAGCTGACCAGCACATCGGCCAGCGCGAGCTCGGCCGGTACCTGGTCGAGGCCGACGGCTCGGGACGGCACGCCGTCCTCGGTGAGCGTGGCGGCGAGCAGGGCGGCGCGCTCCGGGGTGCGGTTGGCCAGCACCAGCGAGCCGATCTCGGCCCGGCGCAGCCGCGAGCCGGCCAGCGCGCCCATCGAACCGGCGCCGACCACCAGGGCGCGGCGGCCACGCAGGCCGTCCAACCGGGCGGCCGCATCGGCCAGCGCCTCGGAGACCACCGAGGCCCCCGCCGCGTCGATGCCCGTCTCGGAGTGCGACCGCTTGCCGACCCGCAACGCCTGCTGGGCCAGCTCGTGCATCACCCGGCCGACGGTGCCGGCCTCGATCGCGGTGTTGTACGCGGCGCGCAGCTGGCCGAGGATCTGGGCCTCGCCGATCACCATCGAGTCCAGCCCGGCGGCGACCGAGAACAGGTGCTCCACGGCCGACCCGGCGTAGTGCACATACAGGTAGGAGCCCAGCGAGCGGACGTCCAGCCCCATGTGCCTGGCCAGCACGCCGGACACGTCCGCGAGGCCACCGTGGAACGCCTCCACGACCGCGTACACCTCGACGCGGTTGCACGTGGACAGCACCACGGCCTCGCCGACCCGGCCCGTGCGGGCCAGCTCCTCGAGCAGCTTCGGCACGTCCTGGTTGGACACCGACGCCTTCTCCAGGAGCTCGACCGGGGCGCTGCGGTGCGACAGCCCGACCACCAACACGCTCATTGCGGCAGCACCGCCCGACCGGTCACGCCCTCAGCGGACACCACAGGGTCACCCAGCACAGAACCGTTCACGCTTCTATTAACGGACCCGTTCGGCGTGGCGTTCACCGGCGCGCCGACAACGTTGGTGCCGTGCGCCGAACCGTTGGCCACCGCACCGTTCGGCACGGTGCCGGTCGAGCCGTTCGGGGCCGTGCCGTTCGGGGCCGAGCCGTTCGGGGCCGTGCCGTTCGAGCCGCCCCGTACCGCGCCGTTCAGCGCGGGCTCGCCGTGCCGACGGGCCACGTGAAAGGACAGGATCTGCATCTCCACGGCGAGGTCGACCTTGCGTACCTCGACCTGCTCCGGCACCTGCAGCACCGCGGGGGCGAAGTTCAGGATGGACCGCACCCCGGCGCCGACCAACTGGTTGCAGACCGCCTGCGCGGCGCTGCCCGGGGTGGCGATCACGCCGATGGTGACGCCGCGCTGCACGCAGACCTCGGCGATCCGGTCGATGTGCTCGACGAGGATGCCGGCGATGTGAATGCCGACCAGGTCGGGGTCGACATCGAACAGCGCGCGCAGCGGGAAGCCCCGGCCGGCGAAGCCGCTGTAGCCGGCCAGCGCGTGGCCGAGGTTACCGACGCCGACCAGCGCGACCGCGTGCCGTTGGGTCAGCCCCAGGGTGTGCTCGATCTGGTGCACCAGCCGGGTGACCTCGTAGCCGACGCCCCGGGTGCCGTTCGAACCGATGTAGGAGAGGTCCTTGCGCAGCTTCGACGAGTTCACGCCGGCGGCCGCCGCAAGATCCTCGCTGGACACGGTCTCACTACCGGTCGTGGACAGCTCGCCGAGCACGCGCAGATAGACCGCGAGCCGCGCGACGGTGGCCTCCGGGATCGCCCGTTCCAGCTTCGCGGCGAGCTCGCGGACCGGATCCTCGCCGGACGGATCGGCCTGCGGATGCAACGTCACGCTGGCGTCTCCTCGATCCCTGCGGCTAGTGAGTTACGCCGACACATCGAATGCGGCACCCGCAGAGAATTGTGCGTGGCCGCCACGCGTCATGGCGTCTGCGACTACGGTAGCCGCTTGTGAACGCAGGCACAAAGTAGCGATCTTGGTCGGCATCTGCATTGCCGAGGGCAAGTCGCTGACCTGCAAGGACGCCGACGTGATCGGGATCCGGGCGGACGCGCGTCACATTGTGGAGTGCATCACCCGACACCCTTTCGGGGGCGCCGGGCGAGGGCCCGTTCCGGCCCGGCTGGACACCCCCGCGCAACGCCCCGCAGGCCCCCCGGCACCCCCGAAACGCGGTGGGGCGGCCCCGACCAACGGGACCGCCCCACGCGGAACTGGTGTCGCTTCGGGTCAGGGGTTCTTCGGCTGCAGCACGTTGTCGATCAGGAACAGGGTGGCGTTCGCGGTCGGGATGTTGCCGCAGAGCACGTGCGCGGTCGTGCCGGTGTTGTCGGTGATGTTCATCGTGTCGCGGTCGTCCCGGATCCGCAGGCTGCCGCCCTGCAGCGTGGTCACAGTGCCCGCGCTGACCAGTCCGGCGCGGTCGTACCGCTTGACGATCACCTGGTACTTGAGCACGTCGGCCAGCGCGTTCTGGTCGCCCATCAGCTGGTTGAACCGGTCCCCGAGGTTCTGCTGGAAGTTCGCGAAGCCCCGGTCGTACACCGCGAAGACCGTGATCTCCTTGCCCTGGTTCAGGGTGTCGACGAGCCCGGCCTTCTGCAGCGCCGTGGTCATCGTCTTCAGCAGCGGGTTCGCCGCGATCGCGGCGAACGCGGGCAGCGCGGCCACCCGGACCGCCGAGCCCGGCTCGCCGGCCTGCGGCAACTCGTTGCACGCCGGGCCGAACACATCAGTCGGTTGGGTGACACCGTTGGCCTGCGGGCCGGGCGACGGTGCCACGCTGGTGGCGGGGGCTGTGGTGGGGGCACCCGCGATGGGGGCCGGGCCGCCGCACGCGGCCACCGCGACGGCGAGCGCCGCCATGGCCCCGGCCGCCGCGAGACGCTGCAAGTTCCTCACGAGTCTGTTCCTCCTTGAACGTCCGGTCACGCCGGACTCGAAGTCACGTCTTCCCCAGCCAGGACGCCGTCACCCGAATACCCTCGGTACCGGCCCGAACACGGACCGACACCGGGGTGAGGTTAGCGCTGCTGGTTCCCGCCGGGCTTCCCGGTCTGTCGGGGGCCCGGGGCCGCGTTGCCGAGCCACCGAGCAGCCGCCCCACGACATCCGCCGGGCCTCACTAGTCTCGACCACTAGGCACGACAAGTCCCACCTGTCATGCCCATTTCCCGCGACAAGTCGTGTTAGCGGGCGGTGAGCTGGACGGTCGGCCAGCCGGTGGCGCCATCCGGCACCGGGTCCGCACGTGCGTCGGTCTGGGTCTGGCCGGTGAGGTCGGTCGCGCGGCACTCCAGGGTGTGGTCGCCGGGCGGCAGGGTCAGCTCGATCCGCCACATCCGCCAGGTGTCCGAGCTGACCCCGGTGGACAGCTGGGCCTGCTGCCACGCGCCGCCGTCCAGCCGGACCTCGACGCTGGCGATGCCCCGGTGCTGCGCCCAGGCGATGCCGGCGGCGGTGAACGGGCCGGCCGACACCGAACTGCCGGTCACCGGCCGGTCGATCCGGGACTGCGTCTTGATCGGCGCCTCCCGCGACCAGCCGCGCTGCAGCCAGTACGACTGCTTGGCGTCGAACGTGGTCAGCTCCAGGTCGGCCAGCCACTTGGTGGCCGAGACGAAGCCGTATAGCCCGGGGATCACCATTCGCACCGGGTAGCCGTGCTCGAGCGGCAGCGGCGCCGAGTTCATGCCGAGCGCGAGCATCGCCCCCCGGTCCGGCTCCAGCACCACCTCGACCGGCGTACCCGCGGTGAACCCGTCCAGGCTGGTGCTGAACAGCTGGTCCGCGCCGGGCCGCACGCCGGCCTCCAGCAGCAGGTCGCGCAGCGAGACGCCGAGGAAGTTGGCCGTCGAGATCAGGTTGCCGCCGACCTCGTTGGACACGCAGGTCAGGGTGACCGGCCGTTCGATCAGCGGCCGGTTGAGCAGGTCCTGGTAGCTGATCGTGAGCTCCCGCTCGACGAGCCCGTGCACCTTCATCGACCAGTCCGTGGCGGCCTTCGCCGGCAGCCGCAGCGCGGTGTCGATCCGGTAGAAGTCCCGGTTCGCGGTGAGGAACGTGGGCGTGCCCTGGCCGGCGAAGTCGGCGCCGGGGGGCAGCGGTGGCGCCGGTTGGGCCGGGCGCAGCGCCGTGGCGACCTGCGACTGCGAGTCCGCGACGTCCACCCCGGCGCCGAGCAGGTAGCCGCCAACGCCGGCACCGGCCGCGCCGACCCCGACCGCCGCCGAGCCGACCAGCAGCTGGCGCCGGGACACCGCAGACGCCGGGCCGGCCCGGCGTCTGCGGCGCCCGGTACCCGGCGGCCGGGGTATCGGCACCGTGCTCGGCGGGTCGGTCGGGTCGGGCCCCGCATCCGGGTCTGCGGGGGGCCCGGGCCGGCCGGGCAGCAGCGCCACCTGGCTGGCCACCCGGCTCGCGGCGTGGTCGACGGCCAGCGCCATGGCCCGCTCGTGCAGCCACCGAAAGGTCCACAATCCGGCGCCGAGCGAGGCCAGCGGCGCGACCAGGTCGGGCAGCGTGAACACCGGCGAGCTGATCACCGCGGCGAGCCCGACCACCCCGAGCACCACGACCACCCGCCGGCCGGGGCGGACGTCGCGCCGCGAGGCCAGCCCGGCCAGCACCGCGACCAGCACGAGCACCACGCCGACACCGAGCAGCAGGCCGAACTTGTCCGCCTTGCCGGCCGGCAGCCCGGGCAGGGCCAGCGACTTGCCGAACTCGACCAGCGCGGACGGGGCCAGCCGCACCGCCGCGTCGGCGACCGCCTGGTACGGCGAGGACAGCGGCGACACCACCCCGGCGACCAGGTGACCGACGCCGATCGCGGCCCCGAACGCCAGCACCGAGCAGACCGCGGCCTGGGCCCTCGGGATCCGGGGCAGGTCCGGGACCGGGACGCGGTGGACAGCAGCGGCAGTACTCATAACCGCCGTTCGTACCAGGACACCGACATCCCTGGCCGCCCTTCTGGCGCTGCCGTCAGCGATCCGTAAGGCGCCGGGCCAAGGCAGCCCGGAACCGGTCCTCCTCGACCGCGAAGTAGCCGTGCTCGCGCCCGTCGATCAAGATCACCGGGACCCGGTCGCCATACTCCGCGCGGAGCTCGCGATCGGCGTCCACATCCGCCGGCTCCCACGATACGCCCAGCTCAGTGCATATCCGGGTGACCGCTTCGATGGCCTTGTCGCACAGCGAGCAGTCTCGCCTGGTCATCACCGTGACCACGGCCGAGCCGGTCACGCCTGCTCCTGCGTGCGCAGCGCCAACCGGGTGATCTTGCCGGTGGCCGAGTGCGGCAGCTGGTCGGCGAACCGGACCACCGTCGGGATCTTGAACCGGGCCAGCCGGGTGGCGCAGTGCGCGCGCAGCTGCTCGACGGTCAGCTCGGCGCCGGGGCGCAGCACCAACACCGCCTTCACCGCCTCGCCGGTGCGCGGGTCGGGCACCCCGACGACGGCCGCCTCGGCCACCGAGGGGTGCTCGTTGAGCACCTGCTCCACCTCGTGCGGGTACACGTTGAAACCGTTCACGATGACCAGGTCGTTCGCCCGGTCGACCAGGTGCAGGTCGCCGTCGGAGTCGACGAAGCCCACGTCCGAGGTGCGGAACCAGCCGTCCGCGTCCGGCCCGCCAGCCCCGTCCGGCCAGTACCCGGAGAACAGGTTCGGGCCGCGCACCGAGACCAGCCCGGTATCCGGCTGGTCGTCGTCGGGGTCGTCGGGGTCGTCGCCGAAGTCGTTCGGGTCGTCGTCGCGGCGCGCCGGCGGCGACTCCGGGACGTCGCTGCCCGGGTTCGCGCCGCCCGGGGCCGGGTCGTCGCCGGCCGGCCGGTCCGCCGCGTCCACCAGGCGCAGCTCGACCCCGGCCACCCCGGGGCCGCCCGGCAGCGGCTGGCCGACCGAGCCCGGCTTGGCCCTGCCGCCGACCAGCGTCGTGGTCAGCACCGGACCGGTCTCGGTCAGCCCGTAGCCCTCGAACAGGTCCAGCCCGGTGATCTCCCGGAAGCCGTGCAGCAGGTCGGGGGCCAGCGGCGCGCCGCCCGCTGTGCACAGCCGCACCGAGACCAGTGCGTCGCGCAGCCGCTGGGCCGGCAGCTCCAACATCGCCCGGTACATCGAGGGCACCCCGGCCAGCACGGTCACCCGCTCGGTCCGGATCACGTCGACCACCGCGCCCGGCTCCACCCGCGACACCAGCACCCCGGTGGCCCCCGACCAGCAGACCTGCAGCAGGCCGGCGCCCAGCCCGTAGATGTGGAACAGCGGCAGGTGCAGCAGCACCCGGTCGGCGGGGCTGACCGGGACCGGTCGCAGCTGCGCGGTCTGCGCCCGGTTGGCCAGCAGCGCGCGGTGCGACAGTCGCACGCCGCGCGGGGTGCCGGTGGTGCCCGACGTGTAGCCGAGCACCGCGATGTCCTCACCGCCGCCGACCACCGGCCGCCGACCGCTCGCCGGCCCGGTGGCCGAGCCGGTGGGGGTGCTCGCCGGGTCCGGCGGTTCGAGCAGCCGGGCGTCCTTGGCGGGGCCGTCGGTGGCGATCGCGGCCGCCACCGCGGCGTCGTCCGGCTCCGCGACCAGCACCGACGGCCGGCAGTCCACGACGATCGCGGCGAGCTCGCGCCCGGTGGAGTGGGTACCGACGGGCACCGCGATCGCCCCGACCCGCAGTGCGCCGAACAGCGCCACGCAGAACCGCGCGCCGTGGCCGAGCCGGATCAGCACCCGATCCCCTGGGGTAACCCCGACGGCGGCCAGCCGGTCCGCCTCGGCGTCCGAGGCGGCGTCCAGGCCCGCCCAGCTCAGCACCCGTCCCCTGGCCGGCTCGAGCAGCGCCGGGTGGTCCGGGCCGCGCCTGGCGGCAGCCGCCACCAGGTCGGCCACGTTGCCGGCGAGCACGTTCGGCTCGGCTCCGGTGCCGGCTCCGGTGCCGGCCGCGGTGTCCGCTCCGGTGCCGGCGGTGCCGGTGCCCTCGGTGGCGACCTCAGCGGCGCCCTCGGTCCCATTCGACTGGCTGCCCACGGCGGCAGTCTGACACGGCGGGGCGGCTCCGGCCGCGTGGCGTACCCGCCGTCGCGGGCCGACCGAGGACACAAACACCCGCCGACACCGCGCCGCCACTTGTCGCGCACCGAACGCCGGGACCCGACCCGCGCCTGGCCGGTCGACCGGAGTGATCCCGTTCACCGGCGGAGGGCATCCGCTCACCGGGGCCGCGACACGCCCACCAACCGCCGAACGACCCAAATCCCGCGCCGGCCGCCTGCTACGGGCCGTTCACCGGCTGCATTCCAAGAACGCGGGGCTGCGTGGAGGGCGCCAACACGTTCGGCCCTATGCTCCCCAACACGGCCGGCTGGGCGCGCTGAGCGAATGGCGACCCTGGCACCGTCGATTCCGAGGGAGCGCCACATGCTGAACGTCACCGGCACCGCGCCGGTCCCGTTGCGGGTCTTGGTCCTCTCGACCCGGGTCACGCCGAGCAGCTCACTCCAGGAATCGTGACCCGGCCGTTCAGACCAACGAGACTTCTGCGGTCCGAGCAACGCTCGGAGGCGGAAGTCACTGGTCAGCGAAACTCATCACGGGTGGACCCGACCACCCAGCGGGTGGACCAGCGCACCGGTCAGCCGATCGGTGGCCGGCCCGGTTACCCAGTCCCGGTGCTGCCCCGGCCGCGCCCCGACGAGGTGCCGGCCCCGCAGAACCCCCAGGGCGCCGATCCAGCGGCCGGCCCCACCCACCCCCGCTCGGCTCCCCGCCCGGACGGACCGCGAGTGACCGAACCGCGTGCCGCCCAGCCCGGCGTCGCCAACCCCAGTGCCCCGCCGTCGGCCTCGCCCAGCGCTCCCCAGCGCGGCGCCGCACAGCGCCCCCTCAGCAGCCCGCACGCGACGCCGCCGCCCACCCCCGAGCTCCCCGTGGACCGGGAGGAGCTGGCAGGGCAAAACGGTTCCGGCACCGAGACGTCGACCACCGACGCCAACGGACTGGCCGGTTGGGACCTGGTCCGCGCCACCCAGGCCGGCGACCAGGAGGCCTTCGGCCAGCTCTACGACCGGTACCACGAGATGGTGTTCCGGTACGTGTTGTTCCGCGTCGGCGACCGGCAGCTCGCCGAGGACCTGACCGCCGAGACCTTCCTGCGCGCGCTGCGCCGGATCGCCTCGGTCAGCTACCAGGGTCGGGACATCGGCGCCTGGTTCGTCACCATCGCCCGCAACCTGGTGCTCGACCACGTGAAGTCCAGCCGGTACCGGCTGGAGCAGACGACCTCCGAGATCGCTGACCTCTCGCCGAGCACCACCGGCCCGGAGCAGCAGGTTCTGGACGGCGCGACGCACGAGGAACTGTTGCGTTGCGTGGCCAAGCTGAACTCCGACCAGAAGGAGTGCATCGCGCTGCGTTTCCTGCAGGGACTGTCGGTCGCCGAGACCGCGCGCCTGATGGGACGCAACGAGGGCGCGGTGAAGGCACTGCAACATCGAGCCGTCCGACGACTCGCCCAGCTACTGCCTGAAGGCCTACGATGAACGCGCTGTCTGCCACCAGGAGGCAACTGCGCGTGATCACGTCGCGCACTGTTTGCCACATCGGGTCACCCGATGCAGTGAACGCCGTCACCCCCGTAACCCTCCGTCCCCTGACTCGTTGTGCAGATCAGGGTTGGGGAAGCACGGTGACGCAGTGAGGACGGGAGACATGCCCGCGGGAGCAGGTCGGGAGAGCGAGCGGTTCGCCGCCGCGGTGGAGTACGGCATGGACGCCGTACCGCCGGGCGACGGCCAGCTCCACCGTGAGCTAGATGTGGTCGCCCTACTCCGGGAGAGCCGGGCGGCGATGTCACCGGGAGCGGACGCCTCCGCTCGGATGCGCGCTCGGGTGATGGCAGCGGCCGCCATCATGTTGCCCGACCAGGACGCGGGCCAGGCGGCCCCCACGAACGTCACGGCCATCGGCAGCGAGCCGTCCTTCGCGGACGCCCCCACCATGGTCGACACCCCGGTCATCACGGCCGACATGGGCGCCACCGAGATCATCGCGGCGGACGGCATCAACAGCACGGACGCGGAGCCCGCCGAGGACACCAAGTCCAACGTCTTCGCCATCGGCAAGGCCAGGGGCAGGCACCGCTTCCCCACCAGCCAGGCCCCGAGCCCGCAGCGACGCGGCCTGCTGAGCATCAGCGCGGCCGCCGCCCTGATGGTGCTCGCCGTCACCGGCGGCGGCGCGATGTTCAGCCAGGGCGCACTGCCCGGCGACAGCCTCTACGGCGTCAAGCAGACCACCGAGTCGGCGCTGGTCGGGCTCACCCCCGGGCAGGGCAACAAGGCACAGCGCCAGCTGGACTACGCGGCCACCCGGCTGGACGAGGTCCGCCAGCTGAACTCCGAGCAGGCTCCAGCCGGCGACCGGGGCGCGGACATCAGCCAGGCGCTGCAGGGCTTCAACGAGCAGACGACGGCCGGGTCCAAGATGTGGCTGGCCTCCGGCTCTGGCAACAGCGCCGAGCTGGGCTCGCTGGCGAACTGGGCGCAGACCCAGTCCCAGAAGCTGTCCACGCTGCGCACCAGCATGCCGACCAGTGCACAGCCCGACGCGGACCACTCGCTGCGGATGCTGGAGGACCTGCGCACCAGGGCCCAGTCGCTGAGCAACCGGCAGGGCTGCGACAAGGTCACCTCCACCGACTCCGACCAGCTCGGCCCGCTGCCGGCCAAGGGCGCCTGCAACACCAAGGAGTCCACCTCCGCGCCGAGCATCCGCACGGTGGCCCCGCCCGGCGTGGGCACCGACTCGGACCGCTCGAGCGACCAGTCCGGCAGCTCCGACTCGTCGGACTCCACGGGCTCCTCGGGCTCGTCCACCGGGTCCGGCAAGAACAACAAGTCCAAGGACGAGGCGCCGGGCCTGCCCGGGCTGTCCGACCTGACCGGCGGCAACTCGCACTCCGGCGTCGGCAAGCTGCCCAGCAAGGAATCGACCAAGGGCGGCGACCTGGTGCCCAGCACCACGGAGCAGACGCCGAAGCCGGGTCTCAACCTGCCGCTGCTGCTGCCGATCCTGTTCCAGCCGCTCAGCCACCCGGCGAACCCGCCCAAGGGATCCGGCGGCTGACAGCGGACCGGATCCGCAACCGTGTCGGCGCAACCCCAGTAGTCTGGGTGGGTAAGGATGCACCCCGCTGATCGGAGGCGCTGGGTGGCTGTTCCACCTGATTCTGGACCGGCGACCGCACACCAGGGTCGTGACGTCGGTTCGGCTAAACACGCCAGCTCCACGTTGAGCGTGCCCTCGGCCGGATCAGCCGGGGCGAGCCCCGCGGAGATCGCCGGCGAAGCGGCGGCGGCCGCTGCCGTCGCCAACCTGAACCCCCAGCTAGAGGTCCGGGACACCACCGGTGCGGTGGTCCCGCTGGATCTCACCGCGGCCGCATTCTTCGACGTCGACAACACGATGATGATGGGCGCGTCGATCTTCCATTTCGCCAGGGGGCTGGCCGCGCGCAAGTTCTTCGACACCTCCGACCTGGCCGGTTTCGCCTGGCAGCAGCTGAAGTTCCGGATCGGCGGCCGGGAGAACCCGCAGACCGTGAAGGAGAGCCGGGAGAGCGCGCTGTCGTTCGTCGCCGGCCGCTCGGTCTCCGAAGTGGTCGCGCTGGGCGAGGAGATCTACGACGAGCTGATGGCCGACCGGATCTGGCCGGGCACCCGGGCGCTGGCCAACATGCACCTGGACGCCGGGCAGCGGGTCTGGCTGGTCACCGCAACGCCCGTGGAGCTCGCGCTGATCATCGCCCGCCGGCTCGGACTCACCGGTGCACTGGGCACCGTGGCCGAGAACGAGGACGGCATCTACACCGGCCGCCTCGTCGGCGAGGTGCTGCACGGCCCGGCCAAGGCGCACGCGGTCCGCTCGCTGGCCGCCCGGGAAGGCCTCAACCTGCGGCGCTGCTCGGCGTACTCGGACTCGGTGAACGACGTGCCGATGCTCTCGGTGGTCGGTACAGCGGTCGCGGTCAACCCCGACTCGGAACTGCGCGACACCGCCCGGCAACGTGGCTGGGAGATCCGTGACTTCCGCACCGGGCGCAAGGCCGCCAAGATCGGCGTCCCCTCCGTACTGGGCGCCGGCGCGGTAGCCGGAGCCGTAGCCGCCGGCCTCGCCTACCGCCGCCGCTCCTAACCCCGCCGCCGCGGCCCGGTAGCCGCCGCGCCCGGAGCTAGCCGCCGCGCCGGGTAGCCGCCGCGCCGGGTAGCCGCCGCCTCCGATCTCGACTTGTCGTGGCTAATTGACGCGACAAGTGCCCACTTGTCGTGGCTATTTCCCGCGACAGGTCGGAACGGGGCGAGCCGTACCGACCGCGGCCACCGAGATCCCGCGACAAGTCGGAGCAGGGCATCAGACAAGTCGGAGCAGGGCATCAGAGGAGCCCCGGCCACCGCCAGCCACTCGCCCCCGGGCAATGCCGGCCGCTGCCCTGACAGCCATAGCGGTCAGCCGCACCTGGCGCACTCTGTTCCGTGATCATCAGGACACCAGGGTCATTTGATCAAGCTCAAAACAGCCGCCACGTCCTGATGATCACCGAAATGCCTGCTGAGTCAGCGGCCGTAGCCACACCGGTGACGTCGGCATCGCGCTGGCCGCACCGGCACCGCACCCGCGCGAACCCGCCCCTCGATCCCCACTTGTCGCGGCTAATAGGCCCGACAAGTCCCACTTGTCGCGGCTAATGGGCCCGACAAGTCCCACTTGTCGCGTCTATTTCCCGCGACAAGTCGGCACGGGGCGAGCCCGTACCGACGGCGATCGCCCCGGCCCCGCGACAAGTCGCAACGGAGCGAGCCCCACCAACAGCAGCCACCCCGATCCAGCGACAAGTCGAGCCTCGCGAGCCACGCCAAACGGGCGCCGCCCCGATCCCTGTTGCGGGATCGGGGCGGCGGTCTGTGCAGAGCGCGGGCGGTGCTCAGCCGGTGAAGGCGTTGCGGCGTTGGCTGAGCAGGCGGTACAGGGTCTGCTGGATGGTCTCCCGCACCTGATCGGTGATGTTGAAGACCAGCATCGGGTCGTCCGCGTCGCTCGGGGTGTACCGGTCGGTACGGATCGGCTCGCCGAACTCGATGTACCACTTGGACGGCAGCGGCACCGCGCCCAGTGGGCCGAGCAGCGGGAACGTCGGCGTGATCGGGAAGTACGGCAGCCCGAACAGCCTGGCCAGCGGCTTGAGGTCGCCGATCAGGGGGTAGATCTCCTCAGCGCCCACGATCGAGCACGGGATGATCGGTACGCCGCAGCGCATCGCCGCCGAGACGAAGCCGCCCCGGCCGAACCGCTGCAGCTTGTACCGGTCCTTGAACGGCTTGCCGACGCCCTTGTAGCCCTCCGGCCACACTCCGACCAGCTCGTTCGAGTTGAGCAGCCGTTCGGCGTCCGGGGTGCACGCCAGCGTGTGCCCGGCCTTGCGGGAGATCGTGCCGAGCATCGGGGTGCGGAACAGCAGGTCGGCGCCGAGCATGCGCAGGTGCCGGCCGGACGGGTGGTGGTCGCGCAGCGCCACCGTGGTCATCATCGCGTCGATCGGCAGCGTGCCGGAGTGGTTGGCCACCAGCAGCGCGCCCCCGGTGGCCGGCACGTTGGACATGCCGATCGTCTCGACCCGGAACCACCGCTCGTACAGCGGCCGCAGCACGGGCATCACGATGTGGTCGGCGAACTCGCGGTCGAAGCCGAACTCGTCGACGTGGTAGTCCCCGGACACCCGGCGGCGCAGGAAACCGATCAGGTCGGAGAGCCGATCCTCCAGCTCGGAGCCGCCGGCCGCGTCGGGCAGCGCCTCGGGCTGCTCGGGTGCCACCGACGGGCGGCGCACCACGCGTACCGGTGACAGGTCCTCGTCCCGGCCGGGGTCGACGATCGAGTCGGGCAGCGGGAGCGGCTGCCGGTCGTTGGGCCGCGCGGCAGTGTCGGTGCGGCGCGGGGCGGGTTCCTGGCGGACCACGCTGCGGGACGGCTCGCGGCGCGGCCTGGCCCGGGTCGGTTCTGGGCGCATCTGGTCAGTTCTGGTTGGCTCGGTGTGTAATGGGATCACTCGTGCCTCGGTCACGGGGATCTCCTCAAGTTAGGGCTCGCGCAGCAGCCAGTACGCCCTTCTCCACCACGTCGACCTGTGCGGTGGAGATCATCGGGCGGAGTTTGTGGCCGTGCACGAAGTCGTCGAAGGCCTGCATGGTGGTCCACCTCGGCGTGAACCCGAAGGTGTCACGCAACCGGTCGGTGTCCACCACTCGGCCGAAGTTCAGGAAACGCATCTGGTCGGGCGTCATGTCGACAAGGCGAGCACCCCGGAACAACCGGCTCGCCGGCCCGACCACCATGCTGGGCATGGATACCTGCACGCGTCCGGCCCGCCGGATCGCCTGGGACAGCAGGAGTACCCCGGGTGCGCCGACGTTGAACACCCCTGGCAGATCCTGGCGGGACGCCTGCTCCAGCACCGCCAGTGCGTCCTCGGAGTGCAGCAGCTGCATCCGAGCGTCGTAGCCGAGCACGGTCGGCACGACTGGTAGGGCGAAGTACCGCGTCAGCGCGGTATCAATGCGCGGGCCGATGAAGTTGGCGAAGCGCAGCACGGTGACCGAGACATCCGGCCGGCGCCGGCCGAACCCTCGGACGTATCCCTCGATCTCCACCGCGTCCTTCGCGTAGCCCCCAGCCGGCAGTGCCTTGGGGGCCATCGTCTCGGTGAAGATCGCCGGGTCCCTCGGGCTGGACCCGTACACCGCGGTCGTGGACTTGAGCACCAGCCGACGCACCCTCGGCGAGCGCTGACACGCCGCGAGCAGCTGCATCGTGCCGATGACGTTCATTTCCTTCATCGCCACCCGGCCGCCGGAGGCCGCCGGGCTGGAGGACAGCGAGGTGTGTACGACGGTGTCCACCTCGGCCGACGTGATCACCTTCGCGATCAGCGGGTTCCGGATGTCGGCCCGAATGAACTCGGCCCGGCCCATCCCCCGCAGCAGCTCCCGTGGCGGCGGGATCGTGTCCACCCCGAGCACCCGGTCAATGCTCGGGTCGGCGGCCAGCCGAGCCGCCAAATGAGCACCGATGAACCGGCTGACGCCGGTGACCAGGACAACTGAAGGCGCCACCAAGATCTCCTGAACTGTCGCTCGCCCGAACCGCGACGCCCGATGCTAGTACCCACACTGGTGAGCTAGGCGTGACAGAGGTGGAATTCACGCACCTATTACGTGCCGCTACGCAACCGAGACCGCCAGGCCATCTAGCCGAACGGCGGGGGCCGAAGCCTGCGCGAGCGCACACCGAAGAGCCCGGCCGCACGTCCGAAGATCGTGCGCCGGGCCGTTCACCTGCGGGGCCGAGCTACCGGAGACCGGTCACTTGCCGAGCTTGCGCCGCTGCACGCGGGTCTTGCGGAGCAGCTTGCGGTGCTTCTTCTTCGACATCCGCTTGCGACGCTTCTTGATGACCGAGCCCACTCAGCAGCACCCTTCCGATCCGATGAATTACGAGATGCCGCTCGACAGGCCCCCCGCCGGACACCGTCCGGTAGGCGCCCAGGCAGGCACTGACGGGCCAGTCTACCTGGCCTGACAGTCGAACCCATGCACGCCCCGTGCTGAGCCGCGCGCGGGCTCCGACGGGTGCGCGGTCAGCGGCGGAATGTCACGTACCGCCCCGGCCGAGCCGGACGCCTCAGCCGGCGTCGTGGTACGCGTTGCGCAGGTAGTCCTGGACCGCCTCGCGGGGCACTCGGAACGAGCGCCCCACCCTGGCCGCCGGCAGCTCGCCGGAGTGCACCAACCGGTACACCGTCATCTTGGAAACCCGCATCATCGCGGCCACCTCGGCCACGGTCAGGAACTGCACCTGACCGAGGTCCGGCCGGTTGCCCTGCTCTGCAGCCATGAAGCCCCTCGCCTCACTCGCGTGGCTAGACCGTCGCACGTCCACGGCCGAGCCTGTTGACTGCGTATGAGACTAGCGTGGCCACGGTTACTCATGCGAATGTTATAACAATCCTATCGAGTGCAGACCACCCATATGGAGTACAGGCATTCATGAATCTGCTACGGATTGTTAATCCTTCCTAGCTCGATCGACCGATTTCTCGCGGCCTCGAGCGCGTCAAGGATCGCGGCGCGGGTCCGGTGCCGCTCCAGCTCGCGCAGCGCCATCGCCGTCGTGCCGGCCGGTGAGGTGACCGCCTCGCGCAGCACGGCCGGGTGCTCGCCGGTCTCGCTGAGCATCCGGGCCGCACCCAGCGCGGACTGCACGATCAGCTCGGAGGCCAGCTGACGGTTCATGCCGAGCAGCACGCCGGCCTCGATCATCGCCTCGACGAGGTAGAAGAAGTAGGCCGGCCCGGAGCCCGACAGCGCCGTGACGTTGTCCTGCTGCGACTCGGGCACCCGGACCACCCGGCCCACCGCGCCGAGCATCGCCGTCACCTCGAGGAGCTGCTCCTCGGTGGCGTACCGACCGGGTGAGATTGCACTCATCGCCTCGCCGATCAGCATCGGCGTGTTCGGCATCACCCGGATCACCGGGGTGTGCTCGGGCAGCCGCTGCTCGTACAGCGCGGTCGGCAGCCCGGCGCAGATCGACACGACCAGGGTGCCCGGCCGCAGCGCCGACTTCAGCTCGGCCAGCAGCGGCTCGATGTCCTGCGGTTTGACCGCGACCACCAGCACATCGGCAACCGCGGCCGCGCCGGCCACCTCCACCCGGCGCATCCCGAGCCGCTCGGTCACCTCGGCGGCCCGGTCCAGGTGTCGCTCGGTGAAGCACAGCAGGTCGGTCGGGTGGCCGGACTTGACCAGGCCGGCCAGCAACGCCTCACCCATCTTGCCGGCGCCAAGCACCGCAATGCTCTTCATGCCGGTCACGCTAGAGCGTGCTCCCGGGATCATCCAGCCGGCCCGGCCCGGCGCCCGCTAGCCGAGTGGGGCCAGCGCCAGTTGGCGGGCCTGGCAGACCAGCTGGCCGGCCGCGTCGACGACCGTGTAGTCCTCGTCGAACCAGCCGCCCCGGATCACCCGGGAGACCGCCTCCAGGCGCAGCCAGCCCGGCACCGGGCGACCCCGCAGCAGGGCGGTGAGCTGGACCGTCGGCGCCCAGCCCAGGCGGCCCAGGTTGAACAGCAGGGGCGGCAGCACGTCCCCGGCCAGCAGCGCGAACAGCACGTCGGGCTGCTCGCCGCGCGGACGCACCCAGCCGCGCATCAGCGGCTCGCCGCGCTCGCCCCTGACGAAGCTGGCGGTCTCTTCGTCCAGCACCACGTCACACGAGCGGGCCATCGGCGTCACCCGGTCCGACGTGTCGGAGGTCAGCCGCGCGTCGGCCGGCGGTTCGGCGGGCACGCCCGGCAGGTCGGACCAGTCGACCGGCCCCTCGGGCAGCGTGCCGGCGGTGACCGAGCCGGACAGCACCACGTGGCCGTGCTGGTGCAGCGTCACCCGCACCACCGACGCCGTCCGGCCGACCTTGACCACCTCGGTGGCCAGTGTCGCCGGGCCGGTGTCCGGCGCGCGCAGGAAGTCCGCGCTGACCGAGAGCGGCTCTGCGCTGCCGGCCGGGGCACCGGTGTGCGCCTCCAGCCCGGTCAGCGCACCCTTGGCGAGTAGCGCGAGCATGAAGCCGCCGTGCACCTTGCCGCCGCCCACCGTCCAGGCCCGCTGCAGCTCCGCCCGATAGACCCCGGGTTCAGCCGGCGTGAGCGCGAGGGCGGCGCTGAACGGCGCGGCCACCTGAGTCGAACCCGGGGTCGATCCCGGGGTCGACACCGGTGCGGCCGGTGAGCGAGTCTCCATGCATTAGCTCTATCACCCCGTGTCGGCGGTGACCGCCGCGCGGGCCCGTTCTGTGCCCGGCGTCACGGCGTGGCGGACCTGCTTCAGGGCCGGCTGGGGGCGCCGAGCGGACCGGGGGCGGGGGCCTGCGCCGGTACCGGGGCCAGCCCCTGGTCGCCGTCGTAGCCCGGCCGGCCGGGCACGTCCCGCCCGTTCGGCCTGGTCTGTGGCCCCGCGAGCGGGGTGGAGGGCTGCAGGTTCAGCCGGGCGAACAGCAGTGACTCGGCGAGCAGCGCGGCCCGGTCGTGCCTGGTGCGGGCCCGGCGGGTACTGACCTCGAGCACCACGAGCCCGGTGAAGTGGTTGTTGACCAGCCGCTCGCACACCTCGACGCACGGCTGGTTGCCCCGCCCGGGCACCAGGTGCTCGTCGCGAGTGGCGCCGCTGCCGTCGGTGAGGTGGATGTGGGCCAGGCCGTCGCCCATCCGGTCCATCATGGCCAGCGCATCGACGCCGGCGGCCGCGGTGTGCGACAGGTCCAGCGTGTAGTAGCGGTGCCCGACATCGGTCGGGTCCTCGCTGGGCGCGTAGGGCACCGCGCGCAGGCCGGCCCGGCGCACCGGGAACATGTTCTCCACCGCGAGCGCCACCCCGTACTGCTGCGCGACCTCCTCCACGGTGTCGGCGAACGCCGTGGCGTAGCCGCGCTGCCAGCGGAACGGCGGGTGCACCACCACGGTGCTGGCGCCCAGGTAGTTGGCCGCGTCGCCGCTGCGCCGCAGCCGCTCCAGCGGGTCGGTGCCCCAGACCCGCTGCGTGACCGCCAGGCAGGGCGCGTGCACCGCGAGCACCGGGACCCGGTAGCGCGCGGAGAGCCGCTCGATCGCCTGGATGTCCTGGGAGACCGGGTCGGTCCACACCATCAGCTCGACGCCGTCGTACCCCAGCTCCGCGGCCAGCAGGAAACCGACCTCGGTGGACTCGGGGTACACCGAGGCAGTGGACAGCGCTACCAGTGGGGCAGGTGGGTGCACAGGCGCTACCTCAGCGAACGGCGAGCAGGAGAACAGCGGGCGAGATCGTCACGATGAGTCCGACCAGAACCGCGAGCATAGTCGTCTGTAGGTCTTCACTGCCACGAATTGTGCGCACTACGAACACCAGTCCCACCGTGGCGACCACCGCGGCGGCCAGCGCGACCACCGGCAGGTTCAGCCACAGGTAGCGGAAACCGACCCACAGCACCGCGCCGCCGATCGCGCCGCCGAGGCCCTGCCCGATCAGGATCGCCCAGGCCTTGAGGCCGGACCGCTCCTCGAGGTCGTCCTGCTCGTCCAGCCCGGCCGGCACGTCCGGGATCGCCCGGCCGCCCGCCCGCCCGGCCGGGGCGGCCGCGCCGCGCCGCGCCCGACCTCGGCGTAACCCGGCACCTGCCGCCGGCTCGAAGTCGTCGTCGGGCTCGTCGTCCTCGTCGAACGGGTTGGCGGGCGGGGCGACCTGGGTGTTCGGCCCGCTGCCCTCGACCGCCTTGGTGGCGCCGGTCCGGCCGCCGCCGGCCGGGAAGGCCCCGGTAGCGCCCTTGACCGAGGCGGCGCCGGTGCCGCCCGCCGCACCGGCCGGGAACGCGCCGGTCGGGGACTTGCGGGCGGCGGCCCCGGGCGGGGTCTGCGGCAGCGGGTCGGTGATCGGGCCGGTGGCCGGGCCGGGGCGCTGGCCGAGTCCGGGGCGTTCCGAGAACTTCGGCATCTGCTCGGTGGACCCCTCCGGCGGCTTGGTCAGCCCCGAGGTGTAGGAGTCCAGCGAGAACGAGTCGACCGGGTAGGAGTCGGCCAGGTAGGAGTCGCTGAGCGAGCCGGCCGAGAGCGGGGTGCCCGCGCGGGTGTCGGGGTCGGCCAGGTACCCCTCGACCGGGTAGCTGCCGGTGCCGGTGGGCGAGGACAGCGGGTCGGCGGCCGACCGGGTCCACTCGGTACCGGGCCGCGCCCACTCCGAGGCCGACGACGGGTCGCGCCCGTCGCCGTTTTCGAACGTGCCGGCGCCGCCCGGCTGGCCGTAGTCGGACAGGCCACCGGTGCCGTAGCCGCGCCACGGTGTGTCGCCGGAGTCCGAGTCTCTGGTCAGTTCGGCCTGCTCCTCGGCGGACACCGCGGACAGCGAGGACCAGGTGCGCTCGGCATTGTCGACCGCGGAGTCGGCCGCCGCCCGGTCCGGGGTGGGGAGCTCGCCGGCTCGGGTCGTGGGCTCGGCGTCGGCCCCTCGGCCGGAGCGCCTGCGACGCCGACCACCGCCGCCACCGTCGGCGCCGTACTGCTCGAGCAGTTCAGCGACGGTCCGCTGGCGCCCCGAATCGGAGCTGTGGTCCGCTGTCATCCCGTATACCGTGCCTCCTGGTGCCCCGCCAGTCCAGTCGCGCTCATGTCGTGCGACGAGTGGTCATTTCGGGACGCCCCGTCAAGCCAGTCCAGGCGTCGAAGGATAACGCCCTCGCGCAGCGCCCATGGACAGATCTCCAGTTGACTGAGACCGAGCGCACGCATGGCCGCCTCCGCGACGACCGCGCCGGCCACCAGCTGGTGCGCCCGGCTGGGGCTGACGCCCTCGAGTTCGGCCAGGTCAGCGGCCGACATCCGGCTGATGAAGGCACCGACCTGGCGCAGCCCGGTGTCGGTCAGCACCCGCCGCGCCCTCGGTCCCTCGCTGGACGGCGCCGCACCGGTCAGCCGGGCGAGTGAACGGAACGTCTTGGAGGTGCCGACCGCGCGGTCCGGTGCGCCCTCGGCCATCAGCCGCGCCGCGACCGGCTCCAGCAGCTCCTCGACGTGATCGCGCAGCGCGTCGATCTCGCGGCGCGACGGCGGGTCGGTGCTGAACCACTCGCGGGTCAGCCGGCCGGCGCCGAGCGGCAGCGAGGCGGCCACCGAGGGCACCTCGTCCAGCCCGGCCGCGAGCTCCAGCGAGCCGCCGCCGATGTCCAGCGCCAGCAGCTGGCCGGCGGACCAGCCGAACCACCGGCGGACCGCCAGGAAGGTGTACCTGGCCTCGTCGTCGCCGGGCAGCACCTGCAGCGCCACCCCGGTCTCGGCGAGCACCCTGGCCAGCACGGCGGCCGAGTTCGGCGCGTCGCGCAGCGCGGAGGTGGCGAAGGCCAGCAGGTCGCGGCAGCCGGCGGCCGCAGCCGAGCTGCGGGCCGTCTGCACGGCCCTGACCAGCGCATCCGACCCGGCGCGGCTGAGCCGACCGGAGCCGTCGAGGGACTCGGCGAGCCGCAGCGCGGTCTTCGCCGACGTCATCGGGGTGGGGTGGCCACCTCGGTGTGCGTCGACGATGAGCAGGTGGACGGTGTTCGAACCGACGTCTAGCACTCCTAGGCGCACAGGTAACTACCGTACCTCGGCGGGGGAGCCCGGACCTGGTCGCGGCCGGGTCATCCTGGCGGCCACTCAGGTCTCGAACTTGTAGCCGAGACCACGCACAGTAACCAGGTGCCTCGGCGCCGAGGGGTCGGCCTCGATCTTCGAGCGGAGCCGCTTGACGTGCACGTCCAGCGTCTTGGTGTCGCCGACGTAGTCCGCGCCCCACACCCGGTCGATCAGCTGGCCCCGGGTCAGTACCCGCCCGACGTTGCGCAGCAGGTACTCCAGCAGGTCGAACTCCTTGAGCGGCAGCGGCACCTCGCCGCCGGACACGGTGACCACGTGCCGCTCCACGTCCATCCGGACCGGGCCGGCCTCCAGCACCGGCGGCGAGTTGTCCTCCGACTCGCCGCCCCGGCGCAGCACCGCGCGCACCCGGGCGATCAGCTCGCGCGCCGAGTAGGGCTTGGTCACGTAGTCGTCGGCGCCCAGCTCCAGGCCGACCACCTTGTCGATCTCGCTGTCCCGCGCGGTCACCATGATCACGGGCACGGCGGAGCGCTGGCGCAGCGCCTTGCACACATCTGTGCCGCTCATGCCGGGCAGCATCAGGTCGAGCAGCACGATGTCGG
>Ga0137415_10000630_pt1 | contig 34411 bp, 22 predicted proteins | sample CZODoug3_1_1_16f_FD_183082 | JGI IMG/M metagenome (GOLD analysis project Ga0137415, IMG submission 183082) | Vadose zone soil fungal communities from Angelo Coast Range Reserve, California, USA - CZODoug3_1_1_16fungal (Hybrid Assembly) | ecosystem: Environmental > Terrestrial > Soil > Vadose...
TGCCGCCGATTGAGTTCGGGGCAATTGCGTTCGTCAATATTTCCTGCCTCTATCCAACGTATGTTCGTGGAGAAGGATACTTGGCCGCGGGCCAGGGCAAAGAATCGGCCGCCGAGTTTCAGAAGATTCTCGACCACAGCGGCATCGTCTGGAACTGCTGGACGGGAGCGTTGGCGCATCTGGGAGTGGCTCGTGCCAATGCTTTGGAGGCGAGAACCTCGCAGGGAGCGGATGCCGATGCCGCCCGCGTCCGTGCGCTGGCCGCCTACAAAGACTTCCTCACGCTCTGGAAAGACGCCGACCCCGACATTCCCATCCTGAAGCAAGCCAAAGCGGAGTACGGAAAGCTGCCTTAGCCCTCGTCCTGCTATCTACTTTCCAAACGGCGAATCGCCAAAGAACGTCTCCGACGTGACCTTGCCAGTCTTTCGGTCCCGGACGGTGACGGTCGTGACATCGTTGAGGCGGTCAATCGTAACGACCTTCTCGTTTGAAATTGCAGTGTCTAACGACCCGATCTTCTCGCCTTTGTTGTTTATCTAGTCCTTGCTTCATTCCTCCCTCTTCTGATTTGTGTGCAGCCCGCGTAATACTAGCGGCGGACAAGACGTTCGGGCTTGTGGGTGAACCCCGGAACCGCACGTGACGACCTCAACTCGTCGGCTCCCGCCGTTTGAAGTTCCACTTGACCTCCACGGCATTGAACACTTGAATCCAACCCATGTCTCTGCTAGCCATTTGCGGATTCCTTCTACATCGGAGTGCTCGATCTGACGGCGGCAACCGCTTGGTACATCGAAAAGCTGGGGCTTCAGAAGGTTCCAGTCGAGATGGATGACGCTGAGGGATGTGTGGCCTTAGGATTTTCGAAAAAGGATCAGACAGCCATTGCCCTCGGGCCTCGCGGCAAACCAACCGATGGGACGACACCGATGCTGTACGCTTCCGACGTCAAGAAGGCGAGAGAGGTCTTGAGTTCTCGGGGCGTGAATGTCGGAGATATTCAGGAGGATCGACAGGGAACCCACTACTTTGAAATGCGGGACTTGGAAGGCAACCTGATTGAGGTGTCTGAAGAACCCTAAATGGCATTAGAGAGATGCATCCATGCCCGGTGGCAGCTACTTTGCACAATGCCACGCAGGTTGGCCCCAAGAGCCGCCCAAGAGCCGCCTTGACAGTCTGCCACGCCCTCGCCGCCCCATAACCCCTCCGGGCAGCCAAATCCCCGTAAAATCGCCTTCCCGTATGGATCACCCAAGGCAGACCAGCCGTGGGAAAATGAATCCCCCACGCATGAATGCTGCGATCCTGTCAGAACCATGCACAAGACATTTGTCAAAGACTGCACCATCCTTCGGCAAAATCATGATTGCGCTTTGTAGAACACGCAAAAGAACACAGCCATGCTGAAACAAGCAAACGCATAGACGAACCAAGGAAACAGCATCGCCGGAGGAGCCAATCCCCGCAGGACATTGAGGGCGGTAAAGACGAACGTCCACACTAAGAGAACGGTTGCCAGAATCGTTCCGATCAGTGCCAGCAATGCAGCATTCTTGAGTGTCATGGTCGGAGTATGAAGGCTGGCGGTGTTGGGTGCAAGGAGGACCGGAAGCTGGCGGAGACCCCTCGCTTCCGCGACTCTCTCCGAGACCGAAAAAGCTACAAAAGCTACCGAAAACAGCTACAGAAATTGTGTATTCTGTTTCAGCAGTATTGATGGAAAAATCGATAAGCGCTGGGATAAGTCTTTAGGGATCAGCGACAAGTAGCTTTCGATTCAACGCAAGAACAGAGTCCTGCACTGCCCACCAATGTTTCCTCTCCTTATTCATGCGGTTAGCAGCACTGCGCTGCTCTTCTCTAGAGAGAGTGATTCAACACTGTGCCCAGAATTGTGCCCACCCAGCCGCGCCATCGCCCGGAGAACAGCATCTTTCTGGTGGGCCGACCAACCGCGAATTGAATGAGAATGATCCTTTCCTAGTGCCGGAGCTGTACGTATCTTTGTCAGTTCCGCAGGCCGCGAACCCAGGAGAACTCCCGCGACCTGGATCGTGACAAGAACGACGACGGCAAGAACAAAGGGTGCGGTAGTGCCGTTTGTGCCGCGACGTTCCAGTCGCTCTGAGCCGTTCTCGCAGAAAGAATGGGAGGAATACCACCAAAAGTCGCGGTCCGACATCGGCAATATCCGCTGCCCTGGTTTCGGCTCCTTACCCGATGCATCGCCATCTTTGCGGGGCCCAACGGTGCTGATGTGGTCAAGCTCCCTGAGAGATTCAGCATCGTTCGAGGGGGCAATGTAAATGGACCTCGGCGTCGGTGTCCGAATTTGCGACCGGGTGTCCCCAAACGGACAGCGCAGACCAACTCATCGCATACTAAGTCATTTACAATGTGGCGCTTAGTATTTGGCAGCTGTGATGCTCGATACCCCGGCAGGATGGGGGTAAGAACATGTCATTCGTTCGCGATCTGAGAGTTGCGGTTTACTCGTTAATTCGTACTCCAGGGCTGGCGATCGCCGTGATCCTCACACTGTCGCTCGGCATCGGCGCCAACGCTGCCATTTTCACGCTGGTGCGCGGCGTCCTGCTCAAGCCTCTCGTCAACCGCGACGAGGATCGGCTGATCTATATCAGGCAGAGCGCCCTCGGCCTCGGCGACCCGAACAGCACGTTTTCCGTACCCGAGATACAGGATTTGCGCGTCAGCGTCAAAACCCTGAGCGCGTTCGGCGACTTCTCCAACATGGGTTTCACCATGATCGGCCTGGGCGAGCCTCGTTCCATTCAAGGTGGTGTTGTCAGCGGCTCGTATTTCAACGTGATGGGCCTTCATCCTGTCCTCGGGCGCCTCATTGGGCCTCAGGACGACGGTCCCAAAGCTGACGGCGTCGTCGTTCTCACCTATCGTTTCTGGACGACCACTTTAAAGAAAGATCCTTCCGTCATCGGCAAAACCGTTCGCCTGGGTAGCATAGGTGATCGGTCTGCGACAATCATCGGCGTCCTCGAACCCTGCGTGCCATATCCCCAAGATACTGAAATCATCGCCAACGTGGTCACCAGCCCGCATCATCTGTCCGCAACCATGGTCACCGGGCGCATCCATCGCATGACCGAACTCTTCGGGCGTCTCGCTTCCGGTGTCACCCTCGATCAGGCTCGCGCCGAGTTGCGCTCCGTCTATGCCACGATGAAGAAGGACCACCCTGAAGCTTATGCGAAGGAAGCGGACTTCCAGATCGGAGCCAAGTTGCTTCGCGACGAGATCACGTCGGGCGCCCGGACCGTGCTGCTGGTGCTGCTAGCAGCCTCCGCGCTCGTGTTCATCATCGCGTGTTCCAATGTCGCCAACCTAATTCTGGCAAGGACGATTCGCCGCGAGGGCGAGCTGGCGATCCGGACGGCGCTCGGCGCAAGCAGAGGCGCGCTGCGGCGCATGCTGTTGGCCGAAAGCCTGTTGCTCTGCGGCGCTGGTGCCGCGGTCGGTGTAATGAGCGCGCAGCCGATGGTGGCCATCCTGGCCCGCTACGCCTCGCGCTTCTCGGTCCGCGCGCTGGATTTGACGGTCGATTCCAGCCTGTTGTGGGTGGGAGCGGCGCTGGCGATCGTCGCCGCGGTGGTTATGGCGTTTGTCCCGCGCCTGCCGTCGGGCGACACCTCCAATGGATTGAGCCTATCGAGCGGCAGCGTGCGGACAACCGGCAGCGCGAGCCGCCGCCAACGGATCTTCGCGGTAACACAAATCGCCGGGTCGTTCGTGCTGCTGGCCGGCGCAAGTATGTTGACCGCTACGCTGATCGCACTGCAAAAGGCGCAGACGGGTCTGGACACGCAGCACGTCCTGGCCATCAACGTTCCCGCTATGTCCTACGGAAAAACGCCTGAGCAAGTCGTCGATTTCTACAAGGAAGCGATGCGTCGCATTGATGTGCTACCGGGCGTGAACAAGACCGCGTTCGGCAACGTCGTTCCCTGGCGCGATGGCGGCCCTGGTCCCGGTCTTCAATTCTCCGGCGATGGTCACGTCCATGCCCCCGGTGTAGAGGATCCCCGTGCGCAGTGGCGTGTCATCTCTCCTGGATTTTTTGCCGCGCTCGGCGTTCCCATCATCGCCGGCCGCGATTTCAACGATCTCGACAGCCAAAGTAAAGAAGAGCCCGTCGTTATCGTCAGCGAGACCCTCGCTCAGCGTATGTTCCCCCATCAGGATGCCGTCAATCGGCATGTCTATTGGACGGATCCCGTGTTGCAATTCTTCCCGGGGACCGATCTCGAAAAGTCGCGCCTTATCGCGCCGCACCGCATCATCGGCGTGACCGCCGATATTGACGACGGAAACGTCGTTCCTGAGCCCACTCTCACCGTCTATAGCGCCTTTGGAGAGGGTCCAATCTTTGGCGGTCGCCTTTTCATCCACACCGCCGTAAATCCGTATTCGGTCGTCACGCCGGTCACGCACATGATTCGCAACATGTCCCCGGATCAGCCGGTTGAGCGCGCCGCCACTCTCGAAGACATCCGCGCCGAAGTGCTCACACCCGACCGTTTGAACTCGTTGGTGTTTGGCGTGTTCGCCGCAGTCGCGCTGGCGATTGCGGTGGTTGGGGTCGCAGGCGTGCTGGCATTTTCGGTCAGCGCGCGGACGCGGGAATTCGGCATCCGGCTGGCGCTTGGATCGCAGCCGCAGCATCTTCTCAGAAGTGTTATCGCAGAAGGCGCCGTGATGGCTGCGGCGGGCGTCCTTGCAGGCGCGGTATTCGGGTTCGTGCTGGCGCGTTTGGCGGGAAGGTATTTCCTGGAGGTGAAGATGCCGAGCGCACTGCCTGTGTCAGTCTCTGCGTTTGTGCTGATGACGGTCGCCGTTGTCGCATCGGTGCTGCCCGCGGCACGCGCGGCGCGCGTCGATGTGATGCAAGCGCTGCGCGCCGAGTGACCATTGGACGGCGGTTTGCCATCTTTAGGCAGACGCCCCACGCTTCGCCTATCGGCCAACCTGAAAATCAGCCCGGCAGCCACGATCGACCCAAATTCCACGACCATCAAAACCCCAACTGCGGCCTTGCCGGCATGACGAGTCGCTATGTTGCCTTATCAATTGCACTCCGCCCCGCGTGTCAACTGGGCAATAGTGCCGGTGCATGTCATCCGATGCGCACGAGACTATTTGTCCCTGGCCATAACCGTTGTTGTCGCCGCGATATCCATCATGGTCACGATCACGATCGCGGTCGCGGTCCCGATCACGATCTCCTCGGTCTCCTTCGATCGCGAAATCAGCCCGGCAGCCATGATCTACCCAGACGCCTCTGTCATCCGAGCCCCAACTGTAGCCTTCCCGGCAAGCAGATTCGCTACGCTGTTGTACTAGGCGAATTCGGCCGGGGGCATTCGCTGAACAATAGTGCCGCTTGCCGTCGTCGGACGAACATGAAATGGTTTGCGCTGCGCCGCGCGGAATGAAAACAGCGAGCGCGGCCACGACCAATCCGAAGTAAAACCAATTCTTTGCGCTAAACATTCCCCGCCTCCTGAAAAGATAATCGACACTGGTTTTGATATCTCCGGTAGTATTCTCCATTCACAGGGCAAGACTGTACAGCATTGTTCGCATCGGGCGCTGCGCGGGCTAAAGCGCCCTCGACTCGCCTAAGCGGCCTTTTTCCTCGGAACCTTGGCGCCTTTTTTGCGGGCTTCCGAAAGACCGATGGCGATCGCCTGCTTCCGGCTGGTAACTCTACCGCCTTTGCCACCCTTACCCGAGCGAAGCGTGCCCTTTTTCTTTCGACGCATGGCGCTGGCCACGGTTTTGCTGGCAGCTTTACCGTATTTGCGGCGACTGGAACTTTTACGTGAACTGGAGCTCTTCTTCGCTACCATCTGATTCTCCTGCCCCTTAGAGGAAAGACTTACTCGGCAGGTTGCTCGCGCTAGATTCGCCAGTGTAGATCGAACTCCGCGGCGAGTTGATCTCCGCAGCGCTAGTGAGACATCTACGGAAGCAGCAGCAGCTTTCCGGTCGTTTTGCGCCCTTCGAGATCGCGGTGGGCTCGCTGCGCCTCTGCCAGGGGGTAAATGTGTTCGATGCGCAGCCTGAGTTTTTTTGTCGCGATCATTGCAAACAGAGCATGGGCCCGGCTTTCGAGTTCCTCGCGGGTGGCAATGTAGTGGCCCACCGAGGGCCGGGTCAGAAATAGTGATCCCTTCGCAGTAAGCATAAAGGGGTCGAACGGCGCCACGGGGCCGCTGGAGCCTCCCAACAGAACCATCATTCCGCGCAGACGCAAAACGTTGAAGCCTTTTTCGAAGGTGGTCTTGCCCACCGAGTCGTAGACTACGTCCACGCCTTTGCCACCCGTCAGACGCCTGGTCTCGGTTTCAAAATCCGCCCGCGTATAAAGAATAATTTCGTCCGCGCCCGCCTCCTGCGCCAGCTTGGCCTTTTCCGCGGTCGAAACCGTGCCGATCACGCGAGCTCCGATGTTATGGGCCATCTGCACCAACAACAGCCCTAATCCACCAGCCGCGGCATGCACCAGCGCGGTGTCACCACGCTTCAGCGCGAAGGTTGAATAGACTAGATAATGGGCGGTCATGCCCTGCAGCATGATGGCGGCGGCTTCCTGATCACTCACCCCGGACGGAACCAATACCAGCCGGTCCGCCGGCACCGCGACGTATTCAGCGTAACCACCCTGAATTCCAGTCCAGGCTACCCGGTCGCCAACTTTGACCGACTTCACTTCAGCGCCTACCGCCGTAACGACTCCCGCGCCCTCCTGCCCGGCGACAAACGGCAGCGGAACCTTGTAGCGGCCCTCGCGCTGATAAGCATCGATGAAGTTCACGCCCGCGGCTGCGACTTTCACTACCGCTTCGCTGGGTTTTGGTTGCGGAACCGGAATGTCCACGAGTTCGAGTGCCTCCGGACCGCCGGGTTGTTTTACCTGGATGGCCTTCATGCGCGGTTGGATTACCTCCGGCGGCTGAAGGATTCAAGGCAAGGCAGCTTGCCGGATGCAAGCCTGTCCTAGAATGGACGGCAAAGAGCCAGGAGAGCGTAGATGAAGACCGTGGGCGTGATTGGCGGCATCGGGCCGGAGTCAACGATCGAATATTACCGATTGCTGGTTGCGGCCTATCGCGCGCGAGTACCCGATGGAAGTTATCCTTCGATCATCATTAACAGCATCGATATGAAAACGATGCTGAGTCTGATCGAGGCGAATGAATTCGCCAAGGTGACCGAATATCTTGTCGGGGAAATTCAAAAGCTGGCCAGCGGCGGAGCACAGTATGGACTACTGGCTGCCAATACACCGCATGTTGTGTTTGACGAAATTAGACGGCAGTCACCGATCCCGCTGGTGAGCATCGTTGAGGCTACTTGCGAGGCGGCCAGAACGTTGGGTTTGAAAAGACTCGGACTGTTTGGCACCAGGTTCACCATGCGCGGCCAGTTCTATGCGAACGTATTTTCCAAGGCCGACATTGCGCTCGTCATACCCAGCCTGGAAGAGCAAGCCTATATTCATGACAAGTACATGAATGAGTTGGTGAACGGCATTATTTCGCCGGTTACGCAGGCACGATTGCTTGCCGTAGTGGATCGGTTGAAACAGCAACACCGGATCGATGGACTGATTCTCGGAGGCACAGAATTGCCTCTGATTTTGGGGGACCTGACGGATCGCCGCATCCCTTTTCTGGACACAGCGCGGATCCACGGCCAGGCGGTAGCGGCGCGGCTGTGGACGTAAATGTGTGCCAGAGCCGGATCCGACGGAACCCGCTCAAATCCAAGTCCTTTGGAAGAGGTATTTCTTTTAGGAGCAAGGTCGAAACACTCGACTTAGGCGGCTAGAAAAGAACGGACGGCGCCAAGCACGGTGGTACCTGCCCCGCCGGACTTGGGCAGCACTTTGTTAACCCCGACTTTCTGGGCATCCTCCACGAGTTCCGGGTACGCTTGCAGGGTGAAAAGCAGGATGTAAGCGTTGGGCGCGAGCACTCTGATTTGCCGCGCTGCGTCGAGACCGTTCATGACCGGCATCGAGAGGTCCAAAATAATCACATCGGGAGATAGTTGTTGTACCATCTCAACCGCCACCTTCCCATTTTCAGCCTCACCGCATATCTCCCAATCCGTCTGACTTTCTAAAGAAGAACGCAAGGCGCGTCGGACAAGCGTGCTGTCATCCACGAGAAGAATTTTTATAGCCATATGACCGCCTTGTGTTTACTAACCCCAGCCTACGGAAGCGGGCGAATTCTGCAATACAGCCGATTATGTACTACAGCGTACAAACCATCGTCCGCCGAGGTACATTCGGCGGCTGAAACCGCGGCCCAATCTGCGTAAAGACCTCCGAGCGCCTGCCGAGATATCGGCAGATGAGGCGAGTCAAAGTGCTCGCACCCGAGAAATCTTCTCAATCTTGGAAGGGTAGACCGCTGCCTCGGCAAACATCCACAGGCACATTGGCTTATCGACTACAGAGAATCTTTTGAGGAGGTACAGTCTCGGAGGAATTGCGCCCGACCGCAAGATTGCCCTATGTTGGACTGCGAAAAAGTTGACTTGTTAGGAAACTGCCGCTGCCGAGGAGGTTGCCATGCGCCGGGATGACCTAATGAAGTCCGACTTGTTAAGTGAGATTGTGCTACTAAGCGGTTGCGTGTTGCTATTGTTAACCGTAATCGTTGCCCTCGCGATTGCTCTAACGCGCACATCCGCGCCGCCATAGGTTTGTTGCACGCTGTTACGCCCACGAACGATTAGGGAATTTACGGCCTCCCGGAGAATCGAAATCTCGTGTGTCACTTGGTTAAGCCGCTGAACTTTAAGTTGGCTAAACGCCTGGTTAGGCGAGGAACGTAGAACTCGGGACGGTGCGGTTGGTCCTCAAGCCGAGTGTTTTGAGTTCGCTGTTTCGCGAGAGGATTGCTTTTGGTGATGCGCTCGGTGACTTCCTGCAAAGTCAGATAGGCCATGGCGATTCTCCGCGTGGGACGGGGTGCATTTTGCGAGCGACCTATTTCTATTGCAATACAGTGAATTTGGTAGGGCAGTATCGGGTTTCGGAAGTACCGAAACTCGAGGACTCCAAGGCAGGTTCGCCTGGGGCGGCGATACAGTATCGGTTGTATTGCACGATTCGCCTCAATAGATAGACTGGCATCTGAGAGCGCCATGGCGACAAAAATTCTCGTGGTGGATGACGCACCGGCCATTCGACGCTCTCTTCGCTTTTGCATAGAAGCGGAAACGAGCTGGGAAATATGCGGCGAGGCAGAAAATGGGAAGGTGGCAGTCGAGATGGTCCGAGAACTCCATCCCGATGTGGTTCTCCTGGATCTCTCGATGCCGGTCATGAATGGACTCGAGGCAGCCCGCCAAATCGGCGCCATCGCGCCCCAAGTTCAGATCCTTATGTTCACTCTGCATGCGTACCCACAGCTGGTGGAGGATGCCCGCAATGCAGGTATCCGGGACGTAATATCCAAATCAGAGGCAGTTGCTTCCAACGTGCTCCATGCCATCCGGTCGATGCTGGCCGCCTAGCTTGTCTGCCTTGACTTCTGCTTAGACCACAGATACAACCGCCCTCCGCGTGCTCACCCTCCCCACGGCATTCCCTTAGCCAGCGGATGGTCCATACAGTAAACACTGTAGAGTCACGCAAGAACTTTCGTGTTAACAAGGAGATACGTTCGCTCCGGTTCCGAACATTTGCGTTGGTGATCGGCGTGTGCAGCTTGGAAAAGTTGGCTGCCGAGTAGCATCCGATTCCCCCAAACTCGGGTGATCTGAATCGCGCGGGCGAAAGCTCGGTTTCGCAGAACGCAACCCCCCGTTATTTCAGGAGACGACCATGAAGAGAGGCGACCGTCATGCTGCCGCCGCGAGCATCAACGGCGAATCCGCACCCAGCCCTGGGAATAACGGACATTCCGCTGCCGTGGCTGAACCCGTTTCCGCCGATCTTAGCGTCATACTGGCAAGCTTGCAGACCATGCGAGCTGGGGACTTTTCAGTGCGGCTCCCTGGCTCCTGGACGGGACTGGCTGGAAAGATCGCCGACACATTTAACGATATTGTCGCCGTGAACCAGCAAATGGCACATGAACTAAAGCGCGTTGGCCAAGTTGTGGGCAAGGAAGGAAAAACGCGGGAACGCACGCGATTTCATGAGTCCCGAGGGGCCTGGGGTGAGATGGAGGCCTCGGTCAACACTCTCGTCGAAGACTTGCTTCGGCCAACCACAGAAGTGACCCGCGCGATCGCGGCTGTGGCGCAGGGTAACCTGACCCAAACCGTCAGGCTTGACGTCGACGGACGTCCGCTCGAAGGGGAGTTCCTGCGCTCCGCCAATATCGTCAACACCATGATTCAGCAACTCGGTGTATTTACGGCTGAGGTAACGCGCGTGGCCCGCGAGGTGGGTACCGACGGCAAGCTCGGAGGTCAGGCACAAGTTCCCGGCGTGGCCGGTACCTGGAAGGACCTGACTGATTCTGTTAATTCGATGGCGAGCAACTTGACCGGACAGGTGCGCAACATCGCCGAAGTGGCTACCGCGGTGGCCAGTGGCGATCTCTCTCGCAAGATCACGGTGGATGTTCGCGGAGAGATTCTTCAGCTCAAAGAGGCCATCAACACGATGGTGGATCAGTTGCGATCATTTGCTTCTGAAGTGACTCGCGTGGCGCGCGAGGTAGGCACCGACGGCAAGCTCGGTGGCCAGGCCGTGGTACCCGGGGTGGCCGGCACGTGGAAGGACTTGACCGACTCGGTAAACGCCATGGCGGGAAACTTGACGGCGCAGGTGCGCAATATTGCGGAAGTGACTACGGCTGTGGCGCGCGGAGATTTGTCGCGAAAAATTACGGTGGACGTAAAGGGTGAGATTCTCGAACTCAAGGACACCATCAACACGATGGTGGATCAGCTGAACGGCTTTGCTGGAGAGGTGACACGCGTGGCGCGCGAAGTTGGCACCGAAGGCAAGCTGGGCGGTCAGGCGCAGGTGCCGGGAGTGGGGGGGACCTGGAAGGATCTTACCGACAACGTGAACTTCATGGCCAGCAATCTGACGGGGCAAGTACGCAACATCGCTGAAGTGGCCACGGCGATTGCCAGCGGCGATCTGTCGCGCAAGATCACGGTGGATGTGCGCGGTGAGATTCTGCAACTGAAGGAAACCCTGAACACGATGGTGGATCAACTGAACCGCTTCGCCGGTGAGGTGACGCGCGTAGCCCGCGAGGTGGGCACCGAAGGCCGACTGGGCGGACAGGCCAATGTGCCCGGTGTAGCGGGTACCTGGAAGGACCTTACCGACTCGGTCAATTCGATGGCAGGGAACCTGACCGGGCAGGTACGCAACATCGCCGAGGTGACCACTGCCGTGGCGGGCGGCGATTTGTCGCGCAAGATCACGGTGGACGTAAAGGGCGAAATCCTGGAGCTGAAAAATACGATCAACACGATGGTGGACCAACTCAACGCCTTCGCGGGCGAAGTAACGCGCGTGGCCCGTGAAGTCGGTACCGAAGGCAAGCTGGGTGGCCAGGCGCAGGTGCCGGGAGTGGCCGGGACCTGGAAAGACCTCACGGACAACGTTAACTTCATGGCCAGCAACTTGACCGGGCAGGTGCGCAACATTGCCGAGGTGGCTACCGCGGTTGCCCGTGGCGATTTGTCGCGCAAGATCACCGTGGACGTGAAAGGAGAAATTCTCGAACTCAAGGACACCATTAACACGATGGTGGACCAATTGAGGGACTTTGCTTCAGAAGTGACGCGCGTGGCCCGGGAGGTGGGCACCGACGGGAGGCTGGGCGGGCAGGCGCAAGTGCCTGGCGTGGCGGGTACCTGGAAAGACCTGACCGACTCGGTCAATTCGATGGCCAGTAACTTGACGGGGCAAGTGCGCAATATCGCCGAGGTGGCCACCGCGATCGCTACCGGCAACTTGTCCAGGAAAATAACCGTGAACGTGAGTGGCGAGATTCTCCTGCTCAAAGAAACCATCAACACAATGGTCGATCAACTCAACGCCTTCGCGGGCGAAGTAACCCGCGTGGCGCGCGAGGTTGGCACCGAAGGTCGACTCGGTGGACAGGCCAATGTGCCGGGGGTGGGCGGCACGTGGAAGGACCTTACGGATTCGGTCAATTCGATGGCGGGCAACCTGACCGGGCAGGTGCGCAACATCGCGGAAGTCACTACGGCTGTGGCGCGGGGCGATTTGTCGCGCAAAATAACCGTCGACGTGAAAGGCGAGATCCTTGAGTTGAAAAACACGATCAACACAATGGTCGACCAGCTCAATGCTTTCGCGGGTGAGGTGACGCGTGTGGCGCGCGAAGTGGGCACCGAGGGCAAACTGGGCGGTCAGGCGCAAGTGCCAGGTGTCGGTGGGACCTGGAAAGACCTCACCGATAACGTGAACTTCATGGCCAGCAACCTGACTGGGCAGGTGCGCAACATCGCCGAGGTGGCCACGGCCATCGCCACGGGCGACCTTTCAAAGAAGATTACCGTGGACGTGCGCGGCGAGATCTTGCAACTTAAAGAAACCCTCAACACCATGGTCGAGCAACTGCGCTCGTTCGCGGCCGAAGTGACGCGCGTGGCGCGCGAGGTGGGCAGCGAGGGCCGGCTGGGAGGACAGGCCAACGTTCCAGGAGTGGCGGGCACATGGAAAGATCTCACCGATTCGGTGAACGCCATGGCGGGCAACCTGACGGGACAGGTGCGCAACATCGCAGAAGTCACTACGGCGGTGGCGCGCGGCGACTTGTCACGCAAGATCACCGTGGACGTGAAGGGCGAAATCCTCGAACTGAAGAACACAATCAACACTATGGTAGACCAGCTCAATGCCTTCGCCGCCGAAGTGACGCGGGTGGCGCGTGAAGTGGGTACTGACGGCAACCTTGGAGGCCAGGCAAAGGTGCCTGGGGTCGCGGGCACATGGAAGGATCTCACCGACAACGTTAACGTCATGGCTGCCAACCTTACCGAGCAGGTGCGCGGAATCGTCAAAGTCGTAACCGCGGTGGCCAACGGCGAGCTCACGCAGAAGCTGACCGTGAATGCCAAGGGCGAAGTCGCGGCGCTGGCTGAAACGATTAATAATATGACCGACACGCTCGCTACCTTCGCCGATCAGGTAACCACCGTAGCGCGCGAGGTGGGCGTGGAAGGGCGTTTGGGTGGCCAAGCGAATGTGCCCGGGGCGGCCGGCACCTGGAAAGACCTCACGGGTAACGTCAACCTGCTCGCCGATAACCTCACCAACCAGGTCCGGGCCATCGCCGAGGTGGCCACCGCCGTCACCAAGGGCGACTTGACCCGTTCGATCCAGGTCGAAGCCAGCGGCGAAGTCGCTGACCTGAAAGACAACATCAACACCATGATCGACAACCTGCGGCTGACCACGGATCGCAACACCGAGCAAGACTGGCTTAAGACAAACCTCGCTCGCTTTACCGCCATGTTGCAAGGTCAACGCGATCTGACCAGCGTGGGTCGCATGCTGTTGTCGGAGTTGGCGCCGTTGGTCGACGCTCAACAAGGCGTCATCTATCAAATGGAAACGGAAGAATCCGCCAGCATGGTACTTCTTTCGGCATTTGCCGCCGACGGAGGGGACGGTCACCTTCGGCGTTTGAAGGTGGGCGAGGGTCTGGTTGGACAATGTGCGGCAGAAAAGCGACGCATGTTGATTGCCGATTTGCCGCCGAACACGGTTTCGATTCGTTCCGGCTTGTTTGAGGCTGTTCCCCGGAATGTGATCGTGTTGCCGGTACTGTTCGAGGATCGGGTCAAGGCTGTGATTGAGCTGGCATCGCTGAGCGCCTTCACCGCTTCGCACTTGGCGTTTCTTGAGCAGCTAACCGCGAGCATTGGCATTGTCCTAAACAGCATTGAGGCGACGATGCAGACCGAAGGGCTACTGAAGCAGTCCCAACAGTTGGCCACTGAGCTGCAGACGCAGCAAAAAGAGTTGCAGCAAACCAACGAGCAGCTGGCGCAGAAAGCTCAGCAGCTCGCCGAACAGAACGTGGAAGTGGAGCGCAAGAACCAGGAGATCGAACAGGCGCGGCGCGCCCTGGAAGGGAAGGCGAAAGAGCTGGCCCTGACTTCCAAGTACAAGTCGGAGTTCCTGGCCAACATGTCGCACGAACTTCGCACTCCGCTCAACAGTATCCTGGTGCTGGGCCAACAACTGAACGACAATCCCGATGGAAACTTGACCTCTAGACAGGTCGAGTTCGCACGCACGATTCATGGCGCCGGAACCGATCTACTAAACCTGATCAGCGACATTCTCGATCTGTCAAAGATCGAATCGGGCACGGTTTCGGTGGACGCCGAAGAGGTTTTCTTCGCCAGCCTGCTTGATATGGTGGCTCGCCCGTTCCGCCACGAGGCAGAGAACCGGCGGCTCAGTTTCGAGGTGCACACGGATCCGCACCTCACCCGCAGCCTGGTCACCGACTCGAAGCGTTTGCAGCAAGTGCTGAAGAATCTCTTGTCGAACGCATTCAAATTCACTGAACACGGCGGGGTAAATCTGTCGGTATCGGTCGCCGCGGGCGGCTGGAGCGATGACCATCCTGTTCTTGGGGCGGCGGCTGCGGTCGTGGCTTTTCAGGTTTCCGATACGGGAATCGGCATTCCATCTGAAAAGCAGCGCATCATTTTCGAGGCATTCCAGCAGGCTGACGCCGGCACCAGCCGCAAATACGGCGGGACCGGTTTGGGGCTTGCGATCAGTCGCGAGTTGGCCAGCCTTCTGGGAGGCGAGATTCAATTGCGCAGCACGCCCGGCCGGGGGAGCACGTTCACACTGTATTTACCTCAAACCTATGTTGGTCCATCGGCAGCAAACGTGGCGATGGCAGACCGAAAAACTGCCACGTTGCCACGCCCGTTGTCCGCTGCCGCGGCGGAGCTTTCGAGTGAACGGGTCGCCGACGACCGCGCCAATCTGCGGCCAGAAGATGCAGTTTTGCTGATCGTCGAGGACGACCCGCACTATGGCCGGGTGCTTTGCGATTTATCCCACGATAAGGGATTCAAGGTTCTGGTGGCGATGGGTGGCGCCGAAGCCCTGGCCCTGGCCCGCGAATACCATCCCACCGCCATCTCTCTGGACGTCTTTCTGCCAGACATGCTGGGTTGGACCGTGCTCAACCATCTGAAACAAGATTCGGCGACCCGACATATCCCCGTCCAAATGTTAACCCTGGACGAAGACCGGCATCATGGCCTGACCCGCGGAGCGTTTGCCTTTGTGACCAAGCCGACGACCTCCAAGGGGCTGGAATCGGCCTTGAACCGCATCAAGGCATACACCGCGCCGCGCCGCAAGCGTCTGCTGATTGTGGAAGATAATCCGGCCGAGCAGCTCAGTATTCGCGAACTGCTGAGTCATGACGATATAGACATTTCGGTCGCGGCCACGGGAAATGATGCCCTGGCAGCGGTTACCGAATCCGCCTTCGATTGCGTGGTGCTCGACTTGCGCCTTCCAGATATGTCGGGCTTCGAGGTTTTGGAATGTCTGCGCGACACTCCGTCGCTGAACGACTTGCCGGTGGTTGTGTTCACCGGGAAGGAGCTGTCACCGGAAGAAGACGCTCGCTTGCACGCGCTGGCGCGGAGTGTAGTGGTCAAGGGCGTCGAGTCGCCAGAACGGTTGCTGGATGAGACCGCTTTGTTTTTGCATCGGGTTATCGCCGATCTTCCGCCGGCGAAACAAAAATTGCTCGACCGTTTGCACCGCTCGGATGACGCCCTGGTGGGCAAGAAGGTGCTGGTGGTGGATGACGACGTGCGGAATATCTTCGCCCTCAGTAGCGTGCTGGAGCGGCGCGGGATGACAGTGCTGACCGCCGGTACAGGTCGCGAGGCAATTGCCATGCTGGAGAAAACTCCGGAGGTTGCGATTGTACTGATGGACATCATGATGCCGGAAATGGATGGCTACGAAACCATGCAAGTGATCCGGCGGAATTCGTCGTTCCGGCGTCTGCCGATAATTGCACTGACTGCGAAAGCCATGAAAGGTGATCGCGAGAAGTGCCTCGAAGCCGGCGCTTCCGAATATCTGGCTAAACCGGTCAACACCGAACAACTGCTCTCCGCACTTCGTATGTGGCTTCACCGATAACCCTTTTGTGCGGCCCTGAAAGATGAGGAGCTAATGAGCGAGAACAACAAAGTCAACATCTTGATGGTGGACGATCAACCCGCGAAGCTGCTCAGCTATGAGGTCATACTGGATGAGCTGGGCTTGAACCTGATTAAGGCGACCTCGGGGCGGGACGCCTTGGAGCACCTGCTGAAAACCGATATTGCCGTCGTGCTAATGGATGTGAGCATGCCCGAGCTCGACGGTTTTCAATTGGCGGAGATGATTCGAGGCCATCCGCGCTGCCACAAGACGGCGATCATATTCATCTCTGCCGTGCACATGACCGACCTCGATCGGCTCAAGGGATACGAGCGGGGAGCAGTCGATTACATCTCGGTCCCGGTAATCCCCGAGCTCCTGCGGGCGAAAGTCAGCGTCTTCGCTGAGTTACATCGAAGGGCACACCAGCTAGAGAGCTTGAATCGTGAATTGGAGCAACGGGTTGCCGAGCGAACCGAGGAATTAAAACACCGAGCGGAAGCGTTGCAGCAGTTGAATAGCGAACTGGCGTGCAAGAACCAGGAGCTCGATGCCGTTGTGAAGACCGCCCCAGACATCATCTTTAGCCGGCAAACGGACGGGGCTCGAGATTACATCAGCGGACGTTTTTTTGAGTTCACAGGCGCACCGGCGAGTTCCGCGAATGGTTTTGGTTGGCTGGACTATGTGCATCCCGACGACAAAGAGCGGAGTATGGCGTACTGGATGCGCTGCGTTCAATCGGGCGAGAACTATGAATGTGAATACCGCCTGCGCGGCAGAGACGGACAGTATCGCTGGTTTCGCGCTCGAGCCGTTCCGCTTCGAGATCAGGCCGGCAAGGTCCTCCGGTGGTATGGCACCTGCGCCGACATCCACGACAGCAAACTACTGGAGCATTCGATGCGTGACAGCGCGGTCGAACTGGAGAGGATGGTGGATGAAAGGACAGCCGCGCTGCGGCTCCTGTCCAGCCGCCTGATGACGATGCAAGACGACGAACGACGTCGCATCGCGCGCGAGTTACACGACGGTCTGGGGCAGGAACTGGTTGCGATCAAGATGCTTTTGAATGGGATTCTTCATGACTCGCCCCTGTTGGCAAAGCGGGTCGGTGAAGTGAACGACATGATTGATGGCGCGGCGCAGCAAATTCGCAGCTTGTCCCATCTTTTGCATCCACCTCTGCTCGATGAAGTGGGACTGCTCTCGGCGGTTCGCTGGTACCTGGACGGGCTGACCAAACGCAGCGGCATCGAGACCGCCCTTGAAGTGCAGCCAGCCGACTTCCCCCGGCTCGCTCCCGAGTTAGAGCGAGCCATCTTTCGTATCATTCAGGAAGCTCTGACCAATGTCTTCCGCCACTCCGGGGCACAGAAGGGCTGGATCAGCGTCGTGCAACGGGGAAGCGAAGTGGTCGTGACGGTGCGTGATGACGGAAAGGGTATCGCAGAACAGATTTCAGAATTGCGGCCTGGAAGCATAGGCATCGGCATCGGTGGGATGAGCCAGCGCGCCAAAGAATTTGGTGGACAATTGCGACTTACTAATGCCCATCCAGGCACGATCGTCGAGGCCGTTATCCCTTGTCACAGTCCGGTTTTGCAAGAATCGGTCGCGCCAGCCTGACCGACGTGTGTTGTCGGAGTTCTCTAGCCATAAAGAAGGGCAAAGTATCACGGCAGCGCGAAACTGAAAATATCACTTCCCGCCGCGACCGCGACGTACTGCTTGCCCTGAACCGCATAGCTCATCGGAGAGGCGCTGAAGTCCTGTCCCGTATTGAAGTGCCACATAGGCTTTCCGGTCCGCGCGTCCACCGCTTCGAATGATTGCGCGTCGTCACCGAAGAAGACCAAACCGCCAGCAGTGGTCATGGTGCCGCCATCGGAGCGCCCACTCCCTAATTGCGGATAGCGCCAGGCGAACGATTGCCTGCTCAGGTCGTAGGCCAAAAGAATCTTCTGCGAAGTCTCCCCCGGGATCCTCTTCACTCCGGTCGAGTAAAAAGTTTTTCCTTCCTCAAAGTCTTGAGGCTTCATGAAGAAAGTCTGACATTCTTCCAGGGCAAGAAAATAAACGAAATGGGTAGACTCGTTGTAGGACGGCGCGAACCAATTCGTGCCGCCGCCGTAGCCGGGACATATTCGAGTTCCCTCGGACGTGGGTTCGAGACCGGAGCGGATCGGCCGGCCTCGCGCATCAACTCCTTTCGCCCAGGTTAGCTTGGTCACGAATGGGGTTGCCGAAAGAAACTTTCCGTTGGTGCGATCCAGCACATAGATGAACCCGTTCCGATTCGCTTGCACCAGCAGTTTGCGCCGCTCTCCTTGGTAAACCTGGTTAATCAGGATCGGGGTTTCGGTAGCGTCGTAATCGAACAGATCGTGCGGCGTAAATTGGAAGTGCCATTTCAGCTTGCCTGTATCCGCGTCAAGCGCAAGAACGCAATCGCTATAGAGGTCGTCGCCTGGGCGCACGCTACCATCGAAGTCGGGGCTGGGATTGCTTGTCCCCCAGAATAACGTGCTGGTTTCGGGATCGTACGTACCCGGCATCCAGGTAGTGCCGCCGCCATGCAAGTACAGATCTCCGAGCCAGCTATCGGAGCCGAATTCTCCGGGTCCGGGGATGGTCCAAAAACGCCACGCCAACTTTCCCGTGGTCGCGTCAAAGGCGGCCACAAAGCCGCGAACCCCATCATCTCCGCCGGAGGTGCCCACGATGACCTTGTCCTTCACTACCAGAGGCGCGGCGGTAGCACCGTAATTCCTGTTCCAGTCGGCGTAAGCTACATCCCATAGCAGGTGACCGGAACGCGCGTCCAGGCACAGTAAATGGGCGTTATCGGTTTGCCGGTACACTCGGGAATGCCACACCGCGACTCCGCGACTGAGGTGCCCGGAGGCGTCGTCGATCAATCCCTCGGAGATGGGCCAAGCATGATGCCAGATTACGCGGCCGGTGCGCGCGTCCAGCGCGTAGGTGTCGTTGGCCGAGGTCGCAAACATGACGCCGTTTACAACCACCGGTGTGACCTCCAGGCGGTTCGAATTGCTGGAATGGAATACCCATTGCGCTCGCAATTGTGCCACGTTGCGGAGGTTGATCTGCGACAGATTACTGTAGCGGCGCCCCGAGAAATCGCCGTTATAGGAAAGCCAGTTTGCTCCCGGCGGGTGGGCGGTCAGCTCGGTTGGGAGCACATCGATGACGGACGAACTCGACTCCTGGGAAGGTTTATCGGCTGCCGCCCAGACCGGGCATCCTGCCAGGAGAGCGATGGCCAGTGTTAGTCGTCTCCTCAGTCCCATTCTCCTGTCATGGCCGCGGATTGAGCGGGTCAAGCCCACGCTGAAAAGCCACCATGCCGCGCCTGCACTCGCAACTTGTTCTTATTGTTCTCACTGAATCGATTTAATCGAGGCGAATTATCCAATGAAAGTTGACGAATTGCAATGATATAAGAAATGATTGCTGCGGAAAAACACAGCCGGCGATTTGTTCATTTGCTCCTCATGGTTGTATATATGTACTCGATTGCGATATCGGCGAGCACTGCAAAACAGAAATAACCGAATGTCCCCCGGATTTTTGCCATTGTCGACCCTGGTACTGCTGCTCTCGGCGTTGCCGGCATTGCAGGCGCAGCGATGCGGCCAGCCGCCACCGGCGGGAAGTAGCAGCGCGCTTGAAGGCCAGCGAAGCTTTGCCACCCGCTGCGCCGCTTGCCATGGACTGGATGCTCGAGGAGGAGAGCGTGGGCCCGATCTTGCCAACAAAAGGGAAGTCCAGCAATTGTCGGACGAGGCTCTTCTCCGCATTATCCAGGACGGCATAGCGGGAACAGGAATGCCGGCCTTTCGTTCACTCGGCGCCGCCCAAATTCAGCCGATTGTTCGCCACCTGCGCGGCCTGCAAGGTCAAGCCGCGGCAGTGGAACTTCCCGGCGATCCAGAACGCGGCAGGGTTCTTTTCTTTGCGGGTCCCGCCTTGGGAGCGTCCGGGTGTTCGCAGTGCCACATGGCCAACGGCGAAGGAGGTTTTGTCGGGTCGGACCTGTCGAGCTATGCCGTCGCTCGTTCGGTAGCTGACATTCGCGGCGCCATTACCGGTCCCGACAAAAATCTCGATCCTCGGACGCGACCCGTAGTCGTGACCACCATCAAGGGGAAGACATTAACGGGAATGGTGCGGAACGAAGACAACTTCTCTCTGCAGATTCAGGTGCTGGACGGTACGTTTCATTTGTTCACCAAGTCAGAATTGCGGAGCATCAAATACCAAGCCCGGCCTTTGATGCCCGCCGATTACGGAACGAGGCTTAGCCGTCAGGAGCTGGATGACGTGGTGAGCTATTTGATGAGCATTGGGCGAAGCAAGTTTGTTCGACCTAACAACCAGCGGCCTGGGGGGAGGGAATGAAGGAATGAAAGATGCGATCTTGAAAATGCGACCATTGGTGAGCGGTTTGTTCCGGAGCCGGGGGATCAAAGCCGCAACCGCGCTGGCCGCCATCCTTGTCTTGTTCGCAGGGCCGCCGCTTATTTCAGTCCGAGCGGGCGTGCCTGAGCGAACTTTCAAACTCACGGCAGAATCTCCAAAGTTTTGGAAATTGTTCGATCGCAACGCGAAGCTGACACGGGTTGCAGGCCATTTTGGCTTCGCAGAAGGTCCGGTCTGGGACCAGTCCGACTTCCTTTACGTTAGCGACGAAGTTCAGAACAAGATTTATCGGGTCTTGCTAGACGGTCGGGAAAACGACGGTCATAAGGAGGAGTTGATTTCTCTCGGCGATCCAGATGGCAACACCTATGACCGGCAGCATCGTCTGATTGATTGCGCCAGTGCTCTGCGCGCCATCATCGCCGTAACTCCGGACCGGAAATACATCATATTGGCGGACCACTATGAAGGAAAGAAGTTCAACAGCCCGAATGATGTGGTGATCGGTCCCGACGGCGCGATCTACTTCACCGATCCAACGCTCGATTTGGTGGAGGGGCAGCAGCAGGAAATTCCCTTCCAGGGCGTCTACCGCCTGGATCCAACGGGCGGTGTTCGTCTCCTGACCAAGGACCTCACACAACCGAATGGTCTAGCCTTTTCACCCGATGGAAAGCATCTGTATGTGGACGACAGCGAGCAAAGGAACATCCGCGTGTACGACTTCGCCAAGGATGGCGCGCTGAGCAACGGCCGAATCTTCGCTGAGGAGCCGGGCGGAGCACACGACGGAGTCCCGGATGGCATAAAGGTCGACCATGATGGAAATTTATTTGTGACCGGCCCCAGAGGAATCTGGGTCTGGGATCCACAAGGTCAACATCTGGGTACGATCGAGATGCCGGAACAACCGGCCAACCTGGCCTGGGGTGACAAGGACTACCGGACGCTTTACATTACCGCCACCACCTCGGTCTATCATCTGCCTACGAAGGCACGGGGCTTCGTGCCCTATCTCCCGCACTGATGGCCAGGCCCGTAATACCGGTAGACACTCTCACCCAAGAGTCCCACAAAAGGGAGCAGTTGAGCGGCTGAATTTTCAGCGCTTGGACCGGCTCTCCATTCTGGAATCATCAGCAGCTAAAGTTTTTGCTTGACAGCCTCTCCGCCGATCAGTAATAAAACGTTTTAATAGAATCGATACAGGGCCGGCGTCGGGAAGATTTTCAAGCCTGCGAACCGCGCGCGCGAAGTGCGGAGGGCGGTGAAATTCTACCGCTAGATTTTTTGCGAGCCGAGTAGGGGAAATCTAGCCGAGCTTTCTGTCTTCCTGGAAGAGTCGCGGCTCGAAGGGTTGCGACACGGGACAACTTTACCTTCTGGCCAGATCAAGTTAATGACAGGAATCCGAATGGGATCTCGGGAACACTTGGCAAAACAACGAAGACGGGCCTCGGTTCATCAAGGGTTTCCGACGACGGCGATTACTTTTTTCGCTTTGCTCTGCAATACTTTCCTCTGGAGCCAAGTGAGCGTCGAGCAAGAGAGTAGCTCAAACTCCAACCCGAAACAGATCACAACCATCCGCGTGGATGCGACCCACCCCCTCAAGTCGTTCGATCCCGATGTAGCCCTGGGTACATCGATTGACATTCTGCCCCAGGGCGTCGTGGACAAGATTTATACTCCCGCGATCCTCAAGGAATCCCTCTCCGCCGGATGGGGGCCGATCACCTATCGTCAAAATACTGAACTGCAGGGCGCGGCGTGGCATTGGAACCCCGACGGAACCTGGAGCGACACTGCTCACCACAGCGGGTATTTCACTGGTAGCGCGGAACCGGGCGAGTTCATCCGGCATTCTGCCGGTTATCCCCTGCCTCATCGCGGCAACACTGGCGGCGATGGACATTCGCGCAGCAAGTACTCCCGCATGACGGACGGTGACCCGGACACATACTGGAAGACCAACCCGTATCTCACCAGCAAATTCACCGGCGAGGATGATTCTCTGCATCCGCAGTGGGTCATCCTCGATCTGGGTGCGGCGGAGAAGATCGACACGTTGAGAATCGATTGGGGCAATCCGTACGCACGAAACTACGTGGTGCAGTACTGGAGCGGCGAGAAGGAACCGCTGGCGAATCCCGCTGCTGGCGTCTGGATTTCCTCGGGCATCGTCAGCGACGGACGCGGCGGGCTCGAGACGTTGAAGTTTACCGGGCCGCCCGCGGCGTTGCGCTATGTCCGCATCTGGATGACCGAATCTTCGAATACTGCTGGCAGCGGCGATTCGAGTGATCCGCGTAGCTCCGCGGGATACGCCATTCGTGAACTCTACGCCGGGAGCTCTACCGAGAGCGGCGAATTTGTAGACCTGATCAAGCATGTGCCGGATGGAGGTCAGACCGTGGTTCACGCCTCGTCGGTCGATCCCTGGCACTCCGCCGCTGATCTGGACTCGCAGGCGGGCGATCAAACCGGCATGGACCTCTTCTACACCAGCGGCCTCACCAACCATCTGCCCGCCATGATCCCGGTGGCCATGCTGTACAGCACACCGGAAGACGCGGCAGCGCAGATCGCCTACGTGAAGAAGCGTGGGTATCCGATTTCTTATGTCGAGATGGGAGAAGAGCCTGACGGTCAGAAGATGCTGCCGGAAGACTACGGCGCTCTTTACCTGCAGTTTGCCACCGCTCTGCACCAGGTGGACCCAAAGCTGAAACTGGGCGGGCCGATATTCGAGGGGGTGAATGAGGATATTGAAGTATGGCCCGACTCCCGGGGCCGCGTGTCATGGCTGGGCCGCTTCGTGGACTATCTGAAACAGCACGGCCGCCTTGCCGATCTGTCCTTCATGTCGTTCGAGCACTACCCGTTTCCGCCCTGCGATATCACCTGGTCGGACCTGTATCGTGAGCCCGAGTTGACCGAGGGCATTCTCAAAATCTGGAGAGCGGATGGCGTCCCCGCGAACGTGCCGCTGGTCAACAGCGAGAGCAACCTCTCCTGGGGCCTGACTCAGCCCATGACCGATATTTTTGCCGCGCTCTGGCTGGCCGATAGCGTCGGTTCGTTTTTCACCTTCGGCGGCGATATTTATTACCACTCGCCCATCCAGCCGGAGCCGATACGCTCAGGTTGCCGCGGCTGGAGCACCTACGGGAACTTCGTAGCCGACGAAAACCTCAACATACACGCCCACACGTCGCAATATCAAGCCAGCCGGGTCATCAACCTGGAATGGGTCAAACACGGTGCTGGTACTCATCGGCTCTTCTCTGCATCCGCCGATCTAAAGGATGGCGCCGGACATGTGCTGATAACCGCTTATCCAGTTCAGCTTCCGGACGGACAATGGTCGGTCATGGTGATTAACAAAGATCAGTCGAATCCGCACAAAGTACGTCTCGCCTTCAATTCTGGAACGGGAACTCAAAGTTCTTTTTCCGGGCCGGTCACCATGATCACATTCGGTAGCGAGCAGTACGTGTGGCGTTCCGAGGGCCCGGAGAGCCATCCCGATCCGAGTCTTCCGCCGGTGACCACCACGGTACCGGGCGGGGTAGACTCTTTATTCACTTTGCCAAAGTCCTCTCTGAATGTGCTGCGCGGAAGCATCGAAAGTATGGGCCGTTGAAGGTCAGTCGTTACCCCCATGCGTCATTAGGAGTACGGGACAAGATATCCATGGCAGTTTCTGAAAACAATCGCCGCAGAGAGGACAAGTCCCTGGGCATGGATCAGCCCATCACCCGGCGGGATTTTCTGAATTCCACATTGCTCGCCTCAGGCAGCCTTCTGACGGCCGCTACCCCGCTGCAACTTCTCGGCGAAGAGGACGACTGGACCGGCTACGGCGGCGTGGGCGATTACAGCAAGTCAAATGGAAATACCCTCGAAGTCCTGGCGGCCGGCCATCGCATTCGTGACGGCGAGTTTGACCGTCTGCCCGCCAACTTCATAGACACGGGCGAAATGTTTGATTGCGTTGTGGTGGGTGGTGGCATCAGCGGGCTGGCGGCGGCCCTGTTCCTTTTGCGAAAAGGCGGCAAGAATCGTACCTGCCTGGTTCTGGACAATCATCCTGTTTTCGGAGGGGAAGCCAAGCGCAATGAGTTTGTTGTGGATGGCCATCGCTTGATGGCACACCAGGGCTCCGCGGTTTTCTTTGTTCAATATCCCCACAGTTTTCTCGGTCGTTTTTACGACTCGATCGGCCTGAAAGCTCCTCGACTGCAATATCAGAAATGGGCAGGTCCCGCGAAGGAGATGGCGCTCAGTAAAACTCCTTACGACATGGTCGGAAGCGAACCGGCGACCTACGGATTGTATTTCGGAGCGAAGTTTAGCCAGAAGCCAGGCGTGTGGCTGATTGATCCCTGGGGAAAGAAACTTGAGGGCGCGCCCATTTCGGAGAGTGCGCGTGCTGAATTGTTGAAGTGGCGGGCAGGTCTGCAGCCGGAGGAGAAGAGGCCCCAGTATTTGGGGGACGAGATCTCGAGACATCTCGATTCGATTACGCTTGAAGAGCACATGATGCGGCGCTTCGGCATCAGCTGCGAAACCATCCGGACTTTCCTCTCTCCCGTCGAAGGCGGCGGATCCGGCCTGGGGCCTGACGTTCTATCGGCGTACGCCGACTACGCAGCGGACATGCTGCACCCACTGCAGAGCGACGATACCGACCAGATGTTTCCCGGTGGCAACACGGGAATCGCACGACTCATGGTGAAGACGCTTATTCCCCGGTCCATCGCGGGGGACGACAGCATGGAAGCGGTCTGCCGCAATCACCTCAATTTTGCCGCACTCGACCAGCCGAACTCACCGGCGCGCATTCGGCTGAACTCCACGGCCGTGTGGGTGAAACACGACGGCGATCCGGAGAAGTCCGAGTCGGTTTCGGTCCTTTACCTGCGCGCCGGGAGGATATATCGGGTAAAGGCGCGCTCCGCCGTCATGGCGGGCGGCGGTTGGACTACCAAACATGTGGTTCGCGACCTTCCCCAGGCGCAGCAAGGTGCATACGGCCAGTTTTATCGATCTCCGTGCCTGATGGCAAACGTAGCCGTCCGGAACTGGCGCTTTCTCTACAACATGGGAATCACCGGATTTCGTTGGTTCGAGGGCGTCGGCAACTACACCGAGGTGCGGAAGACGGCCTTGATGGGCGCGGACGCGGCCACGATTGGCCCAGATTCTCCGGTAGTGCTTCCTTTAAAGGTCTTGTATTCCTATCCCGGTTTGCCAATCGCCGATCAGGGACACCGGGGCCGGGGAGAGATGCTTGCAACCTCATTCAGAGAATACGAAAGGCGAATTCGCGAGCAGTTTACCGATATGTTCGCCCGCACCGGTTTCGACGCCCGGCGGGACATTGCGGGCATCATTCTGAACCGCTGGGGACACGCCTATCTCAACCCGCAGCCCGGCTTTTTCTTCGGCAAGGACGAAAAACCTGCCCCGAGCGAGGTTCTACGAGCCACCCCTTTTGCTCGCATTGCCTTCGCCAATACCGATCTCGCCGGCATCATGGATCATCGAAGCTCGATTCTGGAGGCGGGACGCGCGGTGGGACAGTTACTGGACCAGGTCTTGACGGACTAGAGAATTGGGTAGTCTCCTCTGTCGAACCCCGATTCCCCCGCCGTTTCGGTTGACACCGGCGATGGCCTGACTGCTCGCCCCGGTGGTTCCGATGGCTCCCGCCGCTATGCGACAGGGAGGAGCCCGCTGGCGCGAATCGCATCGACGGCTTCGTGGCGATCGTCGGCATCCACCTCTTTCATAATGCGACGAAGATGGTTTTTCACCGTAAACTCAGACAGATTCAAGTTCGCCGCGATCTCCTTATTAGTGAGTCCCCTCTCAACCAGGCGTATGAGTTCAAGCTGCCGCCGGGTCAAACAATACTTAGCGCTTCCCGGCAGCATGGGAAATTTTGCCCTGGTCCGATAGTCACGAGACAGGTGCCGGCCGAGCGCCATGCAGAACCGGGGAGGCCACGCCGCCTCGCCTCGCGCCACACCCAGGACGGCGGCGATGATCTCGGAGGCTGAGGCTTCCTTCAGCACGTAGCCACTGACTCCGAGATACGCCGATCTCACGAACGAGTCCAGATCTTCGTCCATTCCAAACAGGATGACCTCGATCTTGGGAGCTCGCTCGGACAAATCGCTGAGCAAGTTTGTGGCTTGCCTTGTGGCCATGGAGTCCATCAGCAGAATGGCACAGCCAGAAGCGAAAATCTCCTCCAGCGTGGATTCGGTGTAACGGCTTACGCCGGCGATCGACAGGCCGCCACGCTTCTCAAGCAGACGAGCCAGGGTCTCGCGAAGGAGGCGATTCTCGGCTAAAAGATAAATGCTCACCTGTGCCGAGAGAACTTCATTGCCGCTCTGCATCATGGGTGAGCCAACTCCAAATACCACTGAGCGTAGGGGCTTATGATGCGGTTACCTTTCGGGAAGAATGTCGTGATGGATTCAGAAATTTTATGGTGCAGCAAGGTCCACTGTCAATCAAATAGGCTTACGGGGTCGCATCCGGATTCGCATTTGGGACGCCACCGACTTCATGGAAACGTAGTAGACCAGCTCTATATTTCGGAACATTTCAAAGAATAGATAGTGAGAGCCTTGCGGGGCTCGCGAACCCATACTCCATTTTTGTAAATCTATGAAGTCATTGTTGTGCATACAGATTCCACTAGAACTGAAAGTAATACAGCAGATAGTTTTGTGTAGCAGGCACTAACCAGGGTACATTTCCTTTGATTCTCCAGGCCAAGCCCACTAGTGCTTGGTTTTTAGTGCTCTGGGCGCGACAGTATGCTCTCCGCCGGGGGCGCATTTGACAGGGCCCATTGCTCACGTAGACGCGGCACTCGTGACCAACTAGTGGCTGGCTCAGAATTAACCCCCCTTGAGCCTTCCCTTTGTTCCGTCAGAAATCAATACTTAATCTTTCGACTAGGCGGGGAGGGGGCGATGAATAAGGTGATTCGCATTCTGGTTGCTAATCGGCCAAAACTGATGCGGGAGACGCTTCTGGCGATGCTTTCCGAGCAGCCATGGATCGAGGTTGTCGGAGAGGTATCGAACGACGCGCAGATTCCCGGCCGAGTCAACGAGAGTTCGCCCGATTTGCTGGTCATCGCGGTCGACGAACCAGGAAAGCGTCCCAGCCTTTGTGACTCGCTCCTGCGACAACATCCCCAGCTGCGCATCATTGCCGTAGCTCCCTACCAGAACTACAGCGTGTGTTACTCGGCGTCGCTAGACATCCGCTCCGATGACATCGAAGCCTCGGAGGAAGGTTTTCTGAGCGCGGTGCGTCGAGTTGCGGAAGGCGTGGGGGTGCAGTGCGAAGTCTAGGCGTTGGCACAGCCACTGAAATGGAGAAGGGCAGGACGATGTTGCACGGTAAAAAATTCCTACTGCTCACATTGCTTGTCTCCTTGCTTTCTTGTATCTACGCATGGACGCAGGAACAAGAGAACGACCGGCGGCACGCTTCAGGGTATGTCGCAGCGACTGCGGGCCGGGAAAGACTCTCTGATCTCGCCAAGGAAAATCTGGAGCGCGTGGCGGCGTCTTCGTCGCTACTGCAGACCGTGTTGGTAAAGGATCCGGGAATTCTGGTGGAGTTGAAGCGTTGGGTCGCCAAGGAGGCAACCGACAGCGGGCAGGTCGTCGACGACAACGCGCTGACTGACCAGGCCATCTTTGACCGACTGGATCGCGATGTGGCATTCCGGTCCGTTGCCACGCAATTGGTGCAGCGTTACGGTTACCTGATTCCGACGCTTAATCCGGACTCGGAAGTAGCCAAAGAGCAAGACCTCATCCTTAAGCAGCGCGCCCGTCGCTTGGTGCAATTGGAAGACCAGGAAGACTCGGGAGCCCCGGGCTCCCGCCAAGGTGATAGGTATCAGCAAGCGCAGGAGCCAAAGGCAGAACGCACAACCGTTTGCGACCCGCGAACCAGCACGGATTGCGAACAACTGCGGTCCAATCGCCGACTTCCGCGAAGCTCGCTTACTGACGAAACCCCAGCAAATGAACCGTCGACACCGATATTGCCCGAACAGAGGTCGCCGTCTGATTCGATGAGAACGCTTCGTTCGGCCAGCGGCCGGGATGTGCCGGGCACAGAGTATGCCAACGCAGATCCAAATCTGAACCTGGCTGCGGACGTTTCGAGGCGGTCGTCAGAGACGTTCGGAAGCATTTCCCCCAGTATATCCGCCACCGGGATAGATGATGTCGATAGCCTGCTCCGGCAACGTGGCCGGGACGATTTTTCTTCGCTCACCACGGGAAGTCGTGGGGAGTCTGGGGAGTCAATGTCCTCGACCAGAACGGAAGCAAACCGGACCTACCGGCTTCCGGGTGAACCTGGGCCGTCGCCAAGTGCGAAACTTGCGCCGGTGACGATGATCCGCAAGAGCAACCCTTACGCTGACATTCCATCGCTGTATGACATGTATGTGCAGGCCGCTCCCCGGGATCGCGACCCGGAACGCTTCGGTATGGAGATCTTCCGTAACGGAACGCGGGAACCCGACGCCATCCCGATGGACCTTCCGGTCGGCCCCGACTACGTAGTTGGACCAGGCGATGGTTTGGCGATCAATCTTTGGGGCGGTGTTTCGCAACGGATGGTTCGACAGGTAGACCGCGAGGGCAGGATCAGCCTGCCCGAGGCAGGACCGCTGCTGGTGAGTGGACGGACGCTCGGAGAGGTTCAGGAATCGGTGCAGCAGGTTTTACGCACCCAGTTCCGTGATATTTCGGCGGACGTTTCCTTGTCGCGGTTGAGGACCATACGAGTATACGTGGTAGGAGAAGTCGCCGAGCCCGGCGCTTACGACATCAGTTCGCTGTCTTCGCCTCTGAATGCGCTGTTTGCCGCCGGAGGGATTACCCAGCGAGGCTCCCTGCGCCACCTGAAACACTACCGCGGCAAGCAGCTAATCGAGGAGGTCGACGCCTACGACCTACTGCTTCATGGAGTGGGATCTGACGCCAAGAGGCTAGAGAATGGTGACTCCTTGCTGGTTCCCCCGATGGGCGGACAAGTCACCGTGGCGGGAATGGTACGCCGGCCGGCGGTCTATGAACTGCGCGAGGAAAAGTCGCTGGCCGATGTTCTTGATCTGGCCGGCGGAATCTTGCCCGCGGCGGCGCTCCGCCATATCGAAGTGCAGCGGCTCGAGGCGCATGAACGACGGACGATGCTGACCTTCAATCTGTCGCCCGACAGCAATGCCGACGCGGTTGCCGCGCAGCTTGGCGCCTTCCAGGTTCAAGACGGCGATCAGATTCACATCTTTCCGATCGCCCCATACAACGAGAAGGCGATCTATTTGCAAGGCCATGTTCTTCGCCCCGGCCGCTACTCCTATCACGACGGCATGCGACTCACAGATCTGTTGGCGTCGTATCACGACCTTCTACCCGAGCCGGCGGGACATTATGCCGAAATCATTCGACTCAATGCGCCGGATTTCCGGCCCAGCGTGGAAAGCTTTGACCTGACAGCGGCGCTGGCAAATTCGGCGGCATCTCCGAAATTGGAACCGCTGGATACGGTTCGGATTTTCAGCCGATACGATTTTGAACTGGCCCCGACGGTCTGGGTCGGAGGTGAGGTGCACGCACCCGGTCAGTACCGCACTTCCGGCCAGGCGCATCTGCGTGACGCGATCTATCTAGCAGGAGGAATCTCTCCCGACGCCGGTTTGGAATCGGCCCAACTCTTCCGGACTCAATCCGACGGAACGATGAAAATCTTTAGTGTGAACCTGGGACAGGCGCTGGCGGGGAATCCCTTGGATAACCTGCTGCTGGAGCCGCGTGATCGCGTCTTAATTCATCGCAACTCCGCGCGAGTCGATCCGTCCACCGTCTATGTGAAAGGGGAGGTGGCCAAGCCGGGCCGCTATCCGCTCACGACCAACATGCACGTTGAAGACCTGGTCCGCACAGCGGGCGGGCTCAAAAGAAGCGCGGACCCCGCCAAAGCGGACCTGACGCGCTATGCCGTCGGAAGTTCGCCGGGCACGGCGAGCGAGAGTGTGCCAATTGAACTCGCGGCGGCGTTGAGCGGCAACGGAAACGACAACCTGCAACTGCGAGACGGAGACGTGCTGGCGATCCGCCAGGCTCCGGGGTGGAACGACGTGGGAGCGTCGGCCACGGTGCGTGGCGAAGTCCAAAACGCGGGCTCATATGGTATTCGCCCCGGTGAACGGCTGAGTTCGCTCCTGGAACGAGCCGGCGGATTTTCGCCGGAAGCTTACCCCTATGGCGCTGTGCTGATGCGGCGGGATGTGCGGGAGCTGCAGATGCAGTCTCACCTGGCTCTGGTGCAGCGAATGAAAGCTGAGGAAATCAATCTCAAAGCGCTTCCAGAGGCCGACACCGATCAAAAGAATGCAAAACTCACGGCGGTCGCGCAAACTGAAACCGCTCTCAATCAACTCCAAGCCAATGCACCCATTGGCCGGGTAGTGGTTCACATTCAGCCGGATGTCAAGCAATGGCGAAACACTGCGGCGGATGCCCCTTTGCGCGATGGCGACGTGCTTTTGATACCCAAGAAAGCAAACTACGTCATGGTCTCGGGACAGATTTTCAACCCGACCCCAATCAGTTACCGGCCCGGCAGGAGCGCCCAGTGGTATCTCAGTCAGGCGGGAGGGTTGACGCAGATGGCGGACAAGCAATCCGTCTTTGTCATCCGAGCCGATGGATCGGTGATCGCTGCGAAAAACAATTCGGGATGGTGGTCGGGTAATCCGCTAAGCGCGGCTTTGAAGCCTGGGGATTCCATTGTGGTGCCGGAAAAAGCGCCAAGGATCGGAACCCGAAACTGGTCAACGGCCTTACAGGCGGCGCAGATTGCCACTTCGGTGGCGCTTACAATCGCTTATATCAAGCCGTAATGAACCAATCTCTGAGGATGTGGAGCAGGGCGGTGATGGTGACTTGTGGATGGGCAGCAACGAGTGTCATCGTCGCACAACCTGCTTACAGCGCACCACCGCAAATACAGGTTGAGAGGCAAACTGACGCAAAGCCAGACGACGCGGTCGATGTAGGAGACAAAAGCAAGACCAAAGCGGGCAATCGTTCGACCGATTTCACGGAGTGGCAACCGCTGGCATCGCCACTACGGCTCCGCGACTGGGGTGGGAGTTTTTTGCAAGACCAAAAGCAGATCTGGACCGCTCCCACGCGGCTCCGATTCTCAGACACCGAGTGGTTAGTTCCTTTGGCCGGATTCTCGGCCGGCCTGTTGACGACCGACCGGGATGTCAGCCTCCATTTGTCTCGCGATCCGAAGACCATCAGCCACTACAACACTCTTTCCAACGCTGGAATCGGGGCGTTGGTGGGAGGGGCGGCTGGATTGTGGTTGTTGAGCTACCCTTCCCGCAACGACCACTGGCGCGAAACTGGCCTACTGGCTGGTCAAGCCGCGCTCAACGGCCTGGTTGCAGTCGAGGCACTGAAGTACTCTCTAGGCCGGGAGCGGCCACTACAGGGAAACGGCTCGGGGCATTTCTTTCAAGGGGGAACGTCTTTCCCATCCGAGCACGCTGCCGCGGCGTGGGCTGTGGCAGGTGTGATCGGACACGAATACCCCGGCCCGCTGCCGAAGTTGCTGGCGTACGGCATGGCTTCGCTAGTCAGCTACTCGCGCATCCGCGCCGAGCAGCACTTTCCCGCTGACGTTTTCGTCGGTGGCATACTGGGCAGCCTCATCGCCCAACAGGTCTATAGCCGTCATCACGACCCCGAGCTCGGCGGCAGTGCGTGGCGCTACATCGGCGACGTGCTTCGCGGGGACGGACGATCGTCTCCACAAAACCAGGGATCGCCGTATGTTCCGCAGGACAGCTGGGTGTATCCGGCGCTGGAGCGCTTGGCAGGGTATGGCCTGATTGACAGCGGATTTGCCGGGATGCGTCCCTGGACACGAAGGGAATGCGCGCGGCTGGTGAATGAGGCGGAAGATCACCTGGCAGACAGGGCTACGAACGACGAGGCGGCGAGCCTCGTCTCCGAGCTCGGACGCGAGTTCCGTCCGGAAATTGAAGCGACCGAGGGCAGCGATGGAGGGGCGTTTCGTGTGGAGTCTGTGTATAGCCGGACCGGATACATTTCGGGCACGCCGATCAGGGACGGCTTCCACTTTGCGCAGACGCAGATCAACGATTTTGGACGTCCCTATGGCAAGGGCTGGAATAACGTAACCGGCTTCTCGGCGTACGCCACGCGAGGCCGCTGGGTAACTTATTTTCGCGGCGAATGGCAGAACTCCTCCGGCTTGCCGGCGCTGCCCCTGGCGGCGCGAGAAACGATTCAGCAAGTCGACCACCTTCCGCAGACGCCACCGGACACCGGCCAGCCTGCCGTAGGTCAATTTCAAGTGCTTGATGCCTATGTGGGCCTGATGTTTTCCAACTGGCAGGTATCTTTCGGGCGTCAAAGTCTCTGGTGGGGACCGGGTGACGGCGGCCCGATGATGCTCAGTGACAATGCTGCACCGCTCAACATGTTTCGCATTAACCGGGTGACGCCGTTCAAGCTGCCCAGCGTACTGGGATGGTTGGGACCCATGCGGCTGGAGTTCTTTTTGGGCCAATTGAGTGGGCAGCAATTCATGGCCCTCAACCCCGCCGTCGGCAGCTTCGGGCAGACACTCCACCCGCAGCCTATGATTCATGGTGAGCGATTCACCTTCAAGCCAACCCCGAACTTCGAATTTGGTTTTTCCCGCACCGTCATCTTCGCCGGACAAGGCGTTCCCTTTACTCTTCGCTCCTTTGAGAAAAGCCTTTTTAGCCTTAGTAGGTCGGCCACAGCCGACCCGGGCGATCGGCGATCGGGATTGGACTGGTCATACCGCGTGCCTAAATTCCGCGACTGGGTGACGTTCTACGGGGACGCGTTCGCCGACGACCAGATTTCTCCGATTGCGTATTTTGATCGTTCGGCAATTCGTGGTGGCCTTTATTTTTCTCGACTGCCAGGTCTACCCAAGCTCGACTTCCGCGCAGAGGGTGTCTACACGGATCTGCCAATCGGAGGAGCCGTCAGCCATGGTTTTTTCTACTCCAATGACCGCTATCTCAATGGCTACACCAGCCAGGGCCAACTGTTGGGTAGCTGGATTGGTCGACAGGGACAGGGCGCGCAGGCGTGGGCGAACTACTGGTTCAGTGCGCGAAATCGGCTGCAGATTAACTACCGGCACCAGAAGGTGAGTCACGAGTTTATCACTGGCGGCGGCACTCTGACTGACGTAGGGTTACGCAACGACTACTGGTTGCGGCCCAGTTTTGGCATTTCGACGTCATTGCAATACGAGCGCTGGCTATTTCCGGTGATTCAACCCAAGGCCGCGCGGAATGTGAGCGCGACGGTAGAGATTCAGTTTCAGCCCCAAAAACTGTTTCGGCGCGGTGCGGACGGCGACACACCCGGAAATGGGGGGCGTCCGTGAGTGGGCACGAGGCCGACCAATCGCGGAACGGCTTGGTTGCACGATTTAGGCGTATCTGATTACTGCTGAACGGGTTAGCTCACAAATGCCCTGTAAGTGAGAAGGCGAAGCTGTGATTCGCACCAGGCGCCGAGATTCAGCAACGAGATGAGTTCGGGAATGACATCGCGTGAAGTTACCACACCGATGGCTTCGACCATTGAATCAGGTATGCCTGTGTCGGCGCGATGGTAC
>Ga0137415_10000631_pt1 | contig 34328 bp, 32 predicted proteins | sample CZODoug3_1_1_16f_FD_183082 | JGI IMG/M metagenome (GOLD analysis project Ga0137415, IMG submission 183082) | Vadose zone soil fungal communities from Angelo Coast Range Reserve, California, USA - CZODoug3_1_1_16fungal (Hybrid Assembly) | ecosystem: Environmental > Terrestrial > Soil > Vadose...
CGTAAAAAAAGGCCGCAAGTGTGACCTTGCGACCGACCTTACACTACCAAAGGCGATACAAGAGCAACAAACGCAAAACCAGTGTAGCACACACTACAGGGAAGTACCTAGAACTTTTTTGGGATTTTTTTAGGTGCGGTAAGAGGCGGTAAGAGAAGGATTAACACAGAATTCACAGAGGGCAGAGCACAGAGGACACTGAGAGCGGGCCCGGATGGGGGGCGGTGTCGGCTATTTGGCAGCGGGCCTTTTCGCGGGGGATGTCTAGTTGACGTAGAATCAGGTCGTAGGCGATTTGGGAACGAAAGAGCGACTGCATGCGGCTGCTGCTGGTTGAAGACGATGCGCGCATCGCGCGATTTGTGGCCAAAGGGCTGCGCGAGCAAGCTTACGCGGTGGACGTGACCGCGAACGGGGACGATGCGCTGTATGAAGCGGCGATCAACTCGTACGACCTGGTGATACTCGACGTGATGATTCCGGGGCGCAACGGATTTGAGGTGTGCCGCGAATTGCGGCGCGCGGGACAGCGCATGCCTATCTTGATGCTGACGGCGCGCGACGCGGTGGAGGACCGCATCACCGGGCTGGATCACGGCGCGGACGATTACCTGACGAAGCCGTTTGAATTTCGCGAGCTGCTCGCGCGGCTGCGGGCGCTGCTGCGGCGCTCCGGGGAGCTGCGGCCGGAGCAAATAACGGTCGCGGACCTGGTGCTGGATACCGGGGCGCAGAGCGTCTCGCGGGCGGGACGGAACATTCCCATGACCACCAAGGAGTACGCGCTGCTGGAGTTCCTGGCGCGCAACGCGGGGCGGGTGGTGGGTCGAGCGGAAATTGCCGAACACGTGTGGGACGAAAGCTTCGACCCGTTTTCCAACCTGATCGAAGTGTACGTTAACCGGCTGCGGCGAAAGATTGATTCGGAAGCGGGCAAGCCGCTGCTGCATACGCGGCGAGGGGCGGGATATTTTTTCGGGGTCGGGAGTGAAGCGGCGGGAGTCGAATCGCAAGAAGGGGAAGGCTCGGGGCACCATCGCGGCAAAGGCAACCCTTCGACAAGAAAGAACCATGCTTGATTCGGTGCGAGTGCGGCTCACGCTGTGGTACGCGGGATTGCTGGCGCTTTTCCTGGTGCTGCTGTCGCTCGTCACTTATTTCATTTTTTGGCGTAGCACCCTGCAGCGGACCGACAGCGACTTGGCGGAGCTTTCCGAAGCCTTCCTGAGCACGGTGCAAGCCGAAATGCTGGACAACTACGGCCCCGATGCCGCGAAGCAGGCCACGCAGGTGGCCATCGCCGAGCATCGATTTCGCGACCACGTATTCGCGGTGCTCGATCCGAAAGGCGGCCTGCTGACGTCGTCGCACGATCTGCCTAATGAGGCGTCGCCTGCCGGACTGCTTTCGTCCGCGCCATTCCAAAAATTGCTTGCGGATTCCTCCGGAGCGGACCGCTGGCTTGAGAACATGAAAGGCGGACGGAGCGGCTATCGCGCATTTGTCCGACAATTTCGATTGAAGGGGCAGACGTATACGCTGGTGATTCTGCAATCGCTGCATGCTCAACAGGAGATGCTGGAGGAGGTGCAGGCGACGTTCGCGTGGGTAATTCCGATCGCGATATTCCTGGCGAGTATCGGCGGATATTTTTTGGCCAAGAAAAGCCTTGCACCGGTGGTGGCGATGAGCAGCCAGGCAGGACGCATCGGCGCGAAGAATTTGCACGAGCGGCTGCCGATCCAGAACGCGAAGGACGAGCTCGGGCGGCTGGCGGCTTCGTTCAACGAGCTGCTGGAGCGGGTGGACCAATCGTTTGAGCGGCAGCGGCGATTTATGTCCGACGCGTCGCACGAGCTGCGCACGCCGGCGGCGATCCTGCGCGGCGAATCGGAAGTAGCGCTTTCACGCACGGAGCGCCCGGCCGAGGAATACCGCGAGTCGCTGGCGGTGCTGCATGCGGAGGCGCAACGGCTGACGCAGATCGTGGAGGACCTCTTCACGCTGACGCGCGCGGATGCCGGGCAATACCCGCTGTCGCCGCAGGAATTTTACCTGGACGAGCTGGTAGGCGACTGCACGCACGCGGCGCGCTCGCTGGCGCTGGCCAAACAAATCACGCTCACTTGCGAAGCGCTGGAGGAATTGCCGATTCGCGCGGATGAAGGGCTGCTGCGGCGCATGATTCTGAACCTTCTGGACAATGCCATCAAGTACACACCGGCGGGAGGCCGGGTCACGGTTTCGTGCGAGCCCACCGGGAATGAATACGCGCTGAGCGTAACGGACTCCGGCCCGGGCATCCCTGCGGATTTACAGCAGCGCGTGTTCGAGCGATTTTTTCGCGCGGACAAGGCGAGGACGCGCTCCGAAAACGATGGCGGCGGCGCGGGCCTGGGGCTGTCCATCGCGCGGTGGATTGCGGAAGCGCATCATGGGCGCTTGATCCTGGCGCGTTCCGATTCCACCGGCAGCACATTCACGGCGCTGCTGCCTGCGCAAGTCTCCGTGGCCCCGGCGGCCGCGCCGCTTACCCGTTAATCGCCGGTTTATCTTAAGCACGCTAGCGTTGCGTCTTTGCGGACCTGTGTGCGACTCCCGCAGACTCGCCGGACCGCTGTACACTTCGAGATTGCAATCCTTATGCAGCGCAGAGGAATCTCATTTTGCGCGTATCGCTAATGGGAGAAGGAGTTTGCATCCTTGAGGAGCGACGAGCTATGAATCGGATTCGCGCACTAACGTTGGCCGCGGCAGGCATTGCAGGGTTACTGGGCACGCAGGGGGCCGCGGGGCAGGAAGCCACTCCGGCGCCACCGCCCGCTCAGCAGCCAGGGACGACAGCGGGGAACGGTTCGGCGGCGGCGCCTTTGCAATTGACGTTGCAGGACGCGCTGGATCGAGCGCGCAAGAACAGCACGCCATTCCAGGCGGCGCTGACGACGGCCGCGCTGGCGCGTCAAGACCGCACGCAAGCGCGCAACGCGTTGCTGCCAACAGTTACCTACAACAATTCCATAATCTATACGAAAGGCGTTCCGCTGGGCACCCAGGCAATCATCGGAGCGCCGGTCATCTTCATCGCGAACAACGCGGTGCACGAATACTTGAGCCAGGCAGACGTGCACCAAGCCTTCGATGGTGTGGCGCTTGCAAATTTTCGCCGTATGGGCTCAGCCGCAGCGGTTGCCAAAGCGCAGGCGGAAATTGCATCGCGAGGGCTGGTGGTTACCGTCGTACAGAATTTTTATGCGATCTCGGCCGTGCGGCTGAAAGTGGAGACGGCGAAAAGACTCGCGGAGGAGGGCGATCGTTTCCTGAAAATCACGCAGGAACTCGAGCAGGGAGGCGAGGTCGCGCATTCTGACGTGATCAAGGCTGAACTGCAAGCGCGGGATCGCCAACGCCAACTTCAGGAAGTACAGCTCGGCTATCTCAATGCGCGCCTCAACCTGGCGGTGCTGATTTTCCCGGACTTCAACGACAATTTCGAGGTCGCGGAGGATTTACACCAGCCGGTTCCCTTGCCGACGCTGGCGGAAGTGCAGGAGAGAGCGGCGCGGGATAATCCCGATATTCGCGCGGCCCTGGCTGCCGTTCAGCAGACCGGCTACGACGTTTCTGGAGCGCGCGCGGGATATTTTCCCGCATTGTCGATCGATTATTTCTACGGTATTGACGCTTCGCATTTCGCGGTGAATACCGCGGCGCCGGGCGGACGAAAAATCTCGAATCTTGGCTCTTCCATTATAGCGACGTTGAATATTCCAGTATGGAATTGGGGCACGACGCAAAGCCGCGTGAAGCAAGCAGGTTTGCGCCAAGCACAAGCGAAACGCGAACTTTCGTTTGCACAAAGGAAACTGCTTGCGGAAATTCAATCGCTGTATGCGGAAGCAGAGACGGCGCTCAACGAGTTAGAAGGGCTGGCGCGTTCGGCGCAATTGGCGGAGGAAAGCCAGAGACTCGTGACGCTGCGTTACCGGAACGGGGAATCGACGGTGCTGGAAGTGGTTGATGCGCAGAACACATTTGCACTAGCGAGCGGCGCCTATCAAGACGGCGCCGTGCGGTACCGGGTGGCCCTGGCGAATTTGCAGACTCTGACAGGAGTGTTGACGACTCCATGAAAAAAGTATCGAAGTACAAGAGTGCAACAGTTATATGCGGGGCGGTGCTGGCCGCGTTGGCGGCAGTGTTGTTCGTCGTCGCGGGCTGCGGCCAGAAAGAAAAGGAAAAAGAACCGGTAGTCAGCGTGCAAACGACGCCAGCGGAGCGCGCCGTGATTTCGCACAGCGTTACCGCGGAAGCGGTGGTGTTTCCGCTGGAGCAGGCGACGGTGGCACCCAAGATCACTTCCACCGTGAAAAAATTTCACGTGCAACGGGGCACGCCCGTAAAGAAAGGCCAATTGCTGGCGGAATTGGAAAATGCCGACCTTGCAGCCACGGCCGAGTCCAGCAAGGGCGATTACGATCAAGCGGAAGCAAATTACGTGATGACGGTGGGAGCGGGCTTGCCGCAGCAAATTCAAAAAGCGGTGCTAGACGCCGCGTCCGCCAAGGTTGCATTCGACGCGCAGCAGAAGATTTATGACAGCCGCAAGGAACTGCTGCAGCAGGGAGCGATTCCGCGGCGCGACTTTGAAGCCGCGGAAGTCGCGCTGGCGCAGGCGCGCAGCCAAAACGAGCAGGCGCAAAGGCAGCTTGCGGACTTGCAACGCTTAGGCAAGGAGCAGCTGTTGAAGTCAGCGCAGGGAACAAAAGAGTCGTATCAGGGGAAGTACCAGAGCGCGGCCGCACAGCTCAGTTATTCGCTGATTAAGAGTCCGATTGACGGCGTGATTACGGACCGGCCGTTGAATGAAGGAGATTTGGCCACAGCCAATCAGCCGCTGCTGACCGTGATGAATTTGAGCAGGCTGATTGGAAAGGCGCATATACCGCAAGCGGAGGCCGTGCAGCTCAAAGTGGGGGATCCCGCGGAAATAAAACTCGCGGGACTCGATGAGCCGGTCAAAGGCCGGGTGAGCCTGGTGAGCCCGGCGCTGGACCCGGGCAGCACAACCGTCGAAGTGTGGGTGGAAGCGCGAAAACCGGATCCGGCGCTGCGTCCGGGAATGACGGTGCCGGTTTCCATGACGGCGAAAACAGTGCAGGATGCGATTGTGGTGCCGGCCTCCGCAGTTTTCCGGAGCGAGGAAGCGGGAGATTACGTGATGCTGGCGGGGAGCGACAACAAGGCGCACCAGAAAAAAGTGCAAATCGGAATTCGCAACAAGGAGTCCGCGCAGATCATCGGTGGAATCAACGCGGGCGATCCGGTAATCACCTCCGGCGGGTACGCGTTGCCTGACGGCACGCAGATCAAGATCGAAGCCCCTGAAAAAGCGGAGAGCGCGAGCAGCGCGGACGAGGGGAAGGATAAAAAGGACCCTGCCGACGAAAAGGATCCAAAGGACGAAAAGGGCGGGAAGAAAGACGGGAAAGCAGACGGCAAAGCGGCAAAATCCGGCAAGGGGAAGGAGTAGCCTCGATGGAACCGCAGCCAGCCTCCAAGGGAGGCGCGCGCCTCGATGCGCCGGAAGTGCCTTGGTTCCGTAAACTTTCGAGCCCGATTCTGTTCCTGATCATCAGCCTGACTCTGGTGGGCGCTTATTTCGCATTCACCATTCCGGTGTCGGTTTTCCCGAATACAGATTTTCCGCGCGTCGTAGTCGGTGTGGACAATGGCGTGATGCCCATTGACCAGATGCTGGTGACGATCACGCGGCCGTTGGAAGAAGCGGTCAACAGCGTGCCCGGCCTAACGAGTGTGCGGTCCATTACCAGCCGGGGCTCCGCCGAAGTCGATTTGTTCTTCGACTGGGGCTCGGACATGATTTTGACGTTGCAGCGCGTGGACGCCGTCGTTGCGCGAATACAGTCCTCGCTTCCGCCAACCGCCAAGTTGGAAACGCATCGTTTGACCTTCGCGGTGTTTCCGATCATCGGCTATAGCCTGACGTCGGATACGGTGCCGCAGAACAGACTGTGGGAAATCGCGACGTATGATTTGAAACCGCGCATCAACCGATTGGATGGTGTCGCGACCGTGATTATCCAAGGCGGCCAGGTTCCGGAGTTCCAGGTTACGCCGGATCCTGCGCGGCTGCAGGCCTCGGGCGTCACGGTGCAGGACATGCTTGATGCCATTCGGCGCACGAACCTTATCGATTCTCCGGGGCTGATCGAGCATGAGCATCAGCTTGTGCTTAGCCTGATCAGCGGCCAAGTACGCAGCCCCGAACAACTCGGTCAAATCGTGATTAAGAATTCGCCGGCAGGCGTGCCGATACGGTTGGGAGACGTCGGGGCGGTAGCGTCGTCGGTCGCACCGGTTTATACGATGGTCACGGCCAATGGCAAGCCGGCTGTGCTGGTCAACGTGAATCGGCAACCGGAGAGCAACACGCTGCAGGTGGCCAACGAGGTTCACGCACTAATGCAAGAGCTTGCGCCGGGACTTCCTCCGGGCGTGCACCTCGAACCGTTCTACGACCAATCGACAATCGTTCACGATTCGATCGCCAGCGTTCGCGATGCCGTTCTGATCGGAATCGTGCTGTCTTCGATCATTCTGGTGCTTTTCCTGCGTGATTGGGGAACTTCGCTGGTCGCCGGATTGGTGATTCCAGTGACCCTGATGATCACATTCATCGTTCTCAAGTTCACCGGCCAGACTTTCAATCTGATGACGCTAGGCGGACTTGCCGCGGCGGTCGGGCTGGTGATCGACGACGCGATCGTCGTGCTGGAAAACATTGTTTTGCACCGGGACGCGGGGCAGAGCCGCTTTGAAGCGATTCGAAGCGCACTGGACGAACTCACCGTGCCCCTGATTGGCTCGACCATAACGCCGATCGTGGTCTTTCTTCCGCTGATTTCCACTACCGGAGTGACGGGCACCTTTTTCCGCGCGCTGGCGGTGACCATGACGGTGGCTCTGGCCACGTCGCTGCTTCTGGCGCTGACATGGACTCCGACGCTCAGCCAGTATCTGGTTCGCCGGAAGGATACGCCCGGAGCTGCAACTACTTCGAAGGGACCGGATATGGCAGCGCTTCTGGCCGCCGAGGAGGCGCACCTTTCGGGTTTTTTCGGACGCATCGTGAACTTTTATTCGCGATCGATGCAAGCGGTATTGCGGCGCCCTTGGGTGTTGGTGGCAAGCTCCCTGGGGATCTTCATTCTATCGTATGTATGTTACAGCTTTCTTGGCACGGAATTTCTCCCCTCCATGGATGAAGGCGGATTCATTCTGGACTATTTCACGCCTCCGGGCAGTTCGCTCGCCGAATCTAATCGCATCCTGCAGCACATTGAGCAAATCCTGCACGCCACACCTGAAGTTGAGAATACTTCGCGCCGCACGGGCATGCAGTTGGGTCTCGCCGCAGTCACTGAAGCGAATAACGGCGATTTCACGGTCAAGCTGAAAAAGGATCGTAAACGCGCCATCGACGAAGTGATTTCGGACGTTCGGTCGCAGATTGAAGAAGAGGAGCCGGCCACCAAAGTCGAGTTTATTCAATTGTTGCAGGACATGATCGGTGATTTGACCAGCCAGCCCGAGCCAGTTGTGATCAAACTGTTTGCACAGGACGGCAAGCTTCTAAACGACACAGCGCCCAAAGTTGGCGAGGCCATCAGCAAAGTAAAAGGCGTAGTCGATGTGCTGAACGGCGTGGAAAACACGGTGAGCGGGCCGGCCGTCACGTATCAGGTGAATCCGACCGTTGCTGCCCGCGCGGGTTTCACTCCAGAGGAAGTTGCGATAGACGCGGCGGCTGTGCTGGAAGGTGAGCCTGCGGCTACTCCCGTCGTGCTGAACGATAGGGCATATACGATCCGGGTTCGTTTTCCGGAACAAAGCCGTTCTTCGCTGGACAACATGAGCAACACGCTGCTTACCAGCGCCAGCGGGCGCACGGCGACGCTGGGCTCGTTGGCGACAGTTACTAACGATCCCGGCGAGACGGAGATTCGTCGAGAGAATCTACAGCGCCTGGTCCAGGTCACCGCGCGGCTGGAGGGAGTAGACCTGGGCAACGGCGTTGCCGCGGTGCAGAAGGCGGTGAATAATCTGCACCTGCCTTCGTCCATCCGTGTCGAGTATGGCGGTTTATATGAGGAGAATCAAAAATCATCACGCGACCTGTTGATGGTTTTGTTGTTGGCACTGTTGCTTTTGTTCGCGGTGCTGTTGTTTGAATTCAGGACTTTTTCCGCGCCTACAGCGATTTTGGGATCCGCGCTGCTTTCCACGTTCGGCGGATTCCTGGCGCTGTTGGTCACGGGGACGACGTTCGACGTTGCTTCCCGAATGGGCATGATCATGGTCATCGGCATCGTGGCGAAAAACGGTATTTTGCTTCTGGACGCGGAGCACCGCTTCCGCAACTTGGGTTTGTCCGCGGAGGAAGCGATGATACAGGCGGGGCGGCGGCGCTTGCGCCCGATTGCGATGACTGCGTTGGCAACCATCGCCGGCATGTTGCCGCTGGCATTCGGGATCGGCGCAGGCTCCGAGATGCTAAAGCCGCTGGCGATTACGGTGATTGGCGGACTGATTAGCTCGATGGTTTTATCGCTGATCTTTACGCCGGCGATTCACTACTACCTTTCCAGGCGGCACGCGGCGCCGGCTCAGCAACCAGCGACCGTGTAACAGAAGCTATTTTGCGTAGGGGCGGGACGACGTTTGTCCCTTGCCTTCCGTCGCTGTGACGGTTTGTCCTGCCGCCACGTTGGAGAGACGATCGACTTGGCCGCTGGGCCAGCGAATCTCGATGGCGTCGGCTTTGTCGCGCTGGCCCAGGCCGAAAGTCAGGATGAGTTCGCTGGAAGAAAGGTAGCTGGAGCCGCTGCGCAGCATTTGCGTCTGCGTGTCGGCGCCCGAAGAGAGCCGCACGACGGCGCCGATACCATCTCTGTTGGACTTTGTGCCCACGAGCTTGAGCCGAACGCTGCGATTGGCTGGGTTACTTCCTTGCGCTTCATTGCGAAATAAATAAACCGGGCCGCCGTTGGTGGAAAGTAGCAGATCGAGGCGGCCGTCGTTTTTGGTGTCGGCGTAAGCCGCACCGCGTCCGACGCGCGGCGTGGTGAAGGCTGCGCCCATTGTATTGGTCACTTCCTCGAATTTTCCTTTGCCGAGATTGCGAAACAGGTGGGGCGGCATCGCGTATTTGACGTTGGCTTGCACCTTTTGGATTTCGGGATCGATGTGGCCATTGGCTATGAAAATGTCCGGCCAGCCGTCGAGATCGTAATCGAAGAAGAAGCAGCCGAAGCCCAACGTCAGCAGCGTGGCGCGGCCGATTGCGGATTGCGGCGCTTCGTCCACGAATAAGCCTTTGCCTTCGTTGTGATAGAGCGAGAGCATCTGGTTCGAAAAGTTCGTGATCATCACGCTGTGATAGCCAGAGTGATCGTAGTCCGCGGCATCGACGCCCATGCCGGCGCGGGCCACGCCGTCTTCGCTGAAGGCTACGCCAGCGATTACTCCTTTTTCGGAGAAAGTGCCGTTGCCGTTGTTGCGGTACAGCTTGTTCGGTTGCGTGTCGTTTGAAAAGAGAAGATCAGGCCAGCCGTCATTGTCGTAATCGAGCACCGCGATGCCCATTGTCTTGGAGGTCGGTTCGCCGAGCCCGGCTCTCTGCGTGACATCCTCAAACGTGCCGTCGCCGCGGTTGTGCCAGAGCCGTGCCGCTGTTCCCTTGTAGGATTCGGGCGTGCAGTACGACTTGCTTTTACCGTCCAGCGTGCAATAAAGGTCCGTTTCCTGCGTCCATTGCACGTAGTTGCCGACCACCAGATCGAGACGCCCGTCTTTATCGTAATCGACCCATGCTGCGCTGGTGCTTAGCTCGCGGGGACCGCTGAGCCCGGCCCTCTGCGTCACATCGGTGAATGTTCCATTACCGTTGTTGTGAAAGAGCCGGCTTTGTCCTAGCGCGGTGACAAAGAGATCGTCAAAACCATCGTTGTCATAGTCGCCTACGGCAACGCCCATCCCGTACATCTCCACGTCGAGACCGGCTTTGTGCGTTACGTCGGTGAACGTTCCGTCATGATTGTTGTGATAGAGCTTGGGCGTGGAGTGTTTTTGCGCGTGACCCGGCCAGTCCATGCCGTTTACCAGGAAAATATCCGGCCAGCCGTCGTTGTCGTAATCGATGAACGCGACGCCGGGGCCGAGCGTCTCCGGCAAGAATTTCTTCCCGAAGGCTCCATTGTTATGCACGAAGCGAATCCCGGACTGCTGGGTTACATCGCGAAACGTCACTGCGGAGGCGGCCTGACCGCCGGTCTTGCCGACCCCCACTGTTGCAGCTGCTAGCGCAAGCGCAGCCAACAACGCCGTGAGTCCCTTCATTGTGTCCTCATTGTTAATCGTGGCCGACACCTAAAGCATCCGCGACGCGATTGATGTAATTGAACCAGGACGCGATCAGCGTAATCTGCAAAATGCCTCGGTCGTCGAAGCCGACGGCTCTGAGTTTTGCGTGATCGTCCGGCGAAACCTTGGTCGCATCCTTGGTCAGCTTCATCACATAATCGAGCATCGTGCGCTCCTGCTCGTTGATCGCCGCAGACCGATAGTCTCTCTGCAGCGTCTCCACCAGCTCTTTGTCCAAGGTCACGCGACGCAGAAACTCTGCGTGAGATTCAATTCAATAGACACACCGGTTCGCTACGGAAACCATGGTCGCGATCATTTCGTGCTGGCGGCGCTGCAAGGGCAGCTCTGGAGACATCAGCGCCCCGAAGGTGCTGAACGCGTGAAACATTGCATCGGGGATCAGCGAGTGCGACGCGACAATGCTCGAACTCTGCCCATTATTCTCGGGATGCACTGGCGTTGCGTACTCAAGGGGATAGACCGCGCGTTGCGCCAGCATCGCTTTCTTGACGCGCTCATCGTCTTCCATCGGTACGGTTTTGATCCAGGTCATGAATCAAATCCTCCTGAGGTCAGCCTGGTGTGGAATCAATGTGAGCCACCAGGTTGGGTTGCGACCGTTGCAGGTGACGCGGCGGCACGTTTAGCAGTCTTCGGTGAGGCATTCAGCGCAACGGAGACATGCTCGTGAATGGGCTGCCGCTCGTTGTTGTCTTCCGGATGCGCTTGCCGATAGGGTCCGGTGATGGCCTGCGCCGATTCGTCCGCCTTGAATCGCAGGTAACGTTCTTTGTGCTCGTTCGCATGCGCTTCGTCCCCCAGCCCGCTGTAGCAAAGCATCAGGTTGTAATGGGCCTGCAAATCCTCGGGGTCGATGGCCAGTGTCTGATTGAATTCCGTCACGGCCGCGGCGTATTTCTTCTGCAAAAATAAAATGCGGCCCACTTCATTGCGCACGACGCGGTCGCGCGGATATTGCTCCAGGATCTGCCGCAAGCGCGCAAGCGCGTCGTCGTATTTGCCTTCTTCCTTCAGAATCCGCGCATAGAAGAAGTTCGCGCGCGCCAGCCCTGGTTTCAGGGCCAATGCCTTTTCCAAGACAATATGCGCCCCGCCGGTATCGCCTTCCTGCACCAAAGCGCGCCCGATGTTTACCCAGCCATCTGGATTTTGCGGATCGATGTCCGCGGCTTTCTGAAACGCCGCGGCCGCACCCTTCAGGTCGCCTTGCAAGAAAAGGCCGATGCCGTAATCGTTCCAGCGCGACCAATCTTCTTTCGCCAGGGTCAGTTTGGGTTGCGGCGCGGGAGTACTTCGCGAGGCGACATTTAGAGTCTTCGTATCTTCCGCCACCGTGATCACCGGCAGGTTTGGGATGGTTTTTAGCTCGCCCGCAACCATTTTGGGGTTGACGCTCTGGAATAACCATTTGCGATCGTCGTAGTCGGGAGTCACCGCGTCGGGAGCCTGATTCGAATCGTGCGCGCCCGCGAATGCAAACTGCGTATTCCACCACATGAATTTGCGGTAGTTCAGCTTGGCATGCAGCGTGATCTTGTCGCCGGCATTTTCCGGAATATGCAGCCGGTAGTGCGCGGTGTCCGCCGCGCCGGGTGGGATCAAATGCACGTACACCGTCGCGCGATTGGCCCAGGCATTTCGCTTGTTGATGGGATTCCCGTGTGCATCGATGAGCAGCGAGCGGTAAAAATGCGCCCCTTTTTCGACCGGACCCTTGCCGTCGTCCTCGACCTTGCCGCTCCAGAAGAGAGTTTGCCCCTTTTCATCGATCGCCTGCAGCTCGAGCCAGACATCGAAGGCGTCGATCGTTCCGCCCGGGAAAAAGTGCCCGACCTTGCGGGTTCGAACGACTACATCGACGCGCACGTCGTCCCCGCGCCGCACGGTAGCATCCACGCTGCCCAGCGGCGCGGTGAGAGGGCGAGTCTCGCCGGCAGGTCCGCTTGGCAGAGAGGTTTCCGCCTCCTCACCCACCGCGAACGCCGTAGATAGCTCCGGGCGGCCCATTTTCGCTGTGGTTGGCGCAGAAACCTCATTCCCCGCGGGCGAAATCGCAAAAATATCCACGCTGAGCTGCTTGTCTTGCAAGAATTTCTGGCTGAGCTCCAACTGGGTCTGATCCTGATTTGCCGTGGGCACCGCCGTATTCGCCCCGGGGAAGCGGTGCGAATGCACGAAACCATCGATATTCCCGAAGTCGGCCGAGCGGACCTGCGGCATGTGGCAATCCGCGCACATCATCGAATTCGCGGGATAGTAGAACGAGCGCGCGCCTTGGCCGGAAACACCACTGGCTTGCCAATTGTCGTACTCGTTGAAGCCGCGCACCCAGCGATAGTGGTTCACCGGAACGTCGAGGTGAACTTTGTGGCACGAAGCGCAGAACTCGGCGGTCTGCGTGCGCATGAAGGGCTTCAAGAACGTGCGGCGGTGCGGCTCTGGATTCACGCGCACCAGAAAATCGTGCAGCGTGCGCACCACGGGATTGTCGCTCGCCGCCAGTTCGTGGAGCTTCGGATACTCCAAAACGAAGTCGCCCTGCCCCATCGTGCTCTTCACTTGCATGATGCTGTGGCACATCAAGCAGCTCAGGCCCGCTTTTGCTTCTGGCCGGTCGACGATTTCCTTGATGGGCTTGTCGAAAAGGCCGCTGAAAAGCAGCGCCGGATCATGGCAGCCAGCGCACCATTTCGAGGCACGTACGCCCGCTACACCTTGCATGTACTCGATGCTCTTGCGATACCACTGGTTGTTGAACGATGAAAAGTGGTGCGCCGAGCTGTACCACTGTTTGTAAATGTCGGCGTGGCAGCGCTGGCACGCGTCCGACTGCATGAAATATTTTGCGGGGATGTAGCCGCCGTCCTTGGTCTGCGCGGAGCTCGGGAAAAATTTCCCTTGCGGACCGTCGCCTTCGCCGTCCATGGAAGCCGCGGGCATTTGCGGGTTCACAATGCGATTTGCGTTCCTCCAGGAGATTTCGCGCACCCACCACGTCCCGGCGGAAATCACTCCCGTTGCGAGCACGAGAGCTGCAAATCGAAAAACGCGCTGCGTTGCCGTGCTGCCCAGCCAACCACGCGAAGCCAGCGACGCCGTGGCGACGAACAGGGAGCCGACGATGCAAAGGACGATGTGCGCGTAGAGCCACGGCTTCAGGCGGTTTAGCGCGCCAACAAAAATCAGCGCGATGCCGAGTACCGCGCCCACAGCCAGGAACACCCAGCCAACGCGCGCAAGCGGTGCATCCACTCGGAGCAATCGAAAAAGGAAGGGAAGCAACAAGACGCTGAGCAGAATGCCAACGGCCACGTGAAAGAGAACGAGGGTTCCGTAGGTGATGGTGGCGGAGGGAAATGCGTACAAATAAATAGCGCTTGCCACAAGGGCCAACAAGCTTCGCAAGCGCCAACGTTCCATCGCGCGTCTCTCCACTCTTGAACGCCTCGACGCCACTGCCAAAAATTGCGGCCGGATGGTGCGCATCCGGCCGCGAGTGCTTGGGGTGCCTCCCGGGGGCGCTGGAAAAAGAAGCCTCGCTGGAAGCGATGTGGGCGTTTTATATCGCCCAGCCGGAAACGCTGCAATAACGCGAAAGCACTAGAAACCGGTGTTGGCCTTAAGTCCTTTCCCTTCAGCGATTTGATAGCTGCGGCCAGCGTCGAGATTTTTGAACTCCTCCTTGGCGCCGCTTGGCCATTCAATCTGTACACGCTCGATTGCCGCGTGTTTTCCCAGGCCGAAGGTCACCGGCAATTCCGATTGCGAAAGATAGCTCGAGCCACCCTTTACAACGCGACTTTGCGTCTGCCCGTTGCCGGACATCCGCACCAGCGCGCCAATGGCATCACGATTTGACTTCGTTCCCACCAGATGAAAGCGAATGCTGTGATTTCCAACGACGTTCTCATTGCGATAGAGATACGCGGGTCCATTGTTGGTGGTCAGCAAAATGTCCAGATTGCCGTCGCGATCAAAGTCGCCGTACGCCAAGCCGCGACCGACCTTGGGTTGCGAGAAACCGGCGTCGACGTCCGCCGCGACGTCGCGGAATTTTCCGCCGCCTTCGTTTAGAAAAAGCTGCGGTGCTTGCGCGTAGCCCACGTTGCCGTGAATGTTCCGCACCGTCTCTTCGATGTGCCCGTTAGCGATGAGCAGGTCCAGAGCGCCATCCAGATCCACGTCAAGGAAAGCGCAGCCGAAGCCCAATGTGTTCTTCGATGGCAAGCCTACCCCAGCGGCGATCGAAATATCGTCGTATGTCCCCGGGCGCACGGCCCGATAAAGTCCGATCATCTCGTTATCAAAATTAGTGATGGCGATTCCCGGATTGCCCGAATTCTCGAAATCCGCAACGTCCACGCCCATCCCGGCCCGCGCTTTGCCTTCGGTGCTGAAGGCGAGCCCCGCTTCCACGGCGACGTCTTTGAATCTGCCGTTTCGCAGATTCTTGTAGAGTTTGTTGGGTTGCGTGTCGTTGGCCACCAGCAAATCCGGCCAGCCGTCCTGGTCATAATCGAGCATCGCCACGCCCAGCGATTTCGAGCTGCTGTCAAAGATTCCGCTGGTGGCCGTAACGTCCTCGAATGTTCCGTCTCCGCGATTGTGAAACAGCCAGCAGGTGTTGCCGCGATATGCCTCTGGCGTGCAATACGATTTGTGCTTTCCGTCGAGGCTACAAAAAACGTCATGCTCGGGTGACCAGCGCACATAGTTGCAGATGAAAAGGTCGAGCAAGCCGTCGCGATCGTAATCGAACCACAGCGCTGATGTGCTGAACGCTTGCCGCGCGCCCAAGCCGCTTACTCGAGTCACATCGACAAAAGTTCCTTTGCCCGTATTGCGAAATAGCCTGTTTTGCCCGACGCAGGTGATGAAAATATCCGGGAAGCCGTCGTTGTTGTAGTCGCCCACCGCGACACCCATTCCGTACATCTCGACGTCCAGGCCGGCGGCTTTGGTCATATCCGTGAACGTGCCATTGCGATTGTTTTTGTAGAGCCGCAACGTGGAGTGCTGGCGCTTGTGGCCAGGCCAATCCATCCCGTTGATAAGAAGAATGTCTTGCCAGCCGTCGGCGTCATAATCGAGAAAGGCGCAGCCGGAGCCGAGCGTCTCTGGAAGCAATTTGCCGCCGTACGCCCCGCTGTTGTGCTGGAATTGAATGCCTGCGCTTTCCGTGACGTCCACGAAGCGAAAGCCCGGTACGGGCGCGGCTGAAGCAGCGTCCAGTATCCAAGAATGAGTTAGGGCGCAGAGCCCTGCACTCGCGGCGCCCGACAAAAATTCCCGCCGCTTCAAGTCAGGCTCACCAATCCGTTACGAATGGCGTAAACCACGAGCTCCGCTGTCTTGTGAATTCCCAGCGTGTCCATGATGTTGGCGCGGTGCACGCCCACGGTGTTCGCGCTGAGGCCCAGCTCCGCGGCAATTTCCTTGTTTGATTTGCCCGCCACGATGTGCCGCAGAACTTCCAACTCGCGCGCGGTGAGCCCGCTGTCGCGCTCGCCCTTGAGAGCCGCGGGCTTGGCGAGTTGCGGATCGAGCACCAGCTGGCCTTCGGCGACGCGCTTGATCGCATTGACCAAATCAAGTTCCAGTGCATTTTTCAAGATGTAGCCGCGCGCTCCCGCTTCGAGAGCCTGGCGCACCAAAGTGTCCTCGGAATGCATGCTGAGCATCAGCACCTTCGCATCCGGCAACTTCGCACGGATGTGACGCGTGGCGTCGATGCCGCTAATACCCGGCAGCGCGCAATCCATCACCACCACTTTCGGTTTCAACTCGAGCGCCAGCCGCACTGCTTCCAGCCCCTCGCTGGCCTCACCGACGACAGAAATCGCGTCATCATCCTCGAGCATCCGCCGGAATCCTTTGCGGACCAGCGCGTGATCGTCCACCAGCAGAACCGTGAGCTTATCCGCCATGCGCTTCCACTTTCTCCGCCGGCACTACGAGCTGCACGATCGTTCCGCCGCCCTCGCGTCTAAGTACTTGCAACGTGCCCCCCACGAGCTCCGCGCGCTCTCGCATTCCAACCAGCCCGATGCCCTGGTGCCCTGCGTCCGGCGAAAATCCCATGCCGTGATCTTCCACTTCCAGACTTATGGAATCCTTTTGGAATTTCAGCCGCACCCAGGCCTCTGGCGTTCCCGCATGGCGTTTCACATTATTGAGCGCCTCTTGCAGCACGCGATACACCTGCACGCCGGCGGTACCGTTTACCGGAAACGCCACGCCTGATTTTTCGTAGTGCAGCTTTAGCCCGGTCTGCCGCTCGATCATAGGAATATACCAATCGAGCGTACTCTCCAGGCCCTGTTCATCGAGCAGCACCGGATGCAGCGCTTGCGACAAGCCGCGAATATTGTTCAGCGTCGATTGCGCGATTTCGCGAACCTCTTGCAAATCCTGGCGGAGCGGCGCGCCCTGGGGCACCTGCTTTTCGACGCGGCTGAGTAGAGAGCCAATCGCCGTAAGCACCTGGCCGAATTCGTCGTGGAGCTCGCGAGAAATGTGGCGAAGCGTGGACTCCTGCGTCGCAATGAGTTTCTGTGCCAAATCGCTGCGCTGTTCGGAGAGAGCCGCGAGCCGCGCGAAGATCTGCCGGTTCGAACGAATCAAGTACAAGCTGGTGAGCGCGATGGCGATCAGCGCCGCGCTCAGGAAAATATATAACTGTCGTTGCACAAGGTCGTAGATTCTTGCGATTCGTTCGGCCGCCTGCTGCTCGGCTTCGTTATTTTCCACCAGCAAGCGAGACACCGCGGTGCTCAGGGCCGCTTGCCGCGCTTGTAGCGACACCCGAATCTGGTCGCGCGCTTCCGTTTCTTTCCCGTCGCGTGCCAGCGAAAACATCCTATCCACCGCATCCCAGAATTGTGAAAGCTGCTGGCTCAAATACGCACGCTGCTCTGGGGTGCGATGCACCTCGGCGTATTGTTCCTCGAGCTGCAGCGCGGAGTCCAAATCGCCGCGCACGCGTTCGAATTGCGCCGACCAGGCAACCAGGGGATACGGCTCACTCGCATCCAGCATGTCGCGCATCGCCAAGGCCACCGTATTCAAATCATTTTGCAGCCGCAGCAATTGCAGCGAATCCTTGCGCCCACGATCCACCATGTCGCTCTGCAGCTTGCGCAAACCCGCAAGCTGCACGCGAATGTACGCCGAGTAAGCCACTACGACCGCGAGGGTAATCACTAAACCCAGGAGCAGCGCCGCGGTAGGTGATCGTTCCGAGCGCGAAGACGTTTGCACGGACAGAGGATACCTCAGTGCGATGTTTGCCGGCGCAGGGTCGCAACAATACAAATCATGAGCAGGGCGCTGAGGAGCGGCATGAGGAATCCCACACGCAGACTCCCGGAATACTTCGAGAAAATGCCAACGAGCCACGGGCCCGCGGAGCCACCCAGCGAAGCGAGCGCAAACAATAATCCCCCGATGCGCTTTGCTCGCGCTCCATACCACTTTGAGAGCCAGGCTATATAGATGGGATAAACACAGGCGCAACCCAAACCGGCGACGAAGACTGCAGCAATCGCTGTTTTAACGGTTGCCGAAAAAATCAACAGCGTGATCGCTGCAGCGGTCAGGCTGAGGGCCGCAAGTACCAACCGTCTTTCTGACACGCGCAACAACGCCAATGGAGCTAAGCCGCGCCCGGACGTCAGTCCGGCATAAAAAAACATCGGCGCAAGCGTCGTAATATTGGTGATTCCTTTCGCCAGCCTTCTCGAATATTCAGCAGACCAAACGCCGATGCTGTTTTCCATTCCCACGTACGTAAAAAACAATATCGCCAGCGCGATGGTTACCCAGAGTCCCATTCCCAGCGATGCACCTTCTACTTTTTCCGTGGTCTGCGCTTGTTTTTTTGCCTCGAATGGCGTGAAAAGCAAACTCAGGGCTAGCAGGGCGCCGAATACGGCGTACCCAACCAGGAGACCGGGCAATGTGTTGTGTCCCAATGCGAGTTTGAACAATGGAGAGCACGCCATGGCGCCTGCTCCCCATGTGAAATTAAGCCGATTCAACAAGGATGCGCTGCGCACGCCTCCCTCTTCCGCAACATACAAGTTCGTTCCCGGTGTGATCAGGCCATAACCAAAGCCGATAGCGGATGTCGCTATCAACGCATTCACGTGCGCTGCAGCGTTTAGCGTGGCCAGGCCATATCCAATGAGGGCATAGCCAAGCACCAAGGGTGGCCGGTACCCGTGCCAAGACATTAAGGCGCCTGACGCGAGCGTGCCCACCAGCGCGGCAAAAAACTGAAGCATCGGGAAAAGTCCCGCCTGCCCGTCGTCGAGTCCCCACCTGCGAATGAATACCGGCAGCATCGGCCCGATGATCGTGGTGGCGATTCCACTCAAGACGAACCCGAGGAAAAGCACAGCCAGCAAGCGGATGCGGCTGCTAGTGGTGCGCTCTGGTATTGCCACCGCGGTGGTCATCGACATGTGTTCAAAACATTCTGAAGGAGCAAGCGGTAAGAGGCAACTTTGACTTGAAGGCGAGGCAGCTACGTTGCGCCAGCAAATTCGTGTACGCTCTTCGTCGAGCTTTAAGATCTGCTCGCTACGAATGATCGACGTCGGACTCATCGGATTTGGCCTGGCAGGGCGCGCGTTTCACGCTCCGGTGATTCATGCCGTGCCGGGTTTGCGCCTTGCCGCGATTTTGCAACGCAGGGGCGACGCGACCGCTGAACTCTACCCGGTCGCGCGCGTCGTGCGCAGCGTGGAAGAGATGCTGTCAATCTCTAAGATTCAGCTTGTGGTTATTGCCACGCCGAACGACACGCACTATCCAATCGCTCGGCAATGTCTTGCGGCGGGTCGCGATGTGGTGGTCGACAAGCCCCTAACCCCAACGCTAGAACAGGCTCTGGATCTCGTAAAATTCGCGCAAGAACACGGACGACTGCTCACCGTTTACCAGAACCGCCGCTACGATGGCGACTTTCAATCCGTGCAGCAACTTGTTGCGAGCGGCCGTCTCGGGCGTCTGGTGCGATTTGAATCGAACTACGACCGTTTTCGCCCCCAGCTAAAGACGGGTGCATGGCGCGAGCGCGTTGGCCCCGGCACTGGCATTCTCTTCGACCTCGCGCCACACCTGATCGATCATGCGCTGCTGCTTTTCGGCCTTCCCGAAGCGGTCAACGGCGACATCCGCATCGAGCGCGAGCATGCGGTCGCCGATGACTCCTTCGATCTCACCCTGCATTATGCGGGCGGCTTGCGTGCTCTACTTCGCGCTACCATGCTCGCCGCAGTCGCGCGCCCGCGCTTCGTTCTCCACGGTACCGGCGGCGCTTACGTGAAACACGGTTTTGATGTGCAAGAGCCCAAATTGCGCGCCGGCCGCATTCCGTGGGACGAAAAGCCAAGCGAATCGGAGCAAGAAGAAAACTCCGGCGTTCTCACGATCGTGAATGCGGACGGCACTACCGCGCAGCAGCGCGTCCCTCCCGTTTCAAGCGATTATCGCAGCTACTACGCGAACATTCGGGATGCCTTGCTCGGGACGGCCGCGCCTGCGGTCACGCCGCAACACGCCCTCAACGTTATGCGCGTGCTCGAGTTCGCCCGTGAAAGCAGCGCTCGGCGCTGCACGATCGCTTGGCCGGCCTGAAGGCCCTACATTCAGGACGGAGTGGCGGCGCTTCCGCGTATAATCAAAGGGAGGGAGCGCCACGTTGATCGAACTTGCACCTTCGATTCTTTCGGCCAATTTCGCGCAGCTCGGCGCTGATGCGCTCGCCGCCCTCGATGGCGGCGGTACGGTCCTGCACCTCGATGTAATGGACGGGCATTTCGTCCCGAATCTCACGATTGGACCACCAGTCATTGCGTCGCTGCGCAAAACGATCGCAAAGGTGCCCTTCGATTGTCACTTGATGATTGAAAATCCCGACGATTACGTCGCGGCCTTCGCCGAAGCCGGTGCCAATTGGATTTCCGTGCACCAGGAAGCTTGCGTGCACCTGAATCGCACGCTGCACCTGATTGCGTCGCATGGATGCAAGCCTGCTGTGGTGATCAATCCCGCGACGCCCGTGCACATGCTCGACGAAGTTCTAGACATCGTCCATCACGTGCTGGTGATGTCCGTGAATCCGGGCTTTGGCGCGCAGAAATTTATTCCCGGCTCGCTGCGCAAAATTGAAATGCTGGCGCAGATTCGCGAGCGGCGTGGGCTTTCGTTCCGTATCGAAGTAGACGGAGGCGTCGATCTGACTACGGTCGGCGACGTGGTTCGCGCCGGCGCGGACTTGCTGGTTGCCGGCAATGCGGTGTTTGCCCGCGGCGACATCCGCGACAATGCCGGCAAGCTGTTGCAAGCCGCGCGCAGCGCAACCGCTATGCGCGCTTAGAGGAATCTCTAAAACTGACCTCACTGCTCCTCGTAGTTCCAGGTCAGGCCGCCGTCGACGAAGTACGTTGTTCCCGTAACATAATCGGCGTCCGAAGACGCCAGGAACGCTGCCACCGATGCCACATCTTCTGGTTTGCCAAGGCGCTTCAGCGGAATATTTTCCAGCAGCGACTTCAGCTTAACCGGGTCGTTCAGCAATTTCTTGTTGATGGGCGTCTCGATGGCGCCTGGCGCGATCGAGTTGATGGTGATCCCGAGCGGCGCCAGCTCGATCGATAAATCCCGCGTCAGCATCTTGATGCCGCCTTTGCTGGCGCAATAGGAGGCAAAGTGCGGGAACGGCAACTCTTCGTGCACGGAGCTAATGTTTATCACCTTTCCGCCTGCCTTGGCTTGCATACGGTGCCTGACGAACGCCTGGGTCACGAAAAAGGGACCTTTCAGATTTACGTTGAGAACGACGTCGTAGTCCTCTTCAGTCACGTCCCAGAAATCGGCGCGGCGCTCGAGTCCGGCATTGTTCACCAGGATGTCGATGCGGCCGAACTGACGGACGGATTCGTCCACGAAGCGTTGACCTTCCGCAACTTTCGCGACGTCACACTGGACCGCCGCGGCTTGTCGACCTCCTTTCTGCACGGCTGCGACGACTTCGTCTGCGCCGACTTTGTTCGAGCGGTAGCACAGGGCCACATCGGCGCCCTCCGCCGCTAGGCGCTCCACAATCGCGCGCCCAATCCCCTGATCGCCGCCGGTGACGGCAGCCACTTTGCCTTCCAATCGGTTTGTCACGTTGCTCTCCCTTTTAGCGGTTCACCGATGAGATGCGCGGTGCGCCGGATGGTTTCGCGGAGCCAATCCCTCTGAGCGCACCGGCGGAACTCTGCGCCGAGGCGAGGGATATCCTAAGAACGTCACCCTAAATGGTTTGCGAGAGTTTTGGCCTTACGGAGTGGCCTGAGCGTGCGCGAAGGAGGCGAGGTTTTGCTTATCGATCCAGATTACGCCCGTGTTTACGAAGGTGGGGACGGGCGCGAAAGGATCCTTGGCCCAGCCAACATTGAGCGAGCGGGGTCTATGGCGATGCAAGTCATCGAGCATTTTCAACCCGACGAAGCCCATGGTGAAAGGTCTTTGCGCGATGGTGCCTTGGATGTAGCCCTTGCGAATCCATTCGAGGGTTTCCGGATCAGAATCCATGGCGATCACGGTCTTGCCGTCGATGTGCCCTGCGTTCAATGCTTTCGCGACGCCCTTGCCGCCTAGCGCTTCCAGGCATACGAACGCGTCCACCCTAGGTTTTCCGGCGATTAGCTTTTGCGCCTGATCAAAGGCGATCTGCGGATCTCCTTTGATGTCGACCACGGACAGCACCGTGATGTGAGGATACGCGGTCAGGATTTCCATATAGCCCCGATAACGCTCATTCAGATTGGTCTGCTCGGGCATGGTAAAAATGGCGACGCTGCCATTGCCATGCAGGGAGCGGCTGACGATTTCGCCGCCCAATCTTCCGGCCTCGTAGTTGTCCGTCCCTATGAAGGACAAGCGCTTGCTGGCGGAAGCGTCGGCATCCACCGTGATGACGGGAATTCCAGCGGCAATCGCCGCATCGATGTCCGACTTCATGAGGTCCGGGTCGGCCGGGGACACCAGAATGCCTGCGGGGTTCAACTGGGCGACGCGGCGAAATTCCCGCTGCTCAGCTTTAGGATCGTAGCTGCCCGGACCAGTCACCGTTCCTTGCACCTGCATTTCGGAAGCGGCTCTCGTAAATCCAGACGCGGCGGTCTGCCAATACGGGATTTGCGTGTTTACCGCGACAAGAAAATATTGGTCCCTTGAGTCACGCCCAGCCGAACTAAGAGACCTGTTGCATCCGCTGTAAAGGAGCGGCAGGGCGAGAAGAAAGGGACCCAGGAACCTTGCGGCCATCGACATAAGACCCCCCATAAAAGGGAAACGGTCCGAGGCGCGGGAGGAAAACCTGCGCAATCATAGGCGCGCAAGGTGCGGAAAACAAGAGCGAGCGCTTGGCTGATATGCGCTTTGCCCTGGCGTTCCCGTCAGCGGGCGGCAAGGGTTGTCGAGGAACTGTCCTTGGATGCGTTTTCGTAGAGGTGAAGAATTTGCGTGGCGCGCTTTAACAGATCCGAGGGAAGTTCGCCAGGCTGGTAGTCAACCCAGCCGGTTGCGTAAGGGATTGGGGTTTTTTCCCCGGCGGAGACGATTTCCAGCGGACCTACGCGATTCAAAATATGCTTTACCTCGCCCAGCGTGCAGTCGGTCAGGATCAGCAGGAAATCGCCGCTTGCGAGACGTACGGCAAAATCAGTGCCGCGAATGGCTTTTTTCAAGCGGCGGGCAAACTCCTTCAGCAATGAGTCGATAGTAGCCTTGCCGTAGCGCTGAGTGACTTGCGCGAATTCCTCGATGTGAATGGTGGCGACGCTGAGCGAGGTCTTTTCGCGGCGCGCGCGGCCTATTTCCTTGCCGAGTTGCTGGTCAATGGACGCGCGCGTGAAGAGGCCAGTAACCGGATCGAAACCGGAGGCGTCTGAGATTTCGCTCCCGTTACGCTCCGGAAAAGGATTCTGCGCGGTTAGCTGTTTCCTACGCCGCCGGAAGGACCATTGCCGATAGACGAGCCAAGCATTGAAAACAACCACGAGAGACGCTGTGCCCCATTGCGCCTGATCGGGGCGGATTTCATAGAAGTGATTGGCATGACGGAAGAGAAAGGGCAGGAAGGACAGAACCAAAGCCGATGTAGCCAGCAGCGTCACAGCACAGGCAAAAAACCACAACCACCACTCGCTGCGCGCAAGGTGCCGCAACTCGGTCTCGTTTTGCAGCGCGCGGAAAGCGCCCGAGCCCTCCAGGGGAGAAGGTGTTGGCGTGCGCTCGCGAAGGCCGAGGATGGACTTCATCTGGCTTTGAGGATCCAAAGCAACTGTAGAGGTGCAATGCACGTCGGGCAATCGTGAAAAAGTACAGGTCCCCTTAACTGCAAAACTGGACGCCTGGACAGGGGTGACACATTGGGGGAGTACCGGCCCGCGAAGTTCTCGAAATCGTGGTTCTGGAGTGGCCTACTTAGGGAGTTGAGCTGCCTAGCGCAGCACTTGCCCAAGGGAAGTCCAGCCCTTTCGCTTGCGCTTGCTACGCGACCTGTGGGCAAAGATCGCGGAAAGGGTAAAAAATGAAAAACAAGTGGATCATAGCGGGCTTGACGGCAGCATTGGTGCTTCTTGGAGCCGCGAAAGCCGCGGCACAATCGTACAATCCCATCCATTGGATCAAGAAAGGGCCGACGGCCAGCGAGCAGCTCGCAGCAAATGGCGAGCAGAGCAAGAAGTTGGCGTCGCAACTGCAGGCGCTCTTGCCGCCACGGACGAAGCTGGAGGATGCTTGCACGGCTTTCCGGCAGCTGAGCGAGTGTGTCGCCGCGCTGCATGTCAGCCACAATCTCAAAATCAAGTTCAACTGTTTGAAATGGGACGTTACCGGGGTTCAGCCGGGGAACAATGTTTCTTCGTGCAGCGCTCCGGAAGGCGGAAAGGCATTGAGCCTCGCCAAGGCTATTCAAACGCTGAAGCCCGCGGCGGATGCGAAGGCAGAAGCCAAGAGCGCGGAGAAGCGAGCGCACGAAGACATCAAGGACGCTTCATCGTAAAACGGTCGACTGCCGGGCCCCGCGAAGACATTAGGCCTTTTTCTTTTCAAGTTTCAGGTTGACGACGATCTCTTTCTTGTTGTCGAAGCTGGAAACCGTTCGGGTGGCGGATTTGGCGCCGTCTTTTTCGGCGTGGATTTCATAGTCGACATTGGGATCGAGGCCGCTGAAGCGGTAATTGCCTTCCTCGTCGGCGATGTAGCTGCGGACTGCATTGGTGCGCGTATTTCTGAGAAAAACGACGGCTGAAGGTACGGGAGCTTCGGTGGACTTGTCCACCACAACGCCGCGGACGGTGCGTAGCTGCGTTTCGTGCTTGGCGTCCTGCGCCAGGGCCGAGCAGACGCACACGGTTAAAGCCAGAGCCACAAGCAGCGAGCGAAGTCGGTGCGTCATTGTTTCCCTCTCCTGGCCGGTTCCATGCGGAAAACCACGTTGTTTTCTCCCGAGCCGTTCCGTGCGTCGATTGTCCTGGTCTGGTCGGCAAAGCCCTTGGCGTGTACTACCATCTCATACTGGATACCTTGCGGCACGCGAATCGCAAATTCGCCACGCGAATTGGTGCGGTCCTCCCACCGGAATTTCTTTTCGCCAGCGCGATGGATGCGGAGTTGTACCCCCGGGAAAGAGAGAGCTTTGTCGGTGAATACGGTTCCGCGGATCAAAAAGTCATTGGCGTGGCTGTATTTCTGCTTGCCACTGCTTGCAGATGATGAGGATTGCGGCTGAGAAGCCGGGGCGGCTTGTTGATCGAGCGCTTGGGAAGCGGCGACCGGAACCAGCAGCGCCGCGGCCCACAAGGCAACGACCCACGCTACATGCATGATTCCGCTCTCCTTAAAGAATAAGATGGCGCCAGGTAGAAAAGAAGATGCCAGGAGTCTCGAAGGCAGAGTTACTCTTCGTCCTCTTCCTCATCGTCCTCTTCTTCCTCCTCGGGAAGATCGCCATTTTCGCCAATCTCCTCCTCTTCGTCTTCTTCGTCTTCGTCATCATCCATATCTTCGGAGATGATGTTCAGATGGACGGGATGGATTTGCGAGACTTCCAGTTCGGACTCGCACTCTGGGCAACTGAGAATTTCGCCTTCTTCGACTTCGTCTTCGTCGACGTCGATTTCGGCCGAACATTCAGGGCAGCGGATCACGGCTCCATCCTCCGTACGCGTATCAAAGATCGGCCCCGCTAGGACCGCGAGCACCACCGTCGAGCGTATTATATACCGGCGTGAAGTCAACCCCATCCGGGCGTGCTTTCAGGTGTGCAAGCCCGGGAAACGGATAGACACTTTATAAATGGCGTCTTCGCGGGAGTATCCGGAACGACCGATGGTCGGCGTAGGTGGCGTGATTATCGACCAGGGGCGCGCGCTGCTGATTCGGCGCGGCAGCGAGCCGCTGCTTGGGGAATGGTCGATTCCGGGAGGGACGCTGGAGTTGGGCGAGACGCTGGAAGAGGGTGTGGCGCGCGAACTGCTGGAAGAGACGGGTCTCACGGTACGCGTGATCGAGCTGATCGAAGTGTTCGACCGGATTTACGTGGAGAGCACAGCGGGCGCGAATGAGGGACAGAAGGGGCCGCGCTTCCACTATGTGATCGTCGACTATCTGTGCGAACGGCTTGCAGGCGAAGCGGTGGCGGGAAGCGATGTGACGGACGTGGCCTTCGCGAGCGAAGAAGAACTGGGCAAGTACAACTTGACGGAGACAGCCACCCGAATTTTGAAGAAGGCTTTTGCCATGGAGCGTGGGCGGCACCGTTGAGCACCGCGTACGGCGTGCGGGGCGAAAGAATCAGTACGCCTTGTTGATTTCAATGCTGCCGTTCGCGTCGGTTAGCTGAAGCTGGCACCCGCCGGAACCGATAGTACCGTTCAGCGAATCCGGGCTCAGGCTGCCGCTCGTCGTGATTGGCAAATCGCTGGAGATGCGGCCGAAGGACGTGTGGGCGCTGATGCTGTAGCCGAGGCCCTCCGGGATCTGGACGCGGATGGAAGAGAACGAAGTCTTCAGTATGATATCCCGGCAGCCGCTGGCCGGACGCGCTGCAACCACCGAAATTCCGCCGTTCTGATTGTTCACCGTGATTTTGCCGCCCACCGATTCGAGGGTTACGCCGGCGAAAGACGTCGTCACTTCAGCACTGCCTTTGACGTTGCGCGCGGTAACCGAGCCGTTGGTATTTTCCACGATGAGATTGCCGTTGATGCGCTCAGCGGAAACGCTGCCGAAACTGGTCTTCGCGAAGGTGTCGCCACCAATGTCCGTGAGCGTGATGCTGCCATTTCCGGTGATGGCGCGGATCCCTTTGGAGATGTCCGAGGCTTCGATGGCGCCGAAAGAGGATTTCAGCTCCACGCTGCCGCGGGCGGAGCGCAGCGTGATTTTCCCATTGGAAGTTTCCGCATTCAGAGCGCCTGCGATGTTGCTCAGCTCGAGATTGCCGAAGGAATCGCGAACGGTCACGGCGCTACCGGAGAGCGAACTCCCGTAGACGCGGCCATTGCTGGTGGTGCAGTTCACGCGACCCTTGACCTCGGAAAAGGTGACGTTCCCGAAACTATCGGTGATATCAGCCGCGCCGCCGATACCTGAGACGTCGACGTTGCCGTTATTGTCGTGAACAATTAGGTCGCCGCGGATGTTACGAGCTTCGACGCTGCCGAACGAAGTCGTGATGTTGGCGGAGGCGGCATCCGTGAGGTTTACGGCTCCGTTGCCTCCAGCAATGTTGGCCGCGCCTTGAATCTCGCGGACCGTGACGCTGCCGAAGCGATTGCGCAGCTCGAGCGAACCCTTCACCTGCGAAACTTGCACCGAGCCGTTGTTATCGGTGACAGATGTGTCGCCCGCCGCGCCACTGAGCTCGATGCCTCCGAAAGAGTTGCTGAGTCGCGCGGCGCCGATATCGCGGACGTTGAGCGAGCCATGGCTGTTGTCGAACTCAGATCTGCCGCGGACACCGGTAGCGTTCACGCCGCCGAAGCTGTTTTTCACAAACAGCGGAGCGTCGGAAGGCATGGCGATCTCATAGTCGACGGAATAGGAAGCGTTCTTGCGCCCGAACCAGTTGCGATTTTCCTCCGGGTACTTTGTGCGCACCTCGACGCCCTGCGCCGTTTGCTGGACGTCGATCTGCACTTTGTCGGCAAAACCTTGCGCCTGCTCGTGCGAGTCGGCTTGCGCGCGGATAGTGGCGGAAATTCTCAGCTCGCGGCTCGATTCGCCGTGGATGCGCACCTCGCCGAATTTGTTTTCGATGCGAAACGTTTGCCCAGCGCCCAGGGAGAGCGTTTTCTGGAAGTCGCGCGTGACCTGCTGCTGGCCGGGATTCGCAGCGCCCGCGGACGTAGCGGCAATGACAAGCAAAGCGGCAGCGCACAGCAGGCTGCGGCGCTTGCTCGACCAAAGGATCCGCGCAGTCTGCGGGATCTTAGGAACAGGGCCGGTCATCGCTTTACCTCTAAAATTTCTTCCAAAGTGCGCTGTTTTTCCTGATACATGGCGAGCAATTCGTAACGCAGGTGTGCGTTCGACGGGTTTTGCCCAGTCTGCGCGCGCAGGTCGTTAATTGCGGTGTCTAGCACAAAAAGCTTCTCACGGTAATTGGCCATCAACGAGGTTGCCGGATTCTCCAGTTGCGGTTCGGCCTCGCCGGCGAGCTTGTCGATCGCTTGCACGTAGGCGGATTCCGCGTGTTCCACTTCGGTGAGCGCCTTGCTCCTCAGCAGGCTGCCCTGTTGGATCGGCGGTTCCCTTCTTACCCGCAGGACCCATCCGGCGGAAACCATCAGCACAACCACGAATGCTGTCGCTGCCGCGCTTTGCCAGGAAAGAGAAAGGTTCGGGAAGAGCGAGCGCCAGTTCCACTGCTTGCGCTGATCCCGGATTGCATCCGCTTCCTCGGCGAGAGCCTGATGGATCCGGGGCCAGAGTGCGGGACTCTCCGTGTAGTCGCGCAGCTCAGCCGCTGCCAGACTCAGAGATTTCCAGGCGCGAAGCTCTTCGGCACAGGATACGCAGGTTGCCGCATGGCCCTCGAGCGCGGTCCACTCGGCTGCAGTGCCGTCTTCGAAAATTCGATCTCGGTCTTTACACGTTACATTCATCGGAATTCACCGTACTCCTGCGGCGTTATTGGCGCGAGGAGGCTCCAGCATCTGGCGAAGATTTTTCTTCGCCTGAAAAAGTGTGTTCTTCGAAGCGGCTTCGCTGATTTCCAGCATCGCGGAGATTTCTGCATGGCGGAAACCTTCCACCTCGTAAAGCAGAAAAACATCACGCTGATGGCGCGTCAGCTCGGCAAGGGCGCGTTCGAGCGCCAGCCGCAGCGTGGGGTGAGCGACAGGCGCGCGAGGCTCCGGGCGTGGAGCAGCATCGTCGCGTTGCTGCTCGTCGTCCACGGCGACTTCTTTCTTCCGTAAACGGCTGCGGCGAGCGTCGTAGCAGGTGTTTACCAGGATGCGAAAGGTCCAGGTGACGAAACTTGATTGCCCCCGAAAACTGGCGATGCCGCGCTGAACCTTCAGAAAGGTTTCTTGCACGGCGTCTTCCGCGTCTGTAGAGCTGCCAAGGATGTTGCGGGCCAGGTTCTTCATGCGCGCGCCGTGTAACGAATACAATCGCTCGTACGCACGCAGGTCGCCGGACCGGCAGGCTGCGGCCAGCGCCGTGTCCTCCGTCTTACCTGCCTCCGCCGCGTCAGGAGCGGCGATTTGTCCTCGGAAGGGTTCCACCCGCCTCTCCCGTTGCGCTACGGGAGGGATTCTAGTCTCCCAAGCCAGCGCAAGTCCCATAATTCCCATGCGATGCTCCCTAGGGTAGGGACGATGGGGAAGGGCAAAACGTCAGGTTTATAGGTTATTGAAGGCCCAGCGGCTTGTAGTGACACGGTTATTGGGTATTGCAGCCAGGCGTTCGCGCTCAGGAATTTGGTCGCGCGCCTATCTCAAGGCACGCGTCCAGCCAAGACGGTGCCGGGAGCGGTCAGCGCTAGGAAAATCTTCCTGTGAAGAAGCTATAACCGCCAAGAGAAGAGCAGTTCCCAGGAAAGCCATAACTGCCAACGGCGAATGTCGAAGACTTTAGCCTGCTATGGCATCCGGCAGAGCGCCGCGCGTGCGTTCGCGGTTGTTAAACTCCCGGAGGGCCGCTTCCAAGTCCTCGACTGCAAAATCCGGCCAGCGCTTCGGCGTGAAAATAAACTCGGAGAAGGCGCACTCCCACAAAAGAAAATCGGAGAGGCGTTGCTCGCCACCGGTACGGATCAGTAGGTCGACGTCGGTCGAACCGCCCCGCAGCACTTCCGATAGCACGTCGCCGAAGGAGTCGGGCGAGAGCTTCGTCACTTTGTAAAAGCGGCAAGCGGCGTGAAAGATCGCTTCGCGGGCGGAATAATCGACCGCCAGGCGCAGGTGTAAGCGCGTGCCATTTGCGGTGGCTGCTTCCGAATCGGCGATGGTGTCGCGCAACGTCGCAGGCATACGGTCGCGGCGGCCGATGATGCTCAAGCGCACGCCTTCGGCGATGCAGTTCGAGGTCTCGGTCAAAAGATACTCGTGCAGCAAGCGCAGGATGGCGCTGACTTCCGCCGGAGGGCGTTTCCAGTTCGCCGAAGACAGCGCAAAGAGCGTAAGCGTCTGAATGCCCAGCTTCGGAGCCGCGGCAATGATGCGCCGTGCCGTCTGCGCCCCGGCACGGTGCCCGGCGGAACGGGGCAGCCCGCGCGAGGTCGCCCAGCGGCCATTGCCGTCGGAGATGATGGCTACATGAAGCGTGCGTCTTGGAGGCAGCTCCGGGAGAACTGCCGTGGGTTGTTGCAGAACAATGGGTGACATGTGCATGTTTCTTTCTCCGCCGCCGACTCTTAAGCCTCACAAACTACTCTGTATCGCAAAGTCGAAAAGCAAAAAAAATTGCGCCTTATCCCTCGCGCGTTGCGCGAATCAACGCTTCCATATGATTCAAATAGCGCTCCAGCGCCTTTCGCCCCGCTGCCGTGAGCCGGAACTCCGTCTTGGGCAGCCGCCCGTCAAAGGATTTCGAGCACACGATGTAGTCTGCTTCTTCCAGCCGGCGCGCGTGAACGCTCAAGTTGCCGTCCGTAGTCTTCAGCATGGCCTTCAATTCATTGAAGGTCAGCGAGCGATTGACCGCCAGGGCGCTGACAATGCCCAATCGCACGCGCTCGTGAATCAGACGGTCCAGATCCGCAGGAACGGGTTCGCGTGGCTGTGTGTGCGCGGCAGGCAACGCGGCCTCTCGCTCGCGCGACCGCTGGTACCGCTCGTCCCGGGCTGTCGATGTCTTAGCCATGCGAATCCTCTTCTGTGCCGGCGTTATCCTCCATGATGTCGCGCGATCCACAAACCAAATCCAATTTGCAACACGCCGAACCCCGCAGCCATGAACGCGTCCCCCCAATTGGACGGCGCGAAAAGGGCGATCGCTCCAAGACCCATGAGAGCCAACCCCATGACCGGAATAACCCGGACTGAGAAGGCTCCGCCCGTGACGATGGCTGTGCCGTAAAGAAGCAGCCACACGCCCGGAAGCGCGGCTTGCACGCCGGCCTGAAACAGCGCGAAGGTCAACAGGCCGCCAACGATGATCGGTGGAGTAAAGCTGAGAAGAAATTTGCGGCCCGGTCCGGAAAGAATCGTAGCGTTGGCGCGATGGGCTTTGGTAGCGGCCGACGACCCGGCTATCGCCACAGCGACGAAGGCCTCGACCAGCCAAACCGTAAGCCAGGCGCGCGGCGACGTTTGATGCGCTGCTATCCAAGCCGCGACGATGGCAGTCAAGCCCATGGCTACCCCGCCCCACCCGGGGACGGCGGTAAATTCGGCAGCACGCTCCATGGTTTCGCGGATGTAACGCAGATGGTCGGCGGCACGAGCATCGATCGGAATAGGCTCGCGATGGTGAGACCGGAGAGGACTTACGAACGCCATGTGAGGGAGATTAGCAGCGCCGTCGACGAATGTCAAGTACTTTATGTTGTAAAGTTAAGCCGTCCTATCGTCGGGCCGCTGTCGCTCAAGCCGCGCTGACCATCGAGGACTTGGAGCGCGGGTACCGGCCTGACAGCGCGTTCCAGCGAATAATGAAAATGTCCGCAAACATTTGGAGACTGTCACGCAACATGCTCACTTTGGTGGCCGGCGAATGCGCCCAGCGTACCGGAATTTCAGCCGCGCTCAGGCCATGGTGCCGCGCCAGGTAGAGAAGTTCAGGATCAAAGCCGAAGCGCTCGATGCGTTGCTGCTGGAAGATCACGCGGCAGCGTTCGCGCCGAAAGGCCTTGAAGCCGCACTGTGTATCGACAAACGGCAACCGAAGAATGAAGCGCACAATAAAATTGAAAACGATTCCGGCATACTCGCGGAAGACGGACTGACGCACGGAAATCAGGCTGCGGTCCAGAGCGCGCGAGCCGATAGCCACGTCGTGGTCCGCGAGCGCCGCAAGGAGTTTGTCCGCTTCGTCGATCGGCGCGGACAGATCGGCGTCGGTAAACAACACGATACGTCCCCGCGCTTCCGTCATCCCGTGGCGTACGCTGTAGCCTTTGCCGCGATTTGTATCGTTGGCCACTATGCGCAGCTGCTGAATTTCGCCCCGGAAGGAGTTGGCGACATCCGCGGTACGGTCGGTCGAGCCATCGTCGACAACAATGACTTCTGTCTCCCGCTTACTCGCGCGGATATACGCCGATATCTCCGCGAGCGTTACGGGCAAGCGAAGCTCTTCATTGAAAGACGGAATCACGATGGAGAGCTCGGGCGGAACGGAACTCATTGTTGCGGAGAGTCCTTCCAGCCGTGCGCACCGAGAAGTGGAACGAAGCGGCAAGGCTCGAGCATGATGGTACGAAAAGTATCATGGCTCCGTTCGATTAGCCGCAAATCCTGATTTTCGACGTCGCCCACCGGCACAATCATTCTTCCGCCTTCGGCAAGCTGCGCGAGAAGTGGCGCGGGCACGGAGGGCGCCGCCGCAGCCACTAGGATGGCGTCGTACGGCGCGAACTCCGGCAAACCCAGGGTCCCGTCGCCGCAGTGCACGTGAACATTCTTGAAGTCGAGGCGCGCAAGCCGCTCGGCGGCTTCGGTGGCCAGTTCAGCGCGGAACTCCACGGTGAAGACCTCGCGCGCCAGGCAGGCCAACACGGCGGCTTGATAGCCGAATCCCGTTCCGATTTCCAGAACCCGTTCATTTCCCTGAAGACGCAGCGCCGCGGTCATGGCGGCCACGATGTAAGGCTGTGAAATTGTTTGGCCCTCACCGATCGGGAGCGGGGCGTCCTCGTAAGCGCGCGCGCGAAATTCAGCGGGAACAAATTCGTGGCGCGGGACGCGCTCAAGGCACTCTAAAACGCGGCTGTCAGTGACGTGACGCCGGCGAATTTGGGTTTCCACCATCTCCAGCCGGGCTTGCGCAAAGCTGTTAGGCGTGTCGTTTCCGAAATTGCCGCCTACACCCATGAAAATCATGCCGGCGCGGTGGCGGCCGCATGCTTCTCCCAGGCGTGCGTGCGGAGGATGTCGTCAACTTGCTCGAGTGCGAAATCGCATTCCTCGAGCCGATTGTAGAAATGCGGCGAGAAGCGCACGCCGGCTTTCGGCCGGAAGTCCACCAGGATTTCCCTCGCGAGGAGTTCGCGGCAGACTTCGTAGGCATGCGGGCAGTCGATCGAAACGGTACCTGCCCGTTCCGCGGAATTTTCCGGCGTGTTGACGCGCCAGCCGCGCGAGTTGGCGCCCTCCAACAAGCGCGCGGTCATGCGCACGGATTTCGCGCGTATCGCTTCGATGCCAACCGCATTGAGGATGTCCAGGCCGGGCTGGCACGCATACAGGGCCGGAACGTGCGGCGTCCCGTTGAGGTAGCGGAACGAATCTTCCCGCGCATCGATTGCGCCGGTCTCGAAGCCGAACGGGCGGCGATGCGCGATCCATCCCGTGAGCGCGGGACGCAGCTTGGCGCGCAAATCTTCGCGTACATAGAGATAGCCGACGCCCGGTCCGCCGCACAGCCATTTCAGCACGCCGCCGACGGCGAAGTCGGCGCCCAACGCGCGAATGTCAATTGGAATCGTGCCCGCAGCCTGGAAGACATCGAGGATCACATGGGCGCCCACGCGGTGTGCACGCTCGATAATCGCGCGCGCGTCGACAACGTAGGAACTACGAAAGAGCACATGCGAGATGGGAACGAGTAAGGTGGTTTCATCGATAGCCGCGAGAAACTTGTCCAGGTCGATGCGCACCGAGTCGGAGCTTGCCACCAACTCCACGCGCGCTCCCAGGCGCCGCTGCTCGTGATAAAAATATTGAACAGACGGAAATTCGAGGTCGGTCATTACGATTTTGTTGCGTGTTCCGCGAAAGTCAAAACAGGAAGCGATGACTGCCTGAATCAAGGTGACATTTTGATGTAAGGAAATTTCGCCGCGCTTCGCGCCGATGAGCGGCGCGATTTTGTCGCCGACCTCGACGGCCATCTCCCACCAGCCCTCTTCCCACGCGCGCACGCCGCGCTCCGCCCAGGAATCCGCGTAGGCCCGCATCGAGTCGTACACGGCCCGCGGCATCGCGCCCAGCGAATTGCTAATGAGGTAAGTCGAGCGGTCAAGAATCGGGAATTCGCCGCGCCATTTCAGCAGGTCATCCATGAATACCGGCTCCAGCATCTGCGTTGCGGGAATGAGTCTTCCTCCACCCAAGGTAGCATAGCGTGATAAAAAGCAGCCAGGGCAGGCCCGCCGTCAACGTGATGCGAAGTCCTGGCACCCACCA
>Ga0137415_10000632_pt1 | contig 34326 bp, 25 predicted proteins | sample CZODoug3_1_1_16f_FD_183082 | JGI IMG/M metagenome (GOLD analysis project Ga0137415, IMG submission 183082) | Vadose zone soil fungal communities from Angelo Coast Range Reserve, California, USA - CZODoug3_1_1_16fungal (Hybrid Assembly) | ecosystem: Environmental > Terrestrial > Soil > Vadose...
CCGAGAGAGCGCGCCGGCTGCGGTCGGCCGCCTCCTTCCGCTCGCCGCGCGCTTCGCAGAGGAGAGTGAAGTCCATCTCGCACATCGGCCGCAGCACGCCGAGGCCGGGCTCCGCGGCGATCCCGGCGGCGATGCGGATGAACTCCTCGGCGCGCTCGAACTGCCCGAGCCCGATGGCCGAACGGGCGAGGTAATGCGCGACGCGGGCGCGGAAGATCCGATCGGCGCGACGATCGAGCGCGCGAAATGCGGGCTCTCCGACGCGCATTGCCTGTTCGAGCTGGCCGCGCCGGAAGAGGACTCCTGCTTGGAAGAGGATCGCTGTTCCCTGGCCAAGGCCGCGATCGTCGCGGGACGTCCTGGCGGCGGTCTCGCGCGCGGCCACTTCCGTCGCCCGGTCGATCTGATCGAGACCCATCAGCGAGGCGATCTCGACGATCGGCACGACGATGTCGACCGCGGCCTCGCCGCGCCGCAGGTAGGCCTGGCGGGCCTTTCGCGCCCACGCGAGCGCGCGATCATGTCGCTCCTCGAGCAGATAGGAGAAGCCGAGGGAGACCGCCCGCCGTCCTTCGAGGCTCGGGATCGAACGTGTGCTGCGAGCGAGTCGCAGCAGCGCGCGCCGGGCACCGTACAGGTCGCCGCGTAGGGCGGCAAGATCGGCAAGGCGCTCCTCGAGCGCGATCTCGGCCCCGGGCGGTGTCACCAGCCGGGCGCGCTCCAGCTCCTGGTTAGCAGCGGCCGGCTCACCCGCGCGCACCAGCGCCTCGGCGCGCAAAATGCACCGTCGATAGGCGAGCGGCGGGGAAAGCTCGAGTGCGGCAAGGCCATCGAGCGTGCGGCGCGCGGCCTCGAAATCGCCCCAGCGGAGCTGCTCGCGTGCGAGCGCCAGAAGCGCATCGCCTGCTGCGACGGTGTCGCCGCGAGCGATTTCGCCGAGGGTCCGCTCGAGCGCGGCCGGGGACGCCGCCACCCGGGCCGCGACATGCCCGCGCAGCAGCGCGAGCGCTTCCGGCGCACGCCCGCGCTGCGCCAGGGCGCGGCAGGCGAGCAGCAGCGCCTCCGGATCGTCGGGCGCTCCGGCGAGGGTGCGGCGCGCGAGGGCCTCGAGCACCTCCCAGGTGACGGGCTGGGGCGGGCCAACCAGCGACTGCACCGGGCCGATCATCGGCGGCGCGAGCCATGCGCGATCGCCGTCGCGGGCGACGAGCGCGTGGCGTGCGAGCAGTAGCAAGGCGCTGGACGTGCTCGAGCCGCACACCGCACGAAGATCGACATCGCGCAGCGAGATCTCGGCGGCAAGCAGCACGAAAAGGAGGGCACGCGCGCTCGACGGCAACGCATCGATGGCGCGGCGGAGACCGACCATCGGATCACTCGTTGCGGCAGGACCAACCGCGACTGCCAGCTGGAGCGCGAGCGGGTTGCCGCCGGAAGCGAGGATTGCCTCCTCCTGCAGCGAGCGTCCACGCCGGTGCTCGAGGGTCGCGATCAGCTGCCGGCACGCCGCTGCATCGAGCGGCGGTACCTCGAGCGACCCCAGCTCGTTTCGCTCGGCCCAGGCGTGCAGCGCGCCGTGGCGTGAACAGAGCGGGTCGCGGGCGACGATGACGATGCGGAGCCGTGTCTCGGCGCCGTTGGGCGACCGGACCGCCTGGAGTCCGTCGGCGAGAGCCTCGAGAGCCCCATCCTGTGCGTCGTCCCAAACCAGCGTGCAGACCGTGGAGGTGAATAGCGCGCAGAGCGCAGGGACGAGGCGGCTCGACTCGATTGGAGGATGCCTGCGCCCCAGGGCGCGAGCGGTGCGCTCGAGCAGTCCTCGCGCACTCTCGACGCCCGCCAGGGATGCATGAGCGGCCGGCGGCACGCGGCCCGCCGCCGCTTCCCGCTCCACGACCTCGCGCACCAGCGCGGTCTTTCCGATGCCCAGCGGGCCGACGACCGCCACCACGGGGTGCGCGCGGATGAGCTCCGCGAGCTGCGCGGCGACCCGTTCACGGCCGATCAGCTCGCAGCCAGCGCCGTTCCAGGCGAATGCGTCGGACCCAGGCAAGCGGCCGGTCCGTCGCAGACGGTGCAGCTGGTCGCCGCCTTCGCCCGCCCCGCCAACGCGTCCGCCGCTTCCGCCGCACAGGGAATGACCAGGAGCGAAAGCGGAAGCGCGCCCCACGCAAATCGCAGTCGCATCGGCGGACGCCTATTCGCCGACGTAGGTGAGGATCGCAAACGCTCCTGGAGCCGACTCGCTGGCGCGTTCCTTCGCCGGGCGGAGCCTAGCAGAGTGACTTGCGAGAGAGCGAGACGTGCGCGCGCGCGTCTGCTACGCTGCCGCCCTTCCTGGACGGGGGCTCGGGTTGGTGGAAAGCGCCTCATCGGTCCTTCGGCCCTTGCGCACGCCCTCGAGCGTCGGGATCGTCGCGAACCCGGCCTCTGGGCGGGACATCCGCCGGCTGGTGAGCCGGGCGTCCGTCTTCCCGACCATCGAGAAGTCGAACATGGTGCAGCGCATGCTCGGCGCTTTGGGAGCGCTGGGCGTCGACCGTGTGCTGATGATGCCGGAGCTCACCGGCATCTGCGCCGACGTACACCGCGCGGGGCAGCGCTTGCGCGCGTCGCCCGACGTCCGGTGGCCCCGGGTGCGGGTGCTCGACACCCGCAGCGAGGAGAGCGTCCAGGACACCCTCGAGGCGGTCGATCGGATGGTGGCCGAGGGCGTCGCGGTCATCATCGTCCTCGGCGGCGACGGCACCCACCGCGCCGTAGCGTCGCGCTGTGGCGCCGTACCCCTCGCCACCCTCTCCTCCGGCACCAACAACGTCTTTCCCGATCTGCGGGAGGCGACGGTCACGGGCCTCGCGGCCGGCCTGGTGGCGCTGGGGCACGTGCCGGCCGGGATCGCCCTGCGCCGCCAGAAGATCCTGCGGGTCGCGACCTCCACGCATGGACAGCCGGGCGAGATCGCGCTGGTGGACGCCTGCGTCTCGACCCTGACCCACGTCGGGGCCCGGGCCTTGTGGCAGACCGACACCATCTCCGAGATGGCGGTGACGTTCGCCGAGCCGGACGCCATCGGTCTCTCTTCGGTCGCCGGGCTGCTGCACCCGGTCAGGCGGGAAGACCCTCACGGCCTCTTGCTGCGCCTGGCGCCGCCGCGCTCGGCGGAGGCTCGCATGACGGTCGCCGCGCCCATCGCCCCGGGGTTGATCGCGGAGGTCGGCGTCGCCGGCATCGAGATGCTGGTTCCCGGCCGCCCGACGGCGTTGCAGGCGCGATCGGGGACGCTCGCCCTCGACGGCGAGCGCGAGCTCGAGTTCTCCGCCGCCGAGCTGGCGGTGACGCTGGACCTTTGCGGGCCCTTCATCATCGACGTGCCCGCCACGCTCTCGTGGGCAGCCCGCCACGGGGTGCTGCGCACCGACGACAAGGTGCGCGGCAACGGCTCCCCGCACCGCGAGGAACCGCTCTTCACCTGAGGGCGATTCGCCCGGAAGGAGGCAGTGAGATGGCGCAACTGACGAAAGCACAGCTCCTGCAGGCCTACCGCACCATGCGCACGATCCGCGAGTTCGAGGAGCGTGTGCACACGGAGTTCGCGACCGGGGAGATCCCCGGGTTCGTGCACCTGTACGCGGGCGAAGAGGCTTCGGCCACCGGCGTCTGCATCCACTTGCGGGACGACGACTACATCGCCAGCACGCACCGCGGGCACGGCCACTGCATCGCCAAGGGCGTCGATCCGGTAGGGATGATGGCCGAGATCTACGGAAAGTCGACGGGCACCTGCAAGGGAAAGGGCGGCTCCATGCATATCGCCGACCTCTCCCGGGGAATGATGGGCGCCAACGGCATCGTGGGCGGCGGCGGGCCCCTCATCTGCGGCGCGGCCCTGGCTGCCAAGTACAAGAGGGAGAACGGCGTCGCGGTCTGCTTCTTCGGCGACGGCGCCTCCAACCAGGGGACCATCCTCGAGGCGATGAACCTGGCCTCGGTCTGGAACCTGCCCGCGATCTTCGTGGCCGAGAACAACGGCTACGCCGAGACCACCTCCTCCTCCTGGTCGGTGGCCTCCGACAACATCGCCGACCGCGGGTCCGCCTTTGGAATGCCCAGCGTCATCGTCGACGGCTTCGACTTCTTCGCCGCCCACGAGGCGGCCGGCGAAGCCGTCAAACGCGCCCGCGAAGGCGGCGGCCCGACGCTGATCGAGATGAAGTTCATGCGCTACTACGGCCATTTCGAGGGCGACCAGCAGACCTACCGCGGCGCCGACGAGGTCAAGAAGCTGCGCGAGGAGAAAGACTGCCTGCTCCGCTTCCGCAAGCGCGTCACCTCCGCCGGCGAGCTCCTGGCTGCCGAGCTCGACGCGATCGACAAGGACGTGCTTGCGCTGATCGACCGGGCGGTGAAGCAGGCGAAGGCGGATCCGAAGCCGGAAGCAGCGGACCTGCTCACCGACGTCTACGTCTCGTACCCGTGACCAGGAGGATGAACGCCATGGCAAGGACCATCACCTACCAGCAGGCCATCAACGAGGCGCTCCGTCAGGAGATGGAGCGCGATCCGCGCGTCATCGTCATGGGAGAGGACAACGCCGGCGGCGCGGGGTCACCGGGAGAACAGGACGCCTGGGGCGGCGTGCTCGGCGTCACCAAGGGACTCTATCCCCGGTTCCCCGATCGGGTGCTCGACACTCCCATCTCCGAGTCGGGTTTCATCGGCGCCGCCATCGGCGCGGCCGCCGCCGGCATGCGCCCGGTCGCCGAGCTCATGTTCATCGACTTCATGGGCGTCTGCTTCGACCAGATCTTCAACCAGGCCGCCAAGTTCAAGTACATGTTCGGCGGCAAAGCGGAGACGCCGGTGGTCATCCGCACCATGATCGGCGCCGGCTTCCGCGCCGCCGCCCAGCATTCGCAGATGCTGACCTCCATCTTCACCCACGTCCCGGGCCTGAAGGTGGCTTGTCCGGCGACGCCCTACGACGCCAAGGGGCTCCTCATCCAGTCCATCCGCGACAACGACCCGGTCATCTTCTGCGAGCACAAGCTGCTCTACGGCCTGAAGGGCGACGTGCCCGAGGAGAGCTACACGGTCCCGTTCGGAGAGGCCAACGTGGTGCGCGAAGGAAAGAGCGTCACGGTGGTCGCCTACGGGCGCATGGTCCACTTCGCCGTGCAGGCAGCCGGGGAACTGGCGAAGAAAAAGATCGACTGCGAGGTCATCGACCTGCGGACCACGTCGCCGATGGACGAAGCCACCATCCTCGAGTCGGCCGAGAAGACCGGACGGGTCGTGGTCGTGGACGAGGCGAATCCGCGCTGCTCGCTGGCGACCGACGTCGCCGCGCTGGTGGCGGAGAAGGCCTTCCGGTCGTTGAAGGCGCCGGTCGAGAGAGTGACCGCCCCGCACGTTCCCGTGCCGTTCTCCGACGCGCTCGAGGATCTCTACATCCCGAGCCCGGCGAAGATCGGCGCCGCCGTCGAGCGCGTGGCCAACTACCACTGACGGGGGAGGCGGGGGGAGGTCGCGCGCCCCCTGCCCGCCCGCTCCCGGAGAAACCATGCCCGCGATCCATTCAATCACTGTTCCGAAGTGGGGCCTTTCGATGGAGAAGGGCCGGCTGACGGCGTGGCACCGCCAGGTGGGCGACCGCGTCTCCCCGGGCGATGAGATCTGCGAGGTAGAGACCGACAAGATCTCGGGCGGCCTGGAGGTGAACGTCGGCGGCGTCCTGCGCCGCCAACTGGCGCAGGAAGGCGACGAGCTGCCCGTGGGGGCCTTGGTCGCCGTCGTCGCCGATGCGGAGGTCCCGGAAGCCGAGGTCGACGCAGTGGTCGCCGCCTTCCAGGCGAGCTTCGTGCCGGCGGCCGCTGCGGGGGCAGGTGAAGGAGCGCAGCCGCAGAAGATCGAAATCGGCGGTCGGCGCATCCGCTATCTGAAACGCGGCGAGGGGGGCGAGCCGGTCCTCCTCTTGCACGGGTTCGGCGGCGACCTCGGCAACTGGCTCTTCAACCACGACGCGCTGGCGGACAAGCACATCGTCTACGCCCTCGACTTGCCGGGGCACGGGGAGTCCTCCAAGGACGTCGGCACCGGCACCCTGGATGAGCTGGCCGCCGTGGTGACCGCGTTCCTGGAGACGGTCGGCGTCGAGAGCGCGCACCTCGTCGGTCACTCCTTGGGCGGCGCCGTGGCGCTGGCGATGGCCTCGTCGACGCCCAAGCGCGTCCGATCCCTGTCGCTCATCTGCAGCGCCGGGTTGGGCCGTGAGATCAACGCGGGATACATCGACGGTTTCGTGCGTGCGACCACCCGCAATGCGCTCAGGCCTTGTGTGGCGCAGCTCTACGCCCAGGAAACCCTGGTGACGCGGCAGCTCGTCGACGACCTCCTCAAGTACAAGCGGCTCGAGGGAGTCGACGCCGCGCTCCGCAAGCTCGCGGACAACCTCTTTCCCGGCGGCACGCAGAGGTCACTCTTTCGCGATACCCTCGCCTCCACCAGGATCCCGGTGCTCGTCGTTTGGGGCGGGAAGGATCGGATCATTCCCGCATCGCAGGCGGACGGCCTCCCCGGCCACGTGCGGGTCGAAGTGCTCCCCGATGCGGGCCACATGGTTCAGGTGGAGGCCGCGGGCGCGGTGAACCGGCTCCTCGCCTCGTTCATTCGCTGAGGGACGTCCGGCGTTCGTCCCGCCTGGACACGGTCCTTGATCGTACACCGAAGGGCCGCGGTTGGCGAGCACCCGGCCTCTTGAAAAGCTCAGGCGAGGAGGCCTAGCGTGCTCCGGCCAAAGGAGGGATTCATGCAACCCACGTTACCGTCGCGCAGGGAATTCCTGAAGCAAGGTTCCGGGGTCATCATCGGGGCCCTGGTATTTTCGTCCGGCCCGATCGCCCTCCTCGCGCCGAGCAAGGTCTGGGCGCTGGAGCTGGGGGCACTGGACGAAGCGACCGGAAAGGCACTGCTCAAGTTTGCCCGCCACCTCTATCCGCACGAGACGATGGAGGACGCCGTGTACGCGATGGTCGTGAAGGCCCTGGACAAGGACGCCGCGGACGGGAGCGTGAAGAAGCTTCTCGTCGAGGGAGTCGCCTCCCTCGACCGCGCCGCGGGCGGCGACTGGATCGCGAAGAGCCCCGATCGCCAGCTGGTCGCGGTCAAGGCGCTCGAGGGGACCCCGTTCTTCGCCAAGGTCCGCGGCACTTGCGTCGTGGCGCTCTACGACAATCCGCTGGCGTACGCCCACTTCGGCTACGAGGGCAGCTCCTGGGACAAGGGCGGCTACCTCCACCGCGGCTTCAACGACCTCAACTGGTTGCCCGATCCGCCAACCGACGCCAGCCCACGCCTCTCGCGCGCGGGCGCCTGATCGAGGAGATCCGACATGGCAACCTATGAAACGAGCGACGAGTCCGTGGTGGTCGTCATCGGTAGCGGGGCCGGGGGCGGCACCCTGGCCAACGAGCTCTGCCAGAAAGGCGTTCCGGTGGTGCTGCTCGAGGCGGGCAAGCGCCAATCCACCGCCACCTACGTGAACGACGAGTGGGCGTCGTTCGGGCAGCTCGCCTGGACGGACAAGCGCACCACCTCGGGTACCTGGCGCGTGGCGCGCGATTTCCCGAACCTCCCGGCCTGGACCTGCAAGACCGTCGGCGGCACCACCACCCACTGGGCGGGCGCGTCGCTGCGATTCCAGCGCAACGAGTTCAGGGCACTCACCACCTATGGGCGGATCGAAGGCGCGAACCTGCTCGACTGGCCGCTCAACTACGAGGAGCTGGCGCCCTACTACGACAAGGCCGAGGACAAGCTGGGAGTGACCCGCACGCACGACATCGCGGGTTTGCCGGGAAACAACAACTTCAAGGTCTTCTACAACGGCGCCAAGAAGGTCGGCTACCGGAACGTGCACACGGGGCGGATGGCCATCAACAGCAAGCCGCGGAAGGGCCGCCTCGGATGCATGCAGATCGGATTCTGCTTCCAGGGCTGCAAATCCGGCGCGAAGTGGTCGACCCTGTACGCCGACATCCCCGAAGCGGAGGCCACCGGACGTCTCGACCTGCGCCCCGAGTCCTTCGTGACGCGCATCGAGCACGACGACGCGGGCAAGGTTTCCGGCGTGGTCTACTTCGACAAGGACGGCAAGGAGCAGCGCCAGAAGGCGCGCGTGGTGTGCGTCGCCTGCAACTCCATCGAGACGGCGCGGCTGCTCCTCAACTCGCAGTCGCCGCAGCACCCGAACGGGCTCGCCAACTCGTCCGGCCAGGTCGGGCGGAACTACCAGCGGCACATGACCGGCTCGGTCTACGGCATCTTCGACAAGCCGGTGCACATGTGGCGCGGGACGACCATGGCGGGCATCGTGACCGACGAGTCCGCCAACAATCCGAAGCGCGGGTTCACCGGCGGCTACGAGATGGAGACGCTCTCGCTCGGCCTCCCGTTCATGGCTGCGTTCCTCAATCCAGGGGCATGGGGACGCGAGTTCACCTCGGCGATGGATGGGTACGCGAACATGGCCGGCATGTGGCTGGTCGGTGAGGACATGCCGCAGGAGACCAACCGCGTCACGTTGCACCCGACGGAGAAGGATCGGTTCGGAATGCCGATCCCCAACGTGCATTTCGACGATCACCCCAATGACGTCGCCATGCGCGCCCACGCGTATCGGCAGGGCAAGTCGATCTACGAGGCGGCGGGAGCGAAGCGGACGATCCTCACCCCGCCATATCCGTCGACGCACAACCTGGGGACGGCGCGCATGGCGGCCAAGGCGCGCGACGGGGTTTGCAACAAGTGGGGTCAGACCTTCGACGTCGCGAACCTGTTCGTCTCGGACGGCTCGGTGTTCACCACCGGCGGGTCGGAGAACCCGACGCTGACCATCGTCACGCTCGCGATCCGCCAGGCGGACTACATCACCGACCAGTTGTCCAAGCAGACTCTGTAGCGGAAGGGGCCGGGGGACTACATCGCGTCCCCCGGCTCTCCTCTCTGCGCAGGGTAGGCTGGTGTGGATGCCGGACTTTCGCAGCCGCGCATTTCTGCTGGATCACGTCCGCGCGACGATGGCCTTCTACCATCCGCGCGCCGTCGACCGGAACGGCGGTTTCTTCCACTTCTTCCGCGATGACGGGAGCGTCTACGACGCCGTCACGCGACATCTGGTGTCCAGCACGCGATTCGTCTTCGACTACGCGATGGCCGCCCGCCACTTCCGCTCTGACGATTACCGGAAGGCGGCTCGTCACGGGATCGCTTTCCTGCGCGAGCGACACAGGAATGCGCAGACGGGCGGCTACGCCTGGCTGCTCCGCGACAACGCAGCGGTCGACGCGACGAACCACTGCTACGGCCTCGCCTTCGTGTTGCTCGCCTATGCGCACGCATCGAGGGCCGGAATCGACGAGGCGCGGCCCTGGATCGCAGAAACCTTCCAGCTGATGGAGGACCACTTCTGGTCCGATCGCTACGGACTGTACGCAGACGAAGCCAGCGCAGACTGGAACCGTCTCTCGCCGTACCGGGGGCAGAACGCAAACATGCACGGCTGCGAGGCGATGCTCGCCGCCTTCGACGCGACCGGCGAGCCCCGTTACCTCGAGCGGGCAGAGATCCTGGCCCGCAACATCACCCTGCGCCAGGCAGACCTGGCGCAGGGTCTGATCTGGGAGCATTACCACTCCGATTGGTCGGTGGATTGGGACTACAACAAAGAGGACCGGACGAACATCTTCCGGCCGTGGGGCTTTCAGCCCGGGCATCTCACCGAGTGGGCCAAGCTGCTGCTGATCCTCGATCGGCACCGCGCCCGGTTGCGGACCGGCGGCGACTGGCTGGTGCCCCGCGCGCTTCAGCTGTTCGACGCCGCGGTGGCCAAGGCGTGGGACGCCGGGTCCGGCGGGCTGTACTACGGCTTTGCGCCGGATGGCTCCATCTGCGACAGCGACAAGTATTTCTGGGTGCAGGCGGAATCACTCGCAGCCGCCGCGCTTCTCGCCGTTCGCACCGGACTGGAGAAGTACTGGGACTGGTACGATCGAATCTGGGCTTACAGCTGGCAGTGGTTCGTCGATCACCAGTACGGCGCCTGGTATCGCATCCTCACCCGCGACAACCGCAAGTACAGCGACGAGAAGAGCCCCGCGGGCAAGACCGACTACCACACCATGGGCGCCTGCTACGAAGTGCTGAACGTGATTCCGGAATGATGGCTCCGTCCCTCAACCTTTGGCCGAAGCCGCCCAGAGGTTGATGCCGCTTTCGGTTGCGTGTCGGTCGATCTCGCTCAGCTCGTCGGCGGAAAAATCGAGCCTGTCGAGCGCGCCGACGTTTTGCTCGAGCTGGGCCACGCTGCTCGCCCCGACGAGCGTCGAGGTGATCCGCGGATCGCGCAAGGTCCAGGCGAGCGCCATCTGTGCCAGCGTCTGGCGGCGCCGGATGGCGATCTGCTGCAGGGCGCGCACCTTCGACAGCACCTGTTCCGTGATCAGATCGGCCGAAAACGATCCGGGGCGACTGGCTCGCGAGCCGGCCGGCACGCCCGCGAGGTATCGATCGGTAAGCAGGCCTTGTGCGAGTGGGGAGAAGACGACGGAGCCGATGCCTTCGTCGCCCAGCACCTGGAGGAGGTCGGGCTCGATCCACCGGTTCAGCATCGAATACGAGGGCTGGTGGATGAGGAGCGGCGTTCCCAGGTCGCGGAGGATGGCCGCCGCCTCTTTCGTTCGCCGGGCCGAGTAGGAGGAGATGCCGACGTAGAGCGCTTTACCCTGGCGCACGGCGGTATCGAGCGCGCCCATCGTCTCTTCCAGCGGGGTCTCGGGATCGAAGCGGTGTGAATAGAAGATGTCGACGTACTCGAGGCCCATCCGCTTCAGGCTCTGGTCGAGGCTCGCCAGCAGGTACTTTCGCGAGCTCCAGATGCCGTAAGGTCCCGGCCACATGTCGTAGCCAGCTTTCGTCGAGATCACCAGCTGGTCGCGGCGCCCGGCCAGATCCGAGCTGAGGATGCGGCCGAAGTTCTCTTCGGCCGAGCCGTAGGGCGGACCGTAGTTGTTCGCCAGGTCGAAGTGGGTGATCCCGAGATCGAAGGCCCGGCGGATGATCGCCCGCTGCGTCTCCATGGGGCGGTCGCCGCCAAAATTCTGCCAGAGCCCAAGCGAGATCGCCGGCAATTTGAGGCCGCTGCGGCCGGTGCGCCGGAACGGCATGCGGGCATAACGCTCTCCGTCCTGCATCATGATCATTTCGTGCCTCCTCATGCGGCCCATGGAATGCCCTTGCTGCGGCAGTCGCGCAACCCTCCCTGCGCCGGTAGTCCTTTGGCGCAGGAGTCCCCATACGATTGTTCAGGTCGCGACCACCTGCGCGAAATGCCAGCACCTCCCCATGATCCAGGCCTCGCGGCAGCTCGTTACTTCGTCAAGACGTGACCTTCCCGGTCGTGGACGGGCGGCAAATGGCGGGAAATCCGCGCCACGTTCCAGGTCGTCACTTCCGCCGTCCACTGCGAGTCCACCGCGTTGAATTGCGGGTCGAAGTCGCGCAGATCCAGAGCGAGATTGGTCACGTAGACGAATTCGCCGAAGAATACCGGGCTGGCCGGAAAGAGCAGCCCGCGCGGCGACCCATCGGGCGCGATTCCGTCGAAGTCGCCCAGCTTGGCGATGCCCTTCCCGCTGGGATCGACCACCACGATCTCGTCCGCCTGGTTGGCGACGACCCACAAGTTGTCGTCCGCGTCGATGATCAGGCCGTCTGCGCCGTTGATGCTGTTGACGAAGACCGTCGGGGTGCCCGGAACGCCCTTGGCGACCGGGATCTGCACCACCGTGTCGTTCGCCGTGTTGGCGACGAACAGCACGCCGGCGCTGTTGAAGGCGAGCCCGTTCGCGCCGAAGGGAGGAACGCCGTTCGGCAGCAAGAGCGGGCTCGTCACCCACGCCGTCGCCACCCCGCCAGCAGGCCCGGTCCTCCAGATGATCCCCTGGAACGAGTCCGAGATGTAGACGTTGCCGGCCTTGTCGAAGGTGAGCGCGTTCAGCCCCGAGCCGGCGGCGGAAGCGGGTACCGCAAACGTCGAGGATGCTCCCGTCTGGAGATCATTGATGCGAAGTACCTGCCTGCCGCCGAAATCGATCACCAGCAGCTCGTGCGTAGTCGGGTGGAAATCGAGGCCGAGGAGCGCCGGGCTCGAGTCCAGCTTGAGGATGCGCAGCAGCCGTCCCGAGCGATCGAACACCGCGATCCGCCCCGTCCCCGAAGTCGCCTTGTAATCGAAGTCGGCTACGTAGAACTCCCCGGTGCGCCGATCCACCGTGATGCCTTCCGGGTTGCGCAGCGGATGCGGCAGGTCGGCGAACTCGACGGCGCGGGTGCGGTTCCACGCCTCGGCGGCCGGCGGCAGGGCAATTACCGACAGGGCTGCGAGCAAGAAGGATCGAAGGGTCATGGCGAATCTCCCTACGGCGTCAGGAAGGCGGGGGCTTCGACGGCTGAGGCGCCGCGCCCATGCTCACGGCCGAATATTCGTAGAGGGTGCGGGCGTTCTCGAACTGAGTGGCAGAGCGGAATACGAGCCGGTATCCAGCGCGATCGAACTGCAGGTGTTGTTGTAGCAAAGCCCCGAGGCCCTCATCCCTTTCCAGGGCGTCTGCCAGCGCTCGCTGTTGAGACAGAACGATGGGCTTCTGCCCCGGCATCTGGAGAACCAGAACGTTGAGGATCTGGATCGCGCCAGGACCCACCGCGAGCGGCGCCGCTTCGGTGACGGCCTGCCGCGCTTCCAGCCTGATCATGCGCGCCTTCGCCTCGGGAATGCTGGCCTCGACCGCCTGGCTCACCCAGTCCAGCAGGCGCTCGCGCACGGTCGCGACATCGGCGCTCGCCAGGGCCTGGATGTCGCCCTCGCGCCGCACCGCCGCGGCGAGCGAGGAGATCTCCTTCAGGTAGACGTTCTTCTGGGATTCCGGAATGTAATACATGAGGACGAGGTGGACCTTCTTTCCATCCGGCGCGCCGTAATCGATTCCCGCCGGACTCCACCCGACCGCGCAGACCAGCTCCCCGTTCCCCGCCGCACGCACGTGCGGACAGGCAACCCCGTTCCCGATGGCGGTATTCATGGTGCGCTCGCGCGTCATCATCGCCTCGTACAACTCGCCCACACTCGGCATGTCCGGCACAGCCTCGATCAGGTTTGCGAGGTATTCGAGCGACTTCTCCTTGTTCGTGTCGGGAACCTCGACGAGACGGCCCTCACGCAGCGCCGTGAGAAGCGCCTTCATCAGTCGGCTCCGTAGCGCCGGATGAAGCGCGTCTTCACGAAGTGGGTGAGGACGGAGTAGGCGATCACCGTCGCCAGCATCCAGGGCCAGAATGCCGCGGGCAAAGGCACCAGCCCCAGGTAGCCCGCAAGGGGCGAATACGGAAGGGCGCAGGCGACGCCGATGACGATGAGCGTGGTCAAGGTGAGCGGCCAGCTGGCGCGGCTCTGGAAGAAGGGGACGCGATTGGTGCGGATGATGTGCACGATCAGCGTCTGCGTGAGGAGCGACTCCACGAACCAGCCGGTGTGGAACAGGCTCTCGTAGTGCGTCTTCAGCGACGGATCGGACGTGGTCCTGAACGCGATGCAGCCGAAGAAATAAAGCATCAGGAAGAAGGTCGTGTAGTCGAAAATGGAGCTCATCGGTCCAATCCAGATCATGAACTTCTTGATGCTGGCGATGTTCCACTTGCGCGGCTTCTGGAGGTACTCCTCGTCGATGCGATCGGTCGGAATGCCCACCTGCGAGAAGTCGTAGAGCAGGTTGTTCACCAGCACCTGGATGGGCGCCATGGGCAGGAACGGGAGGAAGTAACTGCCGCCCACCACGCTGAACATGTTCCCGAAGTTCGAGCTCGCGCCCATCTTGATGTACTTGGTGATGTTGCCGAAGACGCGCCGTCCCTCGAGGATGCCGTCCTCCAGCACCAGCAGGCTCTTCTCGAGCAGGATGATGTCGGCGGATTCCTTTGCGACGTCCACGGCGGTGTCGACGGAGATCCCGACGTCGGCGGTCTTCATCGCCGGCGCGTCGTTGATGCCATCGCCCATGAAACCGACCACGTGTCCGTCCCGCTGCAGCGCGCGGATGATGTCCTCCTTCTGGGAGGGAGTGAGGCGGGCAAAGACGTTCGCCTTGCGCGTCAGGTCGGTGAGCCGGGCATCGCTGAGACCGCGCAGTCGATCGCCCGTGACCAGCTGTTCGATGGCGAGTCCGACGTCGCGGCAGACCTTCTGCGTGACGAGGGCATTGTCGCCGGTGAGGATCTTGGTCGCCACGCCGCTCTTGCGCAGCGCCTCCAGCGCGGCCGTGGCGGTTTCCTTGGGTGGGTCGAAGAACGCCAGGTATCCGAGCAGCACCAGATCGCTCTCGTCCGCCGCGGAGAAGATCTCCTTGGTGCGCGGGAACTCGCGATATGCGATGGCCACCACCCGGTACCCGTCGCGGCTCAGCGCCTCGTACTCCTCGAGGAGGTCCTGCTTGAGCATGTCGATCAGCGGATTGATGTCCTCGTCCACCTGGTAGCGGCTGCAGACCTGGAAGATCTCCTCGACCGCTCCCTTGCAGATGAGGACGTGGTCGCCTTCGTAATCGATGACGACCGACATCCGGCGGCGCTGGAAGTCGAAGGGGATCTCGTCGACCTTGCGGGCGCAGCGCTCCACGTCGAGGTCGCTGTGGGCGAGGATTGCGCGGTCGAGGAGGTTGCGCAGGCCCGTCTGGTAATACGAGTTCATGTATGCGTACCGCAGCACGTCTTCCGAAAGGCGGTTGGTCACGTCGACGTACCGTTCGAGGACGACGCGGTCCTGCGTGAGCGTTCCCGTCTTGTCGGTGCAGAGCACGTCCATGGCGCCGAAGTTCTGGATCGAGTTCAGCCGCTTCACGATCACCTGCTTGCGACTCATGGACATCGCGCCCTTGGACAGGTTCACCGTCACGATCATCGGCAGCATCTCGGGCGTGAGACCCACGGCCACCGACAGGCCGAAGAGGAGTGCCTCTCCCCAGTCGTGCTTGGTGAGCCCGACGATGACGAAAACCACCGAGACCATCACCACCATGAAGCGGATCATCAGCCAGGTGAAGCTCTCGATGCCGCGGTCGAAGCTGGTGGGCACCCGCTGGCCGGCGAGGCGGGCGGAGATGGCCCCGAAACAGGTGCGGGCGCCGGTGTTCACCACCACGGCCCGGGCGGTCCCCGAGAGCACGTTGGAGCCCTGGAAACACGTGTTCGCGAGGTCGATCGCGTTCTTTCCGGCGGTATCGACCGGCGCGGCCGTCTTTTCGATGGGCATCGACTCGCCGGTGAGCGCGGCCTGGCTGACGTAGAAGTCCTTTGCCGCGACGAGACGGATGTCGGCAGGGATGATGTCGCCCACGGCGAGCACCGCGATGTCGCCGGGGACCACATCCCGCAGCGGAAGCTCGATCTCCTTGCCGCCGCGGACCACGGTGCAGGTGGCCTTGATCATCGAGAGCAACTTCTCGACGGCGTCGTTCGACCGGCGCTCCTGCACGTAGCCCAGCGCCACGCTGAGCACGACCATGGCCGCCACGACCGAGGCGGCGCGCAAGTCGCCCATCCAGAGCGACACCAGCGCGATCACCAGCAGCTGGATGACCAACGGGTTCTTCGAGCGCTGCAGGATCTCGCCGAAGAGTCCGACCCGGCGGGCATGCTCGACCTCGTTGGGACCGAACCGGGCAAGGCGCTCCTCGACCTGCGCGGAGGAGAGACCCTTGTCGGTGGTGCCGAGCCGGGCGATCACCGCCTCGGGTGGGAGCGCACCCACCTCGAGGAGCTCACGCTCGGCCTGCAGCGCCGTGGCGGTATCCGGCGAGCGCGGGCGCCTGGTGATCGCGGCCGGTATCGATCTCGGCTGCGCTGTGTTGAGGTTTTCGGCCACGGTGCCTTCCTCAAAACTACAATTCTCAGATGCCGGCCGCCTGCATCCGCTGCCGGAAATCGCGAGTGATCCGCTAATGCCTCGAAGTCCGCAACGGACCTTGGCCGTGCGCTGCGCGTCGAGCATCTCGAGCGACGCCTCCGGAGCGCGAGGGCCCGGGGCGACTTTCACCGCTGCCGCTTCTCATGGGACGCAATGTACGCGGGCCGCCCGGATCCGGGATGGCTGTTCCCGCAAGCGCTCACTTCCGGCGCTGCGACGATTCGCAAGTCCGCGAGAACACGCGAGCCGCGGGCAATGCGCGGTGGCACGGCACTTGATTCACGCATCGTCGGAGGAAGGCCGATGCACAGTCTCTGGCAAGACGTGCGCTACGGGCTGAGGACCTTCCGCGCCCGGCCAGGGTTCACAGCGGTGGTGGTGATACACCACCAGGTGGATTTCATCGATCAGGTCTTGCAGAGCGTGAGGGCCTTGCCGGATGTGCTGGCCGCGGGCATCACGACCAACGTCCCGATGCAGCGCGGGACGACGATGGATTCGATCTTCGCGGTCGAGGGGCGTGCAAACGGTTGCGCCGCGTCCGGGCGGGCCAGCGCGGTCCGTGGATGACCGTGGTCGGCGTGGTCAAGGACGTGAAGGAGGATCGATTCAACTTCCGCGTCGCGCGGCCGGTCTGGTACGTGCCCTACGCGCAGCAGCCGTTTCCTCCCCCTCCCCTGCCGCTGAATCTGGTGGTCCGCACGAATGGGAACTGGGGGGACGTGGCCGCTTCCGTCCGCGCGGCGGTGCGGGCGGTGGATGGTTCCCAACCGATCGCGAACGTGATGCCGTTGCGGCAGCAACTGACGGATGTGCTGATCGGCGAACGCTTCAGCGCGGTCCTGATGGGCGCGCTGGCGGCGATGGGCCTCTTGCTGGCGGCCCTCGGCCTCTACGGCGTGATCGCGTATTCGGTCGGCCAGCGCACCGGAGAGATCGGGCTGCGCATGGCGCTGGGCGCGCGCCCGCGCGACATCCTGGGCCTCGTCATCGGCGAGGGGGCCTGGATGGTCGGGGCCGGCCTCGCTCTCGGCGCCGCGGGCGGGTGGGCGCTGACACGGCTCCTGGAGGCCAACCTGTACGGCATCAGCTCCGCCGATCCGGCGACGTTCGTCTCCGTCGCCGTCGTGCTCTGCTCGGTCGCGCTTCTCGCCTGCTTCGTTCCGGCCCGCCGCGCCTCGCGCATCGAACCGATGGCGGCGCTGCGCTGCGAGTGAGCGTTCACCCGGTGATCCGCCAAGCGGCTCTCTAGGCGGTCGCGAGCGCCCCCGCCACCAGCTTGCCCTTCCTGATGGTCGCCCCCGAAGGGGATGTGGATGCTGATCACCGGCGGCACGTTCATGCGGAAGAGCACGAGGAGGCGTGGTCCAACGCCCCGATCGGGCTCGGGCCGGTGGTCAGGGTCTTGGTGTGGCACTGGGCGCAGCCGATCGCTTCGAAGATGGTCTCGCCAGCGATCTGGTTGGGTCCCACGGGTCCGCGCGGAGGGGGTGCAAGGAGCTGCATGGAGTTGGTGAAGTGATCGACGTCGTCGCCGGTGTCGTTGAGCCCCGGAGCAGGATTGCAAGAGAGCGGATGGCCGTCGGCGGTGGAGCAGTTGTGCACATATCGCATCCCTTCTTCGTCTATCGACTGCGCCGGAATACTTACCGATTCATTATCAACAGGCCCCTACTATACATTGCAGGTGAAAAGATAAACGAAAGCAATAACCGAGACCGACGCCGCACTCGAGTGCGACGTTCAAGGCGCTTGCGAGAATGCTCCAGGCTCCTACTGCGTCGGGAGGCTTTTTATGCACGCGCCGGCAGCGATTCAAGCGGCCATAATGTGAGCCCGACGGGCTCACAAATGAGCTTGTCGATGCGGTAATCTAATACACGAGCGTTTGGCTGGCCCCGCTGGATTATTGAAGCGTTGGTAGCTGTTTCGTAGTCTGGACGGATTCCAGACGAGGGAGCCGCTGCGAAATTTTGCGAATCGGGCCGTGCAAAATTGAGGCACCCCTGATGAGGAGCCGACGGGTGATGCGTGGTTGTAGGAAAAGCGGAAAATTCCCTGATGACGCGCTCGTCATGGACTCCATCCGCCCGACTATGGTTGACCGCGTTTCCCCGCGCCCAGCAGGTCACGATAGAAATCGAGCGTCACTTCGGCGATGTATTTCCAGCTGAAGTTGGCGAGAACGCGCGCCCGGGAGGCTTTCCCCATCGCCGTCCGCCGCTCGGACGCGCCCATCAACTCGTTGATCGCGGTGGCCAGGGCGCGCGAGTACCCGTCGGGGTCGCGCGGCTCCGCCGAGCCCCCGCCCTCGGCCTCGAACCGGACGAGGATTCCGGTCTCCCCCGGTACGACGATCTCGGGGATGCCGCCGACCTCGGCGGCGACGACGGGCGTCTCACAGGCCATCGCCTCGAGGTTGATGATGCCGAAGGGCTCGTACACCGAAGGGCAGACGAAGACGGCGGCGTGCGAGTAGAGGGCGATGACGACCTCCTTCGACAGCATCTGCGGAATCCAGATCACGTCGGCGGCCGCCTCGCGCTTCGCCTGGGCGACGAGCGTCGTCATCTCCTGGGCGATCGCATCGGTGTCCGGCGCCCCAGCGCAGAGCACGACCTGGACCCCGGTCTGCAGGTGCCGGATGGCGCGGACCAGATGGAGGATCCCCTTCTGCCGGGTGATGCGCCCGACGAAGAGGATGATGGGAATCTCGGGATCGACGCCGACGTCGCGGAGCGTCATCGGAGCTTGACGGGGGCGATACTCGTCTGGGTCAATTCCGTTGTGGATGACGCGTACACGCTCTGGCGGTACTCCGTAGAGGTCTTGCACATCCTGCTTCATCGCCTTCGAGACGGCGATGACGCCATCCGCATTCTCGTACGCGGTGCGCTCGATCCAGGTAGTCGCATGGTACGCAGAGCCCAACTGCTCGACCTTCCACGGGCGGTGCGGCTCGAGCGAGTGTGTCGTCAACACCAGTTTCGCGCCGGTGAGCGGGCGGGCAAGGCAGCCGGCAAGATGTGCGTACCACGTGTGGCAGTGGACGATGTCGGGGGACTGGACCGCGCTCACCATGGCCAGGTCGCGCACGAGCGCATCGAGGAGCTTCGCATGACGCGGATCTTGCGCGGAAAAGCGCAGCGCCGGGGCCACACCGTGGACGCGAAGGTTGCCGCGCGTCTCGCGCTGCTCTCCGAAAGGAAACACGTCAATGGAGTGGGTGCCGCCCTCGGCCGCAGCCAGCTCGCGAGCCAGATACTCGATGTGGACCCCGGCCCCGCCGTAGACGTTTGGGGGGTACTCGTTCGTGAACATCGCGATGCGCATTGCCGCACCTCGTCTTCCACGCCGCCGCTTCGATCGTCAGATAACGCTGCCACCCTGTCAATGTCTCGATGGCCCGACTGGCTTGCTGCGCAAGCGACTGGCCACGGCCGGGTCTGCGCGGCGGCACAGCTGGGGTGGCAGCCCGCGCAGGACCAATTCGGCGTCGGCCACGGTCATGCGCCCGATGAGCTGCATGGCCTCGGGCATGCCGCCAATACGATGCGCCGAGAGCAACAAGTTGTCGCCTGCAACGTCGCGGATCGGGTCGCCAACAGGAACGGGCTCTTCTGGAAAAACGTCGATGGCAGCCTTGATGCGGCCCGATTTCGTCTGCCGCACGAGCTCTGGATAGTCCACGACCGCGGCGCGACTCATCAGGAGAAAAACCGAGCCTGGTTGCAGCAGGGCCAGCTCGCGCTTGCCCAGGAATCCCTGGTTCGTCGTCGTCACGGAAGCGAGCACGAACACCGCCCTGGAGGTCGACAGAACCTCGTCGAGCGGCGCCGGCCGGCAATCATGAGAGCGGATCAGCTCGTCGGGGAGCCACGGATCGTGGACGGTTACCGGGTTTCTGAACGGCACCAATAGAGCGCGCAACGCGCGGCCGAGATCGCCGAACCCGATCAGACCCACCGGCGCTCCCGTGAACTGGAAGCAACCTTCGTTGCCCGCCCGGCCGTACTTCTCGGCGCCTGCGCGGAAGGCGCGATCGGCCGCCGTAATGCCGCGCGCCAGGTCGATCGCCATCGCCAGGGCCGCCTCGGCGACCACGGTCGCGAACGCAGCGGTCGGGCTGAGCACCCAGATCCCGCGCTCCTGACAGGCCTGGTAATCGATGTTGGGGAGGAAGTTGGTCTCGACGTTGAAGATCGCCTTGAGGCGCCTCGCGCGGTCCAGGCGGGCACGCGACATCGCAGTCTGGCCGATCACGATGGAAGCCTCAGGGAGCAGCCGGTCGACCTCCGCGTCGGGCATCGGTCGATCTTCTGAGATCTCCAGCCTGCCCAACGCTTCAAGGCGTCGGCGCGTCTCGGCGTCACAGATGAGATCGAGCGTCCGCGGAAGGGGATCGACGAGAATCAAAGGCTGGGTAGCCACCAGGGAGCGCCTCCCTCCGCCGGGCCCGTAGCATTGACACGATTTGATCGCAACTGGACGTCGAGGGTCAGGGCAGCAGTCCGACCGGGATGGCACGACTACGATGTCTCCCAGTAGCGCTCCGCTCGGCGAGCCCTGGATCAGTGCAGGTACCCGCTCCACCACCGCCACGTGCAGGCGCAGTCGCGCTGGCACCCGCGCGTCGACGAGGCCAGGAGCTGCACCAGCGTGCCGTCGTATCCGACCTCGAGGTTCCCGGACTCGCAGGAACCGGAAGGATCAGTGAACGTCACCGTGCCGCACGCCTTGCCGCTGGCGGCGATGACGTCGAGCCTGCAGTTCGGCCCCGGCGAGCTGTCTACGTCGCTCCTGGGCGTCATCGCGTACGTCGTGCCGTTGTGCGCGAAGTGCACCACCCATCCGCCGCGCTCCGCGAGCCAGGAAGGCGGCGGTGCCCCAGAGGTCGCGAGCGAATCGATCTGCCGGACCCAATTGCCGCCGAGAGGCGAGCGCTCCTGCACGAACACGCCGCTGCCCACGCGCGGAGCGACGACGAGGATCGTATCGGCGAACTTCCGGTCAATGGCCGAGAAGATCGAGCCGCGTTGTCCCTCGTGCGTGATCCAGAGGCCGGCGACGGAGCCCCCCGCGAACCGGCCGGCGCCGTCGAAGAGCAGCAGCACCTGCCCGGTGCGATCGACCCCGAGCGCGTACAAGCGCTGGGAGATGTCGCTGATCGAAACCGTCCACCGGACGTTCCCGGGGACGTCATACGCCTGGATCGAGGAGCGGTTGTCGATCACCATGCCGCCCATCGGATCGTTCGCCGAGAGGCCGCTTCCGACGATGTTCGAAACGTGGTTGATCTGCCCTCCGTCCGACGCGAGCGCGAGGGCGCCCCAGGAGGCGCTTTCACGCGCAAGCCCCTCGAACCCCGCGAGCTGCGGGTACGGCGTATTCAGGCCGGGATAGCTCTGCGTCGAGCGCACGGTTCCATCCGGAGCGAGGAAGCCGAAATGTCCGGTGAACGGCTGGCTCGAGGTGGCGTATCCGAGCGCAAGAGTGCCAGACCCGTCCGCCGTCCCGCGGAAGCATTGCAAGAAGGTTCCGGTGACGTCCTGCTTGATGGTGACGGTCCGCGGGTCGCCGGGATCGGCCGGCGCGAGGCCGGCGCATTCATCCGAAGGGCCTAGGTCGACGAATGTCGCGTAGACGATCAGATCGGAGGCGAGCGTGATGGTGCATCCGCCGCCTCCGCTGCAGCCTCCGCCCCAGGCGTCAAAGCGAAAACCGGCGGCCGCGGTCGGCACGATCGCGATGGACGTCTTCTCGTCGAACGACGCGCTGCAGACCGCGCCGCAGTCGATGCCCGCCGGGGTCGAGCTCACGGAACCCAAGCCATTGATGACGACGCCCAGGAGGTGCTTCCCGGGAGGAGGCGGCGCGGCACGGTCGAATCGCGCGGTGACCTGCTTGTCCGCGTCCGCGACGAGGTCGCAGGAACCGTTGCCCGAGCACGCGCCGCTCCATCCGATGAAGTTCGAGGCCGCGTCCGGCTGCGCGCTGAGCGCGAGGCGCGAAGAGATGTTCACGGCGGCCGAACAGGTCGCGCCACAGTCGATCTCCCCACTGCCCGAGCGCACACGGCCGCTTCCGTTTCCGGTCAGGCTCACCGACACGCTCCGCTTCGCCGGAACGAGGTTGCCGGGGGACTGATCGACGGAACTGCAGGCAGCGAGCAGCGCGATCGCGACACGCGTGAATCGAAGATCAGACATCGGTAAGGACGTCCTCCTCCTTGAACCGCGTCCGGCGACACAGCCACGTGCTCTCGACGCCGCGTGGATGCGCTCGCTCGCCTAAGGAACGTGGGCACGGATGAGCTCCTCAGCATGCTGGTCCGCATGCTCTGCCGTCGATCAACCGATCGCACGGTAGATGACGTGAGCCGGACGCAGTTGACCCGCATCCACAACAAAGGCGATGTGGTCGGCATCTTTTTCGACGCCTTGAGCGAGGTGCACGGCTTGACCGGTAAACGGCCGGCGTCACCAGGGCCTGATCGACCAGCGCCCCCTCCTTGCGAGTGAGCCCCGTCGCACCGCGTCGGTGCTCTCAGGGATCGGGCAGAGCGTTGATGACGCCGAAGACCCCGTGTGTCTCCGCGGCGGGACCGGCGGCGAAGTACAGCGAATTCGTCGAGCCCGAGGCGATGCCGTTGCCGAAGCCGATGCCCCAGAGGCCGTCGATGGTGATCGGGCCGGCGGCGTCGCGTAGGAAGGTGCCACGCTGGCCCTCTTCCTCGCGCTCTCCGCGGTCGTCCCGCTCGAGGCGGAACGCGATCAGGTGGCCGTCCCCGAAGTTGCCGACCAGCAAGCGGCTGGAGGCAGCACCGAAGTTCGCCGGCGCGAGCGCGAGACCCCATGGCGCGTTCAGGTTGTGCCGCGAGGCCACGCGGCGAAGCAACGCCCCGTCGAAGTCGTACTCGTCCACGAAGCCGAGACCGCGGCCCTGCACGTCGTCGTGCCTGTCGGCGGTCTGCTTCGCATAAGTGACGAACACTGAATTGCCAATGACCTGGATGCCGAAGGGTGCGAATCCGTCGGGGATGTGGCGGTCTGCGAAGGCGCCCTTCTTGACGACGGGCGCGAAGTTGGCGTCGAACACGTCGATCTTGCCATGGCGGAAGTCGGTGGCGAAGAGGCGGTCGAACGCGGGGGTGATCGCCAGTCCCTTGTAGACGGTGCTGTCGCCGGAGCTGTCGACCGCGACGCGCGCGCTCTGAACGTTGTGCGGTGGCGGCGAGCTGAGCTGCGGCGACCAGCCGGAGATGATCCCGTCCTCGCCCGCGAAGAGAAATCGGGCAGGCGCGGTGGTCTCGCCGTCGGTCACTTTGAAGCCGGCGCCGCCCTGGAAGACGATGCCGGTGGGAGTGCCCGGCGCGCCCGAGCCCGGAACGATCACCAAGAGCCCCAGCACCGCTCCCTGCCCGTTGATGAGAGACGAGGTACCGTCGTTGTTGTTTGCGATCCACCACGGGCTGGTTGAGCTGGCGGCGATGCCCCAGCTGTTGACCAGGTGAGCGTCGGGGGTCGGGTTGCTGGCGGGAGTGAATCCGTCCGAGACGAGATTGGTGACTTGGAAGAGCCCATCGTCTTTCTCGTCGCCAGCCGACTGCCTGGCGCTGGAGCTCGAGATATCTGCGCGAGCCGGGGACGCAGCAGCGAGAAAGAGCACCGACGAGCTGACCGCGAACGAGAAGAGTGAGCGTTGCACTGGACGGCTCCTTCGCTGTCCGATCCTGGCGGGCAGCCGACACATGGTTGCCCTGCTAATACGCCGGAGGGCGCCTCCGGTTATGCGCCCAGCGACGGAAGACCTTGGTCCGGGTCCACCAAGGGAGCGCCGGTCGTCGGTTGAAATCAGTAGCGGCGCACAACGTACTGATTCCCGAGAGGAACGAGAAAGAGAGAGGGCCGCGATGCACATCATCCTGAAAAGAAGCTTCCCGTGGTTCCCGATGGTGCTGGCGGCAGGATGGATCGTGATGGTGGGCCTTGCGATCTCCGACCTGGCGTGGTTCGCAGCTGCAAGCGCGTCATTCAGCGCTGCTACGTCGGCGATTGTCGAAACGAACCGAAACAGTCGACCGCCGCTGCGCAACTTGGCGGAACGCTCCCGCTTTTCTTGCCGGGCGACCCCGAAAACCGCCCGCCGCCCAGATGCTCGTTGACCCCTCATCCGCCCGGCAAGTAAGCAGCGCCGGCCGGTCCCGCTCTCGGGCGAGCACCGCGCATCCCGCCCTCAAGCAGCCCCTCTTACCTCGGAGAGACTCGCATGACGATCCAGGCAAGCATCCGTTTCACGAAGCTCCTGTTCGTCGCGCTGCTCGTCGCAGCAGGCGCGCACGCCAAAGACGATGGCCCCAAGGGAAGGAAGTGGGTCGCGAGTTGGATCACGGCCCCGCAAGGGACTTTCGGCGGCGTCAACGCGCCCCGGTTGGTGAACCTTGCGTTCCCCTTCACGTCGACCATGCCGCCTCAGGCAAGCAATCAGACCCTGCGCATGATCGTGAAGCCCGACGTGTGGGGCGACAAGATGCGCGTACGGCTGTCGAACTATTGGGGAACCGGTCCAGTGACGTTCACCCACGTCACGATCGGCCTGCAGTCTTTTTCCGGCGCGACCGTCGCCGGAACGAACACGACGTTGACGTTCAAAGGGCACCCCTCCGTGATGGTGAAGGACAAGATGCGCGTGTTCAGCGATCCCGTAAAGCTGCCCTGGGTGCATGGTGACGACGGACGCGGAGACGACGATGGAGTGAGCTCCGCCGTGGACGGCCGCAATCTCGCCATCTCGATCTACATCGCGGGACAGAGCGGTCCGATGACGTTTCACAACACGGCGTTGCAGGAGTCGTTCCTGGCTCCGTCGAACACCGGCGACCGCACGATGGATACGTTGGACACCGCGTTTCCTTACGAAACCTCGTCGTGGTTCTTCGTCGACGGCGTCGACGTGCTGGCGCCCGCGGACACGCGCGTGTTGGTGGGCGCAGGCAGTTCGTCCGTGGATGGCTCCATCACCACGCCTGGCAACAACGACCGCTTCCTGAACTGGATGTCGCGCCGCTTGCACGAGGCCTACGGGCAACACGTATCCGTCGTCAACGCCGGTATCGGCGGGGACACGGCCGCGATCCCCAACTCGACGCAGACGCGGCCGCTGCGCGAGGTGCTGCCCGAGCGGTTCGATCGCGACGTCCTGGGTGCTAGCGGCGTCACCGACGTCGTCTTCTACGCGGGTACGAACGACTTCGGCGACAAGATCCCGGCGCAGCAGAGCATCGACTCGTTGCAAAGCATGGTCGACAAGTTGCACAGCCAGCCGATGCGCATCAACGCGATCGGCGCGACGCTGATCTCGAACGTGCACCAGAACGGCACGACGACCGCCACGTACGTCGCGCACGACCAGATCAACCAGTTCATCCTGAAGTCGGGAGCGTTCGACAGCACCGCAGACTTCTACGGCGCAACGATCGACCCGAACAACATCGACCCTGTCTCGGGTTTCCCGGTGCTCAGGGCGGACTACCAGATCCACAGCGACCCCGATGGCACGCCGGACTTCCTGCACCTCGGACGCAACGGAGCGCAGGCGGAAGCCAACACGTTGGACATCACCTTCTTCGCTCCCGCAAAGCATCGGTAGATCAAGTCGTCAACTCCGCCCCGACTCGTCGAGAGCCGGGGCTGGAGCAGCCGGAGCCGCTTTGGGAGACGCGATCGGCGTCACTCGCCGAATCGGCATAGGCGTCTGCCGCGCGCCCGTCTCCTCGGCGGCCCATGCATGTCTCGACCCACAGGCGAAGGAGACGATGGCGGTTCACACCTCGGCTGTCAGTTGCCGCTCCACGAAGGTTCCGAACCGGAGGTACTGCGCGTAGAGGGCGTCGTAACGCTTCACCTGCTCCGGTTCCGGCCGGTAGACGGTCTCGATGCCGGACGACATCGCGCGCTGCGCATCGGCCAGGCTGGAGTGGACGCCGGCCGCTGCCGCGGCGAACATGGCCGCGCCGAGGGCCACCGCCTGGTCGCTCGCGGGGACCTCGATCTCGATGCCCATTACGTTCGCGACGGTCTGCATCACGAAGGGGCTCTTGCGGGCGACGCCGGCGATCGCGATTGCACCGTCTATCCGGATCCCTTCGGCGCGGAAGCGCTCGACGATGGCCCGAGATCCGTAGGCCGTTGCTTCGACGAGCGCGCGGTAGATCCGTGGGGCGTCGGTGCCGAGGCTGATCCCCGCGATCGCCCCCTTGAGCCGCTGATTCGCGTCCGGGGTCCGGCGCCCGTTCATCCAGTCGAGCGCCAGGACCGCGCTCTCCTCCGGCGGAACCTCCTGTGCCGCCTTCTCGAGGGTGGGGATCATCCGCTCCAGGATCCCCTCGGCAACCGCCTTCTTCGCGGCCGGGTCCACGGCGAGCGAAGGAAGGATGGCCTCGACAGGCCACGCGAGCAGCCTCTTGAACCAGGCGTAGACGTCGCCGAAAGCCGATTGGCCCGCCTCGTATCCGATGGCCCCGGGGACCACCGAGCCGTCCACCTGCCCGCAGATCCCGCGCACCAGCTTTTCCGGCTCCTTCGCCTTCGGGATCACGAGCATGTCGCAGGTGCTCGTTCCCATCACCTTCACGAGCCGGTGCGGACGGATGCCGGCCCCCACCGCGCCGACGTGCGCGTCGAAGGCCCCTACCGCCACCACGGTCTCCCGAGGCAAACCCAGCCTCGCCGCCCATTCCCGGGAAAGCCTCCCGAACGGGGTGTCGCTGGTGAACGTCTCGCGCCCGAAGGTCGCCTTCAGCGCCGGCAGGCGAGGATGCAGTCTCGCCAGGAACTCGTCGGCGGGATAACCGCCGAAGTCCGCGTGCCACATCGCCTTGTGCCCGGCGGCGCACCGGCTGCGCCGAATCATCGAGAGGTCCTCGCAGCCGGTCAGCACCGCGGGCATCCAGTCGCAATGCTCGAGGATCGTACCGGCTGCCTCCACCACCGCCGGATCCACCCGCAGCAAATGGAGCGCCTTCGCCCAGAACCATTCCGACGAGTAGATGCCGCCCACGTATCTGGTGAAGTCGGGTCCGGCCCAGCTGCGGGCGGCCTGGTTGATCTCCTCCGCCTCGGCGACCGCAGTGTGATCCTTCCAGAGGACGAACATCGCGTTCGGGTTTTCCTCGAACCCGGGCCGCAGCGCGAGCGGCCTTCCGCGCGCGTCCGCGAGGACGGGGGTCGACCCCGTGGTATCGACCGCGATGCCCCGGACCCGCGCGGCGGCACCCTTGCCAGCACCCTCGAGCGCCTCGAGCATCGAGAGCTCCATCGTCTCGAGATAGTCGAGCGGGTGCTGCCGGAACCGGTTCTCGAGCGGATTGCAGAAGAGGCCCTTTTGCCAGCGCGGGTAATGCTTCACGCCGGATCCCAGCACACTCCCGTCCGCAGCGCGCACCACCATGCTGCGCACGGAATCCGTCCCGAAGTCGATCCCGACGACCAGGCTGTCCGCGTCTCTCACGACCTCACCACCGCGTGAATGGCTCGCGGATCCGGATGGGCTAGAATCGCTCGCGACTGTGAACGTTCCACATCCGCAAAGTCAAGCCGCTGACCAGGCGGTTCAGGCGGCAGCCGCGATGGCCGCGAGCAACTCGCCCTCCCGGCCGAGTTCGTAGGCGAGATCGAACGCCGAGTAGCGGTTGCGCAGCAGGCGGACGTTCCTTACGGGGAGCAGGCGCTGGGGCTTCGTCACGCGCAGCTTCTCGAGCGAGAAGGGGAACCCGACGCCCTCCAGGATCGCGATCGCCGTGGCGAGCTCGGCGAGCAGCGGCTGCGCGAACGACAGGATGTTTTCCTTCTCCCTTACGAACGCCTGCAGCCGGCGGCGAAGGTTTTCGCGATCGAGCGCCCTTCCCTGCTGCTCCTCTGCGATGATCGGCCGGTAGGGAGCCAACTGCTCCTCGAGCGTCGCCTCCCATGGAGGTTCCCGGTCAAGGGCGAGGAGCCTCTCCTCGAGGTCTGGATCCGGGAGCCGGGCGAGCGCGCCGCCGGGTCCGAGCCACGCCTGGTACCCGTTGAGGAGCAACTTCGTGGCCGCTCCGACCAGGATGCCGTGCAGGTCGTGCTCCTTCGCGCCCGCCGCACCGGCGGCTTCCCAGAAATGTGCGACGGTGTGCTCGGCGGAGGCCGCCGGACGCGAGCTTCCGAAGGCCTGCATCGCGAACCCGGAAACGAGGGCGGCCTCGGCGAGCGCGCTCACCGCTGCCGCCGGGTCGCCGCCCCACGCGCGCGCGGCGGCGATCGCCTGTCGCGCCGATCCCAGGGCGAAACCGCTCACGCTATCGCAATGTGTCTCACCGGCAACGCGCTGCGCGATGCGCCAGTCGAGGCTGGCGAGATACTTGGCGAGCAGATCGCCAAGCCCCGCAAGAAAGAGGCTGCGCGGCGCCCTCGCGAGGACGTCGAGGTCGCAGACGATGACCTCGGATGGTCGGGCCGGGATGGCGCGATGGTAACCGGCGATGCGAATCGCCGACGTCGCCGAGCCGTAAGCGTCCACCGAGGCGGCGGTCGCGATGCACCAGTTGGGAAGGGCTGTATCGAGAGACACCTTCTTGACCAGGTCGCTCACGACCCCGCTGCCGACGCCGACCAGCAGATCCGGTGCGAGGGCCCGCACCTCCGCGGCCAGCGTCGCGGCGAGATCGAGCGTCGGAACGGGAGGTGGATCGCCGGGCAAGATCCGCGAGGAAATGCGCGCTGCGTGGACCGCCCGCTTCCAGCGCTCCCCCGCGGCCGTCTCGGTGCGCTCGTCGCTCAGCACCCAGAGCGAGACTGCGCTGCCGTACCGCCGCAGGAGGGCGCGCGCGGAGGACTCGAGCGCGCTCTCCGCGAAGATGACTTCCTCGACGGCGAGCCGGTGCAGGTTTCCGCAAGCGCAATCAAACCTCGCCGCGCTTCCCATGCGGGCTTTCATCTCGTCGAGAAATGGGTGAGAACCTAGACGGGGCAAGCCGGCTATAGCTTCGCGCCGCGCTGGATCTCCTCCGGCGAGCGGTGGTCGTAGCACTCGAAGGGAATCCCCACCTCACCGGCGAGCGCCTTGAGCTCCGAGAGGTAGTCCCCGCAGACCGTCATCGGATGGTTGGTGTTGAGCTGCTCCTCGACGCGACCGCAGAGTCTCAGGTACCAGTGCGGCCAGTCCGGGCTGCACTTCGCCGAGCGCTCCCGCCACTGCTGCTCGGTCGGGACGTCGGTCACCCCGCGTCCGGCGCACAGGTACATCTGGTTGTTGCGGTAGGAGAATCGCGCCCAGGTGACGACGCCGGGGACGCGGACGACGACCGACGACGTGCCGCCGCCCTCGCGGAAGTACATGTAGGTCTGCCGCTCCGACCAAGATCCGCGGAGCGAGTCGTGGCGGCCCTCGGCGAAGTATGGCGCCAGCGCGCCGGAGTTCACGAACCAGTAGAGTCCCTGCCGAGGGTCCCAGTACCGTAGGTCGTTGAAGCCGACCGGCTCGCCGCCGCTCAGAAGCTTCAGGACCTGCATCGTCAGGGCGGCGCCGTCGTCGGCCTCGGTCGCCGACACCAAGGTGGTGCCATCCGATTCGGGCCGGAGCCTGTTGTTCAGCAGGCCCAGCGTCAGATCGGTTGCCGGGTAGTGCTCGATCCAGTCGAGTTGGTCCTGCACGCCGACGAAGTCGAGTCCGAACTGCTTCTTCAGCTCGAGCAGGGCGAAGTAGACCTTCATCTGGAACAGCACCATCTCGCGCGTGAGGTGTTTGACGGGATCGGATCCGAGACGGACGTCCATCCCCTTCTCGACGAGGAAGGCGAGGGCGTCCTCGGCCCGCATTGCCGGGACCTTCTCGGCCATCTTCAGGAGGCGGAGTCCGTCGAACCCCTCCCGGGCGATCCCGAAGACCCGGAGGAAGTCGGCCTCCGGGATCTTGTTCCACATCTGCATCGAGCGCGGGCCGACCGCGCCATAGATCGAGCCCTTGAGCTGCTCCCGGACCTTCCGGGCGGCCGCCGACGCCTTCGGTCCCACCGGGATCTCGATCGGCTTGGGCTGCGGCGGCGCGTAGGTCCCGTTCTTCAGGAAATCCTCGATCGCGTCCGCGTAGTCCGCGTGTTCCTCGAACCGCTCGACGAAGCAGCGGCTGGTCTCGACGCCCACCTGCGCGGTGCCGGCCGCGGCGGCGAGGAGCCCGACCGCGCCGGGGTAGTCGGACAGGCAACTTCCCAGCATGAGCTTCGGGACGCTCCGATCCAGCTGGTACATCGGGCTGACGGAGAAATCGGGATAGGCCCAGCCCGCGATGAAGTTCAGGAACCGATCTCCGCGGGCGTCCCGCACAGTGCGGATCCCTTGGGCGACGCTCGAGACGGGCCCCCCGGGGTTGAGGATGTTCGCCTTCCACCCGCACTTCTCGATCACGCGGACCAACTCGCCCAGCTGCTGCTTGGCGATCGGCCACACCACGCGGTTGGGCTCCGCTCGCGCATCCAGGGGCATGTAGACGTCGACGGTCTTCGCCATCGCTCACTCCTTCGGCCTGGCGCCACGCGGCTTCAGTGCCTCGTGGCGCCATGCACCGCTTTTTACTTCAGCCACTCTCCCCCGCTATCCACGTTGTCTTTGGTGAAGACGTGCGAGTCGAGGGTGACCTCCTTCGGGACCTGTTTGCCCGCGAAGATGTCGAGCGCCATGTCGATTGCCTCACGGCCGCCGGTTGGGTACTCGAAGCTCGCCGCCAGGATCCCCTGCTTCACGTAGGCCTGGCCCTCGTGCGGAAGGGCGTCGATCCCGATGAACAGCATCTCCTTCTCGCGCCCCGCGGCCTTGGCCGCCAGGTAGGCGCCGTGAGCGCCCGGATCGTTGTGGCCGTAGACCAGGTCGATCTTCGGGTGGGTGGCGAGCGCGGACTCCATCTCCTTGCGCGCGTTCGGCTCGAGCCACTTCATGTCGGCGTCGAACACCACTTTGAGATTGGAACCTTTGATCCCGTCGCGGAAGCCCGAGTCGCGGTCCTGCCCAGGCGTCGACGTCATGAGGCCCTTGAGCTCGACCACCTCGCCCTTGCCGCCTAGCTTGCTCACGACCCACTTGCCCGCGGCGCGCCCGATCTTCTTGTTGTCCGCGCCGATGAAGCTCGTGTAGTCCGAGCCGAGCACGCGGCGATCCAGCACGATGACCGGAATGCCCTTCTTGTAGGCGTCGGCGACGGGCGGGGTCAGCGGCGCAGCCTCCTTCGGTGAAACGATGATCAGGTCAACCTTGGAGCTGACGAACTCCTCGATCTGCGCCCGCTGCTTCAGCGAATCGTTCTGTGCGTCCTTGAAGATCATCTTGATGTTCGGGTGCTTCTCGGCGGCGTTCTTGATGTCCGTGTTCATCTGGACGCGCCAGGGCTCGCCTAGATTGCACTGGCTCATCCCGACCACGTACTGCTTTTCGGCCGCGTGGACCGCGAGGCTGAAGCCGAACAACACGGCGGCAACGAGGAGCTTCTTCATAGGTGTCCTCCGGGTAGTCATTTGCGGACCCTCTGGAAGAGGACCGCGGCGACGATGATACTTCCAGTCAACATGAGGCGACTAGCTTCACCGACAGCATTGATGCTCAGGATTTTCTCGAGATAGCCGATGGTCATCGCGCCGACAAGGGTGAACAGCATGCCGCCCCGGCCGCCGTTCAGGCTGGTGCCGCCCATCACCACGATGGCGATCGCGGACAGCTCGTAGGTGCTCCCCGCTTCCGGGTCGCCCTGTTGCTCCTGGACAGCCTGGCAGATGCCCGCCACGGCGCTGAGGAGGCCACTCATCCCGTAGGCCAACAGCTTCACCCCCTGGATGGGGATGCCCGAAAGCCGCGCCGCCTCCTCGTTGCCGCCGGTCGCGTAGAAGTACCGGCCCCAGCGGAGCTTGGCGAGTAGCACCCTGCAGAGACCGATGCAAGCCAGGAAGATCAGCGTCACGACCGCGATATTCTCTCCCAGGATCTTGTGGTCGAGCGCCGAGAAGATGCGCGGCAGGTCCACGTACTTGTAGCTCCCGTCCGGGTTCAGGACCGCGCTCGAGATCTTCTGGCCGCCCGATACCCACTTCGCGAGCCCGCGGGCGAACACCATCACGGCGAGCGTGGCGATGAATGGCTGCATGCGGAAGCGGGCAACCATTCCGCCCGAGAGCAGCCCGCAGGTCGTGCCCGCCAGGACCACGAGCGGGATCGCGGCCCACGCCGACCAGCCGAGGTGGATGCTGAGGATCGAGAAGATGACCGCGCAGACGCCGAGGATGCTGCCAACGGCGAGGTCGATCCCGCCGGTGATGATCACCAGGGTCATCCCGCAGGCGAGAATCCCGTAAACCGAAACCTGCCTGAGCATGTCACGGTGCGTGCCCCACTTGAAGAACGACCCTTGCGCGTTGAAGACCGCGCCGATGATCAGGACGAAGCAAAGGGGTGCGAGCGCCCGCACCCAGGGCCGCTCGAAGGCGATCCTCAGGACGCTTTTTTGCCCGGAAACGGCCTCGGTGTCGGGGCGCGGCCCGCGAACGTTCAGGAGGATTTCGCGGTCCGCGGTTGGCGTCTCGTTCATACGGCCTCGTCCGCCATGGCCGCCTTCAGGACCTTCTCCTGGGTCGCTTCCGCGCGGCCGAACCGCGCCGTCACGCGACCGCGGTGCATCACGACGATGCGATCGGCGAGGCCGAGGAGTTCAGGCATCTCGGAGGTGATCATCAGGATGGCGAAACCATCCTTGGTCCACTGGGTCATCAACTCGTAGATCTCATGCTTCGAGCCGACATCCACGCCTCGGGTCGGCTCGTCGAGCAGGAGAACCCCCGGACGGGTCTCGATCCACTTCGCCAGCGCGACCTTCTGCTGGTTTCCGCCCGAGAGCGTGGCGACCTCCTGCCAGAGATCTGCCGCCCTGATCCCGAGCGCACGAACATGCCGATTGGCGACCTGCCACTCCATCGAGCGTCTCATCCAGAGCGCCGGAGACACCGCCTTGAGCGACGCCAGCGTGATGTTCTCCGCCAGGCCCAGGCCGAGGATGAGGCCCGTGCCCTTGCGGTCGCTGGTCAGGTACGCGAGACCCTGCTGCACCGATCGGCGGGGCGAATGGATGTCGAATCGCTCTCCGTCGATCGCGACCTTCCCCTGCTGGAGCTTTCCGTACGCGCCGAAGATGCCCCGAAGCAGCTCACTGTTTCCGGAGCCCTCCAGGCCGGCAAGCCCGACGATCTCACCGGCGCGGACGGAAAGGGACACCTCCCGGACGAGCCAGGATCTCCTCCCGGTCGATGTCCCTCCGGGCTTGGGCACCGAGAGACCGTCGATCTCCAGCCGCACGGCGCCGATCTTGGTCCGCCGCACCGGGAACTGCCGGCTCAGCTCGCGGCCGATCATCCAGCGGATCAGCTCGGGCTCCGCGAGGTTCCCGGCCGCCGCGGTTCCGACGTGCCTCCCGTCCCGCAGCACGGTGATCCGATCGGCGATCCGGTAGATCTCCTCCATCCGGTGCGTGATGTAGACGATCCCGCAGCCCCGCGTCTTCAGCTGGCGGACGAGCCCGAACAGCTTGTCGACCTCCGGTCCGCTCAGCGCGCTGGTGGGCTCATCCATGATGAAGATCCGCGCATTGAAGGCGAGCGCCTTGGCGATCTCGATGCGATTCTTGATCGAAAGCGAATAGTCCTCGATCAGTCGCGACAGGTCGATGTCGAGGTCGAGTTGCTCGCAGAACTCCCGCGCCTTCCGCAGCTGGGCGCTCCGATCCGTCCACTGCCGCGCCGTAGCGCTGCGTGTCAGCTCCCGCCCGAGGAATATGTTGTCGACGACCGACATCGAGTCGATGAGCGACATCTCCTGGTGGATGACGGAGATCCCCCGGGCGGCCGCGTCCTGAGGCGAGCTGAACCGCGAGGGGAAGCCGAGCAAGTCGATCTTCCCCTCGTAGTCGGTGTGCACGCCGGCCGCGATCTTCATCAGCGTGCTCTTCCCCGCTCCGTTCTCGCCGGCGAGCACGTGGACCTCGCCGGGTCGCAGATCGAACGAAACGTCGTGGAGGACCGGCACCCCCGAGAAGGACTTGGAGATGCCGGTCATCGCCAGAAGGGCTGGATCCGGCTCGATCCGGGCGGCAGCGTTGCTGGGCTTCGCTTCCCCGGTGCTCAAGGCTCCCATCCTCAGGATCCGCTCCTAGTCGTAGAGCAGCGGCTTCATCGCGGGCGAGTCGACGTTGGACTTGTCGTACCACTTGAACCCGGTGTCGATGTTCTTCGGCACCTTCTCGCCCTTGATCGCCTTGGC
>Ga0137415_10000635_pt1 | contig 34299 bp, 33 predicted proteins | sample CZODoug3_1_1_16f_FD_183082 | JGI IMG/M metagenome (GOLD analysis project Ga0137415, IMG submission 183082) | Vadose zone soil fungal communities from Angelo Coast Range Reserve, California, USA - CZODoug3_1_1_16fungal (Hybrid Assembly) | ecosystem: Environmental > Terrestrial > Soil > Vadose...
GGAAGGATGGAAAAAAAATCTGTATTCACTGATGGGCGGAAACCCTAAGGCTGTAAAGGCAGAAATCGCCCGGGCGATGCTGCCGATTCTGCTGGTGTTGCTGGTGGCTGTTAGCCTTGGCGGAATCACAGACTCTATTTCGCTTGCCGCGACTGTACTCGGAATGGGCGTGCTGGGAATCCTGATCGCCTATGATGCGGAGCTTGAACGAAACGGCTTTTCGTCGCGTCTATTAGCTTACGGCATTCCGGGGCGAATCCTGTTTGCCGGAATCCTGTGGGCCTCCTATCGGAGTCGCCGAAGCGGCCGCCTGGAATGGAAGGGGCGGGCGTATCCCGCAGGTACCCCCGGCGCATCTAAAGGATAGAAAAGGACATGGTATATCTGACGCGAAAATTGGAGTTTTCGGCCTCGCACCTGTATCACAACCCCGCGTTAAGCGCGGAGGAGAACAAGCGGATTTTTGGCAAGTGCAACAATCCTCACGGCCACGGACACAACTACACGCTGGAAGTGACCGTGGCGGGCGAACCCGATCCAGTGACCGGGATGGTTCTGGACCTGAAAGAGCTGAAAGAGATTCTGGAGCGAGAAATCACGCAACGCATGGATCACCGTTTTTTGAATTACGAAGTTGCCGAATTGAAAGGCCAGATTCCCACCTGTGAAAACATCGCCCGGGTGATCTGGAATCTGCTGGAGCCGAAAATCAGCAAGGGCCGCTTGCACAAGGTGCGTTTGTACGAAACACCGGATTTGTACGCCGACTGCTTCCGGAACGGAGTTCATGGCGCATGAAGGACGGGCTGAAGATCGAATTAGGACGACGCTACCGGTTTTCGGCGTCGCACCGGCTGCACAGCTCGAAGCTGAGCGAGGAAGAAAATCGCCGCGTCTATGGGAAATGCAACAACCCCTATGGCCACGGCCATAACTACGTGGTGGAGGTCAGCGTGTCAGGAACGGTGGATCCCGCTACGGGCATGATCGCGAATCTTGCGGACCTCGATGGCTTTGTGGAAAGGGAAGTGACCGAACCCTTTGACCACAAGTCGCTCAATGAGGATGTTCCTGCGTTCCGTGAAAACGTGCCGACCACGGAGAACATCTGCAAGGAGATTTACCAGCGGCTGAAACATTTTCCGATGGCGAAACTCGAGCGCGTGCGGGTGGAAGAGACGGGCAACAACACGTTCGAATACGCGGGAGAAGAACTTTAGGATCGCTTGGCGGTCCGGCAAGAGGAGATGGGGCCAGTGACGAAACCAACGGAAATATTTTTGAACGAGCAGAAGATTGAAACGCCAAAAGAGAGCATCGCCGACCTGATGCGCAAGGTGATCGCCCTCATCGGCGAAGATACCGACCGTGAGGGCTTGCGGAAAACGCCGGAACGCTTCGAAAAAGCGATTAAATTCCTGACCAGCGGCTACCACCAGAACCTGGACAACGTTCTGAACGGCGCGACGTTCAGCGTTCATTACGACGAGATGGTGGTCGTGAAGGACATCGAATTCTTCAGCTTGTGCGAACACCACCTGCTGCCATTTTTCGGGAAAGCCCACGTCGCCTATCTGCCAAGCAAGCGCGTGCTCGGGCTCAGCAAGATCGCCCGCCTCGTCAATATGTACGCGCGGCGGCTGCAAATTCAGGAGCGCATGACCAGCCAGATTGCCGAAGCGATCTCGGAGAAGATCAGCCCCGAAGGCGTAGGAGTAATCATTGAAGCGCGCCATCTTTGCATGCAGATGCGCGGCGTAGAGAAGCAGCACGGCCAGGCGGTCACGAGCGCCATGCTCGGCTCGTTCCGGCACAACAAGCAGACGCGCGACGAATTCTTGTCGCTGGTCCGAAACCGACGGGCCTAGTTCACGTCTATAAAGTAGACGCCGCCGGCGGAAAGTTTCGCGGCGAGGGGGGAACATGCCAAAACGGAAAATCATCTTTTCCGGCGTCCTCCTCCTGGCTGTTTTTGTTTCGCTTTGTTCCGCAATCTCCGAAAGCGAGATTCAGCGCCTCTCCAAGGTGATGAATTGGAAAGCCGGCCAGGTGATTGCCGACGTCGGCGCGGGTGAAGGCGAGATCGGATTTGCCGCTGCCGCAGCGGTGGGAGAAACCGGGAGAGTTTACCTGACTGAGCTGGACGAAGAGAAATTTGTTGCCCTGCAAAAAGGCGCGAGCCAGCGGAAGTTGAAAAATGTCGTGGTCTTGACCGCCGCGGAAAAAGAAACGAAACTCCCCGATAACTGCTGCGACGCCATCGTTCTTCGCCGCGTGTACCATCACTTCTCTGCTCCCACCGAAATGGATGCGAGCCTGATGCGGTCCCTGCGTCCCGGTGGCTTGCTCGCGGTGATCGAATTCGCTCCCCGGAAATCGCTCACAGCTTCCGATCCGGTGAAGGGGGTCCCAAGCAATCGTGGCGGGCACGGAATCCCCAAGAAAATTCTGCTGCAAGAACTGACGGCGGCGGGATTCAAGCTGGACAAATCGTTTGATGACTGGCCGGATGACGGTTACTGCGTGCTGTTTCGTAAGCCTTAGCTAAACGAATTCCCCCATTTAACCTTTATGGGCCGCGCGCGAACGCCGGACGCGGTCGCGATTTCCGCAGGTAGCGTCGCTACACCATCGCCGAACTCTCCCCTTCGTGCGGTCCACGAACACCCACGCGCAACCGGTATTGGCGCATATTTTCAACCGGTCTGGCGAGTCGTGGGCCAACGCTTCGGCGAGAGAATCGGCGATCAGAGCCAGCACCGCCGGCCAGCCAATTTGTACGGGTTCATAAGTGAGCTGCAACCCATTTTGGTTCTCCACCAGCCGCCGAAATACAGGTACTTTTAACCATGAGTTCAGCGCTTCCAGATCTCGTGGTTGGATTGCAACTCCCCGCGAAGTTTTCTCCGCGAACTGGCGCAGCAGTTTCCGCAATCCGCGGAGATCGCGGAGCACCGCAGGTCCGGGCAACGGAACGCGGAATCGCCAGAATTCCAGGAAGTCGCTGATCCACTGGGGGTCGTTCAGAAAATCGGTGAGGCGGCCGTAGCCGTCCCACATCTCGCTGTTGGCCAGGTCCACCCAGGGAGCGGCCGCGCCGAACTTATGGATGCGAAACTGGTGGGACGCGGGGATCATGGTAACGAAATAAAACTCCTTGACTCATTACAAGGCGCCGAGTACTCTGTGAAATGAGTATACCATCTTTAGCTCGTTACAGGAAAAGGGTATGAGCGACACAACCCAAACCATTACCGCACAAACCGCGCTCCTCCAGGCCAACGCAGCCCGCAGCTCCTGGCGGATTCGCGTCATCCTGGCTTTCCTGGCGATTTACGTGATCTGGGGTTCCACCTACCTCGCCATCCGCTACGCCGTGGAAACTATTCCCCCGCTCTACACCGCGGGCTTCCGGCATCTTGTGGCAGGCAGCGTTCTGCTGGCTTGGGCATTGGCGAAAGGCCAGCGCCCCACCTGGGCGCAAGTGCGCGCCAGCGTGGTCATCGGCTTCTTCTTTTTTCTCCTCGGCCATGGCTCGCTCCACTGGGCCGAGCAGTATGTGCCAAGCGGCCTCGCATCGCTGCTGATCGCGATTGAACCCATCATCGTTTTCCTGATGTCCTCGGCGGCGGCGCGCGTCTGGCGCATGAATGGAATGTTGCTCGCCGGAATTCTGCTCGGCCTGGTCGGCGTGGGTATACTCGTGCGTGGAACGGGCCTGGAAGCTGGCTCTCGCGGCTCTCTTGGCCCGATTGCTGTCCTCATCGGAGCGATCGCCTGGTCCGCGGGAATCATCTACTCTCGCCGTTCAAAGCTTTCCGGCAGCCCACTTCTCCTTTCCGCCCTTTCTCTGCTGGCTGGTTCAGCAATGCTGCTCACAACCGGCACCCTGGCCGGCGAAGCGAAAGATTTGGCCATCGCGAATATCACCACAAAATCGTGGCTGGCTTTCGCATACCTCATCGTGTTTGGCTCCATCATTGCCTTCACCGCCTACAACTGGCTGCTGGAACACTACTCGCCCACGCTGGTGGCCACGCACACCTACGTGAACCCTATCGTTGCGGTGCTTCTTGGCTGGCTCTATGGAGGGGAAGCGCTCACCCTGAAAGTGGGCATTGCCGCCGCACTGGTTGTCGGGGCCGTCGTACTGGTGGACCGCGGCACCAATAAACTCAACCGTCTCGCCTAGCCCCTATCCGCGTACCGCACAAATAGCGCGACTTTTCCTTGCCCCACGGCAAAGCCTGTGGTGAACTCTCCTAGACAGCATCGCCATGCTAGGGCAAAAATTCGGCCACTACCTAATTGAACTAAAGCTCGGCGAAGGTGGCATGGGCGTGGTGTATCGTGCCCGTGACGAAAAGCTCCAGCGCGACGTCGCACTTAAGTTCCTCGGAGTCCTACCCGCCGGCAGCTCCGTCAGCCATGAAAATGTGCTGCAGGAAGCCCGCGCCATTTCCGCGCTCAATCATCCAAACATTTGCACTATTTATGAAGTGGGCGAAATCGACGGCAAGCCCTACATCGCCATGGAGTATGTGGAGGGCCGCCCTCTCACGATGGAAATTTCCTCCACCGGGATGGCGCTCGATCAAGTGGAGCGCTACGGCATGCAGCTTGCCGATGCGCTGGGACACGCGCACAGCCGCGGGATCATTCATCGCGACCTGAAGTCCGCCAATGTGATGGTCACCCCGCAAGGCCGCCTGAAAGTGCTCGATTTCGGAATTTCCCGGCGGCTCGATACCGGGCACAGCGGAAGCGAAACGACCCGCTTCGACAAATCCTGGGAATCGCAGCACTCCTTCACCGGCACGCTTCCCTATGTTGCACCCGAGGTCTTAAGGGGAGAAGAGGGCGACGCCCGAAGCGATATATGGTCGCTGGGCGTTTTGTTGTATGAGATGGCGGCGGGCCGCAGGCCGTTTAAGGGAGCAACCGCCTTCGAATTAAGCGCAGCCATCCTGCGCGAGCGCGCGCCGCTGATCACGCCGCCGTTGCCCCCAATTCTGCAAAGCGTGATTGACCGCTGCCTGGACAAGGACCCCGGTCAACGTTACCAGAGTGCGGGAGAAGTCCGCGCGGCTCTGGAGGCGGCGACGACCAGCTCCCGGACCCACGACTATTTCACCGTGATGGCGCGACGCGAAGGAAATTCCGCTCCAAGCCACGCCGCCAGAAATTTCACTCTTGTCACGTTTGCGCTCCTCCTTGCGGCCGGTTTCGGCTACTGGTTTTATGGTAAGTCCGGTGCAAAAAGAAAAACGGTGACGGTTGGCGCGATCCAATCGGTTGCCGTTCTGCCTTTGGAAAATCTCTCCGGCGATTCCGCGCAGGATTATTTTGCCGAGGGGATGACCGACGCCCTCATCACCGAACTCTCCCAAATCAAGAAACTGCGCGTCATCTCCCGGACTTCCGTCATGCAGTACCGGCACACGCAGAAGCCGTTGCAGGAAATCGCCCAGGAATTGAACGTCGACGCGGTGGTGGAAGGCTCAGTGGTTCGCTCTGGCGACCGAGTGCGCGTTTCGGCAAAGCTCATGCAGACCAACGTCGAAGGAGCGTTGTGGGCGGACAATTTCGAACGAAAATTCACCGATGTGCTGGCGCTGCAGAGCGATGTGGCCACCGCCATCGCCCGGGGAATCCAGGTGGAATTAAGCCAGCCGGAAGTCACGGAACTCTCGCGCAGCCGGTCCGTGGTCCCGGAGGCCTATGAAGCCTATTTGAAAGGGCGCTACGAAGCCTCCAAGCGCACGCCGGAGGGCTTCCGCGCCGCGCTGGAATTTTTCCAGTCCGCTGCCGACAAGGATCCAACCTTTGCCGCTGCTTATGCGGGAATTGCCGTAAGCTACATGAATCTCGGCAATTATCAGCTCAGCCCGGCCTCCGAGGTAATGCCCCAGGCGTTGAAGGCAGCCGAAAAATCACTCGCGCTCGACGACCGGCTCGCCGAAGCCCACTCCGCTCTGGCAGCGATCCGCTTTTACGGCTTGGAGCGCGGTGGCATTGAGAGCGAGTTCTTGAAATCGATCGCGTTGAATCCCGGTTACGCGCAAGGGCTCCACTGGTACGCGTTGTATCTCGCGGCGCAGGGACGCAAGCAGGACTCCATCACCGAGATCAAGCTGGCGCGGGAGATTGATCCGCGCTCTCTAATCATCAACGCCAATATTGCCTGGTGCTATTACCTTGCCGGGGATTACGACAAGGCCGTGGAAGCCGCAAAGGAAACGCTGCGCCTCGATCCAAGTTTTGGAGTTGCCTATGGCTACTTGGGGCAGGCGTACCTGGAAAAAGGGCAATATGCCGACGCCATTGATGCCGGCCGGAACTTTGTGTCACTTGCGCCGGGAGATGTCTCCCGGCGCGCAGAACTCGCCGCAGCCTATGGGCGCGCAGGCAGGAAAAAGGAAGCGCAAGAAATTATTTCGGAATTTGAGCAAATGAAAAACGGGCCGTACATCTCGGCGTACGATTGGGCGATGGCCTATTCCGGCCTGGAAAACAAACAACAGACACTGATGTGGCTGCAAAAAGCGTATGAAGAAAGGAACGGCAGGATGGCGAATCTGGGCGTTCATCCGCAATTCGCTTTTTTGCGCAAAGAGCCGGCGTTTCAACAACTCATCTCCAACTGGACGGCCGCGCAGACCGCGGCGGCCAAGTAAATTTTCGCTCCCTTGTGGCTGCACGGCTTGTATTCCCCGTATGAACTTCTTGACGGCATTGGAAGCCTCGAATAGACTGCGCCTCGCAGTGGCACGTACGTGCCGAGTCGCATACCTGTCGAGGCGAATGCAGCTTTCTGCGCGGAGGGTGCAATGGTAGAAAAACAAAAAGCAAAACAGTACAAAGTGGGCTTTAAGACGATTAATGCAAAACTTAAGGTTACCAAGGCGCACCTGGAGAAAATCAAGGAGCATGTAATTAAGAGCGATCAGAAAAAAATCGACGATCAGATCCAGGCGATTAAGGTGATCATCGCTGCCTGCAGAATCAGGATGTCCGCCACCTACACAGGCAGTGGTAGATGAGCCTGCGGCGAAAGAGAATGCCGCGGCAGGAGTAACTTACCCGGGAGCTCCCGGATGAAGGGTGCAACGAATCGAAAACACCGGCAGGGCGGCCCACGTGGCGGGTTTCTGCGCCGCTCCCCGTTCCTGGTTTCCTACTGGCAAGGCAAACGGCTTTGTTTTGAAAACTATCTGACACGCAAAAAAATCGCCGCTTCGATCGAGATGGCGGCGCTGCTGGATTTTTTCTCAAGCTGGAAGCGTGAAGAGGCAATGTTTCGCCGCTGGCCGGAGTACACCGCCCAATCATTGCGCCTCGCAATTCGCCGATTGGTCCAGGAAAGTTTCCTGCAACGATCCACTCGCCGGAGTCCAACCGAAGATTCCCGCGCGAAAGCATTGAGAGATTGGAAGGCATGGAACCCCGCCGCCAGTTTCTTTCACATGCAGACGAAAGATTCCTATAGCGAGGAGATAAGCGCGGAAGAAATTCGCCGGGTGGAGGATTTGCTGAAAAGCGAGCGAGCGCCCGCGCCGATCAAGAGTTATCCACGCGCCCGAGCCATTCCCTTTCCACGGGAAAAATATGCCGATGAATTCCCCCGCATCCTGCGGGAACGGCGTACCTGGAGAAAGTTCGGACGTCAGTCCGTCCCTAAGGAAATGGTGGGCCGGTTGCTGCACCTTTCCTTCGGCGTGCAGGACTGGATGCGAATCCCGGAAGGCGGGCGATTCGCCTGCAAGACGTCTCCATCCGGTGGCGCACTGCATCCGGCAGAGGCCTACCTGCTTGCCCGAAACGTCCAGGGAGTTCCTCGCGGCATCTACCACTACGATGCCGTCGGCCACAGGCTGCAGGAGATTCGCCGTGGCGCCACCCCGGCCGAGGTCCAGAAATTACTGGCAGGGCAGTGGTGGTTCCGTGATGCGGCATTCGTCGTGTTTCTGGCGGCGGTGTTCCATCGCACCCAGTGGAAATACGATTATCCGCGAGCCTATCGCGCGGTTCTAGCCGAGGCGGGCCATCTTTGCCAGACGTTCTGCCTGACTGCGACGTGGCTCGGCCTGGCACCGTTTTGCACCATGGCTTTCGCCGACACACGCATCGAGAAGGCTTTAAGTCTGGACGGCATCTCGGAATCCGTCCTCTACGCAATGGGCGCCGGCACAAAGCCGGCAAAAAAATAGCGGCGACGGGAGCGAACGCCCATCGCCGCCGCTATTCGAAAAGCTACTTCTTCGAAACCATCAGGGAAGCGCGTGTAGTTTCCCAATCAATGTTTAGATTCGCGCCGTTGCCCGCTTTTTCGAGCGAAATGGTGAAATTTTCCACCGGAGAGGGAAGCGTGGAGACTTTCATGTCCACGCGCGTCAGATCATTCGCCTGGCCGGGGTAGTCCGTGCCCCATTCGCCAGTCTTTTTGCTGATGACCAGTGCCCACTTGTCTTTGTTCGGCACCGTGAAAATCGTGTAGCTCCCCGCCGGCACGGTCGTACCGCCTATGGTCAAATCCACAGGGGTCACCAGCGTTGTGGCTTCGTTTGCGCCGGTACGCCACACCTGCCCCAAGGGAACCAGTTCGCCATAGACCTTGCGGCCCTTCGCGCGCGGGCTGGAATAATCAATCGTCACAGCCTTTCCGCTACCCAGATCCCACTTAGCCTGCGCCGGCGGACTCGGCCGCTTGGATTTATCCTGCTGAGCCGCTACAGCGAACGCACATACAAGCACCAGCGACAACACACCACCTATCACGTACATTTTTTTCATGTTAATTCCTCCCCGGCCTACTCTACCACGTGAAAGCCACGGGAGGATGGGCGCAGTGCAACGGCATTAGCGGACAAACGGATAGATCTCGTCCACGATCCAGTAATTCGCCAGCAGAATCGCAAGCAGCATTCCTGCCACCCACAGTGTCCATCGCCAGCGCCTCCAGATGGCGCCAAGCGCGGAGCATTGCATCGGAACGTCCACAAGATACGCAGCGCAGTAACAAGCGTTGGCAAGCAGTCCGAGGATAGCGAGAAGGAGAAGCGAGTCCGGCACGAGCATTGGCCGAAAATGCGGCCAGGTTGAGGCGACCCACGCGACCACAACGGCAAAGAGCACAAAGTTATAAATCAGGCGGCGTACTTCCCAGAAGCGAATGGCGTCGGCGATAAGCCCGCGAAACGCACCCGGCGGAGTTTCGTAAAGACCCGGCGATTGGGTTGGAAGCGAGGTTTCCATGACAGCCCCCTGCGTGTGCTGCAATGTTGCGGGGGTCAGCATAGCACCTCGCTTCCTGTTGTCAAGTACTTTTCAGCATAAAGTACTGTCGATGACCGGCCTTACCGGCAACCACTCCACGGCGGCACGTGTCTTCGCCCGCGTTCCGTTCGTAGACAAGCCAATTGGCCCCCTAATTTCGGTTTTCTGCCGCTTCCTGAACGCGTCCACACCAACGTTGCCATCGCATTCGACGCGCTCGCGCCGCGATTTTTCCAATCCTGAACATTTCGGGAGCTTTACACTTTCAACACTCCTGTGTTAGTTTAGAAGAGTCGAAGAAAAGAGGAAATTTCAAGGGACGACGGTGGGGGGCACTTGAGCGACGGCAAAGTTATGTTGATTGAACAATTCCGGGCACATGTGAAGGATACGGGGTCGCCAGAGGTGCAAATCGCACTTCTGAGCGAGCGGATCAACTATTTGACGACGCACCTCAAGTCGCACGTAAAAGACCACGCATCACGCCGGGGATTGATCATGATGGTCAATAAGCGGCGCCGCTTGCTGGACTATCTCAACCGGCGAGACCCGGATCGGTATCACCAGATTGTTGAACGCCTTAGCTTGCGCAAGTAGCGGTAAGCCGCGCGAATTGCGGCTCTGCTTGTGCCTTCACGAACGTACATATTCCCAGCGGAGTCTGTCGCCTGGCCGAGTTGCGGCCGGACGTGAATGTGCCAAGCCTGTCTTTACGGGCTTGTTGGCTTCAGTATTGGTGTGACCAGAATCACAGCCGCCCTGTCCTCGGCTGAACCTCCTCTCGTTCTTCAAGCTGCAAGCAGGCTCTGCCTGCCAGAAACGCTCCTCAGATGAAGAGCTAAAGGAAAACACTTATGTCCGAGAACAATCACACACCAGCGCCCTTTCAGGTATCTATCGAAGTCGGAGGCCGTCCGCTCATTCTCGAAACCGGGAAAATCGCCAGGCAAGCCAATTGCGCCATTACCGCACGCTATGGCGACACCGTTCTGCTCGTTAGCGCCTGCATGGCCAACAAGCCGAACGATCGCGACTTTCTCCCGCTGACCGTGGACTACCGCGAAAATACTTACTCCGCCGGCAAAATTCCAGGAGGCTTTTTCAAACGCGAAGGCCGCCCCACGGAAAAAGAGATTCTTGTATCCCGCTTGATCGACCGCCCCATGCGTCCTCTGTTCCCCGATTCCTGGCGCAATGAGACCCAGGTCATCGCCATGGTGCTTTCCGCCGATAGCGACAACGACCCCGACGTCATCGCCGTTACCGCTGCCTCCGCCGCCGCTTATTGCTCCGACCTGCCGTTCAACGACCCCATCGCCGCGGTTCGCGTCGGCCTTCTCGATGGCCAACTGGTTGTCAATCCGACGGTTGCCGAGCAGAAGACCAGCAAGCTCAATATCGTCGTGGCTGGCACCGCCGATGGCATCGTCATGGTGGAATCGGGCGCGTTCGAAATTTCGGAAGAAAAAGTCGCGGAGGCGCTGGAGTTTGGCCACGCGCAGGTCAAGAAAATCGTTGCCGGCATCAAGCAGCTCCACGAACAGATCAAGCCCAAGAAAGTTGTCGTTGCTCCGTTTCCGTTTGATCAGGGCATCTATGACAGCATGAAGAAGACCCACGGTGCCAAGCTGCAGGACGCCCTGAATACCGAAAAGCATCCCAAGAAGGAAAGCTATCACCTTGTGGACGATCTCCAGGCAGAGATTCTGAAAGCCGTTCCGGAAGACGATGAGGAAAAGCTCGCGCTGACCAAGCGTGCCTTTGATCGGCTCCGTGAAGACATATTCCGCCATGAAGTGCTGAAAGCCAAGCGGCGTCCAGATGGCCGCGCATTTGACCAGGTCCGCAAGATTACCTGCGAAGCCGGTTTGCTGCCTCGCGTGCATGGCTCGGCGCTCTTCACCCGCGGCGAGACCCAGGCACTTGCTACGTTGACCCTGGGCACCAAGGAAGATATGCAGCGCCTCGACCTGCTCTTTGCGCAGGACACCTTCAAGCGCTTCATGCTGCACTACAACTTCCCGCCCTTCAGCGTTGGTGAAGTGAAGCCGATGCGTGGCGCGGGACGCCGCGAAATCGGCCATGGCGCACTTGCGGAGCGAGCGATTGCCAATCTACTTCCCCAGGAAGTGGAATTCCCCTACGCAATGCGCGTCGTCAGCGACATTCTCGAGTCCAACGGCTCCTCTTCGATGGCCACGGTTTGCGGTGCTTCGCTTGCCATGATGGACGCCGGTGTGCCCATGAAGGCGCCCTGCGCGGGTATCGCCATGGGCTTGGTCGTGGAAGGGAGCAACTACTCCATCCTTACCGACATCGCCGGCGCCGAAGATCACTACGGCGACATGGACTTCAAAGTTGCCGGCACACGTGAAGGTATTACGGCCCTGCAGATGGACATCAAGGTAACCAGCATCAGCATCGGCATGATGCGCGAAGCTCTGGCCCAGGCGAAAAAAGCCCGGCTGGAGATTCTCGACATTATGGAGAAGACGCTTAGCGCGCACCGCGAAAACATTTCGCTGTACGCTCCGCGGCTATACAAGTTGAGCATCCCCACCGACAAGATCCGCGACCTCATCGGTCCGGGCGGCAAGAAGATCCGGTCCATCATCGAACAGACCGGCGTCAAGATCGACGTCCTCGAAGACGGCACCGTGCACATCTTCTCCACCAGCGGCGCCGGAGGCGATCAGGCGCTGCAAATGGTCCGCGACGTCACCGCCAGCGCCGAAATCGGCAAAACGTATCTCGGCAAGGTCGTTCGCTTGGCGGAATTCGGCGCGTTCGTCGAACTCTTCCCAGGCACCGACGGCTTGCTGCACATCAGCGAAATTTCCGAACACCGCATCCGCGATGTTCGCGATGAGCTGAAACTGGGCGACCAGGTTCTGGTCAAAGTCCTGGCAATCGAAGGCAACAAGATCCGCCTCTCCCGCAAAGCCCTCATCAAGGAAGCCCGCGAAAAGCAGGCCAAGAAAGATGGCGGCGGCACCCCGACCCCGGCCGCAGCAGCAGGCGTCGGCGGCGAAGGCAACTAACCCAACCCAATCTCAAAATCAAAAGGCCCCCGGCAACTACCGGGGGCCTTTTCTTTTGCTCTCTAAACCTTCCCTGTAGCGGCCACACTTCAGGTGGCCCGCTTACTCTTCTCTTACGCCTGCCTGCCGACCTCAGTGCGCCGGCGCACAATGAACCGCGTCCAGCGCACCCCAGAGCGCGTCCAGCGCTTCGTTGGTAGTGGCCAGAATTTCCTCTTCGCTGCCTTCGGCATGCTCCGCCAGCCACCCGCGCCAAGCATCGCGGTGCGCCTTGTCAGCTTCCTCATGTACCTCGAAATACGCTAACCCCTCCGCCGACTTCACGCCATAAAACTTCTTCAGGCCTTCAATCTTGGTCGTAGCGATCTCCGGAACCTGCGCTTCGTAAGCGTAGAGCGCCGCAACCGCCTCCGCCACCGGCCGGTCGCCCACAATTTCGCGGAACGTTTCCACCACCGCCTGCGTCCCCGGCAGAGCAGGGCAGCAGGTAATGTCGTCCTCGCCCACACCCAGTGCCGCCGCAAACTCACGCCACAGTTTTGGATGCGGCCCCGCAGGATTCTCTTCCTCCGCCAGATTCTCAAGAACGATGTCGCGGATCGGCCCCTCAGTGCGCGCCGCCAGCACCCGCAAGTGCTTCGGGAAGGCCTCAACATGGCGGTAATACTGCGCCGCATAAAGCTGCAGCGCTTCCCGGCTCAGCTTGCCCGCCTGCCAGTCCTGATAAAAGGGATGCTTCAGCAAATTCTTTTCGGCAATCGCCGCATCAATTTTGTTTAGAAGTTCGGTGTTCCGCATGATGGTCCCTCCGGTGTCGTTATAGGGCGAAGGCGCGTCCACGCGCGCTAAGCCAACCAAAAGCACTGCGGGATTGTAGCAGAGTTCGCGAATTTTTGCCGTTCGGCCTAGGACGTGACGGAGTGGAGGCGCTCAATATCAGCGCCGAGGGCTTGGAGCTTTTCGACGATGCCGTCGTAGCCGCGGTCAATGTGGTACACGCGATCGATTATGGTTTCGCCTTCGGCCACCAGTGCCGCGAGTACCAGCCCCGCACTAGCACGCAAGTCCGAAGCTTGCACCGTGGTTCCGGAGAGTTTCGCTGGCCCGCGAACCACCGCGCGGCGGCCATCAATCGAAATGTTTGCGCCCATGCGTATCATTTCACTAGCGTGCAGGAACCGATTTTCGAAAATAGTTTCGGTAATCACCGAAGTGCCCTCAGCTTGCGTTGCCAGTGCCATGTATTGCGCCTGCATGTCCGTGGCGAAGCCGGGATACTCTTCGGTGGTCATATCGGAACCTGCTAGTTTCTTCGCGGCCTGAACACGCAGAGTGGACTGATCCAGTTTTGTTAGGCGCACGCCGTCGGTCTCCAGCTTAGCCAGTACGGCGCCCAGGTGGGCCGGACAGCAATCGGAGATGGTAAGTTCGCCGCTGGTGATCGCTCCGGCAATCAGAAAAGTTCCCGCCTCAATGCGATCGGGAATCACCGAATGCGTCGCACCGTGGAGTTTAGGGACGCCACGAACACGCAGCGTGGAGGTGTCGTCCCCCTGAATTTCCGCGCCCATTTTGCGCAACAAGTGAATCAGGTCCGTGATTTCAGGCTCGCGGGCCGCGTTTTCGAGAATCGTTTCGCCCTCCGCCAGCGTGGCAGCCATCAGAATATTTTCCGTGCCGGTCACCGTGATTTTTTCGAACACGATGTGCGCGCCCTTCAACCGCCCGCCATTCGGCACGCTGGCCTGGATGTAACCGTGTTCGGTGGCGATTCGCGCGCCCATTTTTTCGAGTGCTGCAAGATGCAAATCCACGGGCCGCGCGCCAATCGCGCAGCCTCCCGGCAATGAAACATGCGCCACGCCGGAGCGAGCAATCGCGGGCCCCAACGTCAGAATCGAAGCCCGCATGGTCTTCACCAGTTCATACGGCGCAACCGCGTCGTTCATCGATTTTGTTTCGATGGTGTAGCTTTCGGCGGGAATCTCATGCACGGAAACGTTCGCGGACATGAACGCCAGCAGCTTGCTCATCGTGATGATGTCGCGCACCTTGGGGATGTTGTGCAGCGTCACCGGCTCGGCTGTTAGCAGCGCCGCCGCCATCGCCGGCAGGGCGGAGTTCTTTGCCCCGCTGATTCTCACCGTTCCGTGCAGCGGTTTTCCGCCGCGAATCCTGAATTTATCCATTTCGAAATTTGCCGAGACCTGTGGTTCGGCTATTCTCCCAATGCTTTCCGCAAATTCCCGCGTGATTCCCGCAGGATTCTGTGGGCCTGTTTTTTGGATACTCCGCTTTTCAACATAATCAGCGCCAGACGAAGTTCGTGTCCGCTTTGACGCAATGCTCGTGTAACCGCGGACACGTCTTTGGCGCTGGCTTCTTTCAAAATCCATGTGGCGCGCTCTCTAAGCTTCTCATTCGCCTCGCCCATGTCGATCATCAGGTTGTCGTACGCATGACCGAGGCGAACCATCACTGCTGTAGAGAGCATGTTCAGAACCATTTTTTGCGACGTGCCGGCTTTCAGCCGCGTGGACCCCGCAAGTATCTCAGGCCCAACTTCCGGCGTAATCGCGATCTTCGCCGCCCGCGCAAGCGGCGACCGGCGGCTTGCGGCCACACCAATTGTCAATGCGCCGCGCTTCTCCGCAAAAGCGATCGCGCCCAGCACGTACGGCGTCGTCCCGCTGGCCGCAATTCCGACCACCGAATCCAATTTCGAAAGCCGGATTTTCCGCAGATCCCGCGCCCCATCTTCTGGCCGGTCCTCTGCTCCTTCCACAGATTGCATCACTGCCTTTTTCCCGCCTGCAATCAGCCCACGCACCAGATTTGCCGACACACCAAACGTCGGCGGGCATTCCGAAGCATCCAATACGCCTATCCTTCCGCTCGATCCCGCCCCCACATAAATCAGCCGCCCGCCCACCGTCATCCTCGCCACAATCTCATCCACCGCTCGCGCAATCGCAGGAACCGTGCGACCGACCGCAGGCGCGACCTTCCGATCCTCCCGGTTCATCAGCCGGATAATTTCCAGTGACCTCATCCGATCGAGGTTTTTCGACGCCGCATTTCGTTCTTCTGTAATCCGCCGCGGGTGAGGGTTCCGCGCCACCTTGCGTGTGGGCATTTCTAAAGTATAGCGGGGCCTCCGCCCTCCAAGTAAGGGCCTCGCGCAAGTTTCACTTTATCCCTATCAACAGGAACAGCAACTCTCCTGCAATTGAGTGCCTGCCGCGGCAAACAGCTATGATAGAAAAGAGTCTGTTCTGTTTCTCTTGTGAATCCAAATGAGCTGGAAGCCATTTCATGGACGTACTGAACAAGCTTTTTGAAAAGCATTTCCACGCGCCCGCGGAGCGCATCCAGCAGCTCCAGGGTGATCTCGGCGGCTCAGGCCGCAAAATCATTCGCCTTTCCCGCGGCAATCAGTCTGCAATAGGCATTCTGTACGACGTACGCGAAGAAAACGCTGCGTTCCTCGCCTTCTCCCGCCATTTCCGCCGCCACGGTCTGCCGGTCCCCGAAATTTATGAAGAAGACCTGGACCGCGGCGCATACATTGAGCAAGATCTCGGCGACACCACGCTCTTCGATTTTCTTTCCCTGAATCGGTCGGGCGAATCCATCGCCGCCCCAGTGGTGGAGCATTACCGCAAGGTCGTTGCGGAGTTGCCCCGCTTTCAAGTGGAGGCCGGGCGCGACCTGGATTACTCCGTCTGCTACCCGCGCGGCAGCTTCGACCGCCAGTCCATCAACTGGGACCTCAACTATTTCAAATACTATTTTCTGCGCCTCGCCGCGATTCCTTTCAACGAGCAGGCTCTCGAAGATGATTTTGACCGGCTGACCAATCTCCTCCTGGAAGCGCCCGGCGACTATTTTCTTTACCGTGATTTCCAGTCCCGAAACGTGATGTTGCACCAGGGGAAGCCCTTTTTTGTGGACTATCAGGGTGGCCGCAAGGGCGCGCTGCAGTACGACATTGCCTCGCTGCTCTTCGATGCCAAGGCCGACTTGCCGCCGGATCTCCGCCAGCAACTCCTGGACGCTTATCTCGAAGCTCTCTCAAATCACATCAAGCTCGATCGCGAAGCTTTCCTCCGCTACTACTACGCCTTCGTTTACGTGCGCATCTTGCAGGCCCTCGGCGCCTACGGTTTCCGTGGTTTTTACGAGCGCAAAGCTCATTTCCTGCAGAGCGTTCCGTACGCCCTGAAAAATATTCGCTGGCTGCTGCACAACGCCAAGCTACCCATTGAACTCCCGACCCTGTTGAACGCCTTTCAGAACATGTTGGGCTCAGAAAAGCTGCTGAGACTTGCGCCGCAGGCCCAGGCGCAGACCAAAAATCTCGTCGTACGCATCTTCAGCTTTTCGTTTCACCATGATCTGCCGAAAGACGACACCGGCAACGGCGGTGGTTTTATTTTCGATGGTCGCAGCCTGCCTAACCCGGGCAGGGAAGAGCGCTTCAAGCAATTGACAGGCAAAGACGCCCCGGTCATCGACTACTTAAACCAGCAGGAAAGCGTTCACAAGTATTTCGCCAACGTCGTCTCTCTCGTGGATGCAAGTGTCGCCAGCTATCAGCAGCGCGGCTTCAAAAATCTGATGGTCTCGTTCGGCTGCACCGGCGGCCAGCATCGCTCTGTCTTCCTCGCGGAACATCTTGCAAAGCGTCTGCAGGGCCAGAACGATGTGGAGGTCCTGGTGCGCCACCTGGAGCTGGAGAAGATGGGCCGATGAGGGCCATGGTTCTGGCCGCCGGCCTCGGTACGCGCCTGCGCCCGCTGACGAATGACCGTCCCAAAGCGATGGTCGAAATCGGCGGCCGCACATTATTGGAGCTGACGCTCACCCGCCTTGCTACATTCGGCGTGCGCGAAGTCATCATCAACGTGCACCACTTCGCCGACCTGGTGATTCAATATCTGAAAGCCAACAACAATTTCGGCTTGCAAGTGGAAATTTCGCGCGAAGAGCTACTGCTCGACACCGGCGGCGGCCTGAAAAAGGCAAGCTGGTTCTTTCTCCAGGATCCCAACCGCCTGGATGAGCCGTTCATTCTTCACAACGTGGATGTTGTCAGCGCAATCGACTTCCATCGCCTGCTCAATAGCCACAACGAGAATCGAGCCCTCGCAACCCTCGCCGTCCAGAAACGAGAGAGCTCGCGCTACCTGCTGTTCGACGAACAAGGCGAATTGTGCGGCAGACAAATCGGCCGCGACCAGGAACCGGAACTTGTGCGCTCCACCCCAAATTTGCAAGCGTTGGCATTTTCCGGCATTCACATGATTTCACCGCGCTTGCTGCCCATGATGACCGAAGAAGGCGTCTTCTCCATCATCGCAACCTACCTGCGCCTGGCCGGCCAGGGCGAAAAAATCCTCGCCTTTCGCGCCGACGAATATTACTGGCGCGACCTCGGCAAACTCGATGATCTCCGCCAAGCCGAGCAGGACCTCGCATAAAGCGGTAACCGTTGCTCTCCAAGATTGTGTGTGCAAATACACCATTATGGTGCATACTGGTGCTATGAGCCCTGCTAATAAGACTATTCGTCAGAGCGTCAGCCTCCCCGTTAAGGTCGCGGCTCAGGTCCGCAACCTCGCCAAGAATCGCCGGCTGAGCTCCAACCGCATGCTGGTTGAACTCATCGAGAACGGCATTGAGGCCGAGAAGCGCAAGCAGCAGGAATTTTTCGAGTTGGCCGAGAAATTTCGCAACGCTACCGATCCGGAAGAGACAAAACGACTCGGTGATAAGCTGGGCCGCATGGTTTTTGGCGGCTGATGCCCAGGATCGCAAGCTGGGATGACCTTCCGGCAAATGTGCGTCAACACCTAATTGATCGGATGCGGGACCGAGCCATCTCCCTCGCGGACTTGAATCAACTTCGACTTTGGATTGATTCGCATCCGGAAGTGCCAGAAGGGGATTGGTACAAGAACTTTGGTTCTTTCAAGATCTGTGGCCGGGGTCCATATCCCAAGACCTTTCTTTCGAGCGGCCAGGCAGCCAAGGGCCAGAGTCTTTGATTGGTGCCTTTAGATAAATGATTTGGAAGAAGCGCTTACTTCGCGGGAGCGGCTTCTACCGCCAGCCCCAGCGCTTTCATCACCGCGTCATGCACCGCCGGGCGAACCTCCGCGATCTTGTGGTTCTCGCGCGTAGGATGCACACGATTTGTCAGCAGCACCACGAACAGCTGCCGGTCCGGGTCGATCCAGATCGTCGTTCCCGTAAAGCCCGTATGCCCGTAGCTGTGCGATGAAAAATAATGCCCGCTAGAGCTGCCTTCTGTCGGCACCACCCAACCCAGCGTGCGCGTATTTTGCGCCAGCGGTTGCGGCACCGTGAACTCGACGATAGTCGCGCGCTTCAGAATCCGCTGGTGCGCGTACACGCCGCCATTCAGCAGCATCTGGCAGAACACCGCTAAATCCGCCGCCGTGCTGAAGACGCCCGCGTGCCCCGAAACCCCGCCAATCGCAAACGCATTTTCGTCGTGCACTTCTCCCTGCACCAACCGGTGGCGCAGTTGGCTGTCAAATTCCGTCGGCGCTATTTCCGGCCAGATCGCTTTCGGCGGGTTGTACATCGAATGTTTCATCCCCAGCGGGCCAAAAATATTCTCATTCGCCAGCACATCGAGCGGTTTCCCGGTCAGCCGCTGAATAATTTCCGCCATCAAAATGATCCCAAGATCCGAGTACACAACTTTCGTTCCTGGCTCATATTCCAGCGGTTCCGCAAAAATCCTTCCAAGCGTCTCTTGCTTGCTCGTTGACGTCCGCCAGTATTCCTTGAACGGCGGAAGCCCAGAAGTGTGCGTCATCAAATTGCGCACGGTCACTTTGTGCCGCCATTCCGATTGCGGCCCTTTTGTCCATTCCGGCAAATACCGCTCAATCGGTGCATCCAGATTCAGCGGAGAAGGAAAGTCGCCCTCGACCAGCTTCTCCACCAGCGTCGTCGTCACCACCACTTTCGTGAGCGACGCAATGTCGTACATCGTGTCCGCATTCACCGCGGGCGATTTCGCGTCATATTTCAAATTGCCGAATGCGTGCACGCTCAACTTGCCCCGATAACCAACCGCCAGCGTCGCGCCAGGAAACGCCCGGTCGCCAATGGCTTTCTGAACCACCTCAAACGCCGGCTTCAGCAGCGCTTCTCCGCGCACATCCATCGGCTGCAGCGTCATCGGATTCGCCGGCACCTGCATCCCGTAGCCCGCCTTCAGGTCAACGCCCGGTATCGTCACCGGCAAGCGGCCGCGAATGGGAATCTCCCCAAACAACGCCCGCGCCACGGAAATCTGGGCCACGTCGCTAATCCCAAACGCGGAAAGCCATGTTTCCGCCTGCGGAAACCGCTCGATCAGATAAGGACTCCCAAGCCCGACAGAAATCACCGGCTTTCCCATTTTGTAAATCTGCTGGATCAACGGGAACTGGTCCGCAGGCACATCCACATCGCCCTTGCGATCGCTGACCCGCACAAACAGCGCAAGAATCGCAACGTCGTACGAATCCGGCCCCGGCAGTTTCAAATTCTCCGCCTTCGCAAATTTCGTGTCCGCGCGCAACGTCGTCACGGAGTCAAAACGTCTGCGCAGTTCGCGCTCCAGATCCTCCCCGGGATACGGTTCGGGATCGGCGTACAAACAAACCAGCAACGCCCGCGCGGGTTTCGTGCCGTCCAGCGGCAGGCGCTGCGGCGTATCGCGCAGCAGCGTAATTCCCCGGTCTGAAATTTCCTGCGATTCCGCCTGCCACGCCACGCGCCCGAATTTTTCATTCAATGCGGCAACATCCACCAGCCGGTTCTTCTGCAAGCCGAGGCGCGCCTTCGCCTCCAGAATCCGCCGCACGGAAGCGTCCAGCCGCTCCTTCGATATCTGCCCGGAATGCGCGGCCGCAAGCAGTGCTTCATAAGCGGCATCAGGCACCGGCGGCATCAGCAGGGCATCTGCCCCGGCAAGAAACGCGCGCACCGCCGCATCGCCCGGCGCATACCGCACGGTGATCCCGCCCATGTCCATAGCGTCGGTGACCACCAGTCCCCGGAATCCAAGTTGCCCGCGCAACAAATCCGTCAACACACGCGAAGAAAGCGTCGCCGGCGTATTCGGGTCCGGCTCCAGCGCCGGAACATTCAGATGCCCGGTCATAATGCTGCCGACGCCCGCGGCAATCGCCGCGCGAAACGGCACGAGCTCCAACTTCTCCAGCCGCGCGCGATCGGCTGTGACCACCGGCAAATCAATATGCGAGTCCGCCGTTGTATCGCCGTGCCCCGGGAAATGTTTCGCGGTGGCCAATCCCCCGTTCTCCTGCACGCCGCGGATAAACTCCGTGACAAATTCCGAAACCTTCTCCGGATTTTCGCCAAACGACCGCGTGTTGATGATGGGATTTCCCGGGTTGCTGTTCACATCCGCGTCCGGCGCATAAATCCACTGGATTCCCGCCGCCCGCGCCTCCAGCGCGGTGATTTTTCCCATCGTATACGCATCTTTTGGATTTCCAGCCGCCGCCAGCGCCATTGCCGTCGGAAAGGAAGTTCCCTCGTCCAGCCGCATCGCCGTGCCGCGTTCGAAATCCGCCCCAATCAGCAGCGGCAGCTTGGACTTCGCCTGCAACTGATTGCTCAGCACTGCCGACGGATACGCCTGGCTCTTCAGAAATCCAAGCGGCGAGCCCTGGGTCACATTGATGAAGCCGCCGACATGCAAATCCTCGACGTCGTGCATCAACTGGGCATAAGTTGCGGCATCCGTGGACGTGAAACTGCCGTGATACGTAGTAAACAGGAGTTGTCCAACTTTTTCCTCGACGCTCATCTCCCTCAACGTCGATTCCACCCACTTGCCGGTGTCTTCCGTTGAAGATTTGGACTTCGGAGATGTCTGCTGCGAAGCGCTCTGCTTCCCCGCAGACTTCGAACCGGTGATTTTCGGCGACTTTCCACTACGCGCTTGGCTGCGAACTTTCGGTGTCATAAGGAATAGAAGGACCAGCGGCAACAGCAACATCCGGGCGGCTCGCCTGTTCATATTGGAGAAATCCCTGCCGTGCCCCATGCCTTGACTGTATATAGCACGCGCACTACCCGCTCACAATGAAGCCGCGGAACTCCCGTTCCAGAATATCATTGGGAGATATGAAACATCGTTCCCGATTTCGTCGCAACCCGTATCCCGCCCGCTTCGTGTTGTCCGCCATCCTATCAGTTCTGATTCTCACATCGAGCTCTTCGATCGCGGCCCAGACCCACGCCAAGCCGGTAAAGAGGCGAAGCCGCGTAGGGCGCGTGCAGACGGGCCTCGACGTTCTGGAAGCGCAGAAGTTCGCTCCCCTGCGCGGCAAGCACATTGGATTAATCACCAATCACACCGGGCTCGACTATCAAGAGCGCACCACGATCAACGTCCTTGCCCACGCCCCAGGCGTCCAGGTCGTAGCTCTCTTCAGCCCGGAGCATGGCATCGCCGGACACTCCGATGAAAAGTTCAGCTCTACGAAAGACGCCTCGACCGGCCTGCCCATCTTCAGCCTCTACGGCGATCACCTCCGCCCCACCGATGAAATGTTAAACGGCATCGACGCGCTGGTCTTCGACGTCCAGGACGCCGGCGTCCGCTTCTATACGTACACTTCCACCATGGCCTACTGCATGGAAGAAGCCGCGAAACGCAACATCGCCTTCTACGTCCTCGACCGCCCGAACCCTCTGAACGGAGACATCGTCGAAGGCCCCATGCTCGACGCCGACAAAACTGCTTTCGTCGCCTATTACCCGTTGCCGATACGCTACGGCCTCACCATCGGCGAACTCGCCCAGTTCTTGAACACGGAAAATCACATCAATGTTCAGCTCCACGTGATCCCCATGAAAAACTGGCATCGCAACTATTTCTTCGAAAGCACCGGACTGAAGTGGATTCCCCCCTCCCCCAACCTGCGCACGCTGAAAGGCTCGCTGCTCTATCCCGGCCTCGAGATCCTCCAGAACGCGGGCGTCTCCGTCGGCCGCGGCACCGAATCGCCATTCGAAGAATTCGGCGCCCCCTGGATCAACGGCGAAGAAGTCGCCGCGGTGCTCAACGCAAAAAGCCTTCCCGGCGTCCACTTCGTGAATCAGCCATTCATTCCCGTCAGCGGCCTGTATGCCGGCCAGCACTGCGGCGGCGTCGGCGTCCGCGTAACCGACCGCTTTGCCCTGCGTTCCATGCGCGTTGGCCTCGAAATCGCCGCCGCCCTCCACAAAAAATATCCCGAGCATTTCGATTTCGCCAAAATTCTTTTCCTCGTCGGCAATGATTCCACCATTCAGCAACTCCAGGCCGACACGCCTGTGAGCGAAATCATCGCCGGTTGGAACAAGGATCTGACCGCATTCGACCAAGTCCGCCGCCGCTACTTCCTCTATAAATAATCTGCCTATACGGCCACTCATCCGGAATTCCCAGCCGCTGCGCAGTGTGCTAAAGTCCGCTATATGCGCATCGTTTCCCTGCTACCGTCCGCCACGGAGATTTTATTCGCTCTTGGGCTGGATGAAGAAATTGTCGGCGTCAGCCACGAATGCGATTTCCCCCTCCGCGCGAAAACGAAAACCGCGGTCGTCTCTTCACGCCTCCCGAAAGAAGCCACTCCCGCGGAAACCGATCGCCTGGTCCGTGAACACGTAGAGCGCGGCGAGTCCATCTACGCCGTGAATCGTGATCTGCTCGAAGAACTCGCCCCCGACCTGATTTTCACGCAAGACCTGTGCCACGTTTGCGCCGCCACTCCAGAGGAACTTGGCGCTGCCCTGGCCACGATCTCCAAGCAACCGGAAATCATCAGCCTCGATCCGCACGACCTTGGCGACGTTTGGCGCGATATTCTTTGGATTGGCGAAGCAACCGGCCGCCGCGAGCGCGCGCAGCAACTCGTCACCCACATCGGCGAACGCCTCGGCCGCCTGAAAGCGCAACTCGCTTCGCCATCAGAACGGCCAAGAGTTGCCGTCCTCGAATGGCTGCAGCCGTTTTACGTCGGTGGTCACTGGGTTCCGGAAATGGTGGAACACGCCGGAGGCATCGACGTGCTGGGCAAGGCAAAGACGCCTTCGCGCCGCGTCAGCCTGCAGGAAATCGTGGACGCCGCCCCGGAGGTAATCTTCATCGCTCCCTGCGGCTACGTCGCCGATCAGGCTCGCGACGAATATATGTCCCTGACGTTTCCGGATGAGTGGTACACGATTCCCGCCGTCCGCGACGGCCGCATCTTCGCCCTCGATGCCAACGGCCACGTCTCTCGTCCCGCTGGACGGTTGGTCACCGGCATCGAATCCATGGCCAAAGCCCTGCACCCGCAAATCGAAGTCCCTGTAAAAGCTATGCTCGGCATGTTATCCGTCCCCGCAACCGGTGCGCGCAACCGCGCCGCTGTCGCCGGCACCCCAACTTTCTAAGCGCCGCCGGCATCCACGCTCTTTCCTGATTTCACCCAATACCGATAAAACGGCAACCCCGCCACCATCAGCAACAACCCAATCGAAGATCGCCCCGGCCGTTCCAGCCAAATATTAAGTGTCAGCGCCAGCGCCCCCAACACAAACAGCCCCGGCACCCAGGGATATCCCCAGCAGCGATACGGTCGCGGCATATCCGGCTCCGTCCGCCGCAACCGGAAGAGCGCCACCACGGCAAGCCCATAGAAAATCCACCCGGCAAAAATAAACAAATTCGTCAGCTCTTCAAATGTCCCCGTCAACGCCATCAGGCTCGCCAGCACACACTGAAAAATCAGCGCCCGCCCCGGCGTCCGGTATTTCGGATGAATCCCATCCGCAATCTTGAAAAAAATTCCGTCGCGCGCCATCGCATACGGCACGCGCGCCCCGCTCAACACCGACGAGTTCATCGAGCCCAGCGCCGAAATCACCATCGCCAGCGTCACCCAAGCCGCGGCACCATGGCCCACCACCCGTTCGACCACATCCGAAGCCACATGCGCCGAATTCGCCACGCTCTGAAATGGCAGCACCTTCAGGCAAGCCGCGCTGAAAAGCAGATAAACAATTGCCACCAATCCGACGCCGCCAACCAGCGCCCGCGGAATGTTTCGCTGCGGATTCTCCACTTCCGATCCGACCAGATTCAAATCCTCCCACCCGTCATAAGCCCAAAGTGCCGCCGCCAGCGCCGCCAAAAATGCGCCGAGCAACCCCGTGCTTCCCGCCACGGGCCACATCGGCCCCGGCATATGCGCGCCAGAGGCCGGCAGCGCGAACGCCACCCCAATCACCATCAGCACACCGAAAAGTTTGATCGCCGTCAGAAAAACCTGTACGCCGCCGCCCAGCCGCACGCCAAGATAATTCACGCCCGTCATCAGCACCAGCCAGAAAACGCCAAGCGGCTGGGCCCAGGTAAAAACAAAGTCGTAGGGTTTCAGCCATCCAGTCAGTCCCGGAATCGCGATGTGCCAGGTGAAAATAGGCGTTGCCACCGCCGGAATAAAAAATCCCATGAACCGCATCATCCCCGCCGCAATGGAAGACTGCGACGACGGCCGCCCCACAATCGAGTGCATCCAACCAAATAGAAATCCCCACGTAGCGCCGAGCCCGCGCCGCAAGTAAGCGTACTCGCCACCCGCTTCGGGAATCGCCGCGCCCAACTCGGCGAACGAAAGCGCACCGAAAAGCGAAAGAACCCCTCCCACAATCCACGCGGCGAACACGATGGACACGCTGCGGCCCTCGCGCGCCATCTCCGCGGGCTTCAGAAAAATTCCCGTGCCGATCATGGTGCCCACCACAATTGCCATGGAAGCCCATGCCCCCAGCCCGCGTACAAGTTCCAACCGCTTTTCGCTCATAATCCTCCGGAGCCGCAGTTCGGAAAAGTGTAGTTCAACCCCCGCCGCTAATCGTCATGAAGTCGCGGCGCGTTGTGCAAATATCCGGCTAACCAGCGCCCCGAGTGCAAAAGTCACGCACGATCCGATCAGCACGTACCAGGTGAATGCAATCTTCGTGTAGCCCAGCGCCAGCAGCACGCTCGCCAACCCGCCAAACATTCCCACCAGCGATCCCGTTCCATTCGCGCGCGAATCAAAAGTCCCCAGCAGAAAAAGCCCAAGCAAGCTGCCAAAGGGAAGCGACGCGACCGTCAGCCCCGCCTCCAACAGGTGCCCCCACGGCAGCAATCCAAATAAAATCAGCACCGAGCCCCACACCAGCGTCATTCGCCGCGACAACTTCAGAAACGCGGCTGGATCCGCTTTCTTTCCGCTCAGCGCCGCGAAATCCAGCACGCTAGACGCGGCAAGCGAATTCAGCGATCCGCTGGCATTCGACATGGCAATCGCCAGTATCGAAGCCAGCAGCAAGCCAACGAGCCCCGTCGGCATCTCTCGTATCAGGAAATGCGGCAGGATGCTGTCCGTGCGGTCTCCCGGACCAAGCAGGGGTGAGTGCTGGGCGAACACAAAAAGCAAGACTCCCACCAATAAAAAAACAGTGAATTGAAATAACACAATGAAGCCGCTGGCCAGCAACGCCCGGCCGCTATCCCGCTGGTTTCTCGCCGCCAGCAACCGCTGCACAATCGTCTGATCCGTGCCGTGACTCGCCAGTGTAAAAAAAGCCCCGCCGATCACTCCAGACCAGAATGTGTACGTCGTCGCCAGATTCCAGCCGAAATCGAATACCTGCAGTTTGTTGCCGTTCGCGGCAGCCACCTGTGCAACTTCATTCCACCCGCCAGGAATGCGATGCAGCAACATCCCGAGCGTCACCACGCTACCCAGCAGGTAAAGCAAAAACTGCGCTACGTCCGTCCAGATCACCGCCTTCATCCCGCCTTCAAAGGTATACAGCACCGTCAGGGCGATCACGACGACCACCGCCAACCGCTCGGAAGTCCCCAGCGCCACGCTCACCACCAGGGCAATCGCCGCCACTCGCACACCTTCCGCAAGCGTGCGCGTCATCAAAAACGTCACGGCCGCCACGGACCGCATCCGCTGGCCAAAACGTTTTTCGATCACCGCGTAAGCCGTCAGAAATTCTCCGCGAAAATATCCCGGCAGAAAAACCAGGGTGATCAGGAATCGTCCCACAAGGTAGCCGAACACCCACTGCAAAAACGTCATGTTGCCGGAGTACGCGAGCGCCGGCGTCCCGATAATCGTGAGTGTCGAAGTCTCCGTGGCCACGATCGAAAACGCCAGCGCCCACCACGGCGCGGTTCGTCCGCCCAGAAAATAATCGCGCACGTCCCGCTGTTTCCCGCGGAAGTAAACGCCCAGCGCCGTCACGCCCAACAGGTAAACAATGACAATCGCCAGGTCCAGAAGATGGATGTGCATGCGTTTTGGACTCCGTTGCCCGCCGTGCGGCGTCACGAAGTGTGACGAGAATAGTGGCTGCGCCCCGGTGCGTCAAGAAAGCAATCCGGCCCGCAAAAGCCACAGCGACGTTTTCAGCACCGTTTCAACCTTCGCCACCCCAAAAGGCCCTCCCCTCGCGTATGCTTTTTCCATGCGCTATGTGTTGGGTCTCGATGGGGGCGGCACCAAAACGGAGTGCGTCTTGATGGATGAATCGCGCCACGTAGTCACCTCCAGCCGCGGCGGCCCATCCAATCCGATGCGTGTGGGCTTCGGTGGCGCGCTGGCCGCTGTCTGTGATGCCGCCCGCATGGCAATTCTGACCGCGAAAGTTTCCAACGACGCAGTCGTCTCGCTCTGTGCAGGCCTCGCCGGAACCGCTTATCCGGAGTCCGGACGAAAAATGAGGGTGCTCCTCGAGGAAGAATTTCCCGGCAAGCTGGTCCGCGTCTGCACGGACATGGACTTAACTCTCGAAGCCATCGGCGACGGCGCCGCCATCGTGCTGATTGGGGGAACGGGATCCGCCGCCATCGGCCGTGACGCGCAGGGGCGGGCCGGTCGCGTCGGAGGCCACGGTTATCTGCTCGGCGACGAGGGAAGCGCCTATCACGTGGGCCAGCGAGCCGTGCTCGCTGCTTTGCGCCACTTTGAGCGGACAGGCGCGGACATTCCGATGGGCAGGAAAATACTTGCCGAAATTGGCGCATCCACCTGGGCCGATTTGCAATCCCGCGTGTACGCCGCTCCCGACGAAGTTTTTCCGCGCCTTTTTCCCATTGTTCTTCAGGCCGCGGAAGCGGGAGACGCGACGGCCCAAACTTTGCTCGATGATTGCGCCGCGGCCCTCGCCGAACTTGTCGGCGATCTCGCCGAGCGCCTGCAGTTGCAATCTCAGAATTTCCGGTTGGCAAAAACCGGCGGTATGCTGGGTCGTTCCGCCTACTTCGACGGGCGTCTCGATCTTTATTTGCGCAAGGCCGCACAGCATGCGCAATTCAGCGCCTTGCATTTGAGTCCCGCGGAAGCAGCCGCCCACCTGGCGTTGCAGCTTCTGCCGCCCGCATGAGGCAACGCACTTGACCCTTCTCGAACAACAACGCGACCGGGCCCGCCTCGCCGCAGGCGAGGAGCTTAAGTCGTTGCTTTATCACCCCTCATCCGAAGTTCTTTACGCGTTGCTCGAAAATCCCGCGCTTGACGAAACGCTCATCGCCGTGCTTCTCTCCCGAAAAGATCTTCCCGCCGAGATCATCGAAAGCATCGCCAGCCGAAAAGCATTCTTGAAAAGCTACGCTGTGAAGCGCGCGCTCGTCTTCCATCCGAGCGCCCCGCGCCTCGTCGGCCTTCGCCTCTTGCGCGACCTCTACCTCATGGACCTCGTCCAGTTTTCTTTGTCGCCTTCCGCTCCTACTGAACTCAAACTCCACGCCGAGGAGTACATCATCGCGCGCCTTCCGCAATTGCCTCTCGGGCAGAGAATCACCCTCGCCCGCCGCGGCCCCGCGCGTGTTGCGGGAGCCTTGATCGCCACCGGTCACGCACAGGTTCTCGAAATCGCCCTCGATAATCCCCGCCTCACCGAAGCCCAGATCCTGAAAGTCCTCTGGCGCGATAAACTGCCCCAGGTTGTCGTCCTCACCGTCGCCAATCACCGCAAGTGGTCGCAGCATTACAATGTGCGCCTCGCCCTGGTGCGCAACTCCTCCACGCCGCTCTCCATTGTGCTTAGTTATTTGCCGCAGCTCACCGTCGTGGACCTGCGCGAACTCGCCGCTCCCGGCATCGTTCCGGAAAATCTTCGCAAGTATCTGCAAGCGGAGGTGAATCGCCGGATGCAAGCTTCCAAACGCGAAGCCGAGGCGGAGCCGCAGTCGTTGCGTGGGGAATTACTTTCGCAGCCGAAGGATCAGGATCGCTCCGAGGAAAAATAAAACCGCGGAAAAAGAAAACGCCGCCCTCGCGGATACCGCGGACCACAGAAAGCCAACCACCAGGCTCGACAAAAAATCTCCCACCGCATTCACCGCCGCAAGTGTCCCGAACGCCATTCCGTGTTGCTCTTTGGGAATCAGCTCGGCCGCAAGAGAATCCTCAAGCGCCTCTTCGGTCCCCACATAGATTCCGGCAAGCATGAACAACCCGCCCAGCAGCCACAAGGAAGCAGGCGTAGTCGTAAGAAAAATCGCCGTAACCCCCGCCAGCGCGTAGCCGCCCGCGAGAATTGCCTTCCGGTGCGGCACGTGGTCGCTGATCCATCCGCTCACATACGCCGATCCGGCATAAAAAACGTTGTGCAGGGTGTAGAGTCCCACCGCCAGACTCGCCGCTCTCGCCGCGCCATGCGTGGGGGCAAGCATCCGCGACGCATACAAAATCAAAAGCGTGTGGGAAAAGTCGCCCGAGCCGAATACGCCGACTCCCAAGAGAAATTCGCGAAAATTCCCCGGCAAGTTGCGAAGCCCTGCCAGAAACGTCACTTTCTTTCGCGCTTCAAATGTTCTTTCACGCACCAGCAGCCAGAAGCTAAGCACCGCAATCATCCCGGGCAGCAACGTCCACAAAAATACTGCCCGGTAGTTGTGATTCGTAACGTTCAGCAGCCACAACGCCGTCAGCGGCCCCGCGATCGCACCGACCGTATCCATCAGCCGCTCCAGCCCGAACGCCCGGCCATACGCCCCTGGCGCGACGTCAGCCGCAAGCAGCGCCTTCTTCACCGGCGAACGGACGCCGCGCCCCAGCCAAGCAGCCGCCCGCCCAAACAGCACGTGGTAAGCATGAGTGGCAAATGCAAACGACGCCGTCGCCAGCGCCGTGAAGGCATACCCAAACACGGCCAGCGGCTTTCGCTTCTTCAACTGGTCCGTGTAATGCCCGGAGCTCAGCTTCGCAAAACTCGAAAGCCCGTCGGCAATCCCCTCAATCGCGCCCAGCCAAGCCGGCCCCGCGCCGATCGTCGCCAGAAACGCCGGCAAAATCGCGGTGGCAATTTCGTGGCTCCAGTCGCTGAACAGGCTGGTCACGCCCACGCCCAGCACGGTGCGGTTCAGCCAACCGGACGAAGAATTTGTTTTTAAAGATTTTTCGGAGTTCATGTCGGCCACTGTGCCGCCTATCTCTTCGCCGGTCTGTAAAGAATGACGCGCACTTTTTCGAGTGTAATCAAACCGCCATCCACCATCTCATCCAATCGCGGCAGCATCTGGTCAATCCGTTCCTGCGTCTCGATCACTTCCAGAATAATCGGCAAATCCTGCGAGAGCCGCAGCAACTTGTCGGTGTGATATACGCTCGAAGAACCATATCCCGCCACCCCGCGCAGCACGGTCACGCCAGAAAACCCGTCTTTCCGCAGCAGTTCGACAATAGCTTCATGCAGCGGCTTCCCATGCCATTTATCCGATTCGCCGATGTGAATCCGCATCAGCGTCCGCTCGCCCTCAAATTTCTGGTGCGTCATTGCGCGCTCCTAAAACCGGTTCGCCAACCGAATCCCCGCCACCGAAAGCAATAACCCAAACGCCACGCTCGCCGCCACGTAAGTCGTAGCCCACAACCACTCCCCCGCCTCCAGCATCTTCGCCGTCTCCCATCCGAAGCTCGAAAACGTGGTGTACCCGCCGAAAAATCCCACCGCGATCGCCATCCGCCATTCCGGCGGCACAATCACGCGATTCAGCAAAATCTGCCCGATCAATCCAAGGAAAAAACACCCCGTTAGATTGATCAGCAACGTGCCGTACGGAAACGTGCTCCCCATCCTGATCTGAACAAGCCCTTGCAGCCCGTATCTCGCCAAGGTTCCAATCGCCCCGAACGCCCCAATCAGAAATAGTCGCAACGGATCTCCAATCCGGCTGCTCTCGCTGCACAGAAGAAAAAACTCCTGGTGCCGCCTGGCAGCCAGGAGTCATCAGCCCCGGCGCATCCCGCCCGGGCGGTTGTGGCGAACTCCATCGCCGTGAATTTAACGAAAGTCTATCCTGCGGCCCGAACCCCACGCAACTTCTTCTAATCGAAATTCTCTTTCGCTCTGGGGTGCTGGCGTAAAGCTTCTTCCAGGGCCAAATTCATTTCACGCGCTGGTGACGGAATTGTTGGACCGTGCCCCACAGCAAGAATACTCGGATTTAATCCACACAGATTCGCGGCACTTTTCGCTGAAAGCACGGCATTCCATGAAAATAGAGCGGGGAAGGGAAACAATGGTTTGAAAACACCCGCGACCACGACACCGGTTTGTGTCGTAAACGCGTCGCCGGCAATCAGCGCGTTGTCCCGAACATCAAGGTACGCCATGTGTCCCGGCGTATGTCCGGGTGAGGCTACCGCCTTAAGAGAACCGATACGGTCTCCATCCACCAGCAATCTGCTGGGCCGCGCCTTTGCGCCTATGAATCCAAAGAGCCTTTTTCCTTTCTCGCCTGCATCCAGGGTCAAATCTTTCGCAAGCAGACGCGCTTCACGCTGGCCGATCGCCAGTTCGGCGGAGGGCACCGCTGCCATCAGCCTGTCCAGCGAGCCAATATGATCGATGTGGGCATGCGTCAAAACGATTCTCCGGATGGAGGCACCCAAGCGTGCCGCTGCGCGAAGGATCGCCCCAGCAGAACCTCGGAGCCCTGTGTCGACCAGAGCGAAGCCGTCAGCCTCTCGCACCAGGAAGCAATTGATCATCCCAAAGCGTGTGAGGCGAAATAAATTGTCAGTTTCCTGAACGACTCTCATTAAGCTTGGTGAAGCAACGAACTAATCGCCTGCGCCGCCTCGGCGGGAGTCCACTCATTATCGGAGTACCACTTCTCAACTTTGCCGTCCGTGCCGATCACCGTGGTGCTCAGCGAATGCACGATCTGCGCCTGCCCCGGCTGATACACCAAACCGAAGAATCGCGCGAGTTCCGGCAAATCCTTCGCTGCCGGCACAGTAAATTGCCAATCAAACGATTTCTCGCCCGGCGCATGCTTCTCATACAGCGAAGCGTAATGTTTCAGCACCGCCGGCGTGTCGTGCTCCGGGTCAAAACTGATGCTCAGAAATTCTGCGCGTTCCGCGGCGCCGGGCGTGTCTTGAAGCAACTTCTGCACCGCGCGAAAATTCTCATTCATCCGCGGGCAGAAATCCGGCAGCGGGCAACGCGTATAAATAAACGTGACCAGCAACACCTTGCCGCGGTAGTTTCTGAAGTGAATCACCTTCCCATCTTGATTCACAAGCGCAAAGTCAGGCACCGCGTCGCCTTTTTCCGGAATCCGCTGCGTCGTGCCCGGAGAGGTTTTCCCGTTCCCTTTGCCGACCAGCACAATCTTCTCTAGCCGTCCCTTGTTCTCTGAAACCACTAAGTCCGCCGTGATCTTGTCCCCCGGTTGCAAAGTTTGGATCTGCCTGGGCTCCGCAATCTGATACGTCATGGTCATCGCCGGCATCAATCCCGGAATATCGCCATGTTTTACGGTGATTAGTTTCTTCCCCGCATCCACGGAAATCACTTCCCCTTGGATCGGATAATGTTTCTCCGGCGCGGACTGGCAACCTGCGGCAAAGCCCGCGCAAATCAAAGCGACAATCGTGAATATTTGTCTCATCTTCTCCTCAGTAATGAAAACGATAGCGCACCTGCACGAAAATCTCGCGCGGATTGTTGAAATGGGTCCCGCCAAACGTGAAGCTGTTGTCCAGCAGCACGCGCCGGTTTCCCACGTTCAATCCCGTCACCGAAAGCGAAACCCGCTCGCCAAAATCCTTGCCGATCGTCACGTCAAATGTAGTGTGCGGCTGCAAGTGGTCGTTCGGGTCCGGCGGCGAATTCCCGTTCGTAAAGCCCGAGCCGTAATAAATATCCGTCGAGGCGTAACTCCTCCACGGCAGCGTCACCTGCCCGCCCAAATGCAGCGTATTCCGCTGGTCGTGATCCAGCAGCCCGAAGCCGTCGCCAAACGAAAAATCCGTCAAACCGCCATTAATGTTGCCGAAGCCGAGCGCAAGCTGGTTCGAATACGTCAGATACACCTGCGCGCGCTTCCGAATCTGCGGCGACCTCACCGTCAGCTCCCAGCCGCTGATGCGGGCGCCCTGTATTGTGATGGGAAAAAACAGGTTGGAGTTGTTGAAATTATTGTGGTCGAAATAATTCTTCGCCCGGGTCAGAAAAGTATCAGCATCGACCGTCCATCCCCATAAGGGAATGGTGACGCCGTACTGGTGCTCCTCGTCGCGCTCGCCGTGCAGCGGAATGAATCCCAGATTCTGGTTGGTCGCGGCGTCCAGCAGCGGCCCGGAAATCGTCGAGAGCGGCGGCGCCTGATAAAAGTGTCCATAAAACGCGCGAAATACCCAGTTCAGCTTGGGTATCCGCAGCGAAGCGCCAACCCGTGGGCTGCTGGCATTCTCCACCACCTCCGCGGAATAATGCGTCTGCCGGATCCCTCCATCTACCGATAGCCACGAAGTCAGTTTGATCTGGTCTTCAACATAAGCCGCCGCCAGACCGCCCGTTGGGCTCGTGGTCACAGGCGGATTCACGTTGTTGCATTCTGTGGGCACATTGCAGACCAAGCCAAATAACTGGCTTGCCTGCTCCGCGAATCCGTAAACGCCGGCCCGCAAATTGTTGCGTTTCGCAATCCACGACAAATTCGCCTGCCCTCCTTCATAATTCGACGACAGCGTTTCCGTCGCCGAACTCGGTTGGTCAGACGGGCTACTCCCATATTTCACGTTGTTGTAGTGATAAAACGGCGAGACGGTGAGCACGAGCCCCGGGCTGAACGTCCGCACCCAAGTGAACAGCACAAACCCATCCCTCTCTTTGTTGGAGTCGTTCTGAACCTGTCCTGGTGTGATTGGAATCTGGTAAAAATCCTGCCGTAACTGCGCCACCAGCCGCAGTTGATTCTGCGCATCCACGTTGTAGGTCAGAGAAGTAAATCCCCCATACCCGTTCGCCTGATCGTGAATCACCGCCGACGTGGGTGTCTCCAGCCCCAGGTTCGTGCGATTCCCGTTCAGGCTCGCGTAGTACGCAAACCGGTTCGTATGCCCGCCAAAATTCAACTGGTCGTTCGTCTGATAAAAATTCCCCGCCGTCAAGATCAACTCAGCCTGGTTATCGCGCTCAAATCCCGTCCGCGGCGCGACATTGAAAACGCCATAGGTGCGGTCGCCATAATCGGCCGAATAGCTCCCGCGCTGCACTTCCAGCGTATCAATATCTTTCGGATCAATCGCTCTTTGTGACCGCCGCGATTCAGGGCGTGGTGCGCGAAGCCCTCATCGCCGCCTGCCTGACCGCAATTATGGTTCTCATTTTCCTGGGCAGTTTGCGCAGTACGGTGATCATCGCCATTTCGATCCCGCTGTCCATTCTCGCTTCGATCATCGTCCTCAGCGCGCTGGGCGAAACCATCAACATCATGACACTCGGAGGCCTGGCCCTGGCAGTGGGTATTCTGGTCGACGACGCGACAGTCACAATTGAAAACATCAACCGGCACCTTGCCATGAAGAAGGACATCGAGCAGGCCATCCTGGACGGGGCCGAGCAAATCGCGGTCCCAGCCCTCGTTTCGACGCTC
>Ga0137415_10000636_pt1 | contig 34295 bp, 29 predicted proteins | sample CZODoug3_1_1_16f_FD_183082 | JGI IMG/M metagenome (GOLD analysis project Ga0137415, IMG submission 183082) | Vadose zone soil fungal communities from Angelo Coast Range Reserve, California, USA - CZODoug3_1_1_16fungal (Hybrid Assembly) | ecosystem: Environmental > Terrestrial > Soil > Vadose...
AAGTTGTTGCCGGAGGCGGCGAGCGTGCGGCTCTCGGCGTTGACCGTCACCGTGCCCGGCGCCGTGTTCCAGCCGAACGTGGCGTTCTGGCTCGTGTTCGTGGAGTTGTACGCGAAGACGTAGCCCTTGCCGCCGACCACCTTGACCTTCGTCTTGATGGCGGTGTTGGAGGTGGCCGTCAGCGCGCCGGGCGCGTCGTCGGCGAGCAGCGCGGGCTCGAGCGCGGCCACCTCGTTCACCACGCTCTTGAGGTTGTTCATGTAGCCGGTCTTCTGATCGCACCAGCCCGAGCACACCGCGAGCAGCGCATTGTCGCCGAGGCTCCACCAGAAGAGGCCGTGGGCGCCCTCGACGATGCCCATGTACGCCATGTTGCGCATTTCGGCCTGCGTCGGGAACCGGCCCTGCGAGGTGAACTGGAAGAACTGCTCCACCGTCATGTACGGCCGCGCGTTCTTGACCGCGTCACGCGCGCGCGACGTCCAGTCGGCGACCTGGTTGAGCGCGTAGCCGCCCGACGGCTCCGCGCCGTACATCGGGTACGGGTCCGTGCTCACGATGTCGACGGTGTCGCGCCAGAGCGTCAGGTCCGGGTTGCCGAGCAACGCCGAGAACGTGACGGTGGCCGGGGCGAGCTGCCGCAGTCGCAGCGACTGCGCGAAGACGCCCGGCTGAAGCCCGGCCAGGCACTCGTCCGCCGTATAGAAGCCGGCGAGCCCGGGCAGCGCCGCCAGCTGCTGCACGTAGGCGTCGGAGCTGTTGATGAGGAAGCCCCCGTCCGCCGGGTACTTGTCGAAGCAGTTGCCGGTCTGCAGATACGTGACCCCATGCTGCTGGAGGTTGGCCATGAGCGCGGTCATCGCGTCCACGGGCGCCTGGCCGTACCAGTAGTTGAGGTACATGTTGATGTTCATGCCGCCCATGCGACGGTCGCCCGTCGCCGACCAGAGCGTGTTCTCCCAGAAGGTCGGGTCGGCGCTGTAGCCAAGCCCCGCGTCGTAGACGCCGAGGATGAAGCGCGGCACGCCCTTGAGCAGCACGCGGTTCTTGGCGTCGACCGACACGTTCATCGTCGAGCGCGCCGCCGCCGGCACCTTCGAGACGCGATACGCCGGATAGTCGTAGACGGAGCTGTTGCTCGACAGGTCGACGAGCGAGACGGTCGCGAGGTAGCCGCGGCCCGCCTGCATCGCGGTCCCGTCCACCGTGGCCACGACATGGGCGGCGGCGGCCGTCGACTGCTGCGCGATCACCTGGCCGCTCGCCTCGTCCTTGATCGTGGCCTGGATGCTGTAACGCGAGAAGTCGCCGGCGGGCGGCGTCACGTTGACGTCGAACTGCAGCGTCTGCGGCTGGTCGTCGAACAGCATGCCGCGGAAGTTGGGATAGAGCATGAAGACGTCGGCGGCCGCCGGCTGGATCTGTTGCACGACGACGTCGTCGAACCACGCCGTGCCCGACGGGTTGTTGTAGTTCTCGAGCATGATGGCCACCGCCTGGTCGGCGGCGAGGACGATCGGGCCGAGCGTGATCTGCGTCCAGTCGTTGGTGCCGGTGATGAGATCGGAGGGCGTCCACGAGAATACGCCGCCCGGCCGCTGGTCGAACGTCAGCCGCACGCCGGTGTTGTTGCCGCCGAGGCTCTGGGTCTTGACCCAGCCCGACACCGTGTACGTGCCCGCCTTGAGCTGAATGTTCTGGGACGAGGTTGCGGCGCCGGTGTCACGCCGGTAGCTGAAGGTGCCCGAGTGTTTCGTCAGCTGATCCTGCGACCAGCCCGAGCCGGCCGTCCAGCCCGTGGGTCCCAGCGTCTCGAAGCCGGGATTCTGGGCGAGGTTCGCTCCCATGTTCACCTTCGGCAGCGCGGTGAGGCCGCCGCCGATCAGGGGCGTCGACTGGGCGCGCGCGATCGGCGCCGTCGACGTCATCGTCATCATCGCAATGAGGACCCCAGCCATCCAACGTCGCATCTGCACCCTCCACCGTTCGGGTCTCGTGTCAGTCTTACAGCGACTAGGAAACGAATTTCCCAGCGCCCGGCGAAGGGCAAGGCCAGGGCCAAACCCCTAAATCCACTCATCTATGTGGAAACACGCATCTTGGAACTTCTACGTTCTCCGAGTGTGACCTGACACTGACACTGCGAGGGACAGTCGCGGCTGGAGCGAACACCCTCCGCCGGCGGGGTGTGCAGCCGGAGCGCGAATCGCACGAACCCGGTGCGGACCTATGGCGCTGAAGTGGCGGATTTCGCTGCCGGCGGGGGGCCGTGGGCGTGGTACGAGGCTTGCGCTTTCCGAACGGCATGTTGACTCTTGTCCGCGACGACTCCGCCGGAAAGTCCTGGGATCGCTTCGTCGAGCAGCACCCCGCCGCCACCGTGGCCCACCTGTCCGCCTGGGGGCGGATCGCGGCCGGCGCCTACGGTCACTCGAGCGCGTATCTCTCGGTCGAGGACGACGGCGAGAAGCTCGGCGTGTTGCCACTCGTGCTCGTCAGCAGCCGCATCTTCGGCCGCCGCCTCGTCTCGATGCCGTTTCTCGATTACGGCGGCGTCCTGGTTTCGCCGGAGGCGCCATTCGGCGCCGTGGAGCCGGCCCTGGTCGACGCGGCGCTGGGCGTGGCGCGCGAGCGGCGCGCGCAGGGCGTGGGGCTGCGTCAGCTCCATCCCGTGCCGCTGCCCTACCCGACGGCCACCGACCGCGTGACGATGCTGCTGACGCTGACGACGAAGGACGCCGTGTGGAAGGCGCTGTCCTCCGAGCGGCGCAACCGCGTGCGCAAGGGCGAGAAGAACGGCCTCACCGCGGCCTGGTGCGGGGCCGAGGCGCTCGACGACTTTTACCGCGTGTTCGCGATCAACATGCGCGACCTCGGCTCGCCGGTCCACAGCCGCACGTTCTTCCGGCTGATGCTCGAGGAGCTGCCGGGCACGGCGCGGGTGCTGATGGTCCGCGACAAGGACGGCCGCGCCGTCGGCGCCGCCGTCTGTCTGTTCTTCCGCGACACCATCATGGTTCCCTGGGTGTCGTCGCTCCGCGAGGCCTTCGCGCTCTGCCCGAACTTCGTCCTGTACTGGGAGGTCATCCGGTTCGGCTGCGAGAACGGCTACCGCACCCTCGACCTCGGCCGCTCGTTCAAGAACGCCGGGACGCACGAGTTCAAGCGCCAGTGGGGCGCCGTCGACCACACGCTGCCGTGGATCTCCATCGACACCGCGCCCGGGGCGGCGCCCCCGGTGGACCGTGACGCGAGCCGCTTCGCGCCGATGATCGCCGCCTGGAAGCGGCTGCCGGTGCCGGTGGCCAACCTCGTCGGCCCGTGGATCCGCGGTCAGGTCCCGAATTGAGCGTGAGCGCGCTGAGCACGCCGGTCACGATCGCGATCCTGAACTACCAGCGCCGTGACGCCCTGCGCCGCGCGCTGGAGGCGGCGCGCGCGCAGCGCTACGCGCCGCTCGAGGTGCTCGCGGTCGACAATGCCTCCACCGACGGCTCGCAGGAGATGGTGCGCGACGAGTTTCCCGACGTGCACCTCGTGGCCCTGCCCGAGAACATCGCGGCGGCCGCCCGCAACGAGGGCGTGCGCGCGGCCAAGGGCGAGATCGTCTTCACGCTCGACAACGACGTGCTCTTCACCACGCCCGACGACGTCGCGCGCGGCGTGGCCGCCTTCGAGCGCCATCCGCGGGCGGCCGTGGTGAACTTCACGATCCTCGGCCCCGATGGCGTGCTCTCACGGCGCGACTGGTGTCATCCACGCGATCCCGACCGCTGGGCCGGCGCGGAGTTCGTCACCGACTACGTGCTCGAGGGCGCCTCGGCGTGCCGGCGCGACGCCTTCCTGGCTTCGGGCGGCTACTGGCCGCCGTTCTTCATCGGCCACGAGGGCTGGGACCTCGCGATGCGCCTGCTCGACGCGGGCCACGACCTCGTCTATTCGCCCGCCGTCCGCGTGCGTCACATGGTGGACCCGACGGTGCGTCCCTCCAGCCGGATCTATTACACGTTCACGCGCAACGCGATCTGGGTGGCCCTGCGCACCCACCGGCCGGCGGCGGCGCTCGCCACCATCGCCAAGGACCTGGCCCTGATGGGCTTCGCCTCGGCGCGCGCCGGCCAACTTGCGGCGTTCGCACGCGGGATCGTGGACGCGTCGCGGGACGCGGGTCAGGCGCTGCGGACGCGGCGGGCGATGTCGCGGGAGACGGCGCGGCGCCTCAGGGCGATCCGCGCCCTCAAGCCCTCGATCGCCTCCCGCGCCTGGCGCCACGCCCGCGAACGCCTGATTTAGAACACCGCGCACGCTGTCGAAGGCCGCCAGTTGCGCCGCATCGGCAGGTTGTAGAGGAGCGCCACGGCTTTGCCGGGGCGCTCCGAACGTTGGGGGGGTTGGGGGGCCATGTCGGGGCCCCCAATTTATCAAGGAACAGCGCGGGTCAGGCCGAGGAGGACGGCGACGGCGCGTACGAGCAGGCCGGGCGAGAACGTGAGCACGAATCCACGAAGGAAGACGGCGGCCGCCGCGCGCCGCCGGCCCGCGTCGCCGTGGTGCCAGCCGAAATGCTTCACCCGCGTCACGAGCCCGCGCTGCACCGCCGCCCGCGCCTCGCGGTCGCCGTTCAGCAGGCGACGCTCGCGCAGGAGCAGCCGGATCATCGCGGTGTCGCCCCGCGCCTGGTCGGTGCGGTGCAGCGAATCGTCGCCGACGCGAAGCACGGCGAGCGGGAGGTCGAGATAGCCGAAGCGGTGCGCGCGCGCGAAGCGCAGCAGGAACTCCCAGTCCTCTGACGACGACCAGGTCTCGTCGAAGCGGCCGGCCTTGTCGAAGGCGTCGCGCCGGAGCGTCAGGGCCGACGGCTTGATCGGCACCTCCTCGAGAAGGACGAGGAACACCTCGCGGCGGCTCAGGGCCACGCCGTCCCGATACTCGCGCTCGCCGAGCAGCCCCGAGAAGACGGCCGTCTCGCGCATGAAGGACGGGTAGACGCGGCCGCCATCTTCCTTCTCGAGGTCGCTGAAGACGGCGTCGAGTTCCGGATGGCGGTCGAGGAAGGCAATCTCGTGCGTCAGCTTGTGGGGACGCCACAGGTCGTCGGAGTCGAGGAACGCCACCAGGGGCGCCTGCGCGTGGGCGACGCCGAGATTGCGCGCGGCGGCCACGCCGGCGTGGCGGCCGAGGATGACCCGCAGCCGCCGATCCTTGATCGACGCCAGCAGGGCGGGGGTGGAGTCCGTGGACCCGTCGTCCACCACGATGCACTCGAGGTCGGCCATGGTCTGCCGCAGCACGCTCGCGATCGCGTCCCCGACGGAGTGGGCGCGGTTGTAGGTCGGGATGACCACCGAGCAGCGAGGCGCAGAGTCCATGTCGGACACGACCGTCCTCAGTGCAGAACCCATACCAGACCCGGGGCGCTGGCCCGGCGTGAGCCGCTGCGGCCCGTGCTGCGGACTTCTCCTCACACCGCGAAACTTGGCCGCTCGCATTCGGCAATGTCCTGCAGGAATGCGCCCCCAGGAGGTCCCGTACTGGGGGGGAACGGGTCTGGCATGGAACGTGGACCGACGTGGAGAACATGCGAAGAACACTCGCGCTCGCCTGCGTGCTCGCCGTGATGCTCGTGGCCACCGTCGCCCTGGAACCGGTCGCCGCTCAGCCGAACATGACCGGGCAATGGTCGATACTCCCCTACACGATGCCGATCAATCCCATCCACGTGGGCCTCATGCGGACGGGCAGGATCCTGGTCGTCAGCGGTTCGTCGAACGACCCGACGGTAACGACGAATACCGCCGCTGTCTACGATCCGAACACGGGCGTGATCAACGTGCAGACCGTCCCGTGGGATCTCTTCTGCAACGGCCTGTCGTGGATGCCGGACGGCCGCGCGCTCATCGCCGGAGGCACCCTCCAGTATCCTGTCAACGGTCACGGCTGGGGCGGCCTCAAGACCACGACGGTGTTCGATCCGGCCACGGAGAAGTTCATCCAGGTCCAGGACATGGCGCGGGGCCGGTGGTATCCCTCCGTCGTCGGTCTCGCCGACGGCCGCATGGCGACGTTCGGCGGCTGGCTCGAGCAGGGCGGCACCAACAACGCGGTCGAGATCTACACGAATCCCGACGGCTGGAGCCAGGAATACAACGCGAACTTCACGCCCGAGCTCTACCCGTGGCTTCACCTCCTGCCCGACGGGCGGATCTTCATGTCCGGCTCGAACATCTCCTCGAGCATCTTCGATCCGGCGACGAACTCCTGGCAGACCGGCGTGGCCACGATGAAGTATGCCCGCGATCGCGTCTACGGCTCTTCCGTGCTGCTGCCGCTCGCCGCCGCCGACAACTGGCGCGCCCGCATCATGATCATGGGCGGCGACAACCCGGCCACGGAGACCGCAGAGATCATCGACCTCTCGCAGTCGAGCCCGAGCTGGCGCACCACCAACTCCATGTCCGGCCCGCGGATTCAGATGGACGCGGTCATCCTGCCCACGGGCAAGGTCCTCGCTCTCGGCGGCTCCGCCGTGAACCTTTCGCCCAGCACGGCGACGCTCCAGGCGGATCTCTTCGATCCCGCGACCGAGACGTGGACGCCGGCGGGAACGATGAACATGCCGCGCCTCTACCACTCGGTGGCCCTGCTCCTGCCCGACGGCACCGTGTGGTCGGCCGGCAGCAACCCGAACTGGGGGACGTGGGAAAACCGGATGGAGATCTACAAGCCCGCGTACCTGTTCAACGCCAGCGGCGGCCCGGCGACGCGGCCCTCCATCACCGCGGCGCCCTCCGTCATCGGCTACGGCGGCAGCTTCCGGGTGAGCACGCCGAACGCGGCCAACATCGCCTCGGTGGCCCTCATCCGCAACGGCGCCAACACCCACGCCTTCGACATGGACCAGCGGATGGTGTCGCTCGCGTTCACGAAGGGCACGGGGACGCTCACGGTGACGGCGCCGCCGAACCCGAACATCGCGCCGCCCGGTTACTACATGCTGTTCATCGTCGACGCCAACGGCGTGCCCTCGGTCGCGCCGTTCGTCCAGGTGTCGTCGAACCCGACCAACCAGCCGCCGCGCGGCACCATCAATCTGCCCGCAGGCGACGTCACGATCTCCGCCGGCGAGTCCCTGAGCTTCGCCGGCTCGGGCACCGACGCCAACGGCTCCGTCACCGCCTACCGGTGGATCTTCCCGGGCGGCTCGCCGGCCACCAGCATCTCCGCGACGCCCGGCAGCGTGACCTTCGGCACGCCCGGCACCTACTACGTCTCGCTGACGGTCACCGACAGCCAGGGCACGACGGATCCGAGCCCGCCGGTGCGCGTGATCACGGTGCAGAGCGCGACGCTCACCGCGTCGTTCACGAGCCCGGCCGACGGCGCCACCGTCAGCGGGGACGTGAACGTCGGCATGGCGGCCAGCGGCGCCAGCGGCAGCGCCAACACGTTCACGCTGACCCTCGACGGCAGCCCGCTCTTCTCGAATACGACCTCGGATTCGACCCAGACCTACACCTGGAAAACCAAGGGACTCGTGCAGGATGGCGTCCACACGCTCGGCCTGACTGTGCGTGACGCGAGCGGCGCCACCGCGACGGCCACGCGTACGGTCACCGTCAACAACAACACGCCGCCGGGCACGCTGCAGGTTTCCTTCCCGAACCTTGCACCGGGCCAGGCCATGCAGGGCACAGTGCCCGTGCAGATCACGGTGTCCGGCGCCAGCGGCACGAACAACCGGTTCACCGTGTTCGTGGACGGTGTACAGCAGGCGGTGATCGCGAGCAACACGACCACGGTGACCTGGAACTGGGACACGACCACGGTCGGCAACGGCTCGCGCACGGTGAGCGCCGGCGTGCAGGATGCCACCGGCAACACCGGCAGCGGCTTCACCTACGTGCAGGTCCAGAACCCGACGCTGCAGGTGTTCGTCACTCAGCCGAGCAACGGCGCGACGGTCACCGGGACGGTGTGGACGACGATGTGGGTCGAACGCGCCGCCGCGGGCACCAAGACCTATACGCTGAGCATCGGCGGACAGACGCTCACGACCGGCACCGATACGTCCAGTGGGCCGGTGACGCTCGCATGGGACAGCACGAACGTGTCGACCGGACCCCAGACGTTGACGGCGACCGTGCGCGACCCGAACGGCGCGATCGGCAGCACGACCGTTTCGGTCAACGTGCAGAATGCGGGTGGGCTGAGCGCGTCGTTCACCAGTCCCGCCCCGGGGGCGACGGTGAGCGGCACGGTCACCGTCGGCATGGCGGCCAGCGGCGGGACCGCGCCCTACACCTACACGCTCACGATCGACGGCACCCAGGTCGCGTCGGGCGCGTCGAACACCTACTCGTGGCCCACGACGGGATATAGCCCTGGCAACCACGCGCTCGGGCTCACCGTGCGTGACAATGCCGGCGCCACCGCCACCGCCACCCGCACCGTCACCGTCCAGAACGGCACGCAGCTCAGCGCATCGTTCAGCAGCCCCGCCGACGGCGCCACCGTCAGCGGCAGTGTCACCGTGGGCATGACGGCGAGCGGCGGGTCCGCGCCCTACACCTACACGCTCACGATCGACGGCACTCAGGTGGCGTCGGGCGCGTCGAACACCTACTCGTGGACCACGACGGGATATAGCCCGGGCAACCACACGCTCGGCCTCACCGTGCGTGACAACACCGGCGCCACCGCCACCGCCTCCCGCACCGTCACCGTCCAGAACGGGACGCCGCTGACCGCGTCGTTCACCAGCCCGACGCAGGGCGCGACCGTCAGCGGCACCGTCACGGTCACGATGGCCGCCAGCGGCGGCACGGCGCCATACACCTACACGCTGACGATCGACGGCGGCCAGGTCGCATCGGGCGCCGCGACCACGTACGGGTGGAACACGGGTGCGTACGCCGGCGGCAGCCACACGCTCGGCCTCACCGTGCGTGACAACACCGGCGCCACCGCCACGGCCAGCATCACGGTCACCGTGGGCGGCGGCGGCACGCTGAGCGTCGCCGTGACCACGCCGAGCCCGGGTGCGACGGTCAGCGGCACGGTGTGGGTCACCATCTGGGTGGACGGCGCCGCGTCCGGCAACAAGACCTACACGATGACCGCCAATGGCACGCAGGTCTGGAACGAGAGCAACGGCGACCGTCCCGCGTCGCTGCCGTGGGTCACCACCAACGGCACGAACGGCACGAAGACCCTCACGGTGACCGTGCGCGACAGCGCGGGCGCGACGGGGAGCGGCAGCGTGACGGTCACGGTGGCGAACCCATGAAATACATCCCTGGCGTGACGCTGCTCGTCGTCGCTCTCGCGCTTGCCTTGCCCGCGCGCGCCGACCACGCGCGCTTCGGCCCGGTGCTGACCGTCGATGCCGAGTACGCGCGGGCGCTGATGGAGCGCGGGGGCGTGGCGCCGATCGATCTACGGTCGGAAGACGACTTTCGCGCGGGCCGCCTGCCCGGCGCGCGCTCGCTGCCGCTTTCGACGCTCACCTCCCGCCTGGAGGAGCTGCCGCGCGCCGGCCTCATCATCCTCTACGGCGACGGTCCGATCGAACGGCTGTTCGGCGCCTATCATTTCATCCGCGCCCGGCGCGCCGGCGAAATCTACGTGCTCGAGGGCGGCCTCGAGGGCTGGCGGCGGTTGGGCTACCAGCTGGAGCGCTGACATGCCGGTGGTCCGGGGGACGGAGATCGCCGCGAGCGTGCGCGCCGTCGAGCGGGGCGACGAATGGAACGCGATCGTCCGCGAGTTCCGCGCGTGTGACGCGCGCCACTCCTGGGAGTGGGGCGAGCTGCGCGCATGGCAGGGCTGGACGCCGCTGCGCCTGGCCGCCTTCGCCGGCGGTGAGTGCGTGGCCGCCGCGGCCGTCCTCACGCGGCGCGTGCCCGGGCTCGGCGTCGTCGCCTACGCTCCGCGCGGGCCGCTGGTCGACCCCAAGCGCAACGACATGTGGGACGCCGCCGCCGCGCTGGCCGACGTCGTGCGCGAGCGCACCGGCGCGTTCGTCGTGCGCGCGAGCCCCCCGGTGCTCGTCGAGGATGCCGTGAGCTGGACACCGCTGGAGGCGCGCGGGTTCCGGCGGCTGGGCGATCTGTGGTCGCTCTGGAACACGCCGCGCAACGTCATGCGCCTGGATCTCGAGGGCGACGAGCGCGACCTGCTCGCGCGCATGGCCGGCAAGCGGCGCCAGCACGTCTCCACGGCCGCCAAGAAGGGGGTCACCGTCGACGTCGTGCGCGGCCTCGCTGCGCTGCAGACCCTGCGCGGCCTCCTGCTCGAGCGCGCCGGGCGCGAGCCGCTGCCGGTGCCGTCCGAGGCGTACTTCGAGACGCTGCACGGGCTGTTCGACCGCGACGGAGGTATCGCCACCGCCCTGGGCCACGTCAACGGCGAGCTGGCAGGCGCCCTCGTCGGCGTGAGCTTCGGCGGCACCGCCCACCTGCTCTACGCGGTCACCACGCCGCCCGCGCGCTCGGCGCCGGTGGGCGATCTCATGCACTGGGAGTGGATGCGCTGGGCACGCGCCGCCGGCTCCCGCGTGCTGGACCTCGGCTCGAGCTGCACGGGGATCCCCCCATCCCCGACGCACCCGAATTACGGCATCTACCGGTTCAAGACGGAGCTCGGCGCGAAGTACTGTCTCTACGCCGGCTACTACGACCGCGTCTACGCGCCTGCCACCTACCATGTCGCGCGCTGGCTCGAGGGCTGGGCGCTGCGCAACGCGCGGCGCTGCGCCGTCCGCCTGCAGGGCGTCCTGCGCGTCGTGCCGCGCTGGGGCCTGCGCGCGACGCCGGCCTCGAACCTCGAGCTCGCCTGACGTCATTGGGCTGTCCACTCTGCGCCCACCCGGCCGCCGCCGAAATCGCGACAGCTCCTCGGACGCGCCTGGTGCGCTGCCGCGCTTGCAGCCTCGCGTACTCCGATCCGCCGCGACGCAGCGACACGGTCCGTAGCGACTACGAACGCCTCTACGAGCGCGACACGACGGTGGCGCGTATGACCGACCGCCGACTCGCCGTCTTCTCCGACTTCTTCGAGCGCGTCCGTCCCTCGGCGGGCGCCCGGCTGCTCGACGTCGGCTGCGCGACCGGCGACTTCCTGCTGCTCGCGCGCGACCGGGGCTGGCGCCCGACCGGCATCGACCTCTCGGAGCGCGCGACAGCCCGTGCGCGCGAGCGCGGCCTCGACGCGCGCACGGACTGGGAGGGGCTGCCCTCCCAAGGGTTCGACGCGGTGACCCTCTGGAACGTCGTCGAGTTCGTCGAGCGTCCACTCGAGATGCTGCGCGACGTGCACCGCGTGCTCGTCCCCGGCGGCCACGTCTTCGTCCGCACGCCGAACGAGCGCTTCCAGCTGGCGGCCTATCGCTGGCGCCGGCGGCTCGCCTGGTTAGGTCCGCTCGCGCGCGTCCTCGGCGATGCGTACTACTTCCAGCCGGTCATGTGGAGGTCGACGACGCTGGCCGCGGCGCTGACGCGGGGTGGCTTCGTCGACGTCCGGCTCTGGAACAGCCGGCCGTCGTCCGGCGACCCGTACCACGTCCGCTCGCCATTTCGCGAGGCGGCCGTGCACGCGGCGAAGCGACTCGTGCACGCCTGCGCGCGCGGCGCCGGCGCCGCGACGCATGGGCGCGTGCTCGTCGGATCGTCGCTCTCGGCCCTCGCGCGCAAGGCGGCGTGACCGGATCCGCTAGCGCGCGACGCCGGCGAGGCGCGCGAGCTCGGCGAAGGAGCGCACCACGACGTCGGCGGCGTCGGGCGGCGCGCCCTCGGGAGCGTAGAGCACGGTGGGCATGCCGACGGCGCGGCCGCCGGCCACGTCGGAGGTCACGCTGTCACCCACCATGGCCGCCTCGTGCGGCTGCAGGCCCAGGCGCGCCAGCGCCATGCGAAAGAGAGGCGGCTCGGGCTTGCCGACGACGATCGGCTGCACGCCGGCGGCCACGCACACCGCGGCCACGATGGCGCCGCAGCCCGGCAGGAAGTCGCCGTCCTCGAGCGGCAGCCGCGGATCCACGTTCGGCGTGACGACGGGCGCGCCGGCGGCCGCGGCCCGCGCGGCGGCGGTGAGACGCTCGTAGGTCAGGTCGAAGTCGTTGCCGACGGCGACGACGGTCGCCTCGCGCCACGCCTTGACGTCCACCAGCGCGTGGCCCGCCTCCCGCACCACGGCCGCCAGCTCGGGGGCGCCCATCACGAGCACGCGTGAGCGGCTCCAGCGCTCGCGCACGACGGCGCCGAGGATCTCGAGCGGCGTGAGCGCGGGCTCGCTGGGCGTCACGCCGAACCGTCGGAGCTTGGCGGCGACGTCGGCGCCGCGCGCGCGGGAGTTGTTCGTGAGGTAGGCGATGCCACGGCCGGCGCGGTGCAGCGCCGCCAGTGTCTCGGCCGCGCCGGGGTTGAGCCGCTCACCCTGCCAGACGCAGCCGTCGAGGTCGAAGACGAAGCCGCGCAGGGCGTCGAGCACCGCGCGCTAGTCGCCCGCGGACTTCTTGAAGTCGGCGATGGCGTCGGCGTAGACGCGCTCGGTCCGCTCGGCCACGCTCGCCCAGGAGAACCGCGCCTCCACGCGCTTGCGCCCGGCCTGCCCCATGCGCCGGCGAGCCTCCGGATCGTTCAGCAGGCGGGTGAGCGCGGCGGCCAGCGCGTCGGGCTTCGCCGGCGGCACGAGGATACCGGTCTCGCCGTCCACCACGACCTCGAGGATGCCGCCGACGGCGGAGGCCACGACCGGCGTCTCGCACGCCATGGCCTCGAGGTTGATGATGCCGAACGGCTCGTACACCGACGGACAGCAGAACACCGCGGCGTGGCTGTAGAGCTGCGTCACGACCTCGTGCTTCACCATCTCGTTGATCCAGAGCACGTTCGGCAGCGCGGCCACGGCGCGCCGCAGCCGCTCTTCGATCTCCGGCGTGTCGGGGGCGGACGCGCAGACCACCACCTGCACACCGGCCGGCAAATGGCCGGCGGCCTCGATGAGATGGAAGATGCCCTTCTGGTCGGTGATGCGCCCCACGAAGAGCACGTAGGGCGACTTCACGCCGAGCCGGTCGAGGTGCTCACGCGCGTCGGTGCGGCGAAAGCGGTCGGGGTCGATGCCGTTGTGGATCACCACGACGCGCGCGGGATCGGCCTCGAAGTGCGCGAGGATGTCGTCGCGCATCTTGTTCGAGACCGCGATGACGCGGTCGGCCGCCTCCACCGTCGTCTTCTCGATCCACGACGAGAGCAGGTAGCCCGAGCCGAGCTGGTCGGCCTTCCACGGCCGCAGCGGCTCCATGCTGTGCAGCGTGACCACGAGCGGGATGCGATGCAGCGTGCGGATCCAGAGCCCGGCCATGTCCGCGTACCAGGTGTGGGCGTGGGCGACGTCGGCGTCCACCGGATCACGCGCCATCGCGAGCCCGATCGACAGCGTCTCCAGCGCCGGCGCGAAGCGCGGCTCGCCGCCCTTGTCCGCCTTCAGCCGCTCCCACGCCGTGTAGCCGCGCACGACGACGCCGTCCTGCGTCGGCTCGCGCGCGCCGAAGCAGCGCACCTCGACCTTCATGCGCGTCTTCAGGGCCTGGGTCAGCTGGTCCACGACGACGCCGGCGCCGCCGTAGATGTGGGGCGGGTACTCGCGGGTGAGCTGGAGAGCCTTCATGGTTGCAGGATAACCGACGGCGCCATCGGGTCGGGCACGAGCGCTAGGAGCTCTCCTCCGGCGCCGGGGCCGGCGGCGGCTCGTCCGCGCTCCTCTCCTCCTCCCAGCGCTCCAGCTTGCGCGCGACCGTGCGCACGTCGATGCCGAGCAGCTTGGCGGCGAGCGTCTTGTTGCCGCCGGTGGCGGCCAGCGTCGCGTCGAGCAGCCGCTGCTCGACCTCGGCGAGCGGCGTGCCGATGCGCACCGACACCACGCCCTCGGGCAGCGGGGTCGCGCCGGCGATCTCGGGCGGCAGGTCGTCGATGTCCACCTGGGTGCCGCGCGCCAGCACCACGCCGCGCTCGATGACGTTTTCCAGCTCGCGGACGTTGCCCGGCCACGCCCAGGCCTCCAGACGCTTGAGAGCGTCGTCGGTGAGACCGTCGAGCCGGCGGTTGTTCTTGGCCGCGTACACGCGCAGGAAGTGCTGGGCCAGCATCGGGATGTCCTCGCGGCGCTCGCGCAGCGGCGGCACGTGGACGGTGATGACGTTGAGCCGGTAGAAGAGGTCCTCGCGGAAGCGCCGCTCCTTGACCATCTGCGCGAGGTCCTGGTTGGAGGCGGCCACCAGGCGCACGTCCACCTTGATGCTGCGCGTGGCGCCGAGACGGTCGAACTCGCCCTCCTGTAGCACGCGCAGGATCTTCGGCTGCGTCACCGCCGAGAGGTCGGCCACCTCGTCCAGAAAGAGCGTGCCGCCGTCGGCCAGCTCGAAGCGTCCCTCCTTGCGGGCGGCGGCGCCGGTGAAGGCGCCACGCTCGTACCCGAACAGCTCGGACTCCAGCAGCGTTTCCGGCAGCGCCGCGCAGTTGACGGCGACGAACGGCTTGCCGGCGCGCGCCGAGCGCTCGTGGATGGCGCGCGCCACCAGCTCCTTGCCGGTGCCGCTCTCGCCCTGGATGAGCACGGTGGCCGACGACGACGCCACCTGCTCGACGAGCATCATCATGCGGCGGAAGGCCGGGCTGGCGCCGACGATCGCGCCCTGGCGCAGCAGGTCGTCCAGGCGCTGCTGCAGCACCTTGTTCCGCTCGATCAGCTCGCGGCGCTCGAGCGCCTTGTCGATCAGCTTGAGCAGCTGCTCGCGGCGGAAGGGCTTGGTGAGGAAGTCGTAGGCGCCGTCCTTCATCGCCTTCACCGCCTCCTCGACGGTCCCGAAGGCGGTGAGGAGGATGACGTCCACGTCGGGCGCGATGGCCTTGGCCGCCCGCAGCAGCTCCAGCCCGGTGAGGCCGGGCATCTTGAGATCGGTGACGATGAGGTCGATCGCCCCGTCCTGCAGGCGCTCGAGGGCGGCGCGGCCGTCGGAGGCGAGCAGCACGCGGTACCCCTCGCGCGTCAGCGTGCGCTCGAGGCTCTCGCGCAGCCCCGGGTCGTCGTCGGCGACGAGCAGCGTGCGATCAGGCATGCGCGACCTTCACGGGCAGCCGGATGGTGAACACGGCGCCGCCGCCCGGACGGTTGGCCCAGCGCAGCTCACCACGGTGCTCCTCGATGATCTGCCGCGAGATCGAGAGCCCGAGTCCCGTGCCCTGCGGCTTCGTCGTGAAGAATTGCTCGAAGAGGCGGTCGCCGACATCGGGCGAGATGCCGGGGCCGGTGTCGGTCACCGCGATCTCGACGGCGGCGCCGACGGCGCGGCTGCTGATAGTCAGCGCGCCCCCGCGCGAGAGCGCCTCGAGGCCGTTCTTGACGAGGTTGAGGATGGCCTGGCGCAGCAGCGCGCGGTCGATCTCCATCATGGGGACGGCGGGATCCGTCTCCACGTGCATGCTGAGGCCCTGGCGATCGGCGACGGGACGCACGAAGGCCGCCAGCTCCTCCACGAGGTGGTTGACCGACTCCTCCTCGAAGTGCGCCTGGGGGAAGCGCGCGAACGCCAGGTACTCCTCGGTGAGCGCGTCGAGGGTGTTGACCTGGTCGCGGATGGCGGTGACGAGACCACCGGCCTCGACCATGTCGGTGCCCGTGCGGGCGCGCACGATGTCGCCGAGCATCTCGGCGTTCAGCTCGATGGCGCTGATGGGATTGCGCACCTCGTGCGCGACCTTGAGCGAGAGCCGGCCCACCGTGGCCATGCGCTCGGACACGAGCAGCTCCTGCTGCGCGGCCTGCAGGCGGCTCAGCAGGCCCTCCACCTCGCCGCGCGCCCGGCGCTCGCGGTCGGCGACGATGCCGACGATCACCGCGGGCAGGCCGAAGAGCACCACGAGGAGCGTGACGCCGGTCCAGCCGATCCACGGCGGCGCCAGAGAGGCCGCGGCCGCCATGAGACCGCCGGCGGCGAGCGCGGTCACGAAGGCGATCCACGGTCCGAAGTAGTACGCATTGACCGACACGAGCGGGAAGAAGAGCAGGTAGAAGAGGCTCTCGCCGCCGCCGGTCAGCAGCACCAGGACGAAGACGAGGAGCAGGTCGATGGCCAGCGCGCCGAGGAAGATGGCGCGCGTGGCGCGCGGCTGCACGGTGACCAGCGCGAAGATGCCGAGCTTGTAGAGGGCGAACCAGACGACGAGGGCGAAGAGGTCGATGCGCTGGCGCGGCCGGAGCGGAACGAGGCCGAGCGTGGCGAGGCCGCCGACCATCGCGACCGCGAGCAGGACGGCGAACACCCGCTCATCGCGCTCCAGCAGCCTGAAGATCGCGTGCCAGGGCTTGCGCTCCGCCGTCACCGTCGCCACCCGCGCCGACTATAGCACGCCGTCGTCGGCCTCCTGCTCGACGGCGCGGCTCTTGCGCCACGCGAGCACGCCGATCCACGCGGCCAGCGCGACGAGGGCGAGCAGCGTGAGCCAGCGCTCGACACGGCGGACGTCGCGAAGGATCTCGTGGACCTGATCCGTGAAGAAGTAGGCGAGCGCGAAGCCGGTGGGCACGCCCAGGAGCGCGGCCGCCGCGTCGACGAGGATGAACTTCCAGAACGGCACGCGCGCGATACCGGCGGTGAGGAAGGCCGCCGCGCGCAGCCCCATCACGTGGCGCGCGGTGAAGATGGTCTTCGCCGCGTGGCGCCGATAGGCGTCGATCAACACGTGCTCGCGCGTCGGCGTCAGCACCCGCCGCACGATGGACCACTCGAGGATGCGCTCGCCCCAGTGGTAGCCGACCCAGTAGAGCACCGAGTCGCCGGACAGCACGCCGGCGAGGCAGACGGGCAGCGCCACCCACCACCGCATGTACCCCTCGTGAGCCAGCGCCCCGGCGGCGAGGATCGGCAGCTCTTCGGGAATGGGCGCGCCGAGGCCCCCGAGGAAGAGGACGGCGAAGATCCCGAGGTAGGTGAACTGCTCGATGAAATCGTTGATCACGGCATGTATACTTTACCCGTCTGGTGCGGTCGCCGGTTCGCCGTGAACCCCCGCCCGCGGGCTCAGGCCGCGTCCCGGTTCTCCTTCCGAGTCCAGGGATCGCGAGCACAGGTCGGAAGGCCACAAGGAGCGCTCCCCATGGCTGTGAAACTCTTCGTCGGCGGCCTCTCCTTCTCCACATCCACCGATCGTCTGCGGGAAGCGTTCGCCGCGTGCGGCAACGTCGAGTCCGCGAGCGTCGTCACCGATCGCGACACCGGCCGCTCCCGCGGCTTCGGTTTCGTCGAGATGGCGACGAACGAGGAAGCCGAGTCGGCGATCAGCAAGCTCAACGGCACGAGCCTGGACGGCCGCACCATCCAGGTCGAGAAGGCCAAGAGCCCCGGCGCCGGCGGCGGCGGCGGCGGCCGTGGCGGCTTCGGTGGCCGTGGCGGCGGCGGCCGTCCGGGCGGCGGGTACGGTGGTGGCGGCGGTGGCAGCCGCGGCGGCGGCGGCGGCCGCTGGTAATTTAGTTGTAGCGGAGCCGTGAGGCCGGCTCGGGCCGTGGGTGGCCTGTTCTAGATGGCCTCCGGCTCCGCTCAACGTCCTGCAACCGTCCTGCACACCGAATCGTCAGTCGGGTTCGGTGGGCAGGAGATGCGAATCATCGCTGAGTCGCGCTGGCTGATCGCGCACGGCTGGCGCGCGACGATCGTCGGGCAACCCGGCGCTCGATTGCTCGCCGAGGCCGCGCGCGCGAGCGTGCCCGCGCTCGCCGTGCGCATGCGCGGCGCCTGGGACCTCGCCGCGGTCGCGGCGCTGCGTCGGCTGATCCGCGCACACGACGTCGGCCTCGTCCACACCCATTCGTCCGTGGACGCGTGGGTGGCGGGCCTCGCCGCGCGCTCGCTCGCCATCCCCGTCGTCCGCAGCCGTCACGTCACCATCCCGATTCCGCGGCGCCGCGCGCTCGTCTACCGGCTCGCCGACCGCGTGATCACCAGCGGCGAGGCGGTGGCGGCCATCGTGCGCGGCGCCGGCGTTCCCGCCGACCGCGTGGTCGCCATCGGCCCTGGCCTCGACACCGCGCGCTTCCATCCGAATGTCTCGGGCGCGGGCGTGCGCGCAGAGCTCGGCCTGCGCGGCCCAGCCGTCGGCCTCGTCGCCAACATCCGCGGCAGCAAGGGCCACGCGTATTTCCTCGAGGCCGCGCGCGTCGTGCTCGCCGAGCGCCCCGACGCGCGCTTCCTGATCGTCGGCGACGGCATCGGCTTCGACGACGTGCAGCGCCGGGTCAAGGAGATGGGTCTCGAGCCGCGCGTGGTGATGACCGGCTTCCGGCGCGACGTGCCCGAGATCATGGCCGCGCTGGACGTGCTGGTCCTGCCCTCGCTCAAGTCGGAGGCGATGTCGCAGGTGATCCCGCAGGCGCTGGCCGTCGGCACGCCGGTCGTCGGCACCACCGTGGGCGGCACCCCCGAGCTGGTCCGTGACGGCGAGACGGGCCGCCTGGTGCCGCCCGCCGACCCCGCCGCGCTGTCCGGCGCCATCCTCGATTTCCTGCGCGATCCCGAGCGGGCGCGCGCGCTGGCGCGGCGCGGCCAGGCCCTGGTGCTCGCGCAGCACTCGATGGACGCGGCGATGGCGCGGACGCTGGCCGTGTACGACGCCGTGGGCGCCGCCGCGAAGTCTCATTGACTATATAGCAATATTGCTATATTAACGTTGGCGTGTCCGAGCCGCGCCGGCGCTTCGAGCTGCAGACCCTGAAGGCGGACTTCTTCAAGGCGCTCGGGCACCCGACCCGCGTCCGCATCCTCGAGATGCTCCGCCACGGCGCCCGCAGCGTGCAGGATCTGCAGCAGGCGCTCCAGCTCGATCAATCGATCGTCTCCCAGCACCTGGCCCGCCTGCGCGCCAAGGGTGTCGTCGAGGCCCGCAAGGAGGGCACGACGATGCACTACACGATGCGCGATCCCGCCGTCGGCGAGCTGCTCGACGTGGCGCGGCGCATCTTCAGCCGCCACCTCGAGGGCACGCAGACGATGCTGCGCGAGCTGCAGCGCGAGCAGCGCGTGACGCGGCGGCGCTGACCGCGTGCTGCGCCAGCTCCGCGTCGCCCTGCGCACCGGCATCGTCACCGAGCCGCCCGCCCGCGAGGCGGAGGTCGAGCGCCTGGGCACCCGTCTCTCCGACGAGATCCGCGCGCGCTTCGGTCGCTCGCTCGCCATCCGCCAGGTCGACGCCGGCTCGTGCAACGGCTGCGAGCTGGAGATCGGTGGCCTCACCGGCCCGCACTACGACCTCGAGCGCTTCGGTCTGCACTTCGTCGCCTCGCCGCGCCACGCCGACTGCCTCCTGGTGACCGGACCCGTCACGCGCAACATGGCGGAGGCGCTGCGCCGCACCTACTACGCCACGCCGGATCCGAAGATCGTGATCGCGGCCGGCGACTGCGCGGGTGACGGCGGCATCTTCCGTGGCTCGTACGCCGTCATCGGCGGCGTGCGCGAGATCGTGCCGGTGGACGCGCTGATCCCCGGCTGCCCGCCCTCACCGGCCGCGCTGCTCGCCGGCCTCCTCGACGCGCTGGGACGCCCGCGCTGATGCCCGCTCTCGTCTACGCGCTCACCGCCCTGTTCGGCGCGGCGGCGGCGGCGACCGGCGTGGCCGGCATGCTCGGGGCTCCGTGGGCTCTCCGCATCGACTGGCTGGTGCCGCTGGGCGGCCTCGCCCTCGAGATGGACCCGCTGGCGGGGATGTTCGTCGCGCTCGTCGGCGCCGCGGCGGTGCCGGTGTCGGTCTACGCGATCGGCTACGCCGGTCGGGAGCGGCGGGGCTGCCTCGCCTACGCCGTCTTCGTCGCCGCGATGCTCGTCGTCCCGCTCGCCGCGAACGTGATGACGTTCGCGCTCGCGTGGGAGCTCATGTCGCTGGCCTCCTACGTGCTCGTCCTCGACGGCGCGCGCGCCGGACGCGAGCCGGCGGCGTCCGCGCACGCGGGCTGGGTGTATGCGGTGATGACGCACGCCGGGCTCGCCTGCCTCCTCGCGGGCATGCTGCTGCTGACGGCGTGGACGGGCAGCCCGCGGTTCGCGGACTGGGCGGCGGCGGCGCCGACGCTGAGCGCCGGGGCCCGCTCGCTCGTGTGGGCGTTGCTCGCCCTGGGCTTCGCGGCGAAGGCGGGTGGCGTGCCCCTGCACGTCTGGCTGCCGCTCGCGCATCCCGCCGCGCCCAGTCACGTCTCCGCGCTGATGTCGGGCGTGATGATCAAGCTCGGCGTCTACGGCCTGCTGCGCGCGAGCTTCGTCTGGCTGGCGCCCGCGCTGCCGTGGTGGGGCGCGACGCTGCTGCTGGTGGGCGCGGTCTCGGCGGTCACCGGCGTGCTCTATGCGATCGTCGACCGCGACCTCAAGCGGCTGCTGGCGTTTTCCTCCATCGAGAACATCGGCATCGTGCTCGTCGGCACCGGCGCCGCCGTCGCCTTCGCGGCGGCCGCGCTGCCCGCGCTGGCGCTGCTGGCGCTGGCCGCCGCGCTCTATCACGTCGTGAATCACGCCGCCTTCAAGAGCCTGCTGTTCATGGCGGCCGGCGGCGTCCTGCACGGCACGGGCACCCGCGACATGGAGGCGCTGGGCGGGCTGATCAAGCGCCAGCCGTGGACGGCGGCCTGCTTCCTCGCGGGCGCCGTCGCCATCGCGGGGCTGCCGCCGCTCAACGGCTTCGTGAGCGAGTGGCTGACCTTCCAGGCGCTGCTGCAGAACATCCGGCTGCCGCAACCCTCGATGAACCTCGCCTTCGCCCTCGCCATCGCGGGCCTGGCCCTCGCCGCCGGCCTCGCCGTCGCCGCCTTCGTGAAGGCGTTCGGCATCACCTTCCTCGCGCTGCCGCGCAGCGACGCCGCCGCCGGCGCGCACGAAGCGCCCGTGCCGATGCGCGTGGCCATGGTCGCCACCGCGGCCGCCTGCGCCGGCCTCGCGCTGGGGGCGTCCGCCATCGTGCCGGCGCTGGCGGCGGTGGCGGCGACGCTCGTGCCGGCGCCGGCACCGATCACCGTCGGGGCCGGGCTGACGCTGAACATCTCGGGAGACTTCGCGAGCCTCTCGATGCCCGCCGTCGCGCTGGCGCTGGCGGGCGGCATCCTGCTACCGGTCCTGCTGCTCGTCGTGGCCCGCGCGCGCCCGCGCGTGCGCCGGTACGAGACGTGGGGCTGCGGGCGCCTGCTGCAGACGGCGCGGATGGAGTACACCGCCACCGCCTTCGCCGACCCGCTCACACGTGTCTTCGACTTCTTTTATCGGCCGGCGGCGCGGCTCGACGTCGACGCGCACCCGGAGTCGCGGTTCTTCGTGCGGCGCATCCGCTACGAGAACCCGACGCGCTTCATCGTCGACGAGTGGCTCTACCGGCCCCTCGGGCGCGTCCTGCGCGCCGCCGCGCGGCGCGCCGCCGTCGTGCAGTCGGGCAGCCCGAATCTCTATCTCGCGTACGTCCTGGTCGCGCTCCTCCTCCTGCTCCTGGTGGCGTGATGGACGCGCTCTTCCTGTCCGTGCTGCAGGCGCTGGTGATCGCGCTGGGCGCGCCGCTGCTCGTCGGCACGCTGCGCACGCTGAAGGCCCGGCTCGTCGGGCGCCGCGGGCCGGCGCCCTGGCAGCCGTTCCTCGACCTCCGGAAGCTCTTCGGCAAGACGCCGGTGGTCTCCGAGACGACGTCGTGGGTCTTCCGCGCGACGCCCTACGTGCTGGTCGGCGCGATGCTGGTGGCCGCGCTGGCCGCGCCGGTGCTGACGTCGCGCCCGCCGCTGGCGTTCGCCGGCATCCTCCTGCTGATGTCGCTCTTCCTGCTCGGCACGTTCTTCCTGGCGCTGGCCGGGCTCGACGCGGGCAGCGCGTTCGGCGGTATGGGATCGAGCCGCGAGGTCACGGTGGCCGGCCTCGCCGAGCCGACGGTCATGCTCGCCGTGTTCGCGCTGGCGCTGCGCGCCAGCACCACCAACCTCGGTGGGATCGTCGAGCGCGTGACGATCGAGCCGCTGCTCGCCGTCAACCCGGCGCACCTGCTGGCCTTCGCGGCGTTCTTCATCGTGATGCTCGCGGAGACCGGGCGGCTGCCCGTCGACAATCCCGCCACGCATCTCGAGCTCACCATGATCCACGAGGCGATGGTCCTGGAATATTCCGGGCGCCACCTGGCGCTCGTCGAGTGGGCGTCGGCGATGAAGCTCTTCGTGTTCCTCACGCTGCTCGCCAACCTCTTCTTTCCGTGGGGCGTGCCCGCCGACGTCACGCCGCCGGCGCTGCTGCTCGGCCTGCTGGCCCTGGCCGGCAAGCTCGCGCTCCTCGCCATCGCGCTGGCCGCGCTCGAGACGGCCATCGCCAAGCTGCGCCTCTTTCGCGTGCCGGAGCTGCTCGCCGGCTCGTTCGCGCTCGCCGTGCTCTCCGTGAGCGCGGTCTTCCTGCTCCGATGACGGCCGTCGCCAACCTCCTGACGTTCGTCGCCCTCGGCGTGACGCTCGTGCTCGTGTGGCGGCAGTCGTGGCGCGGGCGCGTCCGCCTCTTCGTCGTGCAGTCCCTGCTCCTGGGCGCGCTGGCCACGGCCATCGGACTCCTCGCGGGCCGCCCGTCGCTGCTGCTCGTCGCCGCGGTGTTCCTCGTGGTGAAGACGTGGCTGATCCCGCGCGTGCTCTGGCGCATGGCCGCGGGCGCCCCGCTGCGACCGGTGCGGCCGGGCCGCTCGGCGGGCATTCCCGTCCTCGTGGCGGGCGCCCTCGTCGTGGTCGCCTACGTGATCATGCTGCCGGTGAGCGGCGTCGCGTCCAGCGCGCTGCCCACGCGCGGCGCGATCCCGCTCGCCTTCGCCATGGCCCTCATCGGCCTCTTCGTGTGCGTCACCGGCCGCGACGCGCTCGGCCAGGTCACGGGCTTCCTCGTGTTCGAGAACGCGATCTTCGCGCTCGGTGTCGTGGCCACGTACGGGATGCCGGGCATCGTGGAGGCCGGCGTCTTCCTCGAGGTCCTCGTCGTCGTCCTGCTCATGGAGGGCGTCGTCGTGCAGATGCGGCGCGAGCACGACTCGCTCGACGTCGACCGGCTGCGGGAGCTGCGCGGGTGATCGTCCTGCTCGTCGCGCTGCCGCTGGCCGCCGCCCTGCTCCTCGCCGTCGCGCCCGCGCGCGCGGCCACCGTCGTGCACGCCCTCGCCACGCTGGCCACGCTCGGCGCCGGGCTGGCGGTGACCGTCGGCACGGTGCGCGGCGCGCCCGCGGTCGCCCTCGACGGCGTGCTGCGCGCCGACGCGCTGTCCGGCTGGATGATCGCGGTGATCGTCGCCGTCGCCGGCATCGCCGCCGCCGAGGCGCCCCGGTACGCGCGCGAGGGCTCGCCGCGCCTGTTCTATCCGCTCTTCCACCTCATGGTCTTCGCCATGCTCCTCGCCGTCTCCACCGACGACGTCGGGGTCATGTGGGTGGCCGTGGAGGGCACGACGCTCGCCTCGGTGTTCCTCGTGAACTTCGAGCGCACGCGCGCCTCGCTCGAGGCCGCCTACAAGTACCTGCTGATCTGCTCGGTGGGCATCGCCATCGCCTTCGTCGGCACCGTGCTCGTCTACTATGCGGAGGCGGTGCGCGCGCAGGGTCTCGCCGAGCACGCGCCGCAGGCGCTGCGCTGGACGGCGCTGCTGGCGCTCGCGCCCGCGCTCTCGCCGCGCGTGCTCCAGCTGGCGTTCGTGTTCCTCGTGGTCGGCTACGGCACGAAGGCGGGGCTGGCGCCGATGCACACGTGGCTGCCCGATGCGCACAGCGAGGCGCCGGCGCCGGTGAGCGCGCTCATGTCCGGTGTGCTGCTCAGCATCGGCGCCTACGCGATCCTGCGTTTCAAGCCGATCGTCGACGCCGCGGCCGGTCCCGGATTCGCACGCCGTATCCTCATCGCGCTTGGTCTCCTGTCGCTCGCGGTCGCCGCCGCCTTCCTGTGGAATCCCGGCAACTACAAGCGGATGCTCGCGTACTCGAGCGTGGAGCACATCGGGCTCGTGGGCCTCGGGCTCGGCTTCGGCGGCGCCCTCGGCGTCTCGGGCGCCCTCCTGCACGTGGCCAACCACGGTCTCGCGAAGTCGGTCGTGTTCCTCCTCGCCGGCCGCATCCGCGCCGCCTACGGCACCGTCGAGCTCGCCGGCGTGCGCGGGCTGCTGCGCGCGCTGCCCGTCACCGGCCGCGCGTTCCTGGTCGGCGTGCTCGCCCTCATGGGGCTGCCGCCGTTCGGCCTGTTCACGAGCGAGGTCATGATCTTCGCGGCCGGCTTCCGCGAGGGCCACGGGTGGGCCGCGGCCGCCGGGCTCGTCCTGGTCGTCGTCGCCTTCGGCGGCCTGCTGCGCGCGGCGCAGGCGATGCTCTTCGGCTCGGCGCCGGCCGTGCGCCGCGCCCCCGCCGGCTGGATCGCCGCGGTGCCGATGGCGGCGGCGCTGATCGCCCTGGTGTCGACCGGGCTGGCATGGCCGCCGGGTCTGGCGACGGCGCTCGAGCTGGCGGCGCGGGTCGTGATCCCGTGACGGCAGCGCCGGGCCTCGACGCGCTCGCGCAGGCCGTCCGCGACGCCGGCGGCGACGAGGTCGTCGGCGACGCCGCGAGCAGCGCCGTCGACTGCCGGCTGCCGGCGCCGGCGCTGCCGGCGCTCGCCGACCGGCTCGCCGCGCTCGGGCTCGAGCCGCAATGGATCGCCGCGGCCGACACGCGGGCGGCGAGCGGCGCCTTTACACTCGCCTACCGCTTCGCGCCGCCCACCCATCGCCCCGCCGTCACCCTGCGCCTGGCCGTGGGCGCCGAGCGCGCCGCGTTCCCGTCGCTCGCGACGCGCTCGTTCGCGGCGAGCCGCTTCGAGCGCGAGATCCAGGACCTGTTCGGCCTCGTGCCCACCGGCCATCCCGATCCCCGCCGGCTGGCCCTGCACCAGTTCTGGCCCGACGGCTATCACCCGCTGCGCCGCGACGCCGCGACGCGCGCCGACGTCGTGGACGACGGCCGTCCGTTCCCGTTTCGCCGCGTGGAGGGCCCGGGCGTCTTCGAGATCACCGTCGGCCCCGTGCACGCCGGCATCATCGAGCCCGGCCACTTCCGCTTCTCGGTGGAGGGCGAGACGATCGTCAACCTCGAGACGCGGCTCGGGTTCGTGCACAAGGGCACGGAGAAGCTCTTCGAGACGCTGCCGCTCGCCCGCGCGCCGGAGCTGGCCGAGCGGATCTCCGGCGACACCAGCGTCGGCCACGCGCTGGCGCTCTGCCAGGCGCTGGAGACGCTGGCCGGCGCCCGCGCGCCCGAGCGCGCGGGGTGGGTCCGCGTCGTACTGCTGGAGCTGGAACGGCTCTACAACCACGTCGGCGACGTCGGCATGATCGTGAACGACACCGGCTACGCCTTCGGCCACGCGCACTGCTTCCGCCTGCGCGAGCGGCTCCTGCGCCTCAACGCGCGCCTCACCGGCCACCGCCTGCTCCGGGGCGCCGTGGTGCCCGGCGGCGTCACCGGCCCCATCGCCACCGCCGAGCTCGAGCCCGCGGCGCGCGAGGTCGAGCGCGTCGTCGCCGAGTTCGTCGACATCGCGCGGCTCTCGCTCGACAACACGATGGTGCTCGAGCGGCTGCAGGGCACCGGGCGCCTCACCAACCGCACCGCGCGCGAGATGCAGGTGGTCGGGATGGTCGCGCGCGCCAGCGGCATCGACGCCGACGCGCGGCGCGACGCGCCCTTCGCCGCGTACGGCGCGCTGCCGCTGCACGTGCCCGTCTACGAGACGGGCGACGTCTGGGCGCGGACGCTGCTGCGGATCGAGGAGGCGCGCCAGGCGGCGGCGCTGATCGGCGAGGCGGCCCGGCGCGCGCCGCAGGGCGCCGTCTTCGCGCCACCCGGGCCGCTGCGGGCGGGCGCGCACGCCACCGGCCTCGTCGAGGGCTGGCGTGGCCCGATCTGGCACTGGGTCCTCGCGGCCGGACCGGACTCGCTCGCGCGCGTGAAGGTGGTGGATCCCTCGTTCCGCAACTGGCCCGCGCTCGAATATGCGGTGCTGAACAACATCGTTCCCGACTTCCCGCTCTGCAACAAATCGTTCAACCTTTCGTACTCGGGCAACGACCTCTAGCGCGGCGAGGCGTGAGGGGCACCTATCCGACGTAGAGTCGGACGCCTTCGATCCTGCGAAAATGTCGCCAATTGCCGGTGAACAGGCGCAGCCGCTTTTCGATGGCTGTGGCGGCGATGAGCGCGTCCTCGCGCTCGAGCCACGGTGCCGATGTCCGTACCCGGCTGTATCGGCCGGCGATGGCGCGACTGATGGGAACCAGCCGAAAGCCACGGAGCGTCTCGACGATCGCCTGACGCTCCGAATCGCGAAGGCCTTCCTTGGCCAGCAATTCTTTGCGGGTGACGATCGAGTAGTAGATCCGACGAGTCGGATCCTCGAGAATCGACGCGTGGCGGCCGGTGTTGAAGTAGTCGATGAAGACGTCGGTGTCTATGAGGACGCCGACCGCTGCCACGCCCGGATTTCCTCCAGGAATCGCCGATCCGGAATGCGGCGCGAGCGACGTCGGAGCATCCGGACGTATTCCACGCTGTCCTTCACGTCAGCGTGGCCATAGGGGTTGAACTTCTCCTTCACGATCTCCTCGAGAAGCGCCACCGGATAGACCCGGCGGCGCTTGGCCGCCTTGATGAGAAAGGCCTTGAGCTCCGCGTCGAAGGAGAGCGTCCACTTTTCACGCCGTGCCGTCGCTCGGGCCATGATCGTCATCATCCTCCTGCGCGATGATGACATTATACGTGCAACGTACGTACGGACGCTAGCGCGGGGCGAGAAACTCGCGGATTAGGCGGTTCACGGCGGCGGGCTGCTCGTGGATCACGATGGCGCGATGGTCGCCGGCCGAACTCCGTCAGCTGCGCGCGCCACTCGTACCAGACCTCCGGAAGGCCGTGGACGAAGACGATGGGCAGCGCCTCGCCCTCGCTGACCCGATGCAGCGGACGCCGTTGACGTCCGCGAAGCCGTCCCGGCAACTCACTCGGGGTCGTACAGGTGGCAGGCGACGTCGCGGCCGTCCACGCACGCCAGCTTCGGCTCGTCGACCGAGCAGTGCGCCATGACTTTCGGACAGCGCGTGTGGAACCGGCAGCCCGACGGCGGGTCGAGCGGGCTCGGCACGTCGCCGGCCAGCACGATCTCGTCGCGGGAGTCGTCGGGGTGCGACGGCAGCGCGGCGGCGAAGAGCGCCTGCGTGTACGGATGGCGCGGCCGCGAGACGAGCGTGCGCGCGTCGCCCGTCTCGACCACGCGCCCGAGGTACATCACGGCGATCACCTGGCTCATGTGGGCCACGGCGGCCAGGTCGTGCGCGATGAACAGGTAGGCCAGGCCCAGCTCGCGCTGGAGGTCCCGCAAGAGATTCAGGATCTGCGCGCGGATCGAGACGTCGAGCGCGGAGACCGGCTCGTCGAGCACGATCAGCCGGGGCGACAGCGTGAGCGCCCGCGCGATGGCGATGCGCTGGCGCTGGCCGCCCGAGAACTCGTGCGGGAACAGCTGGGCGGAGCGCGCCGGCAGGCCGACGAGGTCGAGGACCTTGCGCAGGCGCGTGCCGAGCTCGGCCGCGGAGAGCCGCTCGTTCGTGACGAGCGGCTCGGCGATGATGGAACCGACGCGCATCCGGGGACTCAGCGACGCGAAGGGATCCTGGAAGACGGCCTGCACCGATTTCCGGTAGCGCCGGAGACCGTCGGCGTCGAGCGTCGCGAGCGACTCGCCGTCGAAGCGGATCTCGCCGCCCGTCGGCTTCTCCAGGAGGAGAACGAGCTTCGCGGTCGTCGTCTTGCCGCAGCCCGACTCGCCGACCAGCCCGAGCGTCGTGCCCGGCTCGATCATGAACGAAACGTCGTCGACCGCGCGCACGACCTTCTGCGACCCGCCGAACAGCCCGCTGCGTACCGGGAAGTGCTTGACGAGCCCGCGCGCTTCGAGGAGCGGCGTCATGGATGCAGCCAGCACGCCGTGCGGTGGTCGGTGGCGATGGCCGTGTCGTGCGGGACCTCGGTGGCGCACCGTTCGAGCCGCTGCGGGCACCGCGGGTGGAAGGCGCAGCCGGTGGGCAGGGCCGCCGGGTCCGGCGGCTGGCCCTCGATCGCCGTGAGGCGGCCGTTGGCCTCGCCCAGGCGCGGGATCGACTCGATGAGCGCGCGCGTGTAGGGGTGCTGCGGCGCGCCGAAGATGCGCCGGACCGGGCCCGCCTCCACGATGCGTCCCGCGTACATGACGGCCACCGCGTCGCACATGCGCGCGACGATGCCCAGGTTGTGCGTGATGAAGATCATGGCCAGGCCCTGCGCGCGCTGGAGCTCGCGCAGCAGCGACAGGTACTGGGCCTGGATGGTCACGTCGAGGCTCGTGGTCGGCTCGTCGGCGATGAGCACCCGCGGCCCGCACGAGATCGCGATGGCCCCGACGATGCGCTGCCGCATGCCCCCCGAGAGCTCGTGCGGATAGTTCCGCACGCGCGCGGCGGGCGCCGAGATGCGAACGGCGCCCAGGAGCTCGCGGGCGCGGTTCCACGCGCCGCGGCGGGTCGCGCCCTCGTGGACGCGGAGCGGCTCGCCGACCTGGTCGCCCACGGTGAAGAGCGGGTTCAGCGAGGCCATCGGATCTTGCAGGATCATCGCGATGCGCTTGCCTCGAATCCGGCGCATCTCGGACTCGGGCTTGTTCAACAAGTCCTCGCCCTCGAAGCGGACAGCGCCGGCTACGATGCGCGCGGCCGGCGGCAGCAGGCGCAGCAGCGACAGCGCGAGGGTGGACTTGCCCGAGCCCGACTCGCCGACGATGCCGAGCGTCTCGCCGTCGCGCAGCGTGAACGACACGTCCTCCACCGCCCGCGTCACACGCGTGCCCCGCGCGCTGACGTAATGCGTCGTGAGGCCGCGCACGTCCAGAAGGGGCGTGTCGCTCATGCCATCACAGCTGCCGGAGCTGCGGGTCGAGCTTCACGCGCAGCCAGTCGCCGAGCAGGTTGGCCGAGAGCACCATCAGCATGATGCAGACGCCGGGCAGCACCGTGAGCCACCAGTAGCCGGCCATCAGCCCCTTCTTGCCGTCGGCCAGCATCAGGCCCCACGCCGGCTTGGGCGGCGGCACGCCGACGCCCAGAAACGACAGCGCGGCCTCGGTGACGATGACCACGCCGAGCATGAGCGTGGCCAGCACGATGGCGGAGTTCACCACGTTGGGCAGGATGTGGCGCCGCATGATGGTGCGCTTGGAGCAGCCGGCCACGATGGCCAGGCGCACGTAGTCGCGCTCCTTGAGCGAGAGCACCTCGCCGCGCACCACGCGCGCGTAGCGTGTCCAGTAGACGATGCCGAGGATGATGACGATGTTCATCTCGCTCGGCCCCACGATGGCGGCCAGGAAGATCGCGAAGGTCAGCGCGGGCAGCGCCAGCCAGGCGTCGGTCACGCGCATGATGACCTGGTCCACCCAGCCCCCGAGGTAGCCGGCGAGTATCCCCAGCACCGTGCCGACCACGCCCGCGAAGATCACCGCGGTGAAGCCGACCACCATCGACACGCGGGCGCCGAAGATCAGCCGCGAGAGCACGTCGCGCCCGACGTGGTCGGTGCCGAGCAGGTGCGCGGCGCTGCCGCCCTGCTGCCACGCCGGCGGCCGGAAGCGCTCGCCGAGCAGCCCCACCTGGGGATCGTGAGGCGCGATCACGTCGGCGAAGATCGCCAGGAGCGCGATCACGGCCAGGATGGTGATGGGCACCATCGGCCAGCCTTCGCGCCGAAAGGATGCCAGGCGCCCGGGGAACGCGAGGACGGCGGCGCGGCTAGCGTTCATAACGGATCCTCGGATCGATCACGGCGTACATGAGGTCCACCGCGAGGTTGACGGCCACGATCATCACGCCGCTGAGGATGACCGTCGTCTGCACCACCGGGAAGTCGCGGAAGGAGATCCCCTCGTAGAGCAGCCGGCCCACGCCAGGCCACGCGAACACGGTCTCCACCACGATGCTGACGTTCACCATGAGCACGAGGTTGATGCCGGCCAGCGTGAGCACGGGGATCAGCGCGTTCTTGAAGGCGTGCTTGCCGATGACCAGCGCCTCCGGCAGGCCTTTGAGGCGCGCGAGCTTGATGTACTCCGAGCCGAGCACCTCCAGCATCGAGCTGCGCGTGAGCCGCATGTGCGCGGCCGCGAAGTACCAGCCGAGCGCGAAGGCCGGCATCAGCACGTGCCACGGGGTGCCCGAGCCGGAGGACGGCAGCCAGCCGAGATAGACGGAGAAGAAGAGGATGAGCAGGAGCCCCACCCAGAACGACGGCATCGACAGCCCCAGCAGCGCGAAGATCTTGCCGGCGCGGTCCCACCCGCCGTTCACGCGCACGGCGGCCAGGATGCCGCTCGGGATGCCGATGGCGAGCGAGAACGCCATCGCGACCACCGCCAGCAGCAGCGAGTTCGGCAGCCGCTCGAGGTAGAGCTCGAGCACCGGGGTGCGGTAATAGAAGGACCGGCCGAAGTCGGCTTTGAGCAGTCCCTTCACGAAGACCGCGTACTGCACGAGGAGCGGACGGTCGAGGCCGAGGTCCGCGCGGATCGCGTCGATGTCGGCCTTGCTCGCGCCGGGCTCGACGAGCAGAACCGAGGGATCGCCGGTGAGCCGGACGAAGACGAAGATCGTCGCGGACAGCACCACCAGCGAGAGCAGCGCGTACCCGACCCGTCGGACGACGAATCGTTTCATGGGCTTTCCTCCACTCCGGTACCACACGGACAGTGGCCCCGGATTATACTCGGCCGCGTGCTCAGCGGCATCCGCGTTCTCGACCTCTCCCGGGTGATCGCCGGCCCCTACTGCGCCACCCTCATGGCCGACCTCGGCGCCGACGTGGTCAAGCTCGAGCGCCCGGGGCGCGGCGACGACCTCCGGGCCTGGCGGGGCGGCGACGGCATGAGCGCGGCCTTCGCCGCCGTCAACCGGGGCAAGCGCGGGATCGCGGTCGAGCTGCAGCACCCGGAGGGCGCGCGCCTGGCGTTCGAGCTGACGCGCCGCGCCGACGTCGTGATCGAGAATTTCCTGCCGGGCGTGGCCGCCAAGCTCGGCCTGGGCTACGAGGCCGTGCGCGCCGTGAACCCCCGCGTGGTCTACGCCTCGGTCACCGGCTTCGGCCAGACGGGACCGTACGCCAGGCGTCCCGGCTACAACACGATCGCCCAGGGCATGAGCGGGCTCATGGGCCTCACCGGCATGCCGGGCCACCCGCCCACCCGGGTCGGCGGCTCGGTGTCCGACCTCGCGGCGGCGTTCTGCGCGTTCGGCGCCGTCAACGCGGCGCTCGTGCACCGCTTCCGCACGGGCGCCGGCCAGCACCTCGACGTGAATCTGCTGGCCTCGACGCTGAGCCTGCTGCCCGATCCCGTGGCGCAGTACTTCGACACCGGCATGCGCCCCAAGCGCATGGGCAACCGCAACGCCAACCTGACGCCGGCCGAGGCCTATCCGACGAAGGACGGCATGATCCAGGTCGTGATGATGAACCCCGACCAGTACGATCGCTTCTGCAAGGCGCTGGGCGACGCCACCCTCGCGAGCGACCCGCGCTTCGCCACCAACGACGCGCGGCTGACCCATTACGACGACTTCCGCGCCCGCGTCGAGACGGCGCTCGCCGGCGCCACCACCGCCGACTGGCTCGAGCGCTTCGAGCGCGCGTCGATCGCGGCCGGGCCCGTGTACGAGCTCGACGAGGTCTTCGCCGATGCGCAGGTCAAGCATCTCGACGTGATCGCCGAGGTCGAGCAGCCCGGGTACGGCACCGCGCGCATGCTCAACTTTCCCGTGCGCGCCTCCGCCACGCCGGCGGCGATCCGCCGTCCCGCGCCACTGCTCGGCGAGCACACCGCCGAGATCCTCGGCGAGATCGGCGTGGCCCCGGCCGAGATCGAGCGCCTCGCCGCCACCGGCGCGATCGCGCTCGCGCCACCCGCGAAACACGGCTGACACCGCCCCTCGCCCGTTGCGCCCGGAGACTGCGTGGTACGGTGAATGCACGGGTTCTAGCCCCAGTGAACGTTCACGTCCTGGCCTGTGACTACGACGGCACCATCGCGGACGGCGGCCGGTGCTCCACGGAGATCGCGCGCGCGCTGACCCGCGTCCGCGAGTCCGGCCGCAAGGTTCTGCTGGTCACCGGCCGCATGCTGCCAGATCTGAGAGCCGTCTGCCCCGACGTGGACCGCCTCTTCGACGCGGTCGTGGCCGAGAACGGCGCCCTCCTCTATTTCCCCGAGTCGCGCGAGGCCAAGGTGCTGGGCGACCCGCCCGAGCCGGCGCTGATCGAGGAGCTGCGGCGGCGCGGCGTGCCCTTCGACGTCGGCTCCTCGATCATCGCGACCGTCGAGGCGTATGCGGAGGCGGCGCTGGGCGCGATCCGCGAGACGGGCGTCGAGCGCACGCTGGTGTTCAACAAGGGCGCGCTCATGCTGCTGCCCGGGGGCGTGACCAAGGGCACCGGGCTCGAAGCGGCGCTGACCGTGCTCGCGCTCTCGCCGCACAACAGCGTCGGGATCGGCGACGCCGAGAACGACCACGCGTTCCTCGCGATGTCGGAGTGCGCGGTGGCGGTGGCCGACGCCATCCCCGCGCTGCGCGAGCGCGCCGACTACGTCACGCGCGCGCCGGGCTCGCGCGGCGTGATCGAGTTCATCGAGGAGCACCTCGTCAACGATCTCGTCGAGCTCATGCCGCGGTTGACGCGTCATCGCCTGATCCTCGGCGAGTCCGACGACCGCGAGCCGGTCACGATCTCGCCGCACGCCACGCGCCTGCTGATCGTCGGCCCCTCGGCGAGCGGCAAGTCGACGCTGACCGGGCTGCTCGTCGAGCGGCTCGTCGAGAGCGGGCGCTCCGTGCTGCTGATCGACCCCGAGGGCGACTACCAGACGTTCGCCGAGATCGAGCGCGTGGTCGTGCTGGGAGGCAGCAGCGAGCGCGGGCTGCCGACGCCGGACGAGCTGCGCCAGCTCCTGCACCAGCCGCGCACCAGCCTCGTGCTCAACCTCTCGGCCATGTCACGCGCGGAGAAGGTCGCCTACGCCACGAAGGCGCTCAGCGCGGTGGCGTTCGTGCGCTCGACCACCGGACTGCCGCACTGGCTGATCCTCGACGAGGCGCACCACATCGCGCCCGCCGACGGCTCCCCCGTCGTCGACCTGCTGCGCGGCGGCGCGGAGTCGCTGTGCATGATCACGCTGGCCGTGACCGACCTCGCGCCCGACGTGCGCGTGCTGCCCAACGTCGTGGCCGCCACCGAGCTGGAGGCGTTCGCGGCGGCCGTGCGCACCGCCGCCGCGGGCGGGACGGCGCCCACGCTGTCCGGCGGGCCGCTGGCGCAGGGGGAGATCGCCATCGCCTGGCTCGGGCCCGAGCCCCGCGCGTGGCGGTTCCGCCTCGCGAAGCGCCGCGTGCAGCACCGGCGCCACGTGCGCAAGTACACGGAGGGCGAGCTGCCGCCGGATCGATCCTTCTACTTCCGCGGGCCGGCGGGCGCGCTGAACCTGCGCGCGGCGAACCTCGCGCGCTTCGTGGAGCTGGCCGAGGGCGTCGACGAGCGGACGTGGGCGTGGCACCTCAAGCAGCACGACTACTCGACGTGGGCGCGGCAGGAAATCAAGGACGAGGGCCTCGCGGCCGCGCTGGAAGAGGTCGAGAACGCCGGCCTGGAGCCCCCGGAATCGCGCCGCCGCGCGCTCGACGCGATCCGCGCGCGTTATACCGTGTAAGCCTCACGGCCTCACGCGTTGCGTGATCTTGCGGACTTCTCACGTGATCCGGGTCGCCGCGCGGCGCGTTCGTGTCATAAGAGCAATCGCGGGGGAAGAATGGGAGCGCGAAGAGACGTTCTGAGGATCGCAGGCGCCAGCGTGGTTGCCGATTCGACGATCCTGCTCGCCCGCTGGGCTCCCATTCCCCTGCGCCTGATCGTTGGCTATGGCTTCATGGAACACGGTTTCGCCAAGCTGGGGCGAGGCCCCGAGGCATTTGCGGACATCCTGCACGCGATTGGCGTGCCGGGACCGCATGTCATGGCGTGGGCCACGATACTGACCGAAGTCCTCGGCGGTCTGGCGGTGATTCTGGGGGCGTTCGTGCCGCTGGTCGCCTTACCGATGGCTGCGCTTCTGGTCGTGGCGATCTTCACCGTGCATCTGCCCTACGGGTTCAGTTCCATCAAGCTCTTGTCCGTGACCGCGGCCGG